>Ga0070681_10000958_pt1 | contig 24313 bp, 22 predicted proteins | sample KBSC83BmetaG_FD_65650 | JGI IMG/M metagenome (GOLD analysis project Ga0070681, IMG submission 65650) | Corn rhizosphere microbial communities from Kellogg Biological Station, Michigan, USA - KBS C8-3B metaG | ecosystem: Host-associated > Plants > Roots > Rhizosphere | place: USA: Michigan...
TGCCTGTGCCTGTCTCGATTGGAGCGAACGCCGTCCGCATCTTGCCGGCGCGCTTGGTGCGGCATTGCTCGAAGTGGCGCTCAAAAAGAAATGGCTGGTTCAGGACCTCGACAGCCGTGCTTTGCGCCTGACGACCGTGGGACGGCGGGAAATGCAGGCGCGGTTTGGGCTGCAAATCTAATGGAGTGATAGCCAGCGAAATCTTTGCTGAACCGCCACGAGAACTGTGTGGCACAGCCGCCCTCGGCTGTGAGAATTTGAACATTACATTTGATACAGAATTCTCGCTGAGTGCCACTTGGAACTTCTTTCACACGGCATTGGCTGAAGGTGAAGCCTCCATAGCAGTTATCGCAAGCCTGGATGGAAGCATGACTGCACAGAGTCGTACGCGGAAAAAAAGGAGCCAGTGACAACCCTGATCTCGCCACAGCCGAGGGCGGCTGTACCACACCATTTGTGCCGGATTAAAGTTACACGAACTCCTGCCTGTGTGAGTTTTCGTTACCAGGGAGGGTCCGCTGCTGCTTCGCGGTAGCCCAAGCGGGATCCCAACATTCTTACCGGCAGGAGAATTCCACGTGCGACAAATTTGCCCTTGACATGCTACTACAAGCATAGTAGAGTCTCCGATGTTCATAGTACAAAGATTATGCCTCTGCCAAGGCTCACCAAACTCGAACTGAAGATCATGGAAGTACTGTGGCAATGCGGCGCCGCCTCCATCCGCGAAATTCAGGAGGCCTTCCCGGAAAGGGGCCGCCCCGCTTATACCACTGTGCAGACCACCGTTTACCGGATGGAAAAGAAGAAGGTGCTTCGCCGCGCAAAAAAAATAAGCAATGCGCATATCTTTGAACCCATCATTTCCCGCCATGCGGCCCAGCGCCGTCTGATTGACGAACTGCTGGCGCTTTTCGGCGGCCGGACGCAGCCGGTGATGGCGCACCTTATTGAGTCCGGCAAGCTGACCATGGAAGACCTTCGCGAAGCTGAGAAGGCGATGCGCTCCCTGGCCAAGAAGGAGAAACCGGAATGACCGCGGTTGCAGCTTTACTTCCCTTCCCGTCGCTCCCCATCGGGCTAGCTTTGGCCAACCACCTCTGGCAATCCACTGTATTTGCGGCGGCCGCGGGCGGCGTGACATTGGTGTTGAGAAAAAACCGCGCCCAGGTTCGCTATTGGGTTTGGCTTATTGCGTCGTTGAAGTTCCTGCTTCCATTTTCTCTGCTTATCGCCGCCGGAACCAACCTGCATTGGTCCAGGCGCCCGGTGGTTCAGCAATCGCAGGCCTCGATGGTGATTGAACAGATCAGCCAACCGTTTACCGCAGTCGCTCCGGCTCAGCCTGCACAGCTTCCAACTGCCGAACCTCCGGCAAAGCTCTCTCGTTGGTTAACGACTGTTCTCATTGCAATCTGGCTGGTGGGCAGTCTGGCCGTGCTTCTCTTCTGGTTCCTGCGCTGGCGGCGAGTGGTCTCCGCCATCCAGGGCATTGCTGCAACAGTTTCAGGGCGCGAACTGGAGATACTGCACCGGCTGGAGAGGAGCGCAGGGCTGAAGCGGCCGCTCAGGCTGGTCCTTTCGCCATCGGCTTTCGAGCCGGGAATCATTGGCGCGTTTCGTCCTGTCCTGCTGCTGCCTGGAGGAGTACCCGATCAGCTTACCGACGCAGAACTCGCGGCCGTGATCACGCACGAACTCTGTCATGTCCGACGTCGAGACAACCTGACTGCAGCGCTGCACATGCTGGTCGAGGCGCTGTTCTGGTTCCATCCTTTTGTCTGGTGGATCGGCGCGCGCCTGGTGGACGAACGCGAGCGAGCATGCGATGAAGAAGTTCTGGCTCTGGGCAGTGAGCCTCAGGCCTATGCGGAAGGCATCTTGAAAATTTGTAAATTCTACCTGGAATCCCCTCTCGCCTGCGTAGCCGGCGTAACTGGCTCCAATCTCAAGAAAAGGATCGAGGCAATTATGATTCACCGCATTGCGCGCAAATTGGAACTCGGGAAAAAACTTCTCCTCTCGACTCTTGCCGTGGCAGGGCTCATCGCTCCAGTCCTGTTCGGGCTCTTCCATCCCGCTCAGAGCGTGGCCCAACAAGCTCAGGCCGGAGTCATTACGCCTGGGTTTGAATCCGTATCCATACAGCCCAACACAACAGGGAAAGCGATGCCGCCCTTCAAGATCGTTGCCGGCCCGAATGAAAAGTTCGTGGGCTTCAAATTCAGTAACAGTGAGTTTCTCGCCACCCATGCAACTTTGCCTCAGATCATTCGCATGGCATACGGTGTGCTCGATTTTCAAGTCGCCGGCGGATCCGACTGGCTCAACCGCGAAAAGTATGATGTTGCAGCAAAATTCCTGAACGGCATGGAAGACGCGAAATTCTGGAGTCTTCCGCAAGATGAGCAAACCAGCCGCATGGATCAGAGACGACTGGAACTGCAGGCGCTCCTGGCGGACCGGTTCAAATTGGTGGTCCATCGGGAAACCAGGCAGCTTCCAATTTATGCTTTGACCATCGCTCCGAATGGACCCAAACTGCATGAAGCGACTGCTGGTTATATGTACCCCAACGGATTCAAGCTTAAGAATGGCGTCCCTATGGGAGCCGGCTTGTGGGTTCCTCAACAGGGAGTTCTCCTGGGCCAGGGTGTCTCGATGGCGATGTTAGCCGCACATCTGTCGCCGCAGCTCGGCCGGTTTGTCGCGAACAACACGGGCCTGACAGGGAAATACGATTTCAAGCTGCAGTGGGCGCCTGGAAAGGACGAATCTGCATCTCTGCTGGCTTCGATTCCGGACCAGATAGGCTTGCAATTAACTCCGCAAACCGGCCCGGTCGAAATGATTGTTATCGATCGTGCCGAACCGGCGGAAACTGTCGTGGCATCCAACCGCCTTCTAAAGCCAGTCTCGTCTCAGACCTCGTCTCCCGATGCAACGGCACCTTCTAGTAGTTCGATAGACGTCTCAATTACACCCAAGGGTCCAGCCACCGGAATCGTCCGATCTCGAATTTCGGCCATGAATGGAGAAGCGGAACTGTCCAACGTCTCATTGCATGATCTGATCAAGTTTGCTTATCATCTGGATGATTCTCAGATCGCCGGCGGGCCGGCGTGGCTTACTTCTGAGCTGTACGATGTGAGCGCGAGCTTCCCGAAACACGGTCCTCCGTTCAGCCTGGAATTGCAGAAGGCATTGGCTGACAAATTTCATTTAGCAACCCATCGTGAGCTAAGACGACTGCCGGTTTATGAACTGGCGCTCGGCCCCAATGGCGCGAAGATCACGGATGTTCAATTCACGAAAGGGCTCCGCCGGACCACCATCAATAACCCGTCCGGGCACTTTGAGGTGAATGCCGGTGACGCGGCCGAAATCACGAGGCTGTTTCAACAGCAGATAGACCGGCCCGTCATCGACAAGACGGGCCTCAAGGGCCATTACAATTTCACATTGGTGGTCAACGACTGGACGCAACCGGCAAAAACACCGGAAGACGCAGCACCATTTCTCCGCGCCGTGTCAGAACAGCTAGGGTTGGAATTGAAGCCGGCAAGTGATCTGCTCGAGGTTCTCGTTGTTGACCACGCCGAGCCGGTTACAAAGCAGCAGAAAGAGACCCTGGCAACAAACTAGCGCAACGATAGCAAGGTAACGTAACAGCGAAAAGAATTAACGGAATACTCACGACCGTCATCCCGAATCCTGCGAAGCCGCGGCTTGCTGAGGCTTCGCGGCTGAGGGGTCTGCTGTTGCTTCTCCAGGATTTGGTTCACCATCCATGGAGTGTCAGGAACTTGCTTACGATCGCGTAGAACGCCCCCGGTTTTTCCAGGTACATGAGATGGCCTGTGTCGGGTACAACAATGCGAAGAGCGTTCGGTATCGTTACCACCAGCGCGCCTGCCACGGCTTCGTTATCCGCAATATCACCCGAGCCGATGAGTACCAGCGTCGGCATCTGCAGTTGCTGAACATTCGGAAAAATCGGCTTCTCCGGCAAGGGCATGTCATCATGCGTCAGGTCTTGAGGAGAGGCCGCAAGAAGATCGTGAAGGCGCTTTCGGGCAGCATCATGTCGCGGACCGGTGAGATAAGGGTCGCGAACCGAAGCTTCGATCAAGTCCTCGACCTTATTCGACTGTGACAGGCCTCGGTCGCGCATGATGAAGTGCAGCGAATAAGGAAACCCGGTTGCGCCCGGTCCTACCAGGATCAACTCGCTGACGTCCACCGGGTACCGCAGGGCGAACTCCATCGCCACTTGGCCGCCGTGAGAACTGGCCACAAGTGCGGCTTTCCTGATTCTTCGGTCGCGCAGGAGCGCGGCAAGATCGTCGGCTTCGTAATACGGCTTCTTCGTAACCGGGGATCTGCCATAACCCCGGCGGTCGTAACGGAGTGTGTGGAATCGTTTGCAGAAAGCTGGCCAGACATCATCCCAGACCGCCGAGTCCACAACTCCGTCGTGCAACAGAACAACCGCTTCGGCACCCGTGCCGCATTCTTCGTAGTAGAGTCGCGAACCGTCAACATCAACGTAGGCGCCGCGCGGGACGGCGGTCGGCTTTGCTGTTTGTTCTATTGAAAGAGTGCTGCCAATCAGGCTAAGAGCAAGTAGCGCGGTGCAGATCTGCATCCAGAGAAGCTACTCCAAACAGGTTCGTGACACAAGCGGAGCAGAGAGTGAATCGTGCATTGATGCGTTTCCTTCTCTGCTACCCTACTGTTAATCAGCGGTAGGCTTCCAGATCACGCGTGATCCCGTTGCGATGACGGCGATTCTTTAGGCCATCTCAAGCTCAATCAGCTTGTGTTCCGGGTCGAGCTTCGCGATCTTGAAGCTCCGTATCTGGCCCGCGCTCGCAGGCTCCGTCTTTGCCGAGGCTGAGCCGGATGCGCCCTTCCAACGCGCCTGCAGCATGGAACTGAGTGACGACAAATCCGCCTTGGCTGCTGCGGCTGAAGTCTGTCCTGCTTCGGTTGCCGTCCGCTCTGGCTTCATCGGGCAAGTCGCAAAGACGCCCTCGCCCAGTTCCACGCGAGCGTAACCGCCGTTTACTTCCGTCATGCGTCCGGTGACCACGTCGCCCGCCTTGTGCTCGGCGATGTACTCATCGAGGCTCGAAGGAACCAGCTGCTTGATGCCGAGGCGCAGCCGCCGGCGTTCGGTATCCACTTCAAGCACCTGTGCCTTCACCGGCTGCCCCAGCTTGACCACTTCCTGGGGATGGTTGATCCGCTTCTCCGCGCTCATGTCGCCGATGTGGATCATGCCTTCCACGCCTTCGGCTAATTGCACAAATGCCCCGAACTTCTGCACGCTGATTACGCTTCCTTCGACCACAGAACCGACAGGGAACTTGCGCGGCACTTCCACCCAGGGATCACCTAATGCCTGCTTCAATCCCAGGGAAATGCGCCGCTCACCCGCGTTCACGCCCAAAATCACCGCTTCCACGGTTTCACCGGCTTTGATGGCGTCGCTTGGTTTGCGGACCTTTCTCGACCACGACATTTCCGAGATATGAATCAAGCCTTCCACTCCGGGCTCAAGTTCCACAAATGCGCCAAAGTCTGTCAGCCGGCTGACCGTGCCGCGCACGCGTTCCCCGACCGCATATTTCCCGGGCACGCTGTCCCACGGATGCGGCTGGAGTTGTTTCATGCCCAGGGAAATGCGCTTCTTGTCCGCATCAACCTTCAAGACGATAGCGTCAATCTGCTGGCCAATCGTCAGCACGTCAGAAGGCTTTGTGATCCTGGTCCAGGCGATTTCAGCCACGTGCAGCAAACCTTCCACGCCGCCGATGTCCACGAACGCTCCGTAGTCCATCAAGGTGCGCACGGTACCCGTTACCGTCTCACCTTCCTTGATCTCCGAGAAGCGCCGTTCACGGCCGGCACGTTCTTCTTCCTCGAGAACGGCGCGCCGGTCCACCACCACATCCTCGTCGGCGATATCGAGCTTGATGATCTTGCAGCGAATCTCCTGCTCCACCAGCTTTTCCAGTTCGGCTGCCTCGCGCGTCCCACTGCGCGATGCCGGCATAAACGCGCGCACGCCGACGTCAACGCTCAGCCCGCCCTTTACGACGCCAGTGACGACGCCCACAATGGTCGCTTTGTCATTGAATGCCGTCTCCAATGACTGCCAGTCTGTTACCCGCCGGATCTTTGCCCGTGAGAGCTGGTAATAACCTTCCGGATCGCGTCCCTTGATTGAGACCACAACCTTGTCGCCTGGGCGCAGCGCTTCACCCGCGCGCAGCTCTGCCAGCGGAAGAATGCCTTCCGTCTTATAGCCGATGTCGAGGTAAACCGAGTCTCCGGAAACGGCGATGACCGTCCCTTCTACGCCTTTGCCCGGTTCTGCGGGCTTGTGGACATGGGTTTTCTCGAATTGGGAGAGCACATCCTGAAAGGACTGATCGTTCTCGGAAACGGTTTGCTCCGGTACGTTGGCGTCAGGCAGAGTTGGATTGGACATGGGAATGCAGGCTCGCTGTGAAGTGATATCCACTAGGATAGCACTCCTCTCGCGTTCACCAACCGGGGAAAACTCCGAGAGCACAGAAGAGCCAAGGGCACGGCCGCAGCCGTGCCCAGCGGGACTGGAATTTTCGAATGAGCCTACTTTACGGCGACCCGAAAGTTAGCTTTGCCGGTGGCAAGCTCCTTTCCGTTCGGGTCGAGAGCGGTTACGGTCCACTTGAGCGGTTTGCCGGGAACCATCCTGGTTTTCAACTCCGGAGCAACACGGATCGAGTTCTGGTTGGTATTCGACGCCCAGATTTTGTCGCCTGTGACGTCATCCACTTCCACCGAGTAGCTTGCTGCGCCCGGAACCGCGTCCCAGGTCAGTTGGTCAGGCGCTTCGCTTACATCACCCTTCGTATGCAGTTGAATTTCTCCACTGCGGTACACGCCGACTTGCGGAGGTTGCAAGATTGGTTGTCCGTTCTCGGAGTGATACAGCGAGATCCCCAGTGCGGCAGCCACGATCAAAGCCGCGGCTGCTGCCATGTAGGGAATGCGGAACATCGCCCGCCAGAACGGGACTTGAGCTGCCGTGGATTTCGCTGCCGGCGCTTTCTGGTTGCGCTCCAGCTGGGCGGCAATCCAGGCCACTGCAGCGCCTTCGTTTTCTGAGGGTGTCGAGGATTCAAAGCTGTGCAACATGGCAATCTCAGACTGGCAGTGCGGGCAGCTTGCCACGTGGGCTGCAGCTTTGGGGTTGGAAGAACTCTCCTCCATGACTCTTTCCAGCACTTCCAGTGTGGGACATTCCTTGCTGGCAGCCACTGCATCCTGCCAGATCTTTGCGTTGTTTGTATTGCCGGCCATGTTCCGTTCCTCCGTCGTCGGATCCCCGTTTAGACTGCTGCCTTCCACCGTTTTACAGCCCGGTCCAGCTTCCTCCTGGCACTGACGAGGAAAGCCTTGGCGCCGCTTGCATTCTCAAGCCGCAACATCCGGGTAATTACATCGAGCGGTACTTCTTCCGCAAAATGCAGAGTGAACACTTGTTTTTCGGTCTCATCCAGCTCTGAATTGACGAATTGGCGGGCGATCTGCATGAGCTCGTTGCGTTCCACTGTCTGGTGCGGATTATCTGAGGTCAGATCCGGCAGCGAATCGATGATGGTTTCTTCTGAGTCCATCTCCGGAGCGCTGGATCGTGCTCTCACTGCATTTAGACAGTGGTTCCGGGCGATAGAGAACAACCAGGTGGAAAATTTTGACTGTCCCTTGAAGTAAGCCAGATTCTTATAGGCTTTGGCGCAAATTTCCTGGGCCAGGTCGGCGGCGCCTTCCCGGTTTTCGGCAAAGCTCAAACACCAGCGCGCCACCTTTGTATGATGGCGCCGGAACAATTCATTCACGTATTGTTCTGCCAGGCGCCGGTCAGCCTCATCGCGGTACTTGGCGATAAGTGCCTCATCCGTAAGCTCATCCAAAGGCATTTCCGGGATTATAGCAACCGCCGGATGGGGTAAGGGCTGCGGTGAACCGGTCTTGCCACGTGCCGGTAACAATGCCGGTCCACCTGCAAAGTCGCGCCCCGAGGGGCTTTGCTTGACCGTCCGGCGGTCCGGATAGGACCGGGCCTGAACCGCAAGGGCAGCTTGATCGGGGGTAGTCTGCGCAGCCACTTTGGGTGGTTTCCTCCGTTAAGGAGTGAGACCCGTTGCCAAGCGTCCCGGAACAGCTTTTTATTCTATTGTCTCTGTTGCGAGAACATTCTGAAAATGAGCGGCTTACGCGGCAATGCTTCTGAGCAATTCACGATTAGGATTATCTGCTGAATCAGATCCGGCGCGAGCAGCCGGTTATGCTGCGCTGGCCGGTTTCATCTCGTGGGCGGGCGGCTGCTTGAAGGTGAGGAGCAGGTTGGCCGCGAATACTGTAACAGCAGCCAGCTCGCACACTGCCGACCACGGGAGCAGATTCCAGGCTGGCGCCCAGTAACCCTCGTAGGCTAGGACTTCGCTGCTCACGCGCAAGGTGCAGCCTACGTTCAGCAGCACTAGACAGGTGAGCATCAGGCGCGGGCTGTAGAGAATCCTCATTCCGGCAAAGGCGGGAAGAACACGCTGGCCGATGGAAAAGACCATGGTGGCAATGAAGCCGACAGTCAGGGCATGACGGGCAGCGCCAACCCAGCCGTTCGCGCGATCCAGGTAAGCAGCGCAAATTCCGAGCACAGTCGCAATTACCAGCCACGCGTAAGCGATGCGTATGAACACAGGAAATGAGCTGTGCACGCCTGTGATCTTGGCGGGGCGTTCCGCAGGCCCCAAAAAATGAAAAGCTGCGACTGATGAAATCGCGGCCGTCGCATATAACCACGGGGCTGTGTGAAATAATCCCGCCTGCGCCAGCACTACTCCGGCGATGCTCAACACGAGTGCAAGCTTCATATACCTTACAGCCAGCGGCCGCAACCCGAGGAAAACCGGCAGCCACCGCGCGCTGAAGCCCCATACTGTGGGCACAATGAATCCGTATGCCAGCAGCGCAAGGAAGCGGCCGTCGAATGCTGCAGGGAGCGCAGGCGCCGGCGCTTGGGCGCTGATGTAAATTGAGCCTACCAGATTCATCAGCAGTCCCGCGCCGAACCCAGCGGTCCCAATCAGCACAGATAAAATCCAGACCGGCAAACCTTTGCTTTTCACCGTGTGATCAGCGGGCCTATGCTGGCGGACCGCTATAAAGAAGATGATGAAGGCAGCCAGTTCCAGGGCTGCAGAAACTGGCAATGCCACACGCCACTGCCACTGATAAACGCCAGCCACCCAGCGTAGCTGCACGCCTGCAATCCATAATGCCCAGGCGATCCATCCGCGCGCGCCGGAGTAGGAACTGCGGCCCGCCATCTTGGGAATGGAGTAGAAGCCGATTCCCATGATGAAGGTCCCAATCCAACCGAAGATCTGGGCATGGCCGTGGGCCTGGATCCAGGCTGCGGAAGTCGCTGCCCCGTGGTGGCCGCTAATGGAAATCAGGTTCCACACGCCCAGGAATGTTCCTGGCAGGAGCATGAAGAACAGTCCGGCAATGACGTAAGCCATCGTCAGGCGTTGGGCGCTGCGTTCGCGCGCCTGCAGCAGAGACACAGGCGTTCTTTCAGCCATTATCTGGTTAACAGAAACAAAATCGCTCATCGTCGCTTGTTTGTTTTCTTTTGATCGTAACATCCTGCGGACCGAGGCGAGCGGTTCTGTGTGGCTCACCCAAGCACAAATCGAAACACCCATTTCCAGTCTTCTTTCAAAAGCTGAGCACATGCGATGCTCGCACAACAGCAGCATCACTGCACGAGCATCACTACACTTTCAGCTACACTCGTGCGTTCTGCTGGTAGAAAACTCACAGCCATACGCCAAATTACGTCGCACGGACCGGAAGCGACCGTTTTCTCTTCTCAAGGGCAACTCGCGAGAACCCCCCGGAGTCTAGCTTTATTGCGCGTCCTTATTCACTGTAGCGCGATGAAACGTGTCGCGAGATCTGTTCAGACAAAACTACGAGCGTGCAGCTCGCATAGCTTTGTGCTAAAGCGAGGATTCCATGCAATTGATGAAGCTTCCATGGCTGAAGCCGGAAAAGCCCATTCCTCTGGACGTCCACGTCATCTGGCTTCCTGATGGCATGAGCTGTGACGGTGACACCGTTTCCGTAACCGCCGCCGAACAGCCGCCCATTGAAGATCTGATTCTCGGTAATATCCCCGGAATTCCGAAAGTGGTTTTGCACAACCGCGTGCTCGCGTATGAGCAGGGCGGTGACAACTTCATGGACTGGCTCTATAAGGCGGAAAAAGGAAAGCTGGAGCCGTTTGTGCTTGTGATCGAAGGTTCCATTCCCAACGAGAAGATCAAGCAAGAGGGGTATTGGACCGGGATCGGCAATCATCCCGACGGTCAGCCCATCACTTTGACGGAATGGATTGATCGCCTCGCGCCGAAGGCTTTCGCGGTAATCGCTGTGGGGACCTGCGCCACTTACGGCGGCATTCATGCCATGGCGGGCAATCCCACCGGCTCGATGGGGCTGGCCGACTATCTGGGATGGAAGTGGCGCTCATGGGCCGGCGTTCCTATAATTAATGTCCCTGGCTGTCCGGTGCAGCCGGACAACATGACGGAAACACTTCTGTATTTGCTCTACCAGGCAGCGCAGATGGCTCCCATGATCCCGCTGGACGAGAATCTCCGCCCAACGTGGCTTTTTGGCAAGACAGTTCACGAGGGCTGCGACCGGGCGGGGTACTACGAGCAGGGCGACTTCGCCCATGAATATGGTTCGCAGAAGTGCCTGGTGAAGCTCGGATGCTGGGGGCCGGTGGTGAACTGCAACGTCACCAAGCGCGGCTGGATGCGCGGCATCGGCGGTTGCCCCAATGTTGGGGGAATCTGCATTGCCTGCACCATGCCGGGATTTCCGGACAAAGTGATGCCCTTCATGGATGAACCGCCGGGCGCGCGGCTGTCCGCGGTGGGAGCCACAGTTTACGGCGGAGTGATCCGTACCTTGCGCCAGATTACCAACTCCGGCATCAACAAAGAACCGAAGTGGCGACATACGGGAAAGAAGCTCACCACCGGTTATGAGTCAACTAACTACGTGACTGGAAGGGACGGCCGCCAATGACCACTATGACGACAGCGGAACGAGAACTGCAGACCGGCAAGCGTACGCTCGTGGAAATGAACTGGGACCCGGTCACTCGCATCGTGGGCAGCCTGGGAATTTACACCAAGATTGATTTCCAGAATCGTGAAGTCGCCGAGTGCTACAGCACTTCCTCCATGTTTCGCGGTTACAGCGTCTTCATGAAAAACAAAGACCCGCGTGACGCGCCTTTTATCACCAGTCGCATCTGCGGCATCTGCGGGGATAACCACGCCACCTGCGCTGTGTACGCGCAAAACATGGCTTGCGGCATGCAGACTCCCAACACCGGAGAGTGGATCATCAATCTGGGCGAAGCGGCCGAGTACATGTTCGACCACAACATCTTCCAGGACAATTTAGTGGGCGTTGATTTCTGCGAGCAGATGGTCAAAGAAACCAATCCCAGTGTGTGGGCCAAGGCGCAACGGACGCCCTCCCCCAACGGCGACAAACACGGCTATCGCACCATCGCCGACATTATGACCTCGCTGAATCCGTTTACGGGCGAGTTTTATCTCAAGGCTCTGCAGATGAGCCGTCTCACGCGTGAGATGTTCTGCCTCATGGAAGGCCGGCACGTGCATCCTTCCACGTTGTATCCCGGAGGGACGGGCACAGTCGCGACCATCCAACTCTTCACTGACTTCCTTGTACGGCTGATGAAGTACATCGACTTCATGAAAGAATGCGTGCCGCTGCACGATGATCTGTTCAACTTTTTCTATGAGGCGCTGCCCGGTTACGAGAAAGTGGGGCAGCGGCGGGTTCTGCTCGGCTGCTGGGGCGCGTGGAACAATCCCGACGAGTGCGACTACACCTATAAGAAGATGTCCAAGTGGGGCAAGGAAATGTACGTCACCCCGGGGGTCATCGTGGATGGCGAGTTGGTGACCAACGATCTCGTCGACATCAATCTGGGCCTCCGCATTCTGCTGGGCAGCTCTTATTACGAGGACTGGAAAGATAAAGAGGTATTCGTCAAGAAAGATCCACTGGGCAATTCAGTTGACCAGCGGCACCCCTGGAACCAAACAACAACTCCGAAACCGCAGAAGCGGGATTTCCAGGGAAACTACTCCTGGGTGATGTCACCGCGGTGGTATCACGACAAGACTGGAGAATATCTGGCTCTGGATACCGGAGGCGGGCCGATTGCGCGGCTCTGGGCAACAGCGCTTTCGGGTCTGGTTGACATAGGGTACGTGAAAGCCCACAAGGGCAAAAGCGTCACCATTACGTTGCCGAAAACTGTGGGGCATCCGGAAATGGAACTGGAATGGCGAATTCCGAAGTGGAGTAATGCCATCGAGCGCGACCGCGCACGAACCTACTTCCAGGCTTACGCGGCTGCCGCAGCGATGTACTTCGTGGAAAAAGCGATTGACCAGGTCCACAAGGGCCACACCAAAACATGGGCTCCGTTCGAGGTGCCGGAAGAGGCCATCGGCTGCGGGTTCCACGAGGCGGTTCGCGGTGTTCTCTCGCACCATGTCGTGATACGCGAACGGAGAATCGCTAATTACCATCCCTATCCGCCGACGCCCTGGAATGCCAGCCCACGTGATGTCTACGGGACCCCAGGGCCATACGAAGATGCCGTGCAGAAGACCCCGATCTTTGAAGAGAACGGGCCTGACAAATTCAAGGGAGTGGACATCATGCGAGCGGTCCGCAGCTTCGATCCTTGCCTGCCCTGCGGTGTTCACATGTATCTGGGGCCGGGCAAGGTGTTACAAACCCAACATTCGCCGATCTTTGGAATGATGGGAAAATGAGGGTGGAATGACTGACCAAGAGCTGCATCCCGCCGTGGCTGACCTGGAAGCGCAATTACGCCAACTCGAAACGATTGCGGATCCGGCAAGCCGCAGGATTGCCACAGACCTTCTTGCATCCGTGTTGCAATTCCATACTGCCGCGCTGCAAAAGATGATCGAGGCCATCAATGGAAGCGACGATGCGGCGACCATTCTGGGCCGCTTCGATCGCGATCCGCTCATCCGTGGCATGTTGTTGGTGCATGACCTCCACCCCCAGCCGTTCCAGGCGCGGGTGGAAAAGGCGATAGCTGAGTTGGAGCCAACACTGCGGAAGCGTGAAGCCACTGTCGAGTTGATCGATGCAGAGCCGGGGCTGGTTCGTGTGAAAATCAAGGGTGGGCGGCCCGGCGGCAAACCGTCAGCTCCGCTCCTTGAACAGGCCATCCGTAACGCTGCTCCGGAAGCCGAGCAGGTTATCGTTGAGGAAGCCGTTTCATCCACAGCAGCTTTTGTGCCGCTCACAGAACTAAAAAGAGCCGCGCCGGCATCTGCCGCCGGCAATTCCCACGAGGTGCTCAATGGCTGACTATTACAGCGACAAAACCCGTAAACCGTCTCATACTCCAGGCACGAAGCGTGGCGAGGAGCGCATCAAAAGCGGCGGCAAGGAACCGGGGCGCGAGAAAGATATTCCCACGGCGCGCAGCGCGACCAGCATCAACCCCAAAGCGCACGGCCCCATTGATAAGAAAATGCCGAGCATTCAGCCGGCGTGAACGGATTTCATGCCAGAAGCAGGTCGTATTCCTGAAGCACCGTTGTCCGCTTTAAAAAAGCTTCGTGAACGGCGCCCACCGGAGGAGCGATGCGAGCTGTGTGCTTTGCCGCTGCAGACCCGGCATGCGCACCTGCTGGACCCGAAGGAGCGCCGGATGCTTTGCTCCTGTGACGGCTGCGCCCTGCTGTTCCAGGATGGGTACGGCCGTTATCGGCGCATTCCACGCGACGTGTACTATCTTGCCGACTTCCGGCTGGACGAACTGCAATGGGAGGCGCTCTCCATTCCCATCAACCTCGCGTTTTTCTTCTTCAGCACCGCAGCCAATTGCACGCTCGCCTTTTACCCCAGTGCTGGAGGAGCAACGGAGTCGTTGCTCGATCTTGCCGCCTGGAATGGGATTGCAGCGGCGCATCCCCGCATTCAGCAGATGCGACCCGATGTGGAGGCGCTTCTCGTCAACCGCCTCGCTAATCCGCCGGAGTACTACGTGAGCCCTATCGACCGGTGCTACGAACTGACCGGCATCGTGCGCAAGCACTGGAGCGGATTCACCGGAGGTGATGCCGTCTGGAAAGCGATTGCTGAGTTCTTCACCACATTGCGGAATGAAGCCGTCAAGGTGGAGCCTCGGCATGCCTGATTTGCAATTCAAAGTCGTTGGCATGGAAGCGGCAGATGCCGTTGGCTCTTCGGAGCTGCGCTTGAAACTCGAGATTAGAAACCTGTGCGCTGAAGAACAGGTGCATTCAATCGCGCTGACCATCCAACTGCAAATCGAGCCTGCACGCCGCAGATACAGCGAGCAAGAGAAGCAAGCTCTCAACGACCTGTTTGGGGAAACATCCAGATGGCCGAGCACGGTGCGACCGCTGTACTGGACAACACTGAAAGGGGCAGTCCCGGCATTTGTTGGTGCCACCCAAGTCGAACTGCGGGTTCCGTGCAATCTTGAGCCGGGCGTTGCCGCGGAGAAATATCTGAGCGCTCTTGAAGCCGGAGAGGTTCCCATTATCCTGCTGTTCAGTGGCAGGGTGATGTACGTTCGCGACACATCGTTGCAGATGCGTCCCATTCCTTGGTCGCAGGAAGCTACCTGCCGCATACCTGTGGATATGATCAAGCGCAATAGGCTGGGCTCACCCGAAGATGAGTTTGCCGGACGGGGTGCTGCATGAACCAGAACGCCGTCCGGTCGGTAGCAAATGCCATTCTGTACGAAGGCTACATGCTCTATCCCTACCGGCCGTCGGCTCTGAAGAATCGGTCGCAGGGCTGGACGTTCGGAACTCTGGTTCCTGAGGAATACGCTGCCACCCATCCCGGCGAGTCTTCCAATTTCAGTGCACAGGTTATCGTGGTAGGCGATCAGGCGCAATTGTCCGCAGAGTTTCGATTTCTGCAACTCAGCGGTTCTGAGTCTTCCGAGCGCACCGTGGCTTCGGCGCCGCTCGAAGTTTCCAGCCTGCTGCCACATCCGCTGGAGATTCATTTCGCATTTGAACGGGACGTCGCCCTAGATTTCCTGAAAGGAGTGGTGCGCATCGCGGCCGAGCGCGCGACGGGCAGAGCGTTCAAGCTCACAATTTCTCTGTACAACCAGAGCTCTCAGCTCTTTTCGTGGGACACGCGCGACCTCGTCTTGCAACAAGCCCTGGTCTCCGCTCACGCTTTGATCTCCGTGACGGGGGGCGAATTTATTTCGCTGCTAGCGCCGCCGGACGAGTACAACGCGGCTGTCGCAGCGTGCCGCCAGGCGGGAGTATTTCCGGTCCTCGTCGGTGATGACGGCGATCGCACTGCGATGCTGCTTTCCCCCATCATCCTTTACGATTACCCGCAAATCGCGCCGCATAGCCAGGGCGATTTCTTCGATGGATCAGAAATCGACGAGATGCTCACCCTTCGCCTGCTGACGCTGACCGACTCGGAAAAAGAAGAAGTTCGGGCAAACAATGAACGTGCGCGGGCTCTGCTAGAGCGGACAGAATCGCTCTCTCCGGAAGAAATTTTGAACTTGCATGGCGTGTTGCGCGATCTTTCGCGCACGCAGGAGTAAAAATGGAAACGTGGAATCCTTTCGCCGAGCCGGTTGCGCCTGAGAGCGTTCGGGTGTTCGGCGTCGAGCTGAAAAAAGGCGATCGCGTTCGTGTTTGGCCCGGGGATGGCGCAGATATTTTTGATATGGCTCTGAAAGGTAAAACCGCCAGGATTGAAGCCATTGAGCAGACGCTGGAGGGCGAAATCCAGGTTGCGGTCACCATGGACGACGATCCGGGCAGGGACTTGGGTGAAATGCGCCAAATCGGGCACCGTTTCTTCTTCCGCCTGGAGGAAATCGAGCCGTTGAAGGCGGGAGGGCAGCCAACATGACAGGGGGCGCACCTCGGGTTCTTGTCGCCGGCATTGGCAACATATTTCTTGCCGACGACGGATTTGGCGTGGAAGTCATCCGTCGCATGAGCGTGCGGAGTTTGCCTGAAGGAGTCTGTCTCCGCGATTTTGGCATTCGCGGCCTGGATTTGGCCTACGCGCTCAACGACCCGTGGGACCTGGTTATTCTGGTTGATGCGCTGCCACGCGGCGAAACACCGGGGACTGTCTTCGTTCTGGAACCCGACAGGGAGGATTTGGAAGCCGGACTCCAGAGCGGCATTCAAATCCACGGAATGGACCCGGTGCAAGCGATTCGTTTGGCGAAATCGCTGGGCGAGATTCCGCAACGATTGCTGGTTGTGGGTTGTGAGCCTGCCGACTTGGGCGGAGAAGAGGGAGCTATCGGCCTCAGTCCAGAAGTGGAAAACGCCATCGAGACAGCGATTGAAGCGATTCTGAAACAATTGAAAGACGAGCCGGCACTAGCGCCGCGCTGATTTGGAGGTGTAGCAGCCATGAAGTGTCCTGAATCATTGAAGTGGATTGGTGCGGCTGCGGGTTTCGCTGCGATTTGGGCCTTTATTTCGATGTATCCAGACCTCAAGCGCTACATTAAGCTCGAAAGAATGTAGCTGCCCGTCGTCCGGCAATCACTCACGGCAAAAGACTTGCCATGCCGTGCGATAGGTGTTGGCGTGGGCTTCTGCGCTGAGTTCGATGGGCCGCGAATAGCCACCGCCTGAAGTTAGAACTAAAGGGACACCCGCACTGCGCACCGACTCCATCACAAGGCGGTCGCGGGCGACTAGTCCAGTATGCGTCAACGCCAGTCGTCCCAGAACATCCGTCGCGAGCCCATCCACGCCAGATTGATAAAAAATAATCTCAGGCCTCCACTCAAGGAGCCGCGGCAAGACTTCATTCAGACGGCGCAAGTATTCCGCATCGCCCAGGCCGTCCGGCAGGGGCACGTCCAATGTGCTTTGTTGCTTACGGAACGGGAAATTGCTGTTGCAATGGATAGATAGCGTGAAAACCTGAGAATTCTCACGAAAGATTTCTGCCGTTCCATCTCCCTGGTGGACATCAAGGTCAATCACGGCCGCACGGCGGAAACGTCCCATTTTTGCGAAATAGTGGATGGCCACTGCTATGTCATTGAAGACACAGAAGCCGGCGCCTTGCGATCGAAAGGCATGATGTGTACCTCCACCGAGGGTTCCTCCCCAGCCAAGGTCGAGGGCATCCTGCGTGGCGGAAATGGTGCCTCCCACGGATGCGAGGGCCCTTTTGACCAGAAGCTCCGACCATGGCAGGCCAATACGCCGCATGCTTGCAGGAGGCAGCGTGCCCGCGATGAAGCTGCGAACGTAGGCCGGATCATGAGCGAGTTCAATCACATCCGTAGCAGGAAGGGGCGCCTCTTCAAAGAGAAAATTCCCATCCGCTTGGAGGAACTCATGAAGCAGGCCGTACTTCAAAGCTGGGAACTTGTGGCCTTCCGGCAGCGTAATAGCATATTAATGGGTGAAGAAGATCCTTGGCATGAAGCATAGTGACCAAATTCTGCTTGGCTGGTCTATATAACTGATGATCGCATAAGCCGCATTAGCCGTTCTAAGGTGCTGAACTGCTCTATCACGGTGTTCGATTTCGGACAGTTGCTTTCAGGAATGGACAAGGCGAGGCCAAGCCCGTCCAACAGGACCTGCTTTAGCTGTTTAAATTCAGGAAGTTGGGACCAAGACCATTTGGCATTGATTGTGCTTAAATAATCTGAGATGGATATCGTACGAGATGAATCGGTAAAGCGGAAGAAGCGCCGTAAACAGGTGATCTTGTCAGTGATCGCTGTTCTGGCGGTGCTTGGAATCACGCTCGGCGTGTCGCGGCTGAAGCCCGCCGCCCCAAGCGTGGAATACGGCACAATCTGGCCAGATACGGTGAAGCGCGGATCAATGCTGCGGCAGGTGAGGGGACTGGGTTCGCTCGTCCCCATCCCGGAAGATGTCCGCCTGATTCCAGCTGAGACGGATTGCCGCGTGGAAAAAATCCTGATTTTGCCAGGCACACCGGTCAAGCCCGATAGTCTGGTGATGGAACTCTCCAATCCGCAGGTGGTCCAAGAAGCCCTGAACGCGGATTTGGATCTGAAATCTGCTGAGGCCGAATACCACAACACAAAGGCCAAGGTTGACAGCGACCTCATGAATTTGAAGGCTGAAGCCGCTACTGTGGAAAACGACTACGAGAACGCCAAGCGCGATGCAACCGCCAACAAGGAATTGGCGAAAATCGGCGTGCTCTCTGATTCCGCGTTGAAGGCTTCACTCGCTAAAGAAAAAGAGATGGCCACTCGCCACCAGATTGAAGACGACAGAATCTCGGAGGCGACCAAAGCCGTGGAGACGCAACTTGAGGTGCAGCAAGCCACCATTCAGCAGAAGCGCGCGCTGTCTGAGCTGAAGCATCGTCAGTTGGACGCGTTAAAAGTGCACGCGGGCATCACGGGAGTCCTGCAAGGCGCAGATACTCCGGTGCAGGTGGGCCAGCGTGTTACGCAGGGGACCATTCTGGCCAAAGTGGTTCAGCCAGATCATCTCAAAGCCGAATTAAAAATTCCTGAGACCCAGGCAAAAGACATCCTCATCGGACAATACGCTGAGATTGATACGCACAATGGCATCGTGAAAGGCACCGTAAGCCGCATCGATCCTTCGGTACAGAATGGCACAGTGACCGTTGACGTTAAGTTTGACGAGGCGCTTCCCAAGTGGGCTCGCCCTGACCTGAGTGTTGATGGAACGATCACATTGGAAAGGTTGAACAATGTTCTTTACGTGGGCAGGCCGGCGTTTGGCCAGGAAAAGAGCACAGTCAGCATGTTCAAGATTGATCCTGACGGCAAGTCAGCCACCAGGGTGAAAGTTGAGCTGGGACGAAGCTCGGTGAACACCATTGAAATTCTCGGCGGATTGAAAGAAGGCGATCAGGTAATCCTGAGCGATATGAGCCGCTGGGACGCCAATAACACCATCAGGCTGGAAAGATAACAGGCACGGAACGGCAGAAATAGAAGTAAAATTGCGCGGTTGAAGGAGACAATAGCGTGGCAAGCGGACAAACCCTGATTAAACTGGAAAACGTAACCAAGATTTTCTACACCGATGAAGTGGAAACACATGCGTTGTCCGGCATTCATCTGGACATCAACAAAGGCGAGTATGTTTCCATTGCCGGCCCGTCGGGTTGCGGAAAATCGACGCTGCTTTCCATTATCGGCCTGCTCGATTCCCCCACGGACGGCTCCTATATTCTGAACAGCCGCGCCGTGCAGGGACTGGATTTTTCTGACCGCGCACGCATTCGTAATCAGGAGATCGGTTTCATTTTCCAGAGTTTCAATCTGATCGGCGACCTCACCGTGTATGAGAACGTCGAGCTTCCGCTCACCTACCGCTCCATGTCATCGGCTGAGCGCAAGAAGCGGGTACAGGAATCACTTGAGAAGGTAGGCATGGCTCACCGCATGCGTCACTACCCGTCACAGCTCTCCGGCGGTCAGCAACAGCGTGTGGCTGTCGCCCGCGCTTTAGGCGGCTCGCCTTCGATCCTGCTGGCCGACGAGCCTACAGGAAACCTGGATTCGCGCAACGGTGAAGCTGTAATGGAATTGCTGCAGCAACTCCATCGTGAAGGCGCCACCATCTGCATGGTCACGCACGATGCGCGGTTTGCCAAGCACGCCGAGCGAACCGTTCACCTGTTTGACGGCAAAGTGGTGGAGGAAACTGAGGCCGCTCGCCAAGCGGAGATGGTCTAATCCGTCGCTTTGCAAGCGCTCAGCTAACGCTGATTGCCGGCTTCTGGATTTATCCAAAGCGCCGGGACTAGTACGATTCCCATAACCTGGTTTCAATAAAGCTTCGGCGATTATCAGTGGCAGTGTCTTCGAATTCTGCCGCTGATCCGCGGGAGGTGAAGTGTGACTTCGCTCATTCAGGATTTTCGCTTTGGCTTACGCACACTGCGCAAGTCTCCCGCTTTCACGATTATCGCGGTGGTTACGCTGGCGCTCGGCATCGGCGCTAATACGGCGATCTTCAGTATAGTTAACGCGGTCCTGCTCAAGCCTTTGCCCTATCCTGAGCCGGATCGCTTGCTGTTCGTGGTTTCCAGCTTATCCGTGCAAGCGGATGTGACGCGTCCATTCGCCATTTCCTATCCTGACTTTCTTGACTGGCGCGCAACCGCCAAATCATTTACCGGGATGGCGTCCTATCACGGAGACAGTTTCACTCTCACCGGCTTGGAGCAGCCACTGCACGTGAACGGCTCCACGGTATCAGGTGATTTCTTCAACGTGGTCGGCCAGCAGCCATTTCTCGGACGCGGTTTCACTCGCGAGGAAGAGAAGCCGGGCACACGCGTTGTGGTCCTGAGCCACCAGCTTTGGCAGACGGCCTTTCACGGTGACCGCGGCATTGTGGGCCGCGCAATTTCAATCGATAAACAAAGTTATACAGTGGTCGGCGTGATGCCTGCGGGATTTGCTTTTCCCTTAGACAGCGAGCCGCCCGCTCTCTGGCGCACGTTTGCAACCGACGGCGAAACCACCGATCCTAAAGAGCCGGCCGCAACGGGGCAGCGCGGAGCTCATTTCCTGCGGGCAGTGGCCAGGCTTAAGCCGGGAGTATCAATCGAGAGCGCTCGTGAAGAGATGAACGTGATCACACGCAATCTCGCGCGACAGTATCCAAATACTAATAAGAAGTTCTCCACCGCAGTCGTCAGCACAGAGCTTGAGCATCTGGTGGGGAACAATCGCATACAACTCATGATCCTGCTGGTGTCAGTCGCGGTTGTGTTGCTGATTGCCTGCCTCAATGTGGCCAATCTTCTGCTGGTTCGGGCCAGCAAACGCAATCGCGAGATCGCGGTGCGCGCCGCGCTTGGAGCCCGCCGCATGCGCGTAGTTCGCCAAATGCTGACGGAAAGCGTTGTTCTGGGACTTGCCGGAGCGGTTTTGGGCTTGCCGCTGGCAATCTGGGCGCTGAAGGTGTTTATCAGTTTGAATGCCCAGAAGATGCCCAGAATCCAAAGCGCGGGCCTGGATGGATCGGTGCTTGCCTTCACTGCTGCCATTGCTCTCATTACGAGCATTGTTTTTGGCCTTGTGCCGGCACTGCGCGCCTCCAGTCCGAACCTGACAGAGTTCATGAAAGAAGGTCGTGGGACCACAGCCGGCAGCTCACACCAACGCCTGCGTGGAATCCTGGTGGTGGCTGAAACCACGCTTGGGCTAACGCTGCTGGTCGTGGCCGGCCTGCTGCTTCGCAGCTTTCACCGGATCCTTTCCGTGGATCCAGGCATGAATCCGCACAACGTGCTTACCGTCAATTTCGATCTGCCGGACAAGAAATACAATGAGCAGCAGCAAATCCAGTTTTACACACAGTTGCTTCCGCGCCTGCAGGCGCTGCCCGGAGTGAGCTCCGTCGCCGCGGTTACACCGCTGCCGTTGAGCGGACAGGGAAGCATCATCACTTTTGAGATTGAAGGACGACCAGTACCCAAATCGGATGAGCCTTCCGCCGATATCAAGATCATCACCCCCAATTATTTCCACACCTTCAACATTCCCATAGTCAGCGGACGTGATTTCACGGAACGTGACGATGACAAAGCGCCTGGTGTTGTGGTCGTAAATCAGGCATTCGCGCAGCGCTTCTTTCCCAACGAAAATGTTCTGGGCAAGCACATTACGCCTGGTGCTTCCAATCATGGCAAGCCCCAGCCGCGGGAGATCATCGGCGTGGTTGGGAACGTGAAGAGCTACCGCCTCGATGTGCAGGACCGGCCCGAGTATTACATTCCTGATACGCAACTGAATTTCGGTCCCATGGCCGTATGCCTCCGCACCTCTGTAGAGCCGCACAGCATCACGTCTGCTGTGCGAGGCGTGGTGGCGTCCATGGATCCGGACCTGCCGCTTTACGATATTAAGACCATGGATGAATATCTTGCGGCAACGCTGGTCACCCCGCGATTCCAATCCATGCTGTTGGAGGGGTTCGCCGGGCTTGCGCTCGTGCTCACGGCCATTGGGCTCTATGGCGTTGTTTCCTATGCAGTCGCACAGCGCACGCATGAAATCGGCGTTCGCATCACCCTAGGCGCCAGCCGATCGAATGTGGTTGGAATGGTGCTGAAATCCGGTCTGCAGCTCACCGCCATCGGCCTCGCTGCCGGCGTGGTGCTATCGCTGATCGCAGGACGCTTCATTTCGTCGCTGAGCAGCGTGCTGTTCGGCGTCAAGCCGACAGATGCACTTACCTTCGCTGCAGTCATCGCTATTGTGGCTGTTATATCACTGCTGGCGTGCTACATCCCGGCCCGGCGAGCGTCAAAGGTTGATCCCATGATCGCGCTACGTTACGAGTGATGATGAACGCGCGGGGTTTGCGCGTGAGCCAGCAGGCCTGGCCGGCGGGTCCAAGCCGGGCGCTGCTTCGAACATCATGACAGCTTTGCTGTTTCACAGCGCAGGCGCAACTCAGTAAGGGATGAACCAACCCAGCCCAGGCGATCGCGGGCGATCACGCCGGAGGGGCTCTTGCCGCTCCCGAACGCTTACCGGATCGGATGGGATCGCCACCGGCGCAGCAAGATACCTGGCATTGAATTCCTGTTGCTCTTTGCTCAGCTTGATGCTGTTGCGCAACACCATTTCCATCCGTGTTCCTACAGGGAAATCAATGTTGTCACCGCGTTGCAGGACCGAGCCGGCCAAACCCACTGCAGCGCCCAATCCGGCCCCGGTGAACTTGCCGATTCCAAATCTGGTGGCAGAGCCAATCACGGCTCCAGCCACCGCACCCGCCGCCATTGGGGTGAGGATTTTCTCCGTCTGGTCTACCGTGCGGAGGTCGCCATCCGCAGTGGTTCGCGTAATCTTGGAACCGGGAATGCTCTGCAGCACGGCGTCGATCGTTTCCACCCGATTGTTCGGAAAGATCATATTGGTAAAGCGGAAGTGGAACGCAGACGTGCGCCGGAAATGCCCCGGACGCCTGCTTCCCTCCACTTTTCCCTGAACATAAGTATGCGCTGGAATGACAACCTGGCCATTTTCAACAACCGGCACTACAACTTCCAGGTAAATTTCTGATCCTTCTGATCCGGAAGTGGAGTGAAGGGGGCTAACCAGCGCCATCAGCACGTGTGTACCGGGAGCGATGTCAAGAGCCTTCGCAACGGTGTTTTCCTGCTGCGCAGATATGCCATTGCCAGTCACCTGTGCGTGTTGTTGCTCAAGCGTTGGCACGAGTGCTTCCTCGGGCACAGCCTGAGAGAATGCAAGCGCTCCGGATTCAATGGTCGCCACTAGAAGGAGCAAAGCGAACGGGTACACCCTGCGCATAAGGCCACCTCTCAAAAGCCGACTTTATTTGTGGCAAATCACCGGCTCAAGCGACAAGGCGCGGCGGCGGATCCATGCCGTAGTTTGTCGCCTAAAAGAGGGTCAGCTACTTGATGCTGTATCATAGCGCCCGATGAGCAACGGCAATTCATCCGACCGGCTTGACTCCTGGAAGGAGATCGCCAGCTTTCTGCGCCGCGATGTTCGTACAGTACAGCGTTGGGAGAAAAAGGAGGGGCTGCCCGTCCACCGCCACCAGCATGACAAGCTTGGCTCGGTTTACGCTTATCGTCCCGAGCTCGAAGCCTGGTTTTCCGGCCGCCTGTTTGCCGCGCCTGCCGGCGGGGCGCAAGCGCGCGCGGCGGAGAAAATCAAAATTGCCGTCCTCCCATTTACCACCCTTGGCAGCGACGCGGACCATGATGCTTATTTCACAGACGGTCTCACGGACGAGATGATCACACATTTAACCAGGTTGCAGCCGGAGCAACTGGCCGTGATCGCGCGAAGCACGGTGCTTCATTACAACTTCAGCCGCCCATCGCTCGAGCAGATGAGGGAAGAGCTGGGAGTTGACTATGTGCTGGAAGGCCGCGTGCGGCGAGCGGGCAGCCGCGTCCGTGTCACGGCCATCCTGAGCGAAGTGCAGGACCAGACACAGCTCTGGGCGGAAAGCTATGAGCGGGAGATTAGTGACATGCTCAGCCTCCAGGCTGAAATTGCCCAGGCCATTGCGCGGGAGATTCATCTGGCCCTCGGGTTAACCGAGAGCACACGTCTTGA
>Ga0070681_10000959_pt1 | contig 24311 bp, 17 predicted proteins | sample KBSC83BmetaG_FD_65650 | JGI IMG/M metagenome (GOLD analysis project Ga0070681, IMG submission 65650) | Corn rhizosphere microbial communities from Kellogg Biological Station, Michigan, USA - KBS C8-3B metaG | ecosystem: Host-associated > Plants > Roots > Rhizosphere | place: USA: Michigan...
CCGACTGTTGTTTTCCCGCACGTTATGACAATGCGCTAATCGGCGACCGCTGGCGGCAGGCCTGGAACGCCCGGTAGACTTCCGAATGGAGCGATCCGAGCCGGCATTACGGCGCCGGACCTCGGCGATCGCCGACGATTCAGAACATCCGCAGGAGGTCTCGTGCGACTTGCTGGCATCATGTTGGCGATCGCAGCCGGTGTCGTTCTCGCCGGCTGCGCGGCCCGCGACGACTATTCGCTCTCGAGCGCGAGCGACGGTCTATGGGGCGATACCCGGTTCGACCTCGTCGATTGGAATTTTCCGACCTCCCGCAACCAGCCGCCGATCGAGGTGCCGAAGCGTCTGCGCCTCGACCGCACGGCGATCGGCGTGACGTGGGCGACGCGCAATCCGCTGCCGCTCTCGGACAACCTCGCACCGATCGACGCGCCGCCGGCGCTCGAACCCAAGGCGAATGACGCGGCGAAGCGATCGCAAGCGCCCGCCGCGGGCGCTGCTGCTGGCAATACCGCTGCTGATCGCGAGCCGCGCGCCGCTCGCTGAACCGCCCGCCACCCCTGCCACACCTTCGCCAGCGCCTGCGCCCGCCGAACGCGCGGGCGCGCTGCGCTATCGCGTCGACATCGATGCGCCGAAGGCGCTGCGTGACACGCTGTCCGCGAGCGTCGACCTCGTTCGCTGGCAGGACTATGCGGACATGACCGAGAGCCTGTTCGATGCGCTCGTTGCCAAAGCGATCGATCAGGCCAGGGAAGCGGCGGCGACCGAAGGCTTCTTCTCGGCGCAGGTCGGTGTCGACACCGACCGCAGCACATCGCCGATCGCGGTCAAACTGCACGTGTCGCCGGGGCCGCAGGCGCACGTGACGTCGGCGAACCTCGAGGTGACCGGCACGGCGGCGAACGACGCGGAAGGCCGCGCGGCAATCGCCGAAATGAAGCGCGAATGGCCGCTGTCGCCGGGCGCTCCGTTTCGCCAGTCGCTATGGGAGGACGCGAAAACGAAGGCGACTGCGACGCTCGCGGGCCGCTCGTTCGCCGCGACGAAGCTGACGTCGAGCGCAGCGCGCGTGGATCCGAAAGCCAACAGCGTCGCGATCGACGTCGCGTTCGACAGCGGGCCCGTCTTTCATGTCGGCGATCTCGACATCGAGGGACTGTCGCGGTATCCGGCAGAGCTCGTGCGCAACTACCGGACGCAGAAGCCGGGCGATCGCTACTCGATCGCCGAGCTCGACCAGTTCGTGCGGCGGCTGAACGGCACCGGCTATTTCGCGAGCGTGCACGCGGTGGTCGACAACGATCCCGCGGAGGCGGACGCCGCGCCGGTGCACGTAAGCGTCATCGAGGCGCCGCCGAAGAAAATCGAGGCCGGCATCGGCTACTCGACCGACACCGCGTTTCGCGGCAACGTAAGCTATCGCGACGTCGACGTTCTCGATCGTGCGATCCAGATGTACGTCGATGCGCGCCTCGAATCGAAATTGCAGAACGCGTCGCTTCGCTTCGTCGAGCCAACGGACGCAAGCGGCTGGTCGCGCTCGACGTTCGGCCGCATCGAGCGCACCGACATCGCCGGGCTCGTCACGCAAACGGCCGCAGCGGGGCTGCGCTGGAGCTCGCTCGACGAGCGCAACCAGTGGCAATACGGTGGCGCGTTCTACATCGACCAGCAGAACCAGCCCGGCTTCCCGTCGCAGCGCGCGCACGCGCTGTACGTCGATGCCCAGCGCGCGTGGCGCCGCGTCGACGATCTCGCGGCGCCGACGAAGGGATTCATCGTGCTGGCGCAGGCGGGTGTCGGCATTCCCGGCGCATCGACGCGCGGCTTCGAGCGCGTCGTGGTGCAATCGGCGTTCTGGCAGCCGCTCTCCCGCCTGTGGGAGCTGACCGGCAAGGCCGAAGCCGGCGCCGTCATCGCCGGCGACCGCGTGGGCGTTCCCTCGGAGCTGCTGTTCCGCACGGGCGGCGACACGACGGTGCGCGGCTACGCGTTCCAGAGCCTCGGCCTCAAGCAGGGCGATGCGGTGCTGCCGGTGCGCTACTACACGGTGCTGAGCATCGAGGCGACGCGCTGGATCAACGACTCGCTCGGCATCGCCACGTTCGTCGATGCGGGCAACGCGTTCGACGAGCTGTCGGATTTCAAGCTCGCCGTCGGTTACGGCATGGGGCTGCGACTGAAGACGCCGATCGGCCCGTTCCGGCTCGACCTCGCGTACGGCGAGCAATCGCGGCAGGTGCGATTGCACTTTTCGGTCGGTCTTGCGTTCTGAGCACCCATGACGCCGCAGAACGATGCCGCGCCGAAGCCCGCTCGCCATCGCCGTCGCGGCACGACGATCACGCTCGGCTTCGTCGCGCTCGTCGCGATCGCGATCGTCGCCGTCGTCGGCTTCGCGCTGTCCGAGCGCGGGCTCACGTACATCGCCGATCGGATCGTCGCCCGATCGGGCGGCCGGATCGGCATCGAAGGTGCGAGCGGCTCCATCGCGAGCACGATGCGCTTTCGCCACATCACGTGGCGCGGTGCCGATGCGACGCTCATTGCGGACGACGTCGTCGTCGATTGGAATCCACAGACGCTGCTGCACCAGCACCTGTCGATCCACGGCCTCGGCGCGCGCCATGTGGATCTCGCGATCAAGCCTTCGCCCGGCGGCACGCCGATATCGCCGCCCGACAACCTCGCGCTGCCGATCAAGGTCGACATCGACCGTCTCGGCATCGGTGAGCTCGCGTGGCACACGGGTCCGCGCTCGGGAAGCATCACGGGGCTGGCACTCGCCTATTCCGGCGACGGCGACCGGCATCGGATTCGCGATCTCGCGCTCGTGTCGCAATACGGCGCGCTTCACGGCAATGTCGAGGTCGGCGCGCGGGGACGGCTTCGCGTGTCCGGCCGCCTGACGCTCGCAGGCGATGGTCCGCTCGCGGGCGCGGACGTCGATGCGACGCTCGAAGGTCCGCTCGCGCGACTCGACGTCGCCGCGCACGGCGCCTATCGCGACGCGACGCTGTCCGTGCAGGCGGTCGCGACGCCGTTCTCCGCGACCCCGTTCGCGTCGGCGACGGGCGAGTTGACCAACGTCGATGCGTCGACGTTCGACCCGTCGCTTCCGCATACGCGCGTCCGTACGCATCTCGCGTTCGCGCCGCAGGGCGACGGCATCGCCGGCACCCTCGACGTCGTCAACGAGGCGCCGGGACCGATCGATGCGAACGCGCTTCCGCTAGCCCGCCTCGCGGCGAGGTTCGCGCTCGATACCGATGCATTGAGCCTCGCAGGCATCGACGCCGCACTCGCGGGGGGAACGGCGCAGGGCGACGGCCGCATCGCGTTACGCGGCGATCGCTCCGCGCACCTCGCGGTGACGATCGCCGATCTCGACCTCGCCCGCCTGCAAACGAAGCTCGCGCCGACGCGTCTGTCGGGACGCATCGTCGCGGACGCCGACGCGAAACGACAGACCGTCGAAGGCGAGGTCCGCTATCGCGACATCGCGCTCGCGTTCGCGGCGGCCGTCGCCGACCGTCGCGTCGAGGTGTCGCGCTTTCGCGCAAGCGCCGGCGCGGGATCGATCGCGGGCTCGGCGCGGTTCGCGTTGAACGACGCGAACGATTTCAGCGTGCGCGCGACGATGACGCATCTCGATCCGTCCCGCTTCGCGGCCGTGCCGAAGGCGTCACTCGACGGAACGTTCACTGCGAGCGGCCTCGTGCGCCCGCAGTGGCGTGCGAGCGTCGACATGAACGTCGCGCCGTCGAGCCGCCTCGAAGGCCTCGCGCTGTCCGCGACCGTCAAGGGGACGTTTGCGCCGCGCGCGGTCTCGAACCTGGCCGCCGACGCCACGCTCGGTTCCGCGCATGCGACGGCGCACGGCGGCGCCGGATCGCGCGGCAACACGCTCGCGTTCACGCTCGACGCGCCTCACCTTGCCGAAGCCGGCGTGGTGCTGCCGGCGTCGTTGCCACACCCGATCGCGGGCGCGGTGCACGCGACCGGCCACCTGGTCCTCGAAGGTAACGTCGCCGGTGGCGACTTCCAGTGGCGCGCGCAGTCGCTTCAGGTCGGCAACTACACGACGTCGGCGCTTGCGGGTCACGCGTCGATTGCACCGGCCGTGCTCTCGCGCGAGGCGCTTACGACGCGCGCACTCGACTTCGATGTCGAAGCGAGCGGCGTTGCCGTCCCGGGACGCACGATCGAATCGCTGCACGCGACGGCGACGGGTACGCTCGCACGCCACCGCGCCACGCTCGCGCTCCGCGCGGGAGACGTCGACGCGTCGGTCGCGATCGACGGGTCGCTGCGCAATGCAGACCGTCTCGACGACGCGTCGTGGAGCGGCACGCTCGTCTCGCTCGACAATCGCGGCGCCGTGCCGTTGCGTGTCGAGGGCAGCGCCGCGCTCACGCTTCGCGCGCACTATGCGCGTCTCGCCGATGCGAACATCGACATTGCCGACGGCCGCGTGGCCATCGGCGAGTTCGTATGGGACCAGGGGCGCGTCACGACGCACGGCCGCTTCGCGCGCATTCCCGTCGCGTCGGCCGCTCGCCTCGCCGGTCGCCCGCTTCCGCTCGGCTCGACGCTCGTGCTCGGCGGCGAATGGTCGATCGCCGCCGCGCCGCGGCTCACCGGCAGCTTTTCGGTCGCGCGCGAGAACGGCGACATCCAGGTCGACGTGCCGTCGGGCGCGACGACGAAACGCGAAGGCCTCGGCATCACCGAGTTGCGGTTGCGGGGAACGTTCCACGACGACGCGCTCGATGGAACGCTTGCGTTCGCATCGGCGAAGGCGGGCAGCGCGAACGGCACGATCAGCATCGGCAGCGTGAGCGGCGCGGCGGACGGAAAGATCGATCGCAGCGCGCCGCTCGCGCTCGCGCTGCGTGCAGAGCTCGCGTCGCTCGCCGTGTTCCAGCCATGGATGGGCACGGTCGCCGCCGTCGACGGCCGCGCGAGCCTCGACGTATCGGCGAGCGGTACGGTAGGCAAGCCCTTGTGGAACGGCACGCTGTCGGGCGACGACGTCACGATCGATGCGCCCCGGTACGGCCTTCACATCGGCGACGGCACGCTGCACGCGCATCTCGCGGACGAGGGCGTCGCGCTCGACACGCTGCATTTCCGCGGCGGCGACGGCACGTTCGAGGCGTCGGGGTTCATCGCGCTGCCCGCGGGGCGCGAGCGCACCGCGTCGCGGGTGACGTGGAAGGCGGAGCGCTTCCGGATCACGAACCGCCCCGACCTTCGCTTCGTCGTCGACGGCAACGGCGCGATCGCCGTCGCGAATCGCCGGCTCGAAATGCAGGGCAACGTGACCGTCGTCGAGGGTCATGTCGAATACGAGCCGCAGCCCAGCGGAAGGCTCGCGTCGGACATCGTCATCGAAGGGGCGCCGCGCGAGGAGCGCGACGCACGCGCGCCAAAGACGCCGCTCGCGCTCGACCTCGACGTCGATCTCGGCCGCAACCTGACGTTCGTCGGCGAAGGGCTGGATGCGCGCCTCGCGGGCCGCGTGCACGTCAGCACGGATGCGAACGGCAACGTGCGTGCGAAAGGCACGATCCGAACCGTGAACGGCACCTACGTCGCGTTCGGGCAGAAGCTGACGATCGACCGCGGCCGCGCCATCTTCGACGGTCCCGCGGACAATCCGGCGCTCGACGTCGTCGCATTGCGCAAGAACCTGCCCGTCGAAGCGGGCATCGAGATCACCGGCACGGTCAAGGTGCCGCAGGTGCGCATCACGTCGAACCCGCCGGTACCCGAGAACGAGGCGCTCGCGTGGCTCGTGACGGGACAGGGCCTCAACACCAGCGGACGCCTCGATTACGGCGCGCTCTCCGCCGCGTCGGCGGCGCTGCTCGGCCGCAACGGCAAGCCGTTCACCGCGGACGTTGCGCACCACCTCGGCCTCGATGAAATCTCGTTGCAGACGAGCAATTCGGGCACGAGCGGCGCACAGGGAACCGCGAGCCAGGTCGTCGTGTTCGGCAAGCGGATCAGCGACCGCCTCTCGCTCGGCTACGAGCAGGGTCTCTCGATCGCGAGCAGCGCGGTGCGTCTCGAATATGCGCTTTCGCGTCAGGTAACGTTGCGCGCGGAAGCCGGAACGACGAGCGGCGTGGCGGTCGTGTACCGCCGAAGCTTCCGCTAGTGCCGCTCACGCGACCCAGCGCATTGCAAATCCGCCGAAGCGACCTGCAGAAGTTGCCACCTCCGGTGCTTCGAGCGCGACGGATCGCGATGCGTCGGCGCTGCCATGCTGCATCCAGAACAACGTGTTCGCGAGCATCTCATAGAGTACAAAATAGCTGCGTGACAGACCGGACGGACTCGGGACGAAATCGCCGAATTCGTGCGGGACCGCCGGCGGAATCCCGATCGGCGCCGGAATCACGTTGATACCCGCTGCCTCGAACTCCTTGCGCGATCGCGGGAAATCGAAACTGTGGCCGACGAGAATCACCGATCGAACCCCGTCGTCGGTCAGGACCTTCGCCGAGTCCACGGCATTCTCGTGCGTGTTCCGCGAATGCATCTCCATCCAGCGAACCGGCACGCCGAACTCGTTCTCGAGAACGTCGCGCATCATGAGCGCCTCCGGCGGTGCGCCCCGAACCGCGCCGCCGGACACGAGAATCGGCAGCTTCGTCGCCCGCGCGAGCCATGCGCCATAGCGAATGCGATCGAGCGTGATGCCACCGATCGTCGCGCCTCCGTATTCCGCGGCGAAGCGACGCGTACCGCCTCCGAGGATGACGATCGCCTGGGCGTCGGCGGCCTTCGCGAGCGCCAGCGGCGGCGTGCGATCGAGGCAACGTTGCAGGAAATCCGCCACGGCAGGCGTCGCGAGGAGCCACAACGTCACGACACCCACGACGGCGATTCGGCGCCCCGCGTACGGGCGACGTCGAATCAATGCGAGACCGACGAACGCAAGCAGCAACGGCGCGACCGGCGGTAGCGCAACGAGTTTTACGACCTGCTTCAGCCAGAATAACGGGGGCATCGAGTGTGAGCGCTTGTTGGCCGGGGCGGTCGTCTTGCGACGATAAGGGTCGATCGGAGGGATGCACGAACGTTCTTCAGGCATCCCGGTCTTCCATGGTAGCTTTATTGCAAGGGGCGACACGGTCCCGCCCGGCTGTCGGGCCGTTTTACAACCGGGATCGACGAACGGCGGGTTTATTTCGCAAGCCTTTGTTTGTACCTGTGAAAGTGTCAAACGGCAGAATGGAACGACGCTTGCTTTACCCTCTCACAAATGGCGCTGCCAACTGAAATGCCGGGCGACCAGGGTCGACCGCGGTCCGGAGGACGTCGCCGGTTGCTGCAAGGCGGCCTCGCCAGCGGGTCCGTTTTGATGACCGTCGCCAGCCGGCCCGTGCTCGGCTCGACCTTATGCCTGTCGCCGTCGGCAGGAATGTCGATGCCGACGAGCGGTACGAAGACGCAGGAAGTCTGTACCGGCCTTACGCCCGATCAGTGGAAAGCCATTCCGGATCAGTGGCCCTCGCCTTACCTTGCGGGCACGACGAACAGCAACGTCGTCAAGTCGCTGACCGACGTCAACGCGACGTCGACCGATTTGCAGTCGACGACAACGACGACGTCGACGACGACGCAACGCCGGCAGCCTTCCGGAACCACCACCGCAACGAGCGGCACGACGGCCACGACGACGCAGGACCCGACGACGGATCCGAACGCGTCGACCGAAGCGACGCTTTACCACTGTCCGGTCACTGGATTCGGCGGTCGCGTGTTCGGCCATCGCACGATGATGGACGTCCTCGGCATGACCGACGGCGGGACCAACGTCCATACGCTCGGACGGTACATGGTCGCGGCACTTCTCAATGCCTGCTCCGGGCGCACGCCGGTGCTCGGCGAGGACGGCGTCCGCGACATGTGGAACGACCTCGTCAATCGGGGCTATTACGAGCCCGCAGCCGGCATGCGCTGGGACGCCGGCGACATCGTAGCGTATCTGCAGACCACGATGGGCTAGCGGGGTCACGCCCGCGCCTTCCGTTGTGAATGGAAACCGCACGTGGCGCGCGCTCGCGCCCGAAGCGATCGCGTCGCGCACCTTCGACGACGAGCTCGTCCTCTATAATGACGTCACCGGCAGCACGCATCACCTGAGCGTGCTCGGTCGCTCCGTCATGCTGGCAGTGCTTGCGCATCCTTGCGGCGTCGCACTTGACGCGCTCGTTCGTCGCGTCGCCGACGATTCCGGCATCGACGCCGACGATGCACTCGCGCAATCGGTCGAGCGCACGCTTGCCGAGTTGTCCGAGCTGAGGCTCGTCACGCCGACCATTTGATCCTCGCCGACCTCGCGCCGAGCGAAATGCGGCGCCGGCTGTCCGGGCCGGGATTGCGCGTCCGCCTCGGCCCGGTCGCGGTGCAGATCCGCTCACCGTTCGCTTCCGTCGCCTCCGCGATCGCGCTTCACTACGCCGAGCACGACCTGCTCGATCCTTCCGCGTTTGCCGATTTTCGTGTGTCCGTCGATCCCCCGTTCGGTGCGCGGCGCTTCGTCGGAAAGCAGGCACTCTTCAAGTTCGACGGCATGGCGAATTTCCGGCCTTTGCCGGCGACGCAGGCGTTCCCGCTGCTCGAATGGGGCCTCAACTGGTGCGTCACCTCGCAATGCCACCAGTATCTGATCATTCACGCCGCCGTCGTCGAGCGCGGTGGCAAAGCGCTGCTGCTGCCCGCCCCTCCCGCTTCGGGCAAGAGCACGCTCTGCGCGGCGCTGGTGGCCCGCGGATGGCGCTTGCTCTCCGACGAGCTCGCGCTGATCGAGCTTGGGCGCCGGTCCGTGGTGCCGATGCCGCGGCCCATCAGCCTCAAGAACAAGTCGATCGGCGCGATCGCGCGATTCTGGCCGGACGCTGCCATCGGCGACGTCGTGCCCGACACGTTGAAAGGCAGCGTCGCGCACGTTCGGCCGCCGGGCGACAGCGTGCGCCGCGGCGGCGAAGCCGCGGTGCCCGCATGGGTCGTACTTCCGCGCTACGCGGAAGGCGAAGCGACGGAGCTCGCCGCGCTATCGAAGGGCGAGGCGTTCATGCAGCTCGTCGACAGCGCGTTCAACTACAGCGTGCACGGACGCGCGGGATTCGAGACGCTTGCCGATTTGGTCGACGCCTGCGAATGCCGTGCATTCACGTACGGCGGCGCCCTCGACGAAGCAGTCGGCGCGTTCGACGACCTCGTCAAAACGTGATCCGATCGTCGAACGCGCTCGTCGCGAAGGCGCTCCGCACACCCGAGCGAATCCCGCAGGACGCTGCCGGCTGGGAAGCGCTGATCGGACGCACGCGCGAAGCCGGCCTGATCGCGACGCTCGCTGCCCGCATCGACGCATCCATCGGCCTCGATCGCGTGCCCGCTGCGCCGCGTGCGCACCTGATCGCCGCGCGTCATCGATGCCGGGCGCAACAGGCGGCGGTGCGCCGCGAGACGGCCGAGATCGCACGCGCGCTCGCGCCGCTGCGCGCGCCGGTCGTCCTGCTGAAAGGGGCGGCCTACCTGATGGCGGCGTTGCCGCCGGCCGAGGGACGGCTTTTCTCGGACATCGACATTCTCGTGCCGAAGTCGCACCTGCCCGACGTCGAGTCGGCGCTGATGCTCGCGGGCTTCGCGACGACTCACCTGCATCCGTACGACCAGCGCTATTACCGGCGCTGGATGCACGAGCTGCCGCCGATGCAGCACGTGAAGCGGCTCACGATCCTCGACGTGCATCACACGATCGTTCCGGAAACGGCCGGCGTCGCGCTCGACGCTTCGGCGCTCTTTCGCAGCGCCACGCCGCTTGCCGACGCGCCGCCGTTCTCGGTGCTGTCGCCCTGCGACATGGTGCTGCACAGCGCGACGCACCTCTTTCAGAACGAGGAGCTCACGCACGGGCTGCGCGACCTGGTCGACATCGATCGGCTTCTCGCGCATTTCGCCGCCGCGAACCCCTCCTTCTGGCGCGCGCTCGTCGCGCGCGCCGGCGAGCTCGACCTCGGACGTCCGCTTTTTTACGCGCTACGCTTCACCACGCGCTTGCTCGGTACCCCGATCCCCGACGCGATTGCGCCGGACGTCGCGCGGCTCGCGCCGGCGGCGCCGGTTGGCGCGTTGATGGACCGGCTGCTCGACGCCGCGCTGCAGCCGAAGTCGGCGAGCGCCGCGACGCGGTGGGCGCGACGCGCGCTCTATCTGCGCGGCCATTGGCTCAAGATGCCGGCGCCGCTTCTCGCGTACCACCTGACGTGGAAGGCGCTGCGGCGTGACGAAGAGCCCGCGTGAGCGAATCGTGGTCGCTCGGCCCGATCGTCCCGGATCGCGTTACTGCGCGTTCAACAGCGCCTGCAAACGACTCGCCGGCACCGCATAGGTGATGCCCGACGGCTCTTTCAGCGCCGCCTCCTTCGTGCCCTTGACGAACACCATGTTGACGATGCCGAGCACGTCGCCGCTCGCAGGGTCGTAGATCGGGCTTCCGCTGTTGCCGGGAAGCGCGGTCCCGTCGAGCTGAAAGACCGGAAACGATCCGCGCGTCAGGCGATGAATGACGGCCGGATTGAGCTGCGTCGCGTTGCCCTGCGGAATCGCGATCGGCGTGATCGCCGAGACCATCGCGCGATTCGTCGCGGCAAACGGACCGAGGACGCCGCCGAGCGGAAAGCCGGTCATCAGCACCTCCTCGCCCTCGCGAACCGTCGTCGAATCGCGCAGCGCGAGCGGCGGCAGCGGCGCGCCGCTCGCGAGCTTCAGCAACGCGAGGTCGGAACCCGGATCGACCGCGCCTCGCCGCACCTCGCGCACGTTCGCGGTCTCGTCGCCTTCGCCCGGCAGCAGGATCGCGAGCACCTCGTTGTGCGGCAGGTCCATGCTGGTTGGCAGGACGTGCGCGTTGGTGACGATCGTCGTGCCGTCGCCGACGGCGAATCCGGTACCGCGGAACTGGAATGCCGGCGAGCGATTGCGATCGAGCGTGCCGACCGCGACGACGGATCGCTTGACGCGTGCGATCGTGTCGACGCGATCGGCGGCATGCACCGGGACGAGCGCGCACAGCAGCACAAAGGCGAGCAGCCGCAGCAGGAAGGCCATGGGACGTCGCGCGAACGCTGCAGCGCCTCGCATCGCGCCCGGACCTTGGCGTCAGTCCGGCGACGACGACTCGGCGCTCACGCTCGACGGCTCGACGATCGCAGGATCGTACGGGTGGCGCGAACGCCGGAACAGCGCGAGGACGCGCCGCACGTAATCGCGTGTCTCGGGAAACGGCGGCACGCCACGGTAGCGGTCGACGACGCGTTCGCCGGCGTTGTACGCCGCGGCCGCCAGCGCGACCTCGCCGCGATAGTACGCGAGGAGCCACCGCAGGTAGGAAAGACCCCCGCGGACGTTCTCCTGCACGTCGAAGGGATTGCGCACGTTGAATCGCGCCGCGGTCTCCGGCACGAGCTGCATCAGGCCGCGCGCGTCCTTGACCGAGCGCGCGAGCCTGTTGAAATTCGATTCGACGGTGATGATCGCGAGCGCGAGCCGCGGATCGATCCCGTAGCGAGGCGCGAGGCGGTCGACGACGTCGGCGATCTTGCGCTTGTCGGATGGAAGATTCGCGAACGGGTCGGGGCCGTCGTCGACGTCGTCGGCGAGCTGCGTTTCCGGCGCCAGCGGCACCGGCGGACGCATGCAGTCGGGCAATAGCCCGTGCACGCCGCCGAGCCGCTCAAGCGTGAGCCGCGCATAGCGGTGCCCGTTCTTCGCGGCGAGATCGAACAGCGCGCTCGCCGTCGCATCGTCGCGCGGCACGCCGCGACCGTTCGCGTACATCCAGCCGAGCTCGAACGCGCCTTCCGCGCTTCCGGCCATGGCGGCTTCGCAGTAAAGCGCGGCGGCGATCCGTTCGTCCTTCGGCACGCCCTCGCCGTGCTCGTACGCGAGCGCCCGCGCGACTTTCGCCGACAACGCCGAGGTGACCTGCGGCAGGCCGGAGGCGTCGGCGGCGGTCGCGTCGACATTCGCGGCATCGGCGGCGACGGCGGGTGCCGCGATGCCGAGCGTCGACATCGCCGCGAGCGCCGCGACCGAGCACGCTCGCATGCGCGCGACGCGCGGCGAATCAGACCGCGCGCCGGACACGCGTAGGCTCCAGGACGTCGTTCGCCGGACCGAATCGCGCCTCGTACCACGGAAGCGCGTGCTCGAGCCCGCGCTCGGCGCTCCATTCCGGCCGGTAACCGAGGAGGCGCATCGCCTTCCCGATGTCGGCCTGCGAGTGGCGAACGTCGCCGACACGGAAATCGTCGTGGCGCGGCGGCGGGATGTCGAGCTCTCGATGGCGCACGGCGATCAGAGTGCGAAGCGTCCTGTGGAGTTCATTGAGCGACATTCGCTCGCCGACCGCCACGTTGTACACCTGTTGCATCGCGTTCGGATCGTCGGCGACCGCGGCGAGCAGGTTCACCTGCACGACGTTCGCGACGTAACAGAAATCACGCGTCGTCTCGCCGTCGCCGTGGATCTGCGCCGGCGTGCCGTGCAGCATCGCCGAGACGAAGCGCGGGATCACCGCCGCGTAGGCCCCGTCAGGATCCTGCCGCGGTCCGAACACGTTGAAATAACGCAAGCCAACGCTCGCCATCCCGTAGCAGCGGCCGAAGACGTCGGCGTAGAGCTCGTTCAGGTACTTGGTGACCGCGTACGGCGAAAGCGGTGCGCCGATCGCATGCTCGACCTTCGGCAGCGCCGGATGGTCGCCATACGTCGAGCTCGACGCGGCATAGACGAAGCGCGCGACGCGCGCATCGCGCGCGGCGACGAGCAGGTTCAGGAAGCCCGTGGCGTTCGCCGCGTGCGTGCGCAGCGGATCCTCGATCGAGCGGGGAACCGACCCCAGCGCCGCCTCGTGCAGCACGACGTCGACGCCCTTGCACGCCTCGCGGCACGCGTCGGCGTCGACGATGTCCGCCTCGATGAACGCATGCCGGCGCCAGGTGTCGGCGCCGACGTTCGCGCGAATCTCGTCGAGGTTTCTCCGCGAGCCGGTCGCGAAGTTGTCGAGGCCGACGACGGACTGGCCGAGCGTAAGCAGGCTTTCGACCAGGTGCGAACCGATGAAGCCCGCGCTGCCGGTGACAAGGAAGCGGCGCGGATGCGCGCGCAGCGAATCGCGCGCGTGGGCGTACGCAGCGCTCTGCGCAGCGTCCGTCACAGCCGCCACACCGACACTCCGTGCTCGCGCAGCGCCGCGGCGTCGGCCTGGCACTTCACGTCGACGAAAAGGCCCTGCGGCTCGAGCTTCGCGACGAAGTCGCGGACCGGGCGGGCGCCGTACTCGCGATGGGCGACCGCCATGACGAGCGCGTGCGCACGCGGCAGCTCGTCCCAGGGCGTCAGCGTCACGCCATATTCGTGCACCGCTTCCTCGGGGCTCGCGACCGGGTCGTGCACGTGAACGTCGGCGCCGTACGATGCGAGCTCGCGGATCACGTCGATGACCCGCGAATTGCGCAGGTCGGGGCAGTTCTCCTTGAACGTGAGGCCGAGGACGTTGACCTTCGCATCCTTCACCGGAAAGCCCGACTGGATCATCTGCTTGACCGTCTGCTCGGCGACGTACTTGCCCATTCCGTCGTTGATGCGCCGGCCGGCGAGGATCACCTGCGGGTGGTAACCGAGCTTGTCCGCCTTGTGCGTCAGGTAGTACGGGTCGACGCCGATGCAGTGGCCGCCCACGAGCCCCGGGCGAAACGGCAGGAAGTTCCATTTCGTGCCGGCCGCATGAAGCACCTCGGTCGTATCGATGCCGATCTTGTGGAAGATCAGCGCGAGCTCGTTCATCAGCGCGATGTTGAGATCGCGCTGCGTGTTCTCGATCACCTTCGCCGCTTCGGCGACCTTGATCGACGACGCGCGATGCACGCCTGCCTTGACGACGCTCGCATAGACGCCGGCAACGCGCTCGAGCGTCGCGGGCGTGTCGCCCGACACGATCTTCGTGATCTTCGTGAGCGAATGCTCCTTGTCGCCGGGATTGATCCGCTCGGGCGAATAGCCGACGAAAAAATCGCGCTTCCACGTCATTCCCGAGTGGCGTTCGATCACCGGCACGCAGATTTCCTCGGTGGCGCCGGGGTAGACCGTCGATTCGAAGACGACGACCGCGCCGCGCGCGAGGTTACGACCGACGCTCTCGCTGGCGCCGAGCAGCGGCCCGAAGTCGGGCTGGTGCGCCTCGTCCACCGGCGTCGGCACCGCGACGACGATGAAGTTCGCGCGCGCAAGCGCCGATGCGTCGTCGGTCACCGTGAGCTTGTCGGCCGCCGCGAACTCCGCTTCGCCCACCTCGCCGGTCGGATCGAAACCGCGCCGGTACGCGCCGATCTTCGCGCGCGACAGGTCGAAGCCGATCGTGTCGTACTGTTTGCCGAACTCCACGGCAAGCGGCAGTCCGACGTACCCGAGCCCGACGACTGCGACGACCGTCCTTTCGTTCATGTTGGGCATGGCGTTGCGCGCGCGTCGTCGGCGGTCACATGGTCGCGAGGAGCTTCTCGGCTTCCGCCCTGACAGGCGAATCCTTGTCGAGCTTGGAAAGCTCGGTCAGCGTCTGCCGCGCAGCCGGCTTGTTTCCGGAGTCGAGCTGCGCCTTTCCAAGATGCAGCCGGATCTCGGGACTGTTCGGCGCGCCGGCCACCGCCATCTGGAGAAGCTGCGTTCCGCGTTTCGGGTCGCCGGTCCGCGTCAGCGCCCACCCCAGCGTATCGAGCACGTTCGGATTGAACGGCGCGAGCCGATGCGCGCGCTCGGCATACTCGACGGCCTTGGGATCGCCCTGCTCCGTGAATATCCACGCCATGTTGTTGAGGGCCGAGACGTTGTCGCCGTCGGTCGCGAGCACGCGCTTGTAGCCGTCGAGCGCGGCGCCGTAGTCCTTGCGGGCCTGATCCTGCTCGGCCACGACCAGCAGCAGCGCCGTGTCCTTCGGGTGCTCCTTGTTCCACTGGCTGGCAAGCGCGTGTGCCTCGGCCTTCATCCCCGCAGCCTGCAAAGCGTTGTAGGTGCGAACCGCGAGCGCAGAAGCCGGCTCGCGCGCAAGCCCCTTGCGGAACGCCGCGGCGGCGTCCGCCGGTTTCTTTTCAGCGGACAGCAGCTCGCCCTCGATCGCGTATCCGAGCGATTTGTCGCCATGCTCCTTCTGGAGTTTTCGCGCTTCCGCGAGTGCGGCGTCCGGCTTGCCGGAAGCGAGATACGTTTTGGCGAGCGCCACCCACGCGACCGAAAGTCCAGGCTGGATCTCGAGCGCCTTCTGCTCGTTGGTGAGCGCCGACGCATAGTCCTTGACTGCGGTCTGCACCTGAGCAAGGCGCACGAGCACGAGCGGATTGTTGGGCTGCAGTACGGCCATCTGCTTTAGCGTCTCGATCGCCTGATTGGCATCGCCGTTCGCGAGTTGCGCGTTGGCGAGCATTTCCAGCAACTGCATGTTCTTGGGAATGGCGGCCGTCGCAGCAGTGGCGGCAGCGAGCGCGGCCTTCGCGTCCTGGTGTCGCAGCTCGAACGTGATGCGCGCGAGACGTGACTGGACGGCGCCCGGGTTCGCCGCGACCGCCTTGTCCAGGGCCTCGCGGACCTGATCGCGCGTCGCGCCCGACAGCTCGAGCAGCTGCGCGGACGCGAGAAGCAGGCGCTCGTTCTTCGGGTCCTTCCTGAGCAGCCCGTCGTAACGGTCGCGCGCCGCCTGCAGCTTGCCTTCCTGGATGTCGATCGTGGCGAGGCTTTGGGCAGCAGGGAGGTAATCGGGCTGGATCGAAAGCGCCTTCTCGAAGCTCTGCCTCGCGTTGGCGAGATCGCGTTTCGCCAGAAACACGACGCCTCGCAGATTGGCGCCGACCGGGCTCTTCGGCTGCTTCTTCGCGAGGTCGTCGGCGACCGCGAGCGCCTTGTCGAATTCCCGGCGCTTCAAGTGCGCCGAGAAGAGCGCCAGGTCGGCTTGCGTTGCCGACGCGTCCTTCTGCGACAACGTCTCGAGATCGTTGAAGGCACGCTCCGAGTCGCCAGTCGCGAAACGCACTTGGGCAAGCCGCACCTGGCTCGCAACGTCGTTCTTGTCGATCGCGTTGGCGCGCTCGTAAGCAGACTGAGCGTCCGAGGCTCTTCCCGAGGCGAGATACGCCTCGCCGGCGAGCCGCAGCAGCGACGGATCGTCCGGCTTTCGCGCGAGCGCGGGACGGATGACGTCGAGCGCCTCCTGCGGGCGGCCGCTGCGCACCTCGGCCGTCGCCAGCGCCCGCCGCGCCGTGTCGTCGAGCGGGGCGCGATCGACGACGCGTCGCAGCTTCTCCTGCGCCGAATCGAGCGAGCCGAAGCGCAGATCGACCAAGCCCGACAGCATCACGACGGGAAGGTTTTCCTGGTAGGTCGTCATCAGCTTCTGCACGACGTCGCGCGCGTGCGCGTTGTCTCCCGCGGCGTACGCGACGAGTGCATCCGAATAGAGGGTTCGCGCGTCGTTCGGCGCGAGCTCCTTCATCTTCGCGACCTGCGCCTTCGCGATATCGAGCTTGTTCGTCGTGACGGCGAGCGTGGTCAACGCCGCACGCGGCTCGATCGCATCCGGCTGAGCGTCGACCGCCTGCTCCATCAGCTTGATGCCTTCGTCGAGGTGCCCGCCGGCGAGTTCGAGCCGTGCTTTGAACGCGAGCGCCTGCACGTTTTTCGGATCCCGCGCGAGCGCGGCGTCGACATGCTTGCGTGCTGCCGCCATGTCGCCGCCCCGTGCTGCGAGCTGGGCGTCGAGCAGGAGCGCCTCGAGGTTCCGGGCGTCGAGCGCGAGCACCTCATCGACGCCCGCCTGCGCGTCCTTGAGGTTGCCCTGGGCGGCGTTGGCGTTCGCGAGCGTGATCGCGAGGTCGGCGCGAGCCTCGGCCGATTCGAGCCGGCGCGTGCCGAGCTCTTTCGTCGCCTTCGCGAATTCGCCCTGGGTGACGAGAGCGCGCGCGAGGACCGGGTAAGCCGTATCCGCCGGCGCACCGGCGTCGATCGCCTTGCGCACCTCGCTTTCGGCGCCGGATGGATCACCGCTTCGCAGCAGCGCCTGCGCGAGCAGAAGACGCGCTTCGGCGTTGCGTGGATCTGCCTGCAGCGCGTTCTTCGCCTCGATGATCGCCGACTTGTACTGCGAACCGGCGAGATAGGCCTTGGCCGAACTCACGTAGGAAGCCGCGTCCTTGCTTCCGCAGCCGTACAGCGCGGCGAGCGCGGATAGCGCGGCGACGCACGCGACATTGCCCAAAGGTCGATCGCTCATCCAGGATCCTCTCGAACGGTTACTTCAGCCCGAATCGGTACATGAGGTCGTACAGCGTCGGCCGGCTGACGCCCAGAAGTTCCGCGGCGCGGCTCAAATTGCCGTTGACGCGCCCGAGTACGCGCAGCACCGCCTCGCGTTCGGCCTGCTCGCGCACCTGCCGCAAGTTCAATGCCGAGAGGTTCTGCTCCGACTCCGCGAGGCCGATGTCGGTGGCCCTGATCTCGGCGCCTTCGGCCATGATGACGGCGCGCTTGATGACGTTCTCGAGCTCGCGGACGTTCCCGGGCCATGAATGGGTCTCGATCGCCTCGATCGCATCCGGTTGCAGCGCCATGATGCCGCGCCGCTGGGCGTCGGCGAAGCGGCGGACGAAACCGTGCGCAAGAAGCGCAGCGTCGCCGGGGCGATCGCGCAACGGAGGAACCTCGACGACGATCTCGGCGAGCCGGTAATAGAGATCCTCGCGAAAGCGGCCGTCCGCGATCTGCGTCTTCAGGCTCTGATGCGTCGCGCAGACGATCCGTACGTCGACCGTGATCTCCTGCCTGCCCCCGATGCGCTCGATGACGCGCCCTTGCAGGAAGCGAAGCAGCTTCGCCTGCAGCGCCAGTGAAAGGTCGCCGATTTCGTCCAGGAACAGCGTCCCGCCGCTGGCCGTCTCGATCTTCCCGAGCGTCTGCTTGACGGCGCCGGTGAAGGCGCCCTTCTCGTAGCCGAAAAGCTCGCTTTCCAGCAGCGTTTCCGGAATCGCCGCGCAGTTGATCGCGACGAAGCGCTGTCCGGCACGCGGCGAAAGGCCGTGCAGCGCGCGTGCGAGAAGCTCCTTCCCGGTGCCCGATTCACCGAGGATCAGGACGGTTGCCGACGTCGGCGCCACCTTCTCGATCGTCCTGCAGACGCGACGCATCATGGGGTCGCGCGAGATGATGCCGCTCATCGCCGGCGCGTCGAGCGCCGAGTGAAGCCGCTGGTTTTCCTCCTGCAGCTCGTGGACGCGAAAGGCGCGGTCGATGGTCCACGCGAGGAGCTCCGGCTCGAACGGCTTCGTGCAGAAGTCGTGCGCGCCGAGGCTGATCGCCTTCAACGCGTTCGCATGATCGTTCTGGCCGGTCAGCACGATCACCTTGGTGTTCGGAGCAAGCGCGTGCAGCTCCTGGAGCAGCGCGAAGCCCTCGCTCGGGTCGTCGGGCGACGGCGGCAGCCCGAGGTCCATCGTGACGACCGCCGGCTCGTAACGCCGGAGCTGGGCGAGCGCGCCGTCGCGGTCGCTGGCGACGACCGTTTCGTACTGGTCGAAAGCCCAGCGCATCTGCTTCTGCAACGCAGGATCGTCCTCGACGATCAAAAGCGGCTTGCGCGTCTCCGTCATGCAGCGACTTTCTTCGTTTCACCGGCCGGCTCGCCCCCGATCGCGGCGCGCGGCAATCGCAGTCGGATCGTCGTGCCGGCGCCCGGCTTGCTGTCGACGACGATATCGCCGCCGACGGCGCCGACGTATTGCGCGCTTTCATACATCCCGATGCCCATGCCCGATGCCTTCGTCGTCTGGAACGGCTTGAACAGGCGCTCGCGAACGAAAGCCTCGGTCATCCCGATGCCGTCGTCGGTGACGACGATGCTCGCGTGATCATTATCGCTCTCGACCCGCACGGTCACGTGACCGTCGGCATTGGTGGCGTCGATCGCGTTTTGCAGAACGTGCGAAAGGACATGCTCGAGCCGATCCTCGTGTCCCATTCCGGTCACCGGCGCGCTCGCTTCGCAAACCAGTCCCTTGCGGGCGTCGGCCTTGGCGAGGCAGGCGCGACGGGCGATGCCGGCGAGGTCGATCGGATGCGCCTTGTCGACCGGCGTCGTGCCGGACCGAAGCTGCAGCATCAGTTGGTTCATCCGCGCGACGACGTGCTGCACGGTGGTCATCATGTCGGCCTGGAACTCGGCGTTGTCGCGATGCCGCTGCGCATTCTTCAGCATCAGCGACAGTTGGGCGACGAGGTTCTTCAGGTCGTGAACGACGAACGCGGACATCCGGTTGAACGCGTCGAACTTGCGCGCTTCCAGGAGCGCCTCGGTCGCGCGGATCTCGCCCAGGAAGCTCGCGGCCTGCCGGCTCGCCGTCTTCAGCAGGTCGCGCACTTCCCAATCGAGCTCGAGCGGCGTCCGCGGATTCGCCAGTACCACGAAGCCGATGAGCGTCGCTCCGGAGGCGAGCGGAACGATCAGCCACGCCGACGGATATCCGGAGAACCAGGCGGGAAGCTGCAATCCGTCGTAGTCCTCGGCGCCGGCGCGAACCTCGGCGACGCCGACGATCCAGCCGGTGCGCTCGAGGAACGTCGCGAACGCACCGTCCGCGCGCTCGTCGCCTTCGACGCTTGGCGCGTTCCAGCGCGCGGCCTGGACGAAGCCGCGCGCCTCGTCGCGCAGCCATAGTGCGCCGCCGGGGCTTTCGACGAGGTTCGCGAGCGCGATGATCGTGCGCTCCTGCAGCCGGTGCGGCGGCCCTTCGGTGGCGAGCGTCTGCGTGAAGCGCAACCACTCCTGCCGATAATCGTAGCGATACGAAAAGAAGTGCTTGCTGACGAAGACCTTGAGCCGCGCGCGGAAGCGTCCCGACGTCGCGACCAGCAGGCCGAAGAGCGCCGCGACGAAAAGCAGCTCGATCTCGAGCGCGCGGCCCCAGTCGCCGCCGACGATGCGAACGATGTAGCCGGCGGCGGAGACGGCAAGAAGGAACGCGCCCGACAACAGCAACGCCGTCGAGTGGAATACCGCCTGTCGCGATACGTGCAGCTCGATGCTCCAGTTCGTGTTGCGCGCCGTGGCGACCGCGATGAACGGAATCACGACGGCGTTGGCAAAGCCGCGCGCAAGCCAGATGTCGCCGTCGAGCCGCGCGTAGAGCATCGCGTCGGCATACAGCACGAGGTCGATGCCGAAGACGCCGGCGAGCGCGACGACGAGCGGCTTGATCGACCAGCGCTGCTGCGGTTGCACGCGGCGATAAAGCTGCTCGACCAGGATGAGTCCGAAGACCGCGAGCACGAGATGGATCGCGAACGCGGCACGCATGTTCAGGTCGCTCGCCCCGACCAGCGGGAAGCCTGCGCCAAAGACGACGCTTGCCAGAAGCGCGAGCGCGGTCGGGACGACGATTCGCTGCGGGATGTGCTGGGCTGGCGCTGCGAGCGACGGGCGCGCGAGCACGACCGCGATGAACGCAAACCAGAACGCGTAGCGGACGGCGCTCGCGAAGTCGACCGCGACCACGACGAGCGGACGCCCATCCGAAGCGCGAAGCCACGACAGACCGGCCCACGCGGCGGTCGCGGTGAGCGCGCCAAGCAGCAGCCAGCCGCGCGCACGCGCGCGCGCGCCGACCGCGACCCGCGCGGCAAACAGCACGTAGCCGACGGCCGCCAGGCCGTAGCTCCAGCTGGCGATGGTGACGAACGCTTCCTTGGTCACGGCGAGGCAGGCGCAGGCGTGGGCCCGCCACGTGGACGCCCGGCGTCAGCGGGCGCCCTCTGCGAGAAGAACGACGCGAACGGTTTCCAGCAGAATGACAAGATCGAGCACCAGCGTGTGGTTCTTTACGTAATAGAGATCGTATTCGAGCTTGCGGACGGCCTGCTCGACGGTCGCGCCGTAAGAGTAGCGCACCTGTGCCCACCCGGTGAGACCCGGCTTGACGCTGTGGCGCACCGCGTAATACGGGATCTGCTCGGTTAGCATGGCGACGAACTCGGGGCGCTCGGGCCGCGGTCCGACGAAGCTCATCTCGCCCTTCAGCACGTTCACGAGCTGCGGCAGTTCGTCGATCCTCGTGCGGCGCAGCCACCGTCCGACCCGCGTGACGCGCGCGTCGTTCTTGGCCGCCCACGTCGCCCTGCCGTCCTTCTCGGCGTCCTTCGACATGCTGCGCAGCTTGTAAAGCGTGAAGTGACGGCCGCGATAACCGAGGCGGTCCTGGCGATAGATGATCGGACCGTCGTCTTCGAGCGCGATCAGCAGCGCGGCGAGCGCGATCACCGGCGCCGCGAGAATGAGCAGCGTGCCGGAGACGACGATGTCGAACGTGCGCTTCACGAACGAGCGCCACCAGTTCTGCCGGAAGCCGTCGCCGTAGATGAGCCAGCTCACCTTGAGCGATTCGATCGGCACCTGCCCGTGAACGCGCTCGAAATATCCGGCGAGATCGGTGATCGCGACGCCTTCGAGTCGGCAATCGAGCAGTTCGCGCAACGGCAGAACGCCGCCACGCTGCTGGCGTACCGCCACGATGACCTCGTCGACGCGCAATTTCCGCACGGCATCGGACAGCGCGACGTCGCGAGCGATCACACGCGCCGGAGCGATCGTGATTACCGGCGCCTTGTCGAGCGCGTAGAACCCGACGATGCGCATGCCGAGCGGGTTCGCCGACGTGAGCGACGCCTCGACGAGGCGCGCATCCGGCCCGGTGCCGAGAACGAGCACGCGATGCGGGAGCAGCGCGCCGACGAGCGGCAGCACGACTGCGTGCCGAACCAGCAACAGTCCGCCGAGCGCGAGAAGGATGGCGAGCGTCCAGCTCCCGTACATCGGAACACCGGGCGGCATCAGTTGGGCGATCAGGTAGGCGAGCGGTATCCCCACCGCGGGCGCCAGCAGTACGCGCAGGAAATAGCTGCTGCTCGACACGTCCTGCGATCGCCGGTAGAGGCCGAAGGCGCCGTTGAGGCACGTGATCGATATGGCGAAGATCAGCGCCAGCAGCATTTCGTGATGCGACGACACGGCAGTGCCGTCGATGCGAAACGCAACGAGGAGCGCGAGAAAGAGCCAGCCGGTCTCGGCGGCCAGCTGGAACAGCATGGCGGCGGAGACGCTCTGGCGAAGGAGGCTGAACACGTTCGCTGTCGAATCGACTCGGTTGCAGGTCAGTGCGCGTGAAGCGCAATGCGCATCAGTTCATTGCGCACCCGTCGAGCAAGCGACGTGCCAACGCATACCGATAAGAGTCGAAAACTATCGCGGAATATTGCGGCAACGTAAACACCAACCCGCTGTTCGGCAATGGTTTCGGCAAGCTGTGCATTACAAGTTCGCGTCGTTTTCCTATGCAAAAGCATGTTGCTTCACGCATGCGGGGGTGTCTGGCGAAAATTCGCCTGACCGCCTGTCGGGCGAGTCACCGCGCCAGTCGGCGATCGGACCGCCCGCGCGCAATGTCGTCGGCGAAAAACTGTAGCGCAGTATTACCGACTTGCGCTTGCACCGCGTAAGGTTTGCACGATCACCGCGCGATCGATCCACCCGGCGATCGCAAGTTCCGCTTGCGCCCGATCCGACGCGCGCGAAAACGTGTGATCCGCATCGTTCAGTCGAGCCACGACGACGTTTCGTCGTCGCGATGCCTTGCGACGCACGGGATCGGCATCGATCCAGTGCTCGAATTCGCGCGCGGTCAAATCGTTGCCGCTCAGCAACGCGAGAATGGGCCGGCCGAAACCGCACCAGCCGTCATGCATTCGCGCGAGAAACGGCAGTTCGCCCGATCGACCGGTCCCGGCGGCCGTCGCGACGGCCGTTGCAAGGTCACGTGCCGCATCGCGTGCGGCGAACGCGCCTGTGACCACCTTGCGCCAGAAGGCGAAGCTCGCGATGCGTTTCAGGTAATAGAAGCGCAGCCGGACTCGCGCCTCGCTGTCGGGCGAGCGAACCCACGGATTGATGGCGACGACGCCGCAGACGCGGGCATCGTCCTTGCAATAGCGAAGCGCGGCCGACGCGCCGTCGCAGAGCCCTGCGAGCACGACGTGCCGCGTCCCCGCCTCGCGCTGCAAGACGTCGATCGCGCACCGCACGTCGTCGTCGATCGCTTCGAACGTCGTGGGCTCACCCTCGGCGTCGCCCATTCCCCGGTAGTCGAAACGAATCGACGCGAGGCCCGCGGCGGCGAGCGCGCGCGCCAACAGGACGAATTGGCGATGGCTGCCGACGCGGTATTGCGGGCCCCCGACGATGATCGTCACGCCGACCGGCCGCGGTGTCGCCGGCACCGCCACGATGCCGAGCAGGCTCGCACCGCGGCAATCAAAGAACTGCGCCCGCTCTGCGTACTGCATCGAGGGTCTCCGCCACGAGCGACGACGATTGCGCGACGAGCTCGTCGCAGCGCTCGATTTCCACCGACTGCCAGAAGCCGGGGCCGGCGATCGTTTTCGTCTTCACCGCGGCGACGTGGGCGGCGGCCGTCGCGGCCGCGGACATCGACGCGTGCGCCGAGCTGCTGACCTCGAGCCAGATCACCGGTCCGGTGTGCTCGACAGGAAGCGCGAACGTCGCGGCTTCGAGCTCGTCGGCGAGCGCCGGCGACACGTCGTAGCCTCCGATCTCGAGGACTTCTCCGCTCGCGAGGCGCGCGCGGAGCGCCTTCGTCGACGACGCGTCGCCACGCGCACTGGCCCATGCGCCCGCGGCCTTGAGACGCAGGAGCTGCATCAGATACTGCTTGCCGTTGACGACCGGCTGCCAAAGCAGCAGCGGCACGTCGGATCGCTGCGCGATCAGCGGTGCGGCGATGAGCGCACCGGCGCGCAGCGCCCACAGCCACGCCGGCGATATGTCGGGATGCCGCGCGCGCAGCCACGTGAGCGCCGCACGCGCGTTTGCGACCCACCGGGCGAGCGTCGCGTCGCGATGCTCGCCGCTGCTGTCGCCGCAACCTTCCCAGTCGACCTGCAGAACGGCGACGCCGGCATGCGCGAACGCGCGCGCGGCGCACGCGGTCATCGCGCGCGCCTTGTTCATTTCGTCGCCGAAGGCCGGCAGATGGAGCATCGTCGCACGCGCATCGGCGTGCGGCGCGCGGTACACGGCGAAACATCGACCGTCGTCGACCGGCAGGTAGAACGCCTCCTGGACGATCGTCAATCGTCGCCCTTCGCCGTCATGCGGCGCGCTTGCGACGGACGAACTCGAC
>Ga0070681_10000960_pt1 | contig 24310 bp, 27 predicted proteins | sample KBSC83BmetaG_FD_65650 | JGI IMG/M metagenome (GOLD analysis project Ga0070681, IMG submission 65650) | Corn rhizosphere microbial communities from Kellogg Biological Station, Michigan, USA - KBS C8-3B metaG | ecosystem: Host-associated > Plants > Roots > Rhizosphere | place: USA: Michigan...
GAAGCTGGGCGAGCTCGAGCTCGCAGAGCTCAACGCCTTCCTGGCTTCCGTGTAGACGTCGACAAACAAGGCGCCCGCCGAGGACACGTCCCCAGCGCGTCCACGGCGGCCGCCGAGAAGAGGGGCCGGAGGCGGCGGCGTTCCGGCCCCGTCGACCTGACTATCGGTCGAGGACGTCCCGGGCCGCGGCCGAACGTCCGGCCACGGCGCTGCCGGCCACGAAGCTTGCGGCGGCGCTGCGGATCACCTGCACACCGTCGTCCTGGCGGAGCTGCCCGCCGGTGAACGAACGCCATACGCCCCCGGCCCGCGTCGCGACCTTGATGCCGGCGACCGAGTAGGAGAACGTGTTGACGACGCCGGGAGCGCCGCCGTCGAAGTTCTCGGCGGTGGCGACCGGGGTGAGCCTGCCCTCGCTGCCGGGCAGCGAGATCGGGTCTGACACGGGCTTGCCGTCGACCCAGACGCGCCAGAGGTCCCGCCCCGTGGCGGTCTTCAGCACCGCGACCCGCACGGACTGCCCGACCGGGACGTTCGCGGCGAGCTGGACGTACGTGACCGGGATGCCCGGCCGGGCGTACTCGTAGTAGAGGTGGTTGTTCACGCTGCCGCGGGCACTGTTCATCCCGACCTGGAGCCACTCGGCGGAGCCGTCCGGGGCCTCGTTCGGGCCGCCGACGCCCACCCAGGCGGCGACATGCCCGGCCCGGACGACCGCCGGGGCGCGCGCGGTCAAGGTGCCGGAGATCCCGAGCGGGCCCTTCGTCCCGACGAGGCCCGCGTAGCAGTATCCCGTCGCGGCCGCAGAAGCAGCGACAGGCCAAGCCGTGGCCAGCGCGACGAGCGCGCCGGCAAGTAATAGCCGCAAGTTGTTCTCTCTCCCTTTGGTGACACCGGCCGCTGGGGGGCGGCCTTCTTTTCATCGTGCGGTGCTCGCCGGGCCGCGTCAACCCCCTACTGCGGAGATTCTGCGCCCGTCGACGGCGCGGCACAGATACGGCCGCCGCCAGGCCGGCGGACGGCAGTGACAGGCTCAAGCCTGTCACAGCTCTACGGTCGCTGCGGCACAGGCGCCGGCGTCAGGGCCTCCTTGAGCGCCCGGAAGGCGCGCAGGCGCATGCCCTCGTGCACGGGTATGAGGCCTCCCAGCTCCAGCCGGGCGAGCTCGACGCGCCCCTGTGCCCGTACCGTGCCGAACCCGAAGTCGGCCAGGAAGTCGGCCGGGAAGACGGTGCGGTGGACGAGGAAGCGCTCGTAGGTCGACTCGCCTTCGGGGTACCGATACGCGAACGCCTCGAGCGCCTTCGCGCCGCGGTCCTTCGCGTCGCCGATCGCCGCGAGGAAGAGCGACTGCATCACCCACGGCGTCGTGGAATCGACGACGTACGCGCAGGTGACGAGCACGGCCTCGGGCGACGGCGGCCCGGCGGGCAGCCGGGCCGCCCGTGGGAACAGCCCGGACGGTCCGTACTGCATCGAGCCGAGGAGCCGCCCGTCGGCGTCGTAGTAGACCGTGCCCCACGCGCCCCACTCCTCCTCCGCCTTCTGGATCCAGCGACGCTTGTCGACGCCGCGCGTGCCGCCCGTCTGCCACCAGACGCACTCGTGACAGACCGACGGTGCCGTCTCCAGCGTCGCCCCGGTTAGCCCGGCGACCTTGGGAGCCATCAGGCGCGGACGGGGCCGACCTCGTCGACGACCACCTCGACCCGGGCCGGTTGGACGTCGGCCATCCGGGCCAGATACTCGGCGACGCGCGCCTGCACCTCCGAGCCGACCGGGCCGAACGGCGCCCCCCACTCCGCGATCAGATGCAGCTCGACCGAGACGCGGCCGTCGTCCCCGACCACGATCCGCACGGGCCGGTGCCTGGGCAGATGGCTACCGACGAGCGAGCGCACGCCGTCGACCTCGAGCGCCGCGTCGGCGGCATAGCGCGCGAGGACGTCGGCCGAGATGCTGGCGTGACCTTCCATCAGGCTGATTCTAGGATCAGCTCCGTTGCTTCCGGCCGCGCGAAGAACCGGAAGGGGACGAATGTCGTACCCAGCCCGGACGAGACGTGCAGCACCCCTCCGGCCCGGTGGTAGAGCCCGTAGTTGTACGGCGCGCGCGGATGGGCGATCCGCACCTTGCCGCGCCCGTAGGGCAGGCAGATCTGGCCGTCGTGCATATGCCCGGAGACAACGAGGTCGAAGGCGCCCTGAGGCAGCCTGTCGACGATCCGCGGGAAGTGCGAGAGCAGGATCCGCAGGTCGGCGTCCTGTTCGGCGAGCTCCCACGGCCGCGCGTCCCAGCGCAAGTACGTGCGCGGGTCGACCCCGACCAGCTGCACGCGGCGCCCGCGCAGCTCCAGCGTCACCGCCTCGTCCGAGAGGAGCGTGCCTCGTCCGAGATCGACTTCGCCGACCGGCTTCGAAAACGGGTCGCGGCTGTCGGCGAAGTCGTGGTTGCCGAGCACGGCGTAAACCGGCGGCAGGCGCTCGATCAGCTCTCGCAGCCGCTCCGCTCCCTCGGGCCGCGCGAGCAGGTCGCCGGTGAGCAGCACGAGGTCGGGCTGCCGCTCGGCCACCCAGTCGACGGCGCGGTCGATCGCCAGGCGCGCCGGGGAGGGCACGCCGAGGTGGAAGTCGGCGAGGTGGGCGATCCGCAGCCCCGCGAGCTCCAGCGGCAGGCCGGCGATCGGCACCGGGAGCTCGCCCAGACGCACCCAGGCGGCCTCGTACAGCCCCCAGGCGATGCCGGCGGTCGCGACGCCCGCTACCGCCGCCGCTCCCGTCCTGAGGGCTTCGCGCGTCAGACCGAAAGCTGCTCGACGACCGGGTCGACCGGAACGACGTGCCGCTTGAACTTCAGCTCCGACTCGGCCAGGCCGGCGGCGACGCCGACGAGCTGCGAGAGGTGGATGATCGGCAAGCCGAACGTCCTGCCGGTGGAGGCCTCCAGCTTCTGCTGCCATGCATCCAGTGACAGGTGGCAGAGCGGGCAGGGCGTGACCATCGCGTCTGCGCCGGCCTCCATCGCCTGCTCGATCGGCTGGATCAGCTCGCCGAGCGCAGTCTCCTCGCGCGCCTGGATGATCGGGAAACCGCAGCACTTGATCTTCGCCGGGTAGTCGACCGGCTCGCCCCCGCAGGCGGTGATGATCCGCTCGAGCGACCACGGCCGGTCGGGATCCTCGAAGCCGAGGATCTTCGACGGCCGCAGGATCTGACAGCCGTAGAACGGCGCGACCTTCAGACCCTTGAGCCCCTTGTGGGCGACCTGCTTGAGCAGCTCGAAGCCCTCGCCCTCGGCGATCAGCCAGAGGAAGTGCTTGACCTCGATCCCGCCGGAATACGGCGGCACCCCGACCCGCTCCAGGTTCTCGTTCACCCGGGCGCGCAGTGAGTCGTCGTTCTTCAGCTGCCAGTTCGCCTGCCGCAGGTTGAGCGTGCAGACGTTGCAGATCGTCATCAGCGTGTCCGCCCCGGTCGCCTCGCCGTACGCGAGGATCCGCGCGTTCAGATGCAGGTAGTAGTCGGGCTCGGCCTCGTGGATGTCCCCGGCGCCGCAGCAGGTCACCGATTCGAGCTCGTCGAGTTCGATGCCGAGCTTGGGCGCAAGTGCCTGCGTCGAAGTGTCGAGCTCCTTCGCCGAGAGCGAGGCCAGGCAGCCCTTGTAGTACGCGACCTTCACGAGCCCTTCTCCTCGTGCTCCTTCTTCTCCGCCTCTTTCGCGAACTCGATGTATGCGATCCCCTTCTCGCCTTGGACGATCCCGGCAGCGCCGTCGCGGCCCTGCTCCTTGACCAGGTTGTAGAGGTCCCGCGCCTGCTTGACGTTCTCGGCGACGTGCGGCGGGAACGGCAGCGGCACCTTGCCCTTCCGGGCCAGGCTCATCGCGAACTTCATCTCCTTGATCGAGGAGACGATGCCCTGGGTCTTCGGCACGAGCTCGGTCTCGCGCAGCCAGCCGGTCGTCTTCGCCGAGGTGACGAACCAGTTCGCGTGCTTCGCGCCCATGTCCCGGTCGATCCCGTTCTTGATCGACTCGGCGCCGAGCTTCGCGATCGCGTCGCGCGGATCGATTGCCTTCGGGCAGCGCTCGTTGCAGAAGTAGCAGCGGGTGCAGTCCCAGATCCCGTGCTCGGAGTTGTAGGCCTCGAGCCGCTCGTTGGTCGCCTGGTCGCGCGAGTCGCCGACGAAGCGCATCCCTTTGACGAGCGCCGCCGGGCCGAGGAACTCGGGGTCGGACTCCATCGAGTTGCACTCGGAGACGCAGCACCCGCAGTTGATGCAGAGCGCCTCCTTGTGGATCATCTCGGTCTCGGCCGGCGAGACGTGGAACTCCTTGTCCTCCGGCGCCTCCAGGTAGCCGGGCTGGAGCCACGGCTTCATCGCCCGCATCTTCTGCCAGAACGGGCCCATGTCGACCACGAGGTCCTTGACGATCGGCAGGTTCCCCATCGCCGAGATCACCGGCACGTGGCCGGCCTCGACGATCGGCAGCATCCGCTCCTTGCAGGCCAGCACCGCACGGCCGTCCATCCGCATCCCGCACGAGCCGCAGATCATCATCCGGCAGCTCTTCCGGAACGACAGCGTTCCGTCGACCTGGTCCTTGACGATGTCGAGCACGTCGAGCAGGCACGCCCACTCGGGCGCCTCGACCTGGTAGTCGCGCAGCTCCCGCTCGCCGGACTCGGCGTCGAAGCGCCAGATCTTCAGGGCGACGTCCATCACCCGGTCGCTGCTCCCGCCATGCTCGAGATGTCGGTCACCTGGTCGCTGGACGGGATCTGGATATCCACCGGGGCGCCGAAGTCGTGGAAGCGCTCCGTCGTGACGACGTTCATCGTCTGGCCCTGGATCGTCTCGGTCAGAACGGCGCGGACCTGCCGCACCAGGCCGCCCTTGTCGACCCAGACGTGCACCGGCACCGAGCTGATGTGCGCGGTCTTCGTCAGCTGGTCGATCGCCTTGCGCACCGCCTCCCGCTGGTCGGCCGGCACGAGGTCGGGATATTTCGAGAGATCGACGTTCGCGCGGTAGTGCGTCGTGTCGACGCCGTCGATCTGCTCGGTGCCGACGGTGGTCACGTCGCCGCTGACGGTTCTGAGCCAGCCCACCATCTGCGCCGGGTCGGTGCCGAGCTGGGTGAACTGCGAGAGGTCGATGCCGGCCTGCTTGCCGACCGCGCTCAGGTCGACCTTGATCCAGGGCTTGCCGCCGGGCATGACCTTGGCGAGCACCGGCAGGTTCAGGTAGATCACGGCCCGGCCGTTCGAGAAGTCGGCGACCTCCTGGCCGACCCAGTCGGCCGCAGACCCCATCGCCCCGGCTGCGCCGAGGTGCGACGCGAGCTTCGACATGTCGAGGCGCATGCTCATGCGGTGGTTCTGGTTGTCGAGCGCGCCGGTGGCGCTCATCTCCATCCGGCCCCCCGGGAGCCGCGACGACAGCATCGTCACCGTGAGGTCGGTCTTCATGCTCGGCGTCGCCGTCGACTTCGTCGCGGCCGACGCCAGGAAGCGGGCGCCGCTCTGTGCAGACGGCGATGCCGGGATCCCGGACACGCTCGAGCTGCCACAGCCGGCGGCGGCCAGCGCCAGCGCGGCGAGCGCCGCGGCTGCTGTCACCTTCATGGCTAGTACTTCCTTTCCTGTGGCTGCCACTTGGTCACGGTCACCGGCTTCCAGTCGAGCACGGGGCGATCGGCGATCCAGCGGACGATCGTGTGCTTCATGTAGCTCGCATCATCGCGGTCGGGGTAGTCGTACGGCCGCGCATGCGCGCCCCTGCTCTCCTTGCGGGCAAGACCGGACACGATCATGCAATCGGCAAGTTCGAGCAGGAACCCGAGCTCCAGCGCCTGGGTGAGGTCGCTGTTGAAGACGTCGCCCTTGTCCTCGACGACCACGTGCTCGAAGCGCTCGCGCAGCGCGGCGACGATCTCCTGCTGCTCGAGCATCTGGTCCTCGCGGCGGAAGACGCCGAAGTTCTCGTGCATCGTCTGGCCCAGCTCCTCGCGGATCCGCCACGGCCGCTCCCCTTCGGCCCGGTCGAGCAACTCTTTCAGCTCGCGCTCGGTGTCCGAGACGATGCCCTCCGGCACGGTGACGGTCGTGTTCGCGAGCGCCCACTCCGCCGCGTGGCGGCCGGAGCGCTTACCGAAGGTGATCGTCTCCATCAGCGCGTTGCCGCCCAGCCGGTTGGCGCCGTGGACGGAGACGCAGGCGCACTCGCCGGCGGCGTAGAGGCCCTCCAGCTCGGTGCGGCCCCAGATGTCGGTGTCGACGCCGCCCATGTGGTAGTGGGCCCCGGGGCGGACGGGGATCGGGTCGTGGATCGGATCGATCCCGACGAAGGTCATCGACAGCTCGCGGGTGCCGTGGAGCCGCTCGACGATCTTCTCGGCGCCGAGATGGCGGAGGTCGAGCAGGACGTTGCCGTCGACCCCGCGGCCCTGGTCGATCTCGGTCTGCTCAGCCCGCGAGATCACGTCACGGGACGCGAGCTCCATCGCGTTCGGGGCGTAGTCCTTGAGGAAGCGCTCGCCCTCGGAGTTGAGCAGGTAGGCGCCCTCGCCGCGGCAGCCCTCGGTGATCAGCACGCCCGACGGCGCGAGCGTCGTCGGGTGGAACTGCATCATCTCCATGTCCTTCAGCGGCACACCCGCGCGCAGCGCCAGTGTCATCCCGTCGCCGGTGCAGGAATACGCGTTGGTAGTGCCGACGTACAGTCGCCCCGCGCCGCCGGTGCAGAGGATCACCGTCTTCGCGCCGATCGTCTTCAGGCCGCCGTTGAGCAGATCCCAGCAGATCACCCCCTGGCAGCGGCCGTCCTCGACGACCAGCTTCCAGGCGAAGTACTCCTCCAGCACGAGGACGTCGCGCTTCATCATCTGCTCGTACATCACCTGGACGAGGACGTGGCCCGTGATGTCGGCCGCGTAGGCGGTGCGGGGCGCGCCGGCGGCGCCGAATGGGCGCTGGGCGATCTTCCCCTCGTCGGTGCGCGAGAAGACCGCGCCCCAGTTCTCGAGCTGGTACACGTCGTCGGGCGCCTCGTCGCAGAGGATCTCGATCGCGTCCTGGTCGCCGAGGTAGTCGGAGCCCTTGACCGTATCGAACGCATGGATCTCCGGGCTGTCCTCGGAGGCGTTGCCGAGCGCAGCGTTGATGCCGCCTTCGGCCGCGCCGGAGTGGCTGCGGACCGGGTGGATCTTCGAGATGACGGCGACGTCCGCGCCGACGTCGAACGCCTCGACTGCGGCCCGCATCCCGGCCAGGCCGGCGCCCACGACGACCACGTCGTACTTCGCGTCCACGACAGCTGACGCTATCTAAACGCGCGGGGCCGCGGACGCGACAGCGTCGCCTGCCGACTCGGCGAACTGCTCGAAGTTGTCGCGGAACATCCGCGCGAGCTCGCGGGCCTTGCGATCGTAGGCGTCGGGATCGCTCCAGGTGGAGCGCGGGTCGAGCAGATCGGTGTCGACGCCCGGCACCGAGACGGGCACCTCGAAGCCGAAGATCGGGTCGGTGCGGTACTCGACGCTCCGTAGACCCTCGTCGAGTGCCGCCCGAAGGAGCGCCCGCGTGGCAGCGATGGGCATCCGGTGGCCGTCGCCGAACGGGCCGCCCGTCCAGCCGGTGTTCACGAGCCAGACGGTCGCGTGCGGATGCGCACGCAGCTTCTCGCCCAGCATCCGCGCGTAGACGGCGGGGGGCTGCGGCAGGAACGGCGAGCCGAAGCAGGTCGAGAAGGTCGCCTGCGGCTCGGTGACGCCGATCTCGGTGCCGGCGACCTTGGCCGTGTAGCCCGACAGGAAGTAGAACATCGCCTGATCACGGGTGAGCCGGGCGATCGGCGGCAGGATCCCGAACGCGTCCGCCGTGAGCATGATCACCGCGCTCGGGTGGCCGGCCCGCTTGGCCGCGAGCGCGTTCCCGACCTGCTCGAGCTTGTAGGCGGCCCGCGTGTTCTCGGTCTTCGAGGCGTCGTCCAGGTCGAGCACGCCGTTCTCGTCGACGACCACGTTCTCGAGGATCGTCCCGAACATGCGGGTCGTCTCGTAGATCTCCGGCTCGGCCTCGGCCGACAGGCGGATCACCTTCGCGTAGCAGCCGCCCTCGATGTTGAAGACGCCGAAGTCGCCCCAGCCGTGCTCGTCGTCTCCGATCAGCAACCGGTCGGGATCGGCCGACAGCGTGGTCTTGCCGGTCCCGGACAGCCCGAAGAAGATCGCCACGCGGCCGTCGTCGTCGACGTTCGCCGAGCAGTGCATGGGGAAGACGCCCTCGAGCGGCAGCCGGTCGTTCATCACCGTGAAGATCGACTTCTTGATCTCGCCGGCGTAGAACGTGCCGCCGATCAGCACCTCGGTGTGGCCGGGATGCAGGACGACGAACGTCCCGCTGCGCGTGCCGTCCTCGGCGGGATCGGCCTCGACCTCGGGCGCGTGCAGGACTAGCGCCTCGGGCTCGAACGTCTCCAATTCGTCCGGGGTGGGATCGATGAACATCGTCTTTGCGAACAGCGCGTGGTACGGCCGGTCGGTGATCACGCGCGCCGCGATGCGATGGGCCGGGTCGGCGCCGGCGAACGCGTCCACGACGTACAGGTGGTCCTGCTCCTCGAGGTGCGCGACCACCTTTTCGCGCAACCCGTCGAAGCGCTCCTCCGAGATCGGTTGGTTGACCGTCCCCCACCAGATGCGGCTTTCGGATCCAGGCTCCTCGACCACGAACTTGTCCTTCGGCGAGCGGCCGGTGAAGCGTCCGGTGTCGACGCAGAGCGGCCCACCCTCGGCCAGGCGCCCCTCGCCGCGCTCCAGGGCGTGGGTGTAGAGCAGCGCGGTGGTCGGCTGCCGGTGAACGCGGCCCTGGGGGTTCAGCCCATGCAGGTCGAGCGGAGTCTCGGTCGTAATCGCGATTGCAGCTCTCCTCGGATCCGAATCCTAGATGCCCTCGACCAGCAGCCGGTGCACCTGCATCTTCACGTGACGCCCGATGACGGTTGCCCGGGCGACGCACAGCGTCTCGTTAGCCCAGTCGTAGTGTTCGTCGTGGGACTCCAGAGTCATTGCGAGCGCGACGTCGAAGCTCCGGCCGTTCGCGTTCTTGCGACCCAGGCCCATGATCGAGAAGACGATTCGCGCGCCGTCGTCGGTGGCGATCGCCCCGGCGAGGTCGGCGAGCACGACGCCGTCGCCGCGGTACCGGGGATTGTTCGAGAACCTGACGTCGCCTTCGACGCGCGGCCCGGTCGCGCGACCGGTTCCGGCGGCGTAGCCGACTCCGTCGAGCCCACCGTACGGGCGCACGACCACGTACTCGCCCTCGTACCGTAGGTCGAGGTCGAAGATGTGCTCGAGCCTCATCGGCAGGGGCGGAGCCTACACTGCGGCTGTGCGGCGTGGACTCGTCCTGTTCGGGCTGGTGCTCGCGCTAGCCGCACCCGCGTCCGCGTCTCAGGCGCAGTTTTTCCGGATCCAGTACGTGATCGACGGCGACACCGTGGTGCTCGCGAACGGCGAGCACGTTCGGCTGGTCCAGATCGACACGCCGGAGCTACGGGGAAGCGAGTGCTACGGCGTTCAGGCCCGTGCGTTGCTGCGACGGCTGATCCCGCCGGGCACGACCGTGCGCGTCGAGGCCGATCCCCGGCTCGACCAGGTCGACCGCTACGGCCGGCTGCTCCGCTACCTGTTCCGCGGCCCGACGAACCTGAACCTCGAGCTCGTCCGCCAGGGCGCTGCGACGGTCTGGTTCTACGACCACGACCGCGGCCGCTACGCCGCCGAGCTGATGACCGCGGCGCGCGCCGCACGAGCCGCCCATCGGGGCCTGTGGGGCGCGTGCCCGCGAACGCCGTTCGACCCGTACCACGCGGCCGATACCGGCCCTTAGCGCCGCTACCACACAAGTAACACAGTGTTACAAGCGCTCGGAGCTGGTCGGCAGGCCGCGCTCCGGGCAAGTAACACAGTGTTACAAGCTCGGGCGTAGGGGTCGCCGCCGCCGAACCGAACTTTCAGGCATGGACGAGATCGACCGCCTGCTCGCGAGCCCGGCGCTGTCCGACTCGACGCGGCGCGCCTACCGGACCGACCTCGAGCAGTTCACGGCGTGGCTCCGCGATCGCCGCTTCGCCCTGGACGACGTGGACGTCCGCGTCCTGTCCGACTACGTCGCCGACCTCGGGCGGCGGCGGCCGAAGCTCGCGCCGGCGACGATCGGCAGGAAGCTCACCGCCGTCCGTGCGCTGCTGCGCTCCGCGCTCGGCCCGGCCCGCGTCCCGGAAGCGTCACTCGCGCCGAAGCGGCCGCGCCGCCTTCCGGTCGCGCCGAAGGCCGGCGAGATCGACGCGCTGCTCGACGGCGTCGAGCGCGACGGGCCGCTCGGCCTGCGCAACCGTGCCCTCATCGAGCTCGTCTACTCCGCCGGCCTGCGCAGCGCCGAGGCGGTCGGGCTCGATCTCCAGGACGTCGACTTCGACCAGGAGCTCGTCCACGTTCGCGGCAAGGGTGGGAAAGAACGGACGGTGCCGCTCGGCGAGGAGGCGGCGTACCGGCTCGCGCACTACCTCCGCGAGGGACGCCCGCAGCTCGCGCTCAAGGCTGCAAGCAGCGCCGGCAAAGTCGGCGCTGCGCGGCCAGAGCGGGGCGGCGCCGCAAGCACGGAGAACGCGGTCTTCCTCTCCGCCCGCGGCCGCCGCCTCGACACCAGCACCCTCCGCCGCCTGACGCCCAACCCGCACCGCCTCCGGCATGCCTTCGCCACCCACCTGCTCGAGGGGGGTGCCGACCTCCGGGTGATCCAGGAGCTGCTCGGGCACAGCTCGCTCTCGACCACGCAGATCTACAGCCACGTCGACGGCCGCCGCCTGCGGCGCGTCTACGACCGGGCGCACCCCCGATCGTAGATCTGTTACTTTCGCAACTGAAGTAACGGTGCTGTCCGAAATGAAGGAGGGGGAATGACGGCCCTGCTCACCGACGAGATCCTCCCCGCGAACGAGCGCTACGCGACCGGCTTCGACAAGGGCGCTCTGCCCATGCCGCCCGACCGGAAGTTCGCGGTCGTCACCTGCATGGACGCCCGACTCGATCCCGCCAAGTTCCTCGGGCTCGAGGAGGGCGACGCGCACGTGATCCGGAACGCCGGCGGCATCGTCACCGACGATGCCCTGCGGTCGCTCGTGATCTCCCACAACCTGCTCGGTACCGAGGAGATCCTCGTGATCGGCCACACCGACTGCGGGATGCTGACGTTCCGGGATGAGGACGTGCAGGCACAGCTCGGCACCGACATCACCCTGCACGCGTTCCCCAACGTCGAAGATCGCGTGAGGGACAGCGTCCGGACCGTTCGCGAGTCCTCCCTGCTCCCGGACGCGGTCAGCGGTTTCGTCTACGAGGTCGAGACGGGTCGGCTGCGACCGGTCGCGTAGCTCGGGAGGCAATCCGCCTGCAGCCGCGAAAGCGGCATGAGATGCGTGATCCAGAGCTCCAGGGCTTCCTCGCCCTGCTCGCGACCCGGCGGGCGCCGCGCACCGTGGAAGCCTACCGGCGCGACCTCACGCATCTCTCCGGACGCCTCGGCAAGCCGCTCGCCTCGGCGAGCACGGACGACCTGCGGACGTACCTCGCCGAGCTGCGCGCGGAAGGCCTGGCGCCGGCGACGATCTCGCGCCGGATCTCCGCCGCACGCGCCTTCTTCGCCCACCAGGTGCTGCTCGGCGTCCGCACCGACAACCCCGCCGCCGAGCTGGAGTCGCCTCGCCGCCGGCCGAAGCTGCCCCGGACGCTCTCGCCTCGCGAGGCCGAGCGCCTGATCGAGGCGGCGGCCGGGACGACCCCGCGCGCGCTTCGCGACGCGGCCCTGGTCGAGCTCCTCTACGGCGCCGGGCTGCGCGTGAGCGAGGCCGTGGGTCTCGAGCGCGCAGGCGTCGACCTCGACGAGCGCCTCGTCCGCTGCATCGGCAAGGGAAACAAGGAGCGAATCGTCCCGATCGGCCGCTCGGCGGCGGAGGCCCTGCGGCGCTACCTGGCCCGGGGTCGCCCGTACCTCGACCGCCGCCTCCGGCCCGAGCTCTTCCTGAACGCGAAGGGCGGGCCGCTGACCCGGGCCGGCGCCTTCCTCATCCTCCGCCGCCTCGCCGAGAAGGCGGGGCTCGAGGCAGACCGGGTGCACCCCCATCTCCTCCGTCACTCGTTCGCGACGCACCTGCTCGAGGGCGGCGCCGACCTCCGCTCGGTGCAGGAGATGCTCGGCCACGCCGACCTGGCGACGACCCAGATCTACACCCATGTCAGCGACCGCCGCCGCCGCGAGGCCTACTTCGAGGCGCATCCCCACGCGCGGCGCGCGAAGACCTAGCGCGACTTCTTCTTCAGGCCGGCGGCGACCTTCGCGGCCGTCTCGGCCAGGTCGCGCTCGGAACGCTCGTCGTCGGCCAACCCCTCGAGCAGCACGATCGTGTCCCGGTGCGCCGAGCCGTTCTTCAGGCAGACGATCGCCAGGCGGCGGACCGCCTGGTTGTCGTCCGCGGTCGCGAGCCGGTGCAGCGCCGACCGCACCGAGTTGACCGCCCCGGGCGCGTTGCGCGAGAGCAGCTCCAGCGAGATCAGCGCCGAGCCGCGGCAGGCCGGACTCTCGTCGTCCAGTCCGCGCGCGAGCAGCTCGATCTTCTGGCGGAAGCGGAACTGGCCGACCGCGCGGTAGGCGACCGCCCGCTCGCGGTAGTCGGCGCTGCGCGCCTCGGCCTCGACCTCGTCCTCCCACTGCCGGCGCAGGTCCGCCACCGCCCGCTCGTCCCCTGCCTGCGCGAGGGCGTCAGCCTGGGCCGCGGCCTCGGCGAGCGTCAAGCCGGCTCGAGGGAGCGCGGCGCGGGCCCGACGTAGCGGGCGGAGGGCCGGAAGAGGCGACCGGTCCGCTTCTGCTCCAGGATGTGCGCCGACCAGCCGGCCACGCGGGAGCAGGCGAACATCGCCGGGGCGAGCGGCGGCGGGATCTCGGCCACGTCGAGCACGACCGCCGAGTAGTACTCGACGTTCGTCGCCAGCACTCGCTCGGGATGGCGCTCGTGGAGGGCTTTCAGCGCTGCCTGCTCGAGCTTCTCCGCGGTCTCGACCTGGTCGGAGCCGAGCTCCTGGGCCGTGCGCTTGAGGATCCGCGAGCGCGGGTCCTCCGCCCGGTAGATGCGATGGCCGAAGCCCATGATCCGCTTGCCCGTCGCGAGCGCGTCGGCCACCCACGCCTCGGCGTCGCCGGTCGCGGCCACCTCCTCGAGCATCGGCTTGACGTATGCGGGTGCGCCGCCGTGCAGCGGACCGGAGAGGGCGCCGACGGCGGCCGAGAGCGCGGCGCCGGAGTCGGCGCCGGTGGAGGCGACGATCCGCGCGGTGAACGTCGACGCGTTCAGACCGTGCTCGGCGGTGCAGATCCAGTAGGTGTCGATCGCCTTGACCGCGCGCGGGTCGGCCTCGCCGCGCCAGCGCAGGAGGAACTTCTCGGCCGCGGTCGTGCCCCCGGCGACGACGTCGTCCGGGATGGCGTCGGTGTGCCCGTCGGCGACGCGCGCCGAGCGGGCGACGATCGCCATCATCTGGGCGGAGAGCCGCCCGAGATCCGTCCGGGCCTGTTCGTCCGAGACTTCGTTCAGCTTGCCGAGCTTCCAGAGCGCCGACAGGCGCGCAGTCTCCGCCTGAAGGTCGGAGGGCGCGTTGCCGGAGAGCGCGGCCGGCTCGATGTGCTCCGGCTCGGGCATCACCGAGTCGAGGTCGTTGTCGACCAGCAGGCCCCAGACGCGCTCGTACGGGTAGTGCCCGACCAGCTCCTCGATGTCGACGCCGCGGTACCGCAGCTGCCCGCCGTCGCGGTCGGGCTCGGCGATCTCGGTCTCGACGGCGACGACGCCTTCGAGGCCCGGCTTGAAGTCGTTCACGGGCAGGAATCTACCCGGACCAGCGAAGAAGACACGCCGGTAGAGTCAGGCTCGTGGCGCACCGAGTGACGCTGATCCCCGGCGACGGCACCGGCCCCGAGCTGACCGAGGCGACCCGCCGGGTCCTCGAGGCCACCGGCGTCGAGTTCGACTGGGACGTCCGGCAGGCCGGCACCGACGTGATGGAGGAGAACGGCGGCAACCCGCTTCCCCAGGACACGCTCGACTCGATCCGCGAGAACGGAATCGCGCTCAAGGGCCCGATCACGACACCCGTGGGCGGCGGCTTCCGCTCGGTCAACGTCGGCCTGCGCAAGGAGCTGGACATGTACGCGCAGGTGCGGCCGTGCAAGTCCTACGAAGGCGTGCGCACCCGCTTCGACGACGTCGACCTGATCATCGTCCGCGAGAACACCGAGGACCTCTACGCCGGGATCGAATACGAGCAGGGCACGCCCGATGCGGAGGAGCTGATCGCATGGATCGAGTCGAAGGGCGGGCGGCTCCGCTGGCCCGATGCGGGCATCTCCGTGAAGCCGATCTCGGTGACCGGGACCCGGCGGATCTTCGAGTTCGCGTTCGACTACGCGCGCCGGAACGGCCGCCGGAAGATCACGGCCGTGCATAAGGCGAACATCATGAAGTTCTCCGACGGGCTCTGGCTGCGCGTCGCGCGCGAGGTGGCGGCGGAGAACGGCGACATCGAGTTCGACGACCGGATCGTGGACAACATGTGTATGCAGCTCGTCCAGCGGCCCGAGGAGTACGACGTGCTCGTGCTCCCGAACCTCTACGGCGACGTCCTCTCCGACCTGTGCGCCGGGATGATCGGCGGTCTCGGGATGGCGCCGGGCGCGAACTTCGGCGAGCACGCGGCCGTCTTCGAGCCGACCCACGGCTCGGCGCCGAAGTACACGGGTCTGAACAAGGTCAACCCGATGGCGCAGATGCTCTCCGGGATGCTGATGCTGCGCCACCTGGAGGAGACCGAGGCCGCCGACCGCCTCGAGGAGGCAATCGCGGACGTGATCCGCGAGGGCAAGAGCGTGACCTACGACATGAAGCCGACCCGCGACGACCCGACCGCGGTCGGGACGAGCGAGGTCGCCGACGCGATCATCGAAAAGCTTGCGCTTTCCGTCTCCGCCGGAAAGCGCTAGAAGGAGGCGCCAATGAGAAGGAAGGTGACGGTGGTCGGCGCCGGGAACGTAGGCGCCACCTGCGCGCTGGAGCTCGCGCGCCGCGATTACGCCGACGTCGTCCTCGTCGACATCATCCCGAAGTTCCCGCAGGGGAAAGCGCTGGACATGAACCAGGCCGGCTCCGTGCTGGGCTTCGAGCCGAACATCACCGGCGCGAACGACTACGACGAGACGGAGGGCTCCGAGGTCGTGGTGATCACGGCAGGCAAGCCGCGCTCGCCGGGCATGAGCCGCGACGACCTGGTCACCACCAACGAGGCGATCGTCGGCTCGGTCACGCGCGAGGTGGTGAAGCGCTCGCGGGACGCGATCATCGTCGTCGTCTCGAACCCCCTCGACGCGATGTGCCACGTCGCGAAGGCACACTCGCGGTGGAAGAAGCACCGTGTCTTCGGCATGGCCGGGATCCTCGACACGGCGCGCTTCTCGGCGTTCATCGCGTGGGAGACGGGCTGCTCGGTCAAGGACGTGACCGCGACGGTGCTCGGCGGCCACGGCGACCAGATGGTGCCGGTCGTCTCGGCGACCACCGTCGGCGGAGTGCCGCTCGACCAGCTCGTCTCGGCCGGAGCGATCAGGAAGATGGTCGAGCGCACACGCAAGGGCGGCGGCGAGATCGTCAACCTGCTCGGCACCTCGGCCTGGTACGCGCCGGGCGCCGCGGCCGCCCAGATGGTCGACTCGATCATGCTCGACGAGAAGCGCGTCCTTCCGTGCACGGCCTACCTCGAGGGCGAGTACGGCGTCAACGGCCTCTACATGGGCGTGCCGGTGAAGCTCGGCGCCGGCGGCGTCGAGGAGATCGTGAAGTTGAAGCTGACCGCCGAGGAGAAGCGGATGTTCAAGGAGTCCGCGGCGGCGGTCCGCGAGGTCGTCGGCGTCCTGAAGAAGAAGTAGCGGCCGTGATCACGCAGCACGGCCAAGAGCCCGGAAGCCGGAGACAACGAGACCGGCGACGGTCTGGGCACCGTAAGCTGAACGGGACGTAAGAGTCACGCGGCGCTGCGGGAAGCGCCTCTAAGCTGACGTCAATGGACCTCGGGCTTGCCGGTCGGACGGCGATCGTCTGCGGCGCCTCCTCCGGCATGGGCCTTGCGATCGCGGAGGCCCTCGCCTCGGAGGGAGCGAACGTCGCCATGTTCGCGCGCCGCCGCGACCTGCTCGAGCGCGAGGCAGAGCGAATCGGCGCGCTTGCCGTCCGCGGCGACCTGACCGTCCCGAACGACCTCCAGAAACTCGTCGAGCAGACCGTCGACGCGTTCGGCGGTATCGACGTGCTCGTCAACAACGGCGGCGGCCCTCCCCCCGGCCCGGCCGCGGGCGTCGCCGACGAGGCGGTCGAGGGCGCGGTCGAGCTGCTGCTGCTCTCGGCGATTCGCCTGACCAACCTCTGCCTGCCCCATCTGGAGGCGAGCGGGCGTGGGCGGATCGTCAACATCGAGTCGAGCTCCGTCCGCTCGCCTATCGACAACCTCGCGCTCTCGAACGCGCTCCGGCCGGGAGTCGTCGGCTGGATGAAGACGCTCGCACGCGAGGTCGGCCCGAAGGGGATAACGGTGAACACGATCGCGCCGGGGATGATCGACACCGAGCGGCTCCGCTCGATCCCGGGCGTCAGAGACGTCTCCCAGATCCCGCTCGGCCGTGTCGGCGAGCCGTCCGAGATCGCAGCCGTCGCCTGCTTCCTGGCCTCCGACCGCGCGGGCTACGTCACCGGGGCGGTCGTTCCGGTCGACGGTGGGGTCACGCGCAACCTGCTCTGAGGCATGCGGCTCCGGCTTCCGTCCCCCCTGACCCTGTTCGGCGCGGGCCTGGCGCTCCTCGTCGCGACAGCGGCGATCCTGTGGATCGTCCCGTCCGACTACTACCTCTTCCTCCCGGACAAGGCGAAGCCGGTGGCGCCGCTCGTCACCGTCCAGGGTGGGAAGGATCCCTCCGGCGAGGGCGGCATCTACTACGACGCAGTCATCGTCCGCAGGGCGAAGCTGTTCGAGCAGCTCTTCCACTTCGTCCACGACGGGGAGACGCTGGTCAAGGCCGACCAGGTCAACCCGCCCGGGACGAGCGACCAGCAGGCGCACCTGGAGAACCTGCGCGAGATGGCGTCCTCGCAGCAGATCGCCGGCGCAGTCGCGCTGAAGTACCTCGGTTACAAGGTCGTCGTGCAGGCGAAGGGCGCGCTGATCGAGGACGTCGCACCCGGCTCGCCGGCGGCCAAGGCGCAGCTCGAGCCGACCGAGATCATCGAGACGATCGACGGCAAGCAGGTGAGGACGATCGGCGACGTGCGCAGGCTGATGGCCGCGCACCGGCCGGGGGACCGGGTGCGAGTCGGAATCCGCACCGGCGAGGGGCTCGAGACCAGGACCGTGGCGACGGTCGAGGGCTGCACCACCCCGCCCGGCGGGACGGAATGCGTTCCCGACCCGAAACGGGCGATCCTCGGGGTGGTCGTCAAGACCGCCGCCCAGATCAAGCTGCCGATCCCGGTGAAGATCGACGCCGGCCAGATCGGCGGCCCGTCCGCCGGGCTCGCATTTGCTCTCGACGTGCTCGAGGAGCTGCGGCACGACGTCACCCGCGGCTACAAGGTGGCGGCCACCGGCGAGCTCGACACGGACGGAACCGTCGAACCGATCGGCGGCGTGAAGCAGAAGGCGATCGGAGTGCGCCGTGCCGGGGTGGACGTTTTCCTTGTGCCTGCTGGGGATAACGCGAAAGAAGCCCGCAAGTGGGCCGGACCGGTCAAGGTCATTCCTGTGGAGAGTTTTCGACAGGCGTTGCACGCACTGGCAACGCTTCCGCCGAAGCGATAAAACTGCTGCAAATCGGCGGGTTTGGAATCGTCCGCAAAGAGCAGGTTTTTCGCGACGCGGCCCCTTGAACCATGGCGCCACCGCCCTATCATCGCTGTCTGTTCGTCGTCCCCGGGAGGAGTGGAGGCAGCACGTTGGGCAAGCGCGTCGAGGTCACCTGCGAGGACTGCTACTTCCACAAGGCGGGGCTCTGCGCACTGCTGCTCGAGTCGCCGTGCCCGACCTTCCGTAACGCACATCGCGGCGTCATCGTCCCTCCGCTGCAGCCGCAACTGGTGCCGCGTCCGCTGAGTGCGTTCGCGCCCCAGGTCGCCCCGGCGTAGGAGCTAGACGGCGACCGGCGTCGCTCCGAGCTCGCGCAGCAGCCCGCCGAGCAGAGTGACACCGGCGGTCACCTCGGTCGGCGAGACGAAGCTGAACGCGAGCCGCGCCGACGTCTCGCCGCCCGCTCCGGGCGGATAGAAGTCGGTCCCCTTCACGAAGGTGACGCCGCGCTCGGTCGCCGCCGTCAGCAGCGTGCCCGCGTCCGTTCCGTCCGGGAAGTCGAGCCAGGCGAAGTACCCGCCCTGCGGCCGGCTCCAGCGTGCGCCTTCCGGCATCTCGCTTTCGAGCGCGGCGAGCATCGCGTCGCGGCGCTCGCGGAGCAGGCCGACCACGCGCTCGACGTTCCCGTCGAGCAGGCCGCGCGCGACGAATTCGTATGCGGTCGCCTGCGGCAGCAGCGCCGGCGTCAGGTACGTCTGGACGGCCAGCTCCTCGAGGCGCCCGATCAGATCCGTGCTGCCGACCAGGTAGCCGACGCGAAGTCCGGGCGCGACGATCTTCGAGAACGAGAAGGAGTAGACGACGCCCTCCCCGCCGGCAAGGTCGAACACGCTCGGCAGCGGCTCGCCTTCGTACCGGACCAGCGAGTAGGGGTCGTCCTCCAGGATGAGCACCTTCCCGTCCCGGGCCAGCGCAGCCAGGGCCCGCCGCCGCTCGAGGGAAAGTGTCCGCCCGCTCGGGTTCTGAAAGGTCGGGATCGCGTACAGGAACGCGGCCGGCAACTCGAGCGCGTCCGGGTCGAGGCCCTCGTCGTCGGTCGGGACGACCACGGGCTGCCCGTGGTGGCGGGCCGTGATGTGGAGCGCCCGGTCGTATGTCGGCCCCTCGACCAGCACGCGGTCGCCGGAATCGACCAGGAGACCCGCGATCAAGGAGAGCCCCTGGAGCGACCCGTTCGTGATCAGCACCTGTGACGGCTCGACCCCGTGCCGCGCCGCCACCCACTCGCGGAGCGGCTCGTAGCCGCCGACCGGCCCGTAGTTGAGGATCGTCCTGCCGTCGCGCTCGACGACGGCGCGGGCACAGTCGGCGATCTGCTCCACCGGCAGGCAGTCGGGCGCAGGCACGCCGCGGGCAAACGAGATCACGGCCACGGCTCCAGTCTAGTCAGGGGCGGTGATTCCATCCGCTGCCGCGCGGGTACGGCCAAGGCATGGAGCTCTACCAGGCAGAGTGGTGCCCGTACTCCCATCGGGTCCGCCAACGGCTGACAGAGCTGGGGCTCGACTTCGTGGCGCGGCAGGTACCTGCCGATCCCGAGCGGCGAGACGCGATGCGCAGCGCGGTCGGCGCCGACTCGATCCCGGTGCTGGTCGACGGTGACCGTGTCCTCCACGGCGATGAGGACATTCGCGCCCACCTCGATCGCACGTACCCGGAGCCGCCCGACGCCGGCCGGCATCGCGCCAGGGCCCGCCTCGAAGTGCCAGAGTTCGAGGAGGTTGCCTCGCGGTAACGGAAGCGGGGGCCAGGGCCGCGGCCGAACGGATCCCCTCCCCATGGCGCAACCGGCCCGTCCCCACACCCCCACCCTAGAGTGGGGGCTGAACCCCTTTCCCCTGCCGGCGACGGTACCTCGCCGAGGCTCGCGTGTCTGTGTCGGTTCGGCGCCGATTCGTGCGCGTCGCTCGGCCCGCACGGGTTGCTGCCCATGCGTCTGCAGCACGGAAGCAGCGGTCAGGTACTGCGCAACACCTCGGCCGCGATCTGGGCGGCCTCCGTCGGCGAAGTGCCGACCCGGACGCCGTTCGCCTCGAGCGCCTCTTTTTTCGCCTGCGCGGTGCCGGATGAGCCCGTGATGATCGCGCCGGCGTGGCCCATCGTCTTCCCGGGGGGAGCGCTGAAGCCGGCGATGTACGCGACCACGGGCTTGGACATGTGGGTGGCGATGAAGTGCGCCGCCTTCTCCTCCTCGTCGCCGCCGATCTCGCCGACCATGACCACCATCTCCGTCTCCGGATCCGCCTCGAAGCGTTCGAGCACGTCGATGAAGGACGAGCCGACGATCGGGTCGCCGCCGATCCCGACGATCGTCGAATTCCCGAGGCCCAGCCCGGTCAGCTCGTGGCCGATCTGGTACGTCAACGTCCCGGACCGCGAGACGAGCCCGATCGCGCCTTCGCGGAAGATCTCGGCCGGGATGATCCCCACGTTCGCCTTCCCGGGTGACAGCGCGCCCGGACAGTTCGGGCCGAGCATGGTCACCCCGCGCGGACGGATGTAGTTGTAGACCCGCAGCATGTCGTGCGCGGCCAGGCCCTCCGCGATGCAGATCACCGTCGCGATCCCGGCGTCGACCGCCTCGAAGATCGCGTCGGTCGCGAACCGCGCCGGCACGAAGATCATCGTCGTGTTCGCGCCGGTCTCGGCCACGGCCTGGGCGACCGTGTCGAAGACGGGCACGCCCTCGACGTCCTGGCCGCCCTTGCCCGGAGTGACCCCGGCCACCAGCTGTGTCCCGTACGCGCGGTTGCGCAGCCCATGGAAGGTGCCCTCGCGTCCGGTTAGCCCCTGGACGACCAGCTTCGTGTCGCGGTCGACGACGATCGCCACTACTTCACCGCCCTGATCACGACCCGGTCGAGGACGACCTTGCTTCCCTCGACCCGGTCGGCGACGAGCTCCCGGACACGCGCGGCATCTTCGGACGGGCAGCCGGCGCGGGTCAGCCAGGGCTCGAGCTCGATCGGATGCCTGATCGTCTCGACCACCTCGACGCGGGCGCCGGCGTCCTCCAGGAACGCGCGCCACTCCTGCTCGCTGTAGTTGCGGACATGCGAGGGGTCGCGCAGCTTCTCGGCCTGCTCGAGCCGCTCGCCGCCGTAAAGGTTGTCGGAGATCAGGACGAGCCCGCCGCTGACACGCACCATCTCGCGCACCGCGAGCGCAGGGTCGTCGAAGTGGTGCGCGGCGACGCGGCAGACGACGGCGTCGAAGCTGCCGTCGGCGAACGGGAGCTCCTCGCTCCGGCTGACGACGTCCGGCTCCATCCCCGGCGCCGCGTCCGTCGTGACCACGTTCAACCCTGCCTCGCGCAGACGGCGCGCGACGTGGCCGCCGCCGGTCGCGACGTCGAGCGCGGTCTTCGCCCCGGTCGCCCACTCGACGATCAGGTCGAGGTCGCGGCCCCGGCGGTGCGCCTCGCTCTCGCGGTAGGCCTGCGCGCGCTCCGACCAGACGTCCGTCATGCGGCGAGCTCCACTGCGCGCCGCGCCGCATCCAGCATCGTCGGCTCGACGTGCAAGTTCGGCGGCGCCGCCTCCTCGAGCAGCCGGCGCCCCTCCTCGGCGTTCGTGCCGTCGAGCCGCACGACGATCGGGTGCGGAATCTGCATCTTCCCGAGCGCCTGGAGGATCCCGCGCGCGACCTCGTCACAGCGCGTGATCCCGCCGAAGATGTTGAACAGGATCGACTTCACCTGCGGGTCGCCGGTGATGATCTCCAGCGCATCGACGACTCCCTGGGCGTCGCCGCCGCCGCCGAGGTCGCAGAAGTTCGCAGGACTGCCGCCGACCAGCACGATGACGTCGAGCGTCGACATCACGAGCCCTGCACCGTTCCCGAGGATGCCGACCTCGCCGTCGAGCTTCACGTAGGTGACGCCCTTCTCGCGCGCGGCGCGCTCCTCGGGCGGGTATGCCTCGGGGTCACGCATCTCGGCCACGTCGGGATGGCGGAACAGCGCGTTGTCGTCGACCGTGAACTTCGAGTCGAGCGCCTTCACCTCGCCGGCCGGCGTGACGATCAGCGGGTTGATCTCGCACAGCATCGCGTCCTGGTCGACGAACGCGGAATACAGGCGTCCGGCGATCGCGGAGATCTGCTTCTGCTCGTCGGGATCGTCGACGCCGTCGCCGTAGACCAGCGCGCGGGCGTGCCAGGGTTGAAAACCCTCGAAGGGATCGACGTGCAGCTTCACCAGCGCGTCAGGCGACGACGCCGCGACCTCCTCGATGTCCACCCCGCCCTGCGTCGTGAACATGAACAGCGACTGCTTCGCTCCCCGGTCGAACGTGACCGAGAGGTAGTACTCCTTCGCGATGTCGGACGCCTTCTCGATCCAGAGCTTGCGGACGACGTGGCCGCGGATGTCCAGCCCGAGGATCTCCTCCGCCCGGGCCTCGGCCTCTTCCGGCGAGGCGGCGAGCTTGATCCCCCCGGCCTTCCCGCGGCCGCCGGTCAGCACTTGCGCCTTCACCACGACCGGGCCTCCGAGCTCCTCGGCCGCCGCCCGGGCCTCGGCTGCCGTGGTCGCGAGCCTGCCGTCGGACACGGGAATCCCGGCGCGACGGAAGAGCTCCTTGCCCTGGTACTCGTAGAGGTCCAAGCCGCAGGCGAGCCTAGCTGACGGCCGCCTGGAAGCGTGGGTCCTGCCGGAGCGCCTCGAAGTCGGAGTCGGCGGCGGCGCCCGGGCGCAGCTGCGGGTCGAGCTCGAGCGTGCGCGTGAGGTGCGCGATCGCTTCCTCCGTCTCCCCGGCGAGCGTCTCGAAGCACGCCAGGTCGTACAGCAGCACCGGGTCGTCGCCGTGGCGACCGAGCGCCTCGCGAAGCAGCTCCACCCCTTGCGCATACTTGCCCGCCTCGTGGAAGAGGCTGGCGCGACGCAAGGCATCCCAGACCTGGTGGGCGCCGAGCAGCCGCCGCAGCTCGACGATCGGCTCGGGGTGGTCGTCGACGCGGAGCTCACAGATGCGGTCGATGCCCTCGCGGGACTCGGCGGCGGCGCCGGAACGCTCGACGACGATCGCAGACGACTGCTGGCCGCGCCGGTCTCCGCCGGCAGCCTGCGCTGCCTCGAGGCACGTGACCAGCCGCTCGGCGAGCGATTCGCCCCTGGTCTCGAGGAACGCCCGCTCCATCTCGGTGACGACGGACTCGCCGGCGAGGATGTTCCCCTGGACGGCGTAGCCGTGGCCGATCCGGTGCCCGGCCCACGACAGGCAGTCGGTGCCGGTGTGGGCGGCGGCGCGGCCGTCTCCGGTGACCACCCCCAGCTGCCGGATCTCGCGCGCCCAGTGCTCCGCGAGCGTACGTTCGAGCGCCGCCTCCGGCTCGAGCCCCTCCTCGAGCAGCGCGAGCACCTTCGGCCCGTACGCGGCGACCCCGGCCGCCTGCGTTGCGACCGCGCCGACCCCCGCCTTCGCCCACGGCACGACCGAGCCGACCGCGAAGTAGCGCGACTGCACGGCGCAGCCCACCTCCCCAGCCTCGACATCGGCGGCGACGATCGAGAAGGTGCCACGTGTGATCGAGCGCACGAAGTGAGCCTAACCGCGAGCGGTACGCTCGCGGCATGGACGCGATCGTCGTCGACGGGCTCGAGAAGCGGTACAAGGGCGTCCAGGCGCTCGACGGGGTCTCGTTCTCGGTGCGCGAGGGCGAGGTCTTCGGGCTGCTCGGACCGAACGGTGCGGGCAAGTCGACGACCGTCCGGATCCTCGCCACGCTGAGCCGGATGGACGCCGGCCGCGCCGAGGTCGCCGGCCACGACGTCCGCCGTCAGGCGAGCGCGGTCCGGCGCGCGATCGGCTACGTGCCACAGGACTCGGGCATCGACCAGAACGGCACCGGCCGCGAGAACCTGATGCTGCAGGGACGGGTCCAGGGGATGGGCGGCCGGGAGCTGCGCGACCGTGTCTCCGGCCTGCTCGAGTTCGTCGGGATCGCCGACGCGGCCGACCGGGTGGTCAAGACGTACTCGGGCGGCATGCGGCGCCGGCTCGACATCGCCCTCGGCCTCGTCCATCGCCCGAGGGTGCTCTTCCTCGACGAGCCGACCACCGGCCTCGATCCCGAGGCCCGCGCCGGCATGTGGGCCGAGGTCGGCCGACTCGCGCGCCAGGAGCGGCTGACCATCCTGCTCACCACGCACTACCTGGAGGAGGCGGACGAGCTGGCCGACCGGCTGGCGATCGTCAGCCGCGGCCAGATCGTCGTCGAGGGAACGCCGCGCGAGCTGAAGGCGACGCTCCGCGGCGACGCAGTGCACCTCGAGCTGGCGGACGGCCGCATGGACGACGCCCGCCGCATCCTC
>Ga0070681_10000961_pt1 | contig 24296 bp, 26 predicted proteins | sample KBSC83BmetaG_FD_65650 | JGI IMG/M metagenome (GOLD analysis project Ga0070681, IMG submission 65650) | Corn rhizosphere microbial communities from Kellogg Biological Station, Michigan, USA - KBS C8-3B metaG | ecosystem: Host-associated > Plants > Roots > Rhizosphere | place: USA: Michigan...
GGCCGTCGTCTCGATCGGCCTTGAACGCGATCTGCTCAGCGGAGGACAGCATGAGTGCCCATAACATGACCGCCGCCTCGTCCGACTGGCGCGAGCAGATCAGCCTGCTGCGCGCCCGCCTCGAGCGCTTTCCCTTGAGCCTGCTGCAGCTCCTGTTCCGCATCAGCGTCGCGTCGGTGTTCTGGCATTCGGGACTGACCAAGATCGCGAGCTGGCAGACCACCGTGGTGCTGTTTCGCGACGAGTACCGCGTGCCGCTGCTGCCGCCCGAGATCGCGGCCACGCTGGCGGCGACGACCGAGCTCAGCATGCCGGTGCTGCTGGTCCTCGGCCTCTTCACCCGTCTCGCCACCCTGCCGCTCATCGGCATGGTGTTCGTGATCGAGGTCTTCGTCTATCCCGAGGATTGGGTCGAGCATCTCACCTGGTTCTCGATGCTGCTCTTCCTCCTCACCCGCGGACCCGGGCCGATCGCGCTCGACCATTGGCTGGCGCGGCTCTTCGCCAAACATCGGTAAAGCCCGAGCTGGCCCCCGAGGTGACTCCGCCCGGAGCGGGCTGCTAAGCTCCGAGCCATAGGATGGGCTCAGGAGCGGAGGACCTCATGCCGGGCGTCAAGGTGGCGGACATCGCCTATGGGCGGCTGCGCGCACCCGATCTCGATGTCATGGAGGAGTTTCTCGGTCATTTCGGCATGGCGCGCGCGGCGCGCACGCCGAGGGCGCTCTATATGCGCGGTACCGATCCGCACCATCATCTGCATGTGACCGAGCTGGGCGAGCCGGCCTTCGTCGGCTTTGCCTGGTACGCCGCCAGCGAGGAGGACTTGTACCGGCTGGCCGAGCGACCTGGCGCGTCGCCCGTCGAATCGATCGACGAGCCGGGTGCCGGCAAGCGCGTCCGCCTGACCGAGCCCAACGGCTATCAGATCGAGGTGGTGCATGGGCTCGAGCCGGCGGCGCCGATCGCGGTGCCGCGCCAATCGCTGAACATGGGCGCAGACTCGACCAGGCGCGCCGGCGAGCTCATGCGCCTCAAGCCGGGTGCCGCGCATGTCAAGCGCATGGGCCATGGCGTGATGGCAACGCCGCGGCTCGAGGAGACGGTGCGCTGGTTCCGCGACATGCTCGGCCTCATCTGCTCCGACGATGTCTATGCCGGCAGCAAGGAGCATATCATCGGCTCCTTCAACCGCTGCGACCGCGGCGAGGATTATGTCGATCACCATGCCTTCTTTTGTCTGCGGCACGAGAAGGTCGGGCTCAACCATTTCTCTTACGAGGTGCAGGACGTCGACGACGTCTTTCTCGGCCATGAGCATCTGAAGCGCACCGGCAAGTACGAGCATATGTGGGGCCTGGGCCGCCATTTCCTGGGCAGCCAGATCTTCGATTATTGGGCCGATCCCTGGGGCCGGGTGCATGAGCATTGGACCGACAGCGACCGGATCAATGCGCGCCATGGCAGCAACCTGATCAGCGCCGAGGAAGGGCTGCTGTCGCAATGGGGCGACCGGCCGCCGCCCAAGATGCTCGACCGGGTCTGCGCCTGAACGGCAAAAGATTGGGCTTTTCTTGCGCCGCGCCCGGCTCACAATAGGCGACTGGGAGGAAGGCCGCCGATGCTGTCGTCAGAAGACAATGATCGCTTGACGCGGGTCGGACCCGGCACGCCGATGGGCGCGCTCATGCGCCGCTATTGGATTCCGGCCGGTTTCGCCGACCAGCTGGCGCCCGATGGGCCGCCGGTGCGCGTCCGCCTGCTGTGCGAGGCCCTGGTCATGTTCCGCGACAGCCAGGGCCGCGTCGGCCTGCTCGACGAGCGCTGCCCGCACCGCACCGCTTCGCTCTTCTTCGGCCGCAACGAGGAGAGCGGCCTGCGCTGCGTCTATCACGGCGTGAAGTTCGACGTTGCGGGCCAATGCGTCGACGTCCCCTGTGTCCCGTCCTGCAGCGACGAGCAGATGGGCCGCATCAAGCAGTCGCTCGCCGCCCGCGCCTATCCCTGCCTCGAGCGCGGCGGGCTGGTCTGGACCTATATGGGACCGCCGGAGCTGCAGCCCGCCTTCCCCGATCTCGAATGGACGCAAGTGCCGGCGACGCATCGTCATGCGACCCGCCACCTCCAGGAATGCAACTGGCTGCAGGGTGTCGATGGCGGCTTCGATCAGAGCCATCTCTCCTTCCTGCATTCGGGCGCCGTCGACATCCGCAAGAACAATACCGACAAGGATCGCCGCATCGTGCCGGGGCGCTACGAGATCGTGCCGCTGGAGGCGGGATTCGCCTGCGGCGGGGCGCGCGATCTCGGCAATGGCAGGCTCAGCTGGCATGTCGATGTGATGCTGCTCCCCTTCCACAAGATCATCCCCTCGGTGCCGATCGCCGCCCATGTCTGGGCGCCGATCGACGACGAGAACACCATGCTCTACAGCATGAATTTTCATCCCGACCGTCCCTTCACGGCCGCGGACCTCGAGCGCGAGACCGCCTTCCGCGGCATTCATACCGAGAACATTCCGGGCAGCGACCGCGCCGTCCAGAACCGGCACAATGACTACCAGATCGACCGCGCGCTCCAGGCGAGCGGCCGCTCCTACACCGGCCTCAAAGGGCTCGGCGTCCAGGATTGCGCCATGCAGGAATCCATGGGCACCATCGCCGATCGCCGCTTCGAGAACCTGCTGCCCAACGACCTCGCCATCGTGAAGATAAGGCGGCTGCTCCTGCAGGCGCTTGCCGATCACGAGGCCGGCAAGCCGCTGCCCGGGCTCGACCCGCGGCATTACCGCCTGCGCTCGGCGCGCTACGAGGCGCCGGCCGACGCGCCCGCCGCCGAGACCATGCGGCGCCATGTGAGCCTCGACCAGCCTCTGGCCGCGGAGTAGCCATGCGCACCGGATCGATGCTGCGCGCGGGCCTTGCCGCGCTGATCGCGGCCCTCCCGCTCGGCCCCGCCGCCGCGCAGGACTTCTACGCCAACAAGACGATCACCATCATCGTGTCGACGGGGCCGGGCGGCACCTACGACGCGATCGCTCGGCTACTCGCGCGCCACATGCCGCGCTATCTGCCGGGAACGCCCAGCATGATCGTCCAGAACATGCCCGGGGCGGGCAATGTTCTCGCGACCAACTACATGTTCAATATTGCGCCCAAGGACGGTACTGCCATCGCCACGGTCAACAACGCCATTCCCCTGAACCAGGTGTTGGACGGCCGGGGCGTGCGCTACGACACGCGCCGCTTCAACTGGCTGGGCTCGCCCGGCGCCTACACGACCGTGCTGATGGTGCGCAAGGATGCGGGCGTCCACAGCTTCAAGGCAGTCACCGAGCATGAGGTGACGGTCGGCGGCACCGGCGCCGGCTCGAGCAACATCATCATCCCGACGGCGATGAACAATGTGCTCGGCACCAAGCTCAAGATCGTGCTCGGCTACCACGACGTGGCCGAGCTCTATGTTGCGGTCGATCGCGGCGAGATCCAGGGCTTTACCACCTCCTATACCGGCGCCCTCATCGACCGGCACGACTGGTTCGCTGAGAAGAAGGTCGACATCCTGGCCCAGGTCGGCGCGCGACGCGATGCGGGCCTGCCCGACATCCCTCTCATCACCGAGCTCGCCCCCAGCGAGGAGAAGCGCAAGATCCTGGAGCTCATCTCCTCGCCCAACGCGCTCGGCCAGCCCTTCTTCGCCCCGCCCGATGTGCCGCGAGACCGCGTCGCTTTGCTGCGCAGCGCCTACGCCAAGACCATGAAGGATGCGGGCTTCGTCGCCGAGATGCAGAAGCTGCATATCGACATCGATGTGGTCAGCGCCGAGGAGGTGACCCGCATCGTCCGGGAGACGATCGAGCAGCCGCCCGACATCATCGCCAAGGCCAAGGCGGCGATGGGGACACAGTAGGGCGGTTATAGTCCGTCGCTGCGCGGCGGGATGTTCATGCCGCGCTGCACGGCCGGGCGGGCCGCGACCCGGGCCATCCAGGCGGCGAGCGCCGGAAAACGGGCCATCGCGATCCCCTGCATGGCGTGGCGGTAGACCCACGGATAGGCGGCGATGTCGGCGATCGAATAGTCGCCGGCGAGATAGGGCGCCTCGGCGAGCCGGCGGTCGGCGATACCGTAGAGCGTCTCGAGCTCGGCACGATAGATCTCGAGATTGGCGTGCGGCTCGCCCTTGTCGCGCCGGCGGACCAGCCAATGCACCTGCATCGCCGTCGGACCGATCGAGCTCGTGCCGAAGAACAGCCATTTCAGCGCGGCGGCCCGGGAGGCCGCTGCGGACGACAGCAGCCGTCCGGATTTCTCCGCGAGATAGAGCAGGATGGCGCCCGATTCGAACAGCACGATGGGCGGGTCGAGATCGCGATCGACGATCACCGGAATGCGGCCATACGGGTTGAGCGCCAGGAACCAAGGCTCCTTCTGCCTTTTCGTGCCGAGCTCCATCGGGTGGAGCGCGTAGGCAAGGCGCGACTCTTCGAGCATGATCGAGGCGCGGCGGCCGTTGCCCGTGGCCCAGCTATAAAGCTCGATCATGGGGATCCTGCATCGCGTCACGCTCCGGCATTGCCGCCAGCCGCGGCGGCATCGCGGGCGGCAATCATAAGCGCGCGGCATGCGGCTGCCCAGGCGCCGGAAATGCCCGTTTTTACGGGCAAACCGGCCCGCATGGGCCGCCAAGCTTCCTTGTGGATCTGGTGGGGATTGGCGCGAGCCCGCGCCGATGAATGCACCGGCCGAAGCTTTTCCCGCGCGAAGAAAAGCGGCCGAGCCAAGGCTCGGCCGCTCCCTTGATGTTAGACGGCTTCCTTCAGCGTCTTGGCAACGCGGAAGGCGACCTTCTTGCTCGCCTTGATCTTGATCGGCTCGCCGGTGGCCGGATTGCGGCCCATGCGTGCCGGGCGATTGCGCACCTGCATGATCCCGAAATCGGGGATGCGGATCTTGGAGCCCTTCTTCAGGGCCGCGGTGATGTCACCGACGAAATCGGTCAGCATGGCGACCGCCTGCCGCTTCGGCAGACCATGCGCGTTGCCCATCCATTCGCCGAGCTGCTTCAGAGTCACGATCGGCGGAATGGGACCGCGAACCGGCTTCTTGGCGGGAGCGGCCTTGGCCACTGCCTTCTTCGCTGCACCCTTCTTGGCCGGGGCCTTCTTTTTCGCCGGCGCTTTCTTCGACTTTGCTGCTGCCATGGGTTCCCCCTGCTGGTTTGAATGAAAGAGGGAATCACGCGGGCACTCGCAATGCAAGCACGACAATGCGTTTAGACCCGAAAAATCGGGCAAAATCGACCGATAGGGCATCGCCTGTGCCCAGAAAGGCGCGTTTTCCGGTGGGTGGCACACTGCCGATGCCCGGATTTACGGCGTTTCCGGGCCCCGCGAATCGCCGGCCGAAAGCCCGCCGCTACTTGAAGAGTTGGTTGAACAGCGTCACCCAGTGCGGCATTCCGGCATCGATTTCTTCCGGACTGTAGAAGGTCGCGCGGAAGCGCGTTCCGTCGGGCCGCAGCGACGGCTCGCGCGGCGGAACGTCCGGATCGACCGGGATGTAGTCGCCGTCGCGGAAAATCTCCTGCGCCGCGCGCGACAGGAAGAAGTCGACCAGCAGCTTACCGGCATTGGGATGCGGCGCGCCGCGCACGATTCCGGCGACCGACAGGATGGCCATCGCCGGACTCATCGGGATCCAGTCGACCGGCGCGCCGAGCCTGGCACTCACCACCGCCTGGTGATTGAAGACCTGCAGCACGATCGGATATTCCCCGGCGATCGCCTGGTCGACCAGCGCGCGCGCCGAGCCCGCCACCGGAACGATTCGCTGCTGGGCCAGGGCTTGGAGATAGGCGAGCCCCTTCTCCTCGCCGAGCTCGCCCAGCACGAGCCCAATAAAACCGGGCGCCGAAGAGGTGGTGGCATGGCTGGCCCAGGCCAGCTTGCCGCGCCATTTCGGATCCAGAAGATCCTGCCAGCTCTGCGGCGCGCCATCGCGCGGCACCAGGTCGGTATTGAAAACCGGTGTATGGACATAGAGGTTGGTCGCCACCCAATAGCCGTCCGGATCGCGATAGGCGGCGGGCAGCTTGGCTGCCGCCTCGGGCAGCCATTGCAGGGCCACGCCGGCTTTCTTCAGCGCCGGGGCGTTGGCCGTGCCGTCGAACAGGTCGGCCGCGACCCGTCCCGCCCGCGCCTCGGCAATGAGCCGGGCCGCCAGCTCCACCGCATCGCCGCGCAGCACGGTCACCTTGATGCCGTAGCTCTTCTCGAAGAGCGCGATGGCGGGGCGGCCGAACTGGTTGATGATCTGGGTCGTGTACCAGGTGACGGCCCCCTCCCGCCTTGCCGCCGCGATCAGCGCCGGATCGGCGGCCGCGGCGGGCGGGCCGGCGAGGAGTGCCGCCGCCAGCAGGAGCCCGAGGAGCGATCTCTCGCCTGCCATCCTTCCCTCCCTGTTCAGCCGTACAAGGAGCGAGCCGCAAGCGCCGGGGTCAAGCGCCCCTTGGAAGCTGCGGGAGGCCGGCGTATCAACAGGGCCGGTTATTCCTGATCCGAGGCTCCCCATGAGCGAAAGCCCACCCGACCGCCTGTCCAACGATCCCGACAGCCCGCACTACAGCGAGGCGATCCTCGAGCGCGGTATCGGCATCCGCTTCAATGGCGCGGAGAAGACCAATGTGTCGGAATATTGCGTCAGCGAGGGATGGGTGCGGCTGATCGCCGGCAAGAGCGTCGACCGGCGCGGCAAGCCGCTCACCGTCACGGTGCGCGGCAAGGTCGAGCCCTATTTCAAGGACGACGGCAAGGAGGCCGAAGGCTAGCCGATCAAAGGGGAGCGCAACGCGATCCATTTGATCGGATAACGGCTGCTCGACCTTTTTAAAAGAACGGGCAATTTCATCGGCTGAGGTCGAACCGGTACGGTTCCACCTCAGCCGATATTGCCCTCGCCGAAGTCTCGCATATCGAGCGCGGTGCCCCGGCCGGCAACCGTATCGGCGAGCAGCCGGCCGCTGCCAGCGGCGAGCGTGAAACCGAGCGCCCCCTGTCCGACATTGACCAGCAGATTGGCGAAGCGGGTACGGCCGATGATCGGCACACCCGTCGGCGTGGCGGGCCGGCCCCCTGCCCAGGGCGCGAGTCGCGTCAAATCGCACGCCTTCGGAAAGAGGCGACTCGTTGCTTCGGCAAGCGCGGCGATACGGCCGGAATCGACGGCCGCCATGGGTGGCACGATGTCGGCAAATCCCGCAACCCTCAGTGTCCCGTCGATCCGCGCATAGACGATGCGCTGCGCGTAATCGGTCACGCTCTTGTCGGGCACACGCCCAAAATCGGCGACCGCGGGCGAGATGCTATAGCCGCGGATCGGATAGAGGGCCAAGGCCAGGCCGAGCGCGCCGGCGAGCGCATGGCTGCCGCTTCCGGCCGCCAATACATAGAGATCCGCCTCGAGGGTCTCGGTTCCAATGCAGACGGCGTCGATGCGTGATCCCGACGCGACCAGCCGAGTGACTGCGGTGCCGAGCCGGAATTGCACATCGAAGGGTGTGCAAGCGAGCAGCCGCTGAAGCGCGCGGCACAGGAGCAGGCAATCGCCGAGCTCTTCCGACGGCGTATGCACGGCGCCGCGGATACGATCGGCGGCGCCGGCGAGGGCCGGCTCGAGATCGATGCATTCGTCGCGCGAGAGCTTGATTTGCCGGCTGCCGAGGCCGGCCTGCATCTCATATTGCCGCGCCGCCGCCGCGAAGCTCGCTTCGGTCGAATAGAAAATGATCTTGCCGTTGCGTCGGTGCGCGAACGCGATGTTCTCGCGCGCCGCCATTTCGTCCAGCGCAGAGCGGCTGAAACGGGCAAGGGCCAGCAGCCGCTCGGTCGTGATCCGGCTTCGATGTCCCGTGCAGGCGGCAAGGAAGGAAACGGCCCAGGCCAGCTGGCCACCCCTGGCGCTCGGTCGGAACCGCACCGGCGAGTCCGGCCGCAACAGCCAGCCGGGCAGGCTCGCCAGCACCGCAGGGGAGGCAAGCGGCGCGACATAATCGTAGCTGAGCTGCCCGCCATTCGCGAAGCTCGCGCCGTCGCCCACCGCGGTCGCGCGATCGATCACCGTGATGCGGTGACCGTCGCGCGCCAGCCAATAGGCGCTCGCCAGACCGACGATACCGGCGCCGATGACGATGATTCTCACCGGCCGGCCTGCTCCCCCTTGCTCGCCCGGCCCGTCGCGTCGCTCCCCGGAAACACCGCCGTCCTCATTGATTTGGCATTAAAGCCTGACTTCTTCCATAGTACGCCGAACGGCTAGGTCGGGGCGGAATGTAATGGCCTATGATTATGACTGCGTGGTGATCGGCTCCGGCCCGGGCGGCCAGCGGGCCGCGATTCAGGCCTCGAAGCTCGGCAAGCGGTCTCTCATCGTCGAACGCCAGACGGTGATCGGCGGCGTCTGCATCAATACCGGCACCATCCCCTCCAAGACGCTGCGCGAGGCGGTGCTGCACCTCTCCGGCCATCGCGAGCGCGGCATCTACGGCGCCTCCTATCAGGTGAAGCAGAACATCACCATGGCGGACCTGCATTTCCGCACCGCCCATGTGATCCGGCATGAGCTCGACGTGACGCGGCATCAGCTGCAGCGCAACCGCATCGAGGTCGCCGAGGGCAGCGGCAGGTTCCTCGATGCGCATACGGTGCGCATCGAGGGCGTGCCCGGGAGCGGCAGCCGCGACGTCAGCACCGACAAGGTGATCATCGCCACCGGCACCCATGCGACGCGCGGCAGGGACATCCCCTTCGACGGGCAGCGCGTCCTGATCAGCGACGACATCCTGACTCTCGAAAAACTGCCGCGTACCCTGACGGTGGTCGGCGCCGGCGTCATCGGCATCGAATATGCGACGATCTTCGCGACGCTCGGGGTGCGCGTGACGCTCGTCGACAAGCGCGACCGCCTGCTGCCCTTCATCGACCGCGAGATCACCGACAATCTCGCCTACCAGATGCACCAGCATCGCGTCACCTTGCGCCTCGGCGAGGAGGTAAGCCGCATCGAAACCTTCAGCGACGACAAGGGCGAGCGGGTGCGCATCATTCTCGCCAGCGGCAAGCAGATCGTCAGCGAGGCGGCCCTCTACTCGATCGGGCGCACCGGCGCCACCGACGGGCTCGGTCTCGAGGCGGCCGGCGTCAAGCCGGACGAACGGGGCCGGCTGGTGGTCAACGAGCATTTCCAGACCAACCAGCCGAACATCTATGCCGTCGGGGACGTGATCGGCTTTCCGAGCCTCGCCTCGACTTCGATGGAGCAGGGCCGGCTCTCCGCCTGCCACGCCTTCAATCAGACGGCGGAATGCGTGCCCGGCCTCTTCCCCTACGGCATCTACACCATCCCCGAGATCTCGACCGTCGGCCGCAACGAAGAGGAGCTGACGCATGACGGCGTCCCCTACGAGATCGGCAAGGCGCAATATCGCGAAATCGCCCGCGGCCAGATCATCGGTGACACCTCGGGTCTGCTGAAGCTCATCTTCAATCATGAGACGCGCGAGCTTCTCGGCGTGCACATCATCGGCGAAGGCGCCAGCGAGCTCATCCATATCGGCCAGGCCGTGCTCGCCCATAAGGGGACGATCGACTATTTCGTGAACACGGTGTTCAATTATCCGACCCTCGCCGAATGCTACAAGACCGCGGCTTTCGACGGCATCAACCGGCTGGGATGATCGCCGCTTTCGCTTCGCCTTTCTGAAACAGCCTTCGGAGCTCGTCATGGCCGGTCTGCGCTGGCTGCTTCCGCTTCTTCCGCTTCTTCTGCTGCTCGGGCCGCCGGTCCAGGCGCAACCGGTGCGCCACCTGATCTATGCGGCGGTGCCGGGCATCGGCAATGACGTCGCGTTCGGCGGGGTCGGCATCCTCGTGTTCGATCGCGATCAGGGCCACAAGCTGCTGCGCCGCATCCCGACCTGGCCGACCTACACGCGCGAGGCGCCCGAGCCGATCAAGGGCATCGCCGCCAGCGTCGGCTCGGGGCTGCTCTATGTCAGCACGACCCGCCGTCTCGCGGCCTTCGATCTCAAGACCGATCACCTGGTGTGGCAGAAGGGCTATGACGCCGATTGCTGCGACCGCATGGCGGTCTCGCCCGACGGCAAGCGCCTCTACGTGCCGAGCTTCGGCTTGCCGAAATGGTATGTGGTCGACGGGCTGACCGGGGAGGTCATCACCACCGTCGAGAAGGACGGCGAGGCGCACAACACCATCTATTCGCCGTCCGGCGAGCGGGTCTATCTCGCGGCACTGCGCTCGCCGACGCTCGCCATCCTCGATCCGCGCAGCAACAAGATCGTCCGCGAGGTCGGCCCCTTCAGCAAGCAGATACGGCCCTTCACCCTCAACGGTAGGGAGACGATCGCCTATGTCAGCGTGAACGATCTCCTCGGGGTCGGCATCGGCGACATGACCACCGGCAAGGTGCTCTACGAGGTCCCCGTGCCGGGATTCGAGAAGGGCAAGCCGCGGGGGCATGGCACGATCAGCCATGGCGTGGCGCTGACGCATGACGAGACGGAGATCTGGGTCGCCGACGGGCCCAACAAGCATGCGCACATCTTCGATGCGACCGTGATGCCGCCGAAATACAAGGAGAGCCTCGAGCTGCGCGACGAGGTGACCTGGTTCACCTGCAGCATCGACGGCACCCTGATCTATCCCGCGAGCGGCGAGGTGGTGGAGATCAAGACCAAACGCATCCTCGCCGCCCTCACCGACGAGAGAGGCCGTCCGGTCGAGACCGAGAAGCTGCTCGAGGTGGATTTCTCGGGCGACCGGCCGGTCGCGGCCGGCGACCAGTTCTGCTTCGGCGAGAAACGCTAGCGGGGGAAAACCCGTCCGGCGGGGACGGCCCACCCTGCGGCGGACGGTCCCGCGATGGATCGCGGGCGCGGCGCTCACGTTGCCTTCGAGCATTCCCGAATGACGGAGAAGCGACATGTGGAAGCAGCTCGGCATGCTCGGCATGGCGACGCTCATGCTGGCAGCCTGCAGCGATGACCGCGGCACCTATGTCTACCGACCGGCCGATGCCGCGCCCCTTGGCGGCTTTGCGTCGCAAGGAAACGCGACGAATGACGCGCTGCATGGCGGCTTGCCGGCGGGGGCGGAAGCCGGCGGCGGCGCCAATGCCGGGCCGCGTACCGGCCTCTAGCTCAGTCGTTGGCGGAAGCGGCAACGCCTTCCCAATAGGGCCGCAGCGCGCGGAACATCGCCTTGATGTCGTCGTCGAGCAGCTCGGGGCTGCGAAAGGCGATCTGCTTGCCCGCGATCTCTTCCGGAAACGGCATGAAGCCGAGCTTCTGCAGCTCGCGATGCACCGGCGGCGAGCCTTCGGCGACATATTGGCCGAGCTGCCCCTCCTTGCTCAGTAGCCAGTTGAGGAAGAGCCGGCTCGCATCCTGGTCCGGGTTGCCCTTGAGGATGCCCAAGGTCGAGGCCGTGATCGGCACCCAGTCGGGACAGTGGAAAGCGACCGGCGCACCGCGCTCCTGGCGCTCCTTCACCTGATATTCCGCCGAGGCCAGCGAGGCGTTGAACTCGCCGGCGATCACCAGATTGACCAGGGCCACGGCGCCCTCCATGCGCTTTTGTGGCCGCACGGTCTCGAACAGCTGCTGGATATAGCGCGTGGCCCAGGCCTCGCCCTTGGCGTGCCATAGGGGCAGCAGCCACGAGGAGATGCCGCGCCACAGCGCGAGCTTTCCGTCCTGGAGCGGCCGCGTCGTGATCAGATCCTCCCAGCGCTTCGGCATCTGGGCCTTGGTGATCAGCGTCGGATTGTAGGAGAAGCACCAATAGCGCAACCGCACGCTCGTCCACAGATTGTCCGCGCTGCGCATCGCGTCCGGAATGTTCTTCATGTTCGGCAGGTCGCCGAGATCGGCCAGCGCGCCGAGGGCGCGGAACTGGTTGATCGAGCTGTCGATGCCGGTGATCACGTCGGTGATGTAGCGGCCCTCGCCGAACGCGATCAGGGCCGCCCCGACCCGCGTATTGTTGCTGCCGCGCGCATAGTTCGGCTTGATGAAGGGATAGCGCTCGAAGAAGGGCCTCGTCATGGCCTGGAAGACCTTGGGCTCCCAGCTGCCATTGATGCGCAGCTTGCCTTCCTTCCTGGCACCCTCGATCCAGGCTTGCGGGACGCGCTGCTCCGCTTCCCAGCCGCTGGTGAGCTCGGGACCGAGCTTCAGCGCGTCGACAAGCTCTTTTGCCGAAGGCGGCATGTCGGCCCATGCCCGCGACGCGAGCAGGGACAAGGCCAGCGCAAGGGCAAGAGCGTGTTTCACGCGCCGATGATCGCCGGGGCCTTGTTGACGCCGTCCGAGAAATTCTTTCCCGCATCGAAGCGGACCAGGTCGTTCTGCCCCGGATCGCGCAGGATGCCGAAGGGATCGCGTCCCTCCTCTACGGCCTTGATCGAATCGCGCACGATCTTTCGCAAGGCGACGATCCCCTCGTCGGAGCTGCCGAGATATTCGCGGCTGCGGTCGGCGATGAATCCCTGGCTTTCCTGGGCGATGCGATCCTGCTCGTGCGAGGGGATGCGCCACCACCCGTCCTCGACCTCGTCATAGGCCATGCGCTCGCTGGGCTCGTGGCCGCGGGTCTTCAGTGTATAGGGCCCCTCCGCCTTGATCTCCGCCGACAGGAAGAAGGTGGTGGTCAAATGGTCGTCGGTTGGCACCCGCAGATTGAAATAGTGGCGCGGCTCGTCCCCTTTGCGCGCCGCCAGCCGCCGCGTGTGCGAGGGAAAGATCTGGTGCGTCACATTGGTGAGCGAGTCGGGATATTCCATCAGGGTGCGGCAGCCATACCAGGTGCGATCCCAGGTGAGCATCGCGGGCTTGAGCGCGATCTGCGGATAGCCCGGCGCATGCAGCGCCATCAGATGCTGCGGATCCCAGCCGTTCTCGGCGCGCTGCAGCCAGTTGCAATGCTCCTCCTTGGAATAGACCACCCGGTTGCAGTCCTCGCGGAACAGCAGGTCGTATCTCGGCAACAGCGGCGCGGGGTCGGGCCCGAGATAGGCGAAGACGAAGCCGCCGGCTTCCTGCGTCCGGTACGCGGTCTGGCGCACCTCCTGCTTGAGCGGCGTGTCGGCCGGCTCCGCCGGCATGTCGAGGCAGCGTCCGCGACAATCGAATTTCCAGCCGTGATAACAGCAGCGGAGGCCGTCCGCCTCGACACGGCCGAGCTCGAGCGAGGCGCCGCGATGCGGGCAGCGGCGGTCGAGCAGACCGATTCTGCCGGCCGCATCGCGAAACAGGATGAGATCCTCGCCGAGAATGCGCACCGGCACCGGCCGGTCGGTGACCAGCTGGGAGAACCACACCGGCCACCAATAGCGCCGCAGCATCTTGCCGCCCGGCGTGCCCGGACCGACGCGCGTCATGCGTTCGTTCTCTGCCGGTGTCATCACGAGCCAGTCTCCTCTTTTCCTAACGCGCCGCCTGCTGCGCCTGTCCGTGTTTCTTGATGAAGCTCGTGATCGTGGCAAGCGCCTTTTTCGAGTTCGGCGTGCCGGGATGATCCTCGACCAGGATGCCGCTGTTCACCAGCTCCATCGCCGTGTTCTGGCCGTCGGTGCGATCCTTGTCGTTCCAGGCGCCGCCATGGATCTTCAGCACCGCGGGGAAGGGGACCCGTGCCGGCGGGCTGATAGAGGCGCGCCAGCCGCTCCTTGCCGTCCTGCCGTCCGATAGACGAGGTCCTTCACCAGGAAGGCGTAGCCAGCGACGGGCGCCGTCCGGCCCGTCGCTTGCGCCAAAACAGCGCGCGGCAGCAGCGCCGCTCCCGCCAAGGCAACGCCCGTCTGCAAAAGCGTCCGTCTTGCGATCATGCGCCGTCTCCCTCGGCCGCGCGCCGGATTTCGGCCAGTCTACTCCCCAGGGCGTCTCTGCCGACTCTCTTGCCGCCGCCCTCGAACGGCGTCGCACGGCTGGGATGAACGCGAATTCACCTAGCCGTTAAGCCCGAAAATCAGCAGAGTGACCGGGCGTGCAGCCGAAGCCCCGGCACAGGGGCACTTTCTGGGGAGGAAGGCATGAGGGCGTGCGGAACGACGCGGCAATACGGACTTCTCCTGACGCTTGCCCTCCTGGCAGGGGCCAGCGCAGCGACAAGCGCCGCGCAGGCGCAATCGGCGCGCGACTTTTACAAAGACAAGAACGTGCGCTTCATCATCCCGTCCGGCGCCGGCGGCGGCTACGACGCCTATGGCCGGCTCCTGGCGCGGCATCTCGCCAACCATATTCCGGGCAATCCGCATCTCATCGTCGAGAACATGCCGGGGGCGAGCGGGCTCACCGGCACCAACTGGCTGTACAACGTGGCGCCCAAGGACGGCACCGTGATGGCGGCGACCTACAACACGCTCCTGACCGAGCCGCTGTTCGGCAACACGCGCGCCAAATACGATCCGGTCAAGTTCGAATGGATCGGCTCGATCACCACCCAATACAATTCCTGCATGGTCTGGCATACGAGCCCGATCAAGACCATCGAAGATGCGATGAAGCAGGAAGTGAAGGTGTCGACGACCGGCATGACCGGCAACTCGGCGCAGACGCCGGGCATGCTGAACATGCTGATCGGCACCAAATTCAAGCTGATCGCGGGCTATACCACGACGGGCATGCGGCTTGCGGTCGAGCAGGGCGAGGTCGACGGCATCTGCGGCTTCTCCTACGACACCTACGCCGCGTCCGACCCGGAATGGCTGAAGGACAACAAGATCCGCTTCATCCTGCAGACCGGCAACAAGCCGGTGAAGGAGCTGCCGGACGTGCCGCTGCTCATCAACTACGTGAAGGACCCGAAAGAGCTGGCGGCGCTGAAGGTGCTCGGCGTCAACGAGGAGATCGGCCGCCCCTTCATGTTCCCGCCCGGCGTGCCGGCCTATCTCGTCACCGCGCTGCGCACCGCTTTCATGGAGACGATGAAGGATCCGAAATTCCTCGCCGATTGCGAGAAGATGCATATCGACCCCGATCCCATGACCGGCGAGGATATACAGAAGATGCTGAAGGAGGCCTATAGCGCGCCGAAGAATGTCGTGGCCGAGGCGGCGCGCCTGTGGCCGCCGACGACGACCGACTAGGCGCGCCGGAACCAACGGACGCTCCTCAATAGGGGCGTCCGTCCTTGTGCCGGAAGGACCAGCTGCCGTCCGCCGCCTGTGCCGCCTGGATGTCGTCCTTGGGATAGAAGCCTTCGTCGCCGGCGGTGCGGTCGCCGATCTCGAGATAGAGCACATCCGTGCCGGTGCGATTCACCAAATGATGCGCGGTGCCGCCGGCCGGAAAGCCGGCGCACATGCCGGGAGACAGGAGCGCTTCCTCGCCGTCCGTCACCAGCGTCGGCGTTCCCTCGAGAATGAAGACGAGCTCGTCCTGCCGGCTGTGCCGGTGCAGCAGCGCCGACTCGCCGCCCGGCTGCAAGCGCGTGAGGTTGACGCCGAAATTGCGCAAGCCAAAGAAGTCGCCGAGGGCACGCTTCTCCCGCCTGCTCATGCGGCTGAAAAAGGGCTCCGGATAGTTCGAGGCTTTGGTGCGCTCGGGAACCTCCAGGGCCTTGATTGCCGCCGGGCCCGATGTCGTGCCGTTGCTCATCGATTTTCCCTTTCGCGCCGCCGCGCCGAAAGTGCGGTGACCGCTGCAAACTGTCTACCGCCGCCTCTGCAAGCCAGCCATGAGGGAATAAACCGTTCCTCGGCCGCGCGCGTCAGCGGCGCGCGCGGAAGTCCGCCAGCGACTCTTCGTAGGATTCCATGCCCTTCGACAGAATGGCTCGCATCAGATTGTCGCCGATCTGGGCGGCATCGGTCAGCGTCTTCGGCGGCACGCCGAGGATGCGCGCTAGGAGCCCGATCCTGACGGCGAGGGACGCGGCGTCGAACACCACCCGGCATTTGACGATCGACAGACCGGCGACGAGCGCCTCCTCCCCGGCCTGCGTCAAAAAATCGACGGCGATCCGATAGGCCGCAAAATCGAGCAAGGCGGGCATCAGCCGCCCGATCACCGCCAGCACCTTCTCGCCAGCGCCCTTGTCGAGCCGGGGCCCCGGCTTGGCATAGGCGTCGGACAGCTTCAGCCGACCATAGACCTTGTCGCGCTCGGCCTTGCCGCGCGTGTCCCACTCCGTCTGGTTGAGCAGCTGGTCGGGGGCGAACTCGGTCTCGGCGCCGCTGGAAGCGGAGCAATAGACGATTCCGTCCTCGACATCGTCGACGCGATATTTGCGCCCGTCCTTCGCATAGGCCACACCGCCCCGTTGAAACCGCTCCGCCATCGACCGCCACTCCTCGAGAGCCGCGCCCAATCTATCTGGCGCCGCCGCGCGGTGCGAGCCTCGGGCGGCGCCTGCCGCTTCCTATCGCGCGGCTTTGACGAAATTCCTGTCGAACTGCCGCTCAACTCCCCCGTTGAGCTGAGGGCCCACAGACGAAAGGGAGCTTCGGTGCGGTACGCTCGCTTGGCTCCCGGCCGCGGCTTCAGTTCCTTGCGCGCCTGCGCCCAGGCGCTCGACCGCCTGATGCTCGATCCGACGGTGCGGTATTTGGCTGAGGAGACCCTATCGCGCGCCGTATCGCTTTTTCAGCCGCCGTCGCCCGTATCCGACCCCAATCTCCGCGACAAGGTCGCGCAGCTGCGCAAGACCGGACTCATCCGGCTCGGTCCGATGCTGAATGCTGCGCAAATCGCCGACATCTGCGGCAGCCTGGCGGGCGCGCCGGTCTTCGATGCCACCGACCGGCTGCGCACATTGAATGCGCCGGGGACAGCCGATGCCGCCATCATCGGCTATCCCATCCCTGTGGTGCTCGGCTGCCCGCATCTGCTGGAGCTCGCCAATGAGCCGCGGCTGCTGGCGCTGGTCGGCGCCTATCTCGGATGCAAGCCAACGATCATTACATGGGGCCTGCTGCGATCGCGGCCGGCCATCGGCTGTGCGGCGATCACCCAAAAATTCCATCGCGACCGCGAAGGCTGGCGCTCGGTCAAGCTGTTCGTGTATTTGACCGATGTGGATGAGGTCGCAGGGCCCCACATGTATGCGTGCGGTAGCCATCGCACCCGAAGCTCGCTGCGGGCGCGCTGCTATTCGGACGCGGAAGTCGCAGCCCGGACGGGGTCGCAGAACATCGCGACGATCACCGGCGAAGCCGGGTTCGGCTTTCTCGCCGACACCTTCGGCCTGCACAAGGGAGAGAGCCCTGCCGCGCGCGAAAGGCTGATCCTGCAGATCCATTACGCATGCGTGCCGAGTCCGCTTTACATCTATGGGCCGTTACGCCCGAGGCGGGCCGTGCATGGGCTTGATCCCTACGTCAACCGGCTCTTCCTGGCCCGCGCCGACGAGCCGGAAGCCCGCTTGGACGAATGCGAGTCCGTCCCGCAACCCGGCAAAAAAGAAGAGATCACGGCAGTTCCGTAATCCCTTTGCCTCGATTGTTCGAGCGCGCTCTTGCACAGCCGGTCGAGAGCCTATGCCGCCGGTTTGCAGCCGGCGATCTCGGCGAATTCCGGATAGAATTTCGCCGCCATGCGGCCGACATAGCGCCTGAGATTGTCGTGCCGCGCGACGGCCTGCTGCAGTGCCCCTGTGAAATGCGGGGTGAGAGCGGCCGCCACGACGGCGAATATGGTTGCATCGGTCCCAGTCGGGTAGTCGCCCATGAAATATGGCTTGTCGCCGAGAAAATCGGCGATCGCGCCGACCGAGCGCGTACCGAGGGCGATGATCTCCGACCTGTCGTGCAGCCCCATGCCCTGCGCGCGCATCCGCGCCCGCATCCGCCGGCGCAGCAGCACGGCGACGAGCGGACGGACGGCGGCAGGCAGCGCGGCCAGATAGGTGCGCGGACCACGCGCAAAATTCGCGTCATCCATCCAGTACAGATCGGCCACCGCCCAATACAGATGATCCTCGGCCGTCCTCTCGAATGCCCAGCCGGCGGCGGACTCCGCCGGCGAGAGGCCGCGATTGAAATCGATCGCGTATTTCTGCTCCAGATGCCAGCGGATCAGGGTCGAATCGCCGATGAGATGGCCGTCATCCTCGATATAGGGAAACTTGCCTTTCGGCGCCTTGCGCAAGTTTCCCTGCTCGGTGCGATAGGGCAGGCCTGACAGACGCAGCAGCGTCTCGGCCTTGGTGACGAAGGGGCTCATATCGACGAGCCCGAAGGCGGGCCCGAAATTGAACAGCGTAATCATGCGTGCGCTCCCCCCTAGCTACGCGCCTTCTTGAAGCCGTCATGATCCGCTTGGCGCAGATTCGGGTCTTCGAAGCCGTCGGCGACTCGGCGGCGTCGCGGAATGGCTGGGCCCTTGCTCTCGAGAGCCAGCCAATCATCAAATTCATTTGTAGGAAATTAGGCTTCCCCAGGAAAGGCGGATTCTCCTTGGAGGATTGGCGGCCCGGCCTCCAGCGCCTGCCAGAGGAATGCCCCGCCCCCGGTGCCAATGTAGTCCAATGCGGGATTGCCGCGTTTGGTCGCGGTCTGCACCAGGCCTGTCAGCTTGGCGCACTGTTCCCGATAAAATCCCAGCTTCCACAGATACATAAGAATGCTGATCGGCAGGAGGCGGGGTGCCGCAAGGAGCTCATCCAAGGTTCCCCAGACGATTTGCAGCCCAATGAGGACGAACCGAAAGGCCGCAACCGGGAATGCCAGACGCTGCTGACGCGTGCCCAACAGGAACTGCCAGAACGGTACCCACTGCGCTGTTCGCGTTACCCGCGGCGGAAGATCGGGCTCGGCAATGTGGGTGAGCGTCGCAATACCGGAGAGAACCAACGCCCACAGCAATGGTGATAGCGCCTCTGGCCTTGTGTATGCCTGGGTCTGCCAGAGTCGTCCGAGAAAGTACTCACCGCACGTGATCGGGACCATGCAGAGAGCGACGAGAAAGATTCGATTGGCCAAGGCCTGCACAACATACCAGGCGAGCAGGAGGCCGAGCGCGATAAGACCGGCATTAACGCCGGCGACATCGATCGTGCAAAGTCCCGCAAAGACTGCGCTCATGATCAACGGCATGAGCAGAGCGTGCGCGGCGCGCACGAGCCGTGATCGGTGAAAGAGGAGAAAGAGGTAGGCCTGATAAGAAACACTGAGATTGGCAAAGAGCGCGGATGGCGTAACCAGGATGACGCCGAGCATCCGAGTGAAGAAGTTTTCCTGATCAGGCCGGGGAGAAATCCAGCGGCCGAGCGCGCGGTTCCAAAACAGCATCTCGCGCGTCGGAGGGTGGAGTATTTCCACTAGGACTCTCCATGACGATGCTTCCGCATATTGGCAGCTTCTTCATACAGAACTTTCGCTGCCGCGCGGACCAGCAAGTTATTGAGCCACAGCGGAATGACTCCCGCTATATGAAACGCCATGATGTGTTCCCAACCGATGGTCCCGTCGTCATAGAGCGTGATTCGGTCCAATGAAGGATACTGGATCGCTCTGACATAGGCAGAGTGCGTTCCGGGGCGCCTCACGCTGCGGTAGGCTATGCAAGCCTGCCGCATGATTTTACGGCCCGGGCAAGGATCGCATCGCGAGAATTCCGCGGGCTCGAGGGCGCGTCGACACAGGAGATAGACAAACTCCCGCAGTTTGAGCGGCTTCACATCCGAAACGTAACTGGCGATCCATGCCGTTTGGGCTGATTGAGCCGGTTGTCCGGGCGGCGGATCGAGCTCTTCGACGCGCCTGCCGCCCTTGAAGTCCTTCTTGAACCATACCTCTTCGTTCAGGAAACCGCCGTCCAGCAAAGCGAGCATGCGATCTACGGAGATTTCGTTTTGGCTCAGAAACGACAATGCCCGATATGTCCGCACGCCTCGGCCGCCCGTCAGTCCACAGGCCGAGAAGCTCGTCGCCACGGTAATTCCGTCGCGCGCCAATACGGGGGTCCACTCGCTGGATGGCCGATCGAACAGGCGGTGCAAACCGATGAGCAGCGCCTCACGAACGTCCTGGCGGCACTCATCGAAAGCTTCCACCGCACGCAGCAGCCAAGCGTTCCGGCGAACCGTGTAAAAAAGATACGCTGCCGTGACGAGGCCGGCCGTCAGTAAACCTGACGCGGCCATCTTAAGCAGTGAGCCGTACACCAAGTCGATCCAGATTCTGGTAGCAGGCCGCACGTGAAGCGATGAAAAGAAGAGCCGTGCCGGCGCTGATGAAATGAGGCATCGCCCAGCCGAGCCGATCGGCGAAGATTATCGTGACCGTAAGTTGCGTGATGTCTGTCAGAAGATAGGTGAGCATCACGAGCTTCAAGGCGTAGCGGTTGCCGCTGCGCAGCGTATCCAACTGTATGAGCGTCAGCGGGATAAAGGGCACTCCGTACCAGCGCGCGAGTTCCACCGTCAGCGCCGTGGGGACCTCGGGACTGAGTTGCGCCAGAAATCTCACCGGGAAAAAAATGCCAAGAACGACCGTGATCCCCATGAGAAGGGACTCGAAATAGAACACCCATTTGAGGTTTTTCATGGCGAATTTCCGAGACGAATTTCAGGGATGTACCCCATAATTCTAATAAAAGCACATTGGTCTGTCTTACCTGAACGGCCTCTGGTTCGGGGTCCTGGCGAAGGGGACCAAAACCAGTCGCGCTCTCACCTGCCCGCTATGTGTGAGGGCTCGCTCGGGGATGGGGCGTGCCCCTCAGGGTCCCCTGCGGAGCGGCACAGGCGGCCTATGCTGTCCTGTCGTTCGAAGTGCCGAAGTCTGGAGGGTTAGCATTGCTCATGCGCCGGGCTCGCGCGCCATGCAGCGAGTCGATGGTGCATGTGAAGGGCCACCAGCTCCGTGCTGCTGCCGTCACCCTTCCGCATCTGCCGGCGCCGCAGGATTTGGCGACAGTCGGCAACACGGAAAAAAACAAGGGGTCACGGTAGAACCGTAACCCCTTGCTTTAGATTTTGGTGGAGCCAGGCGGGATCGAACCGCCGACCTCTACAATGCCATTGTAGCGCTCTCCCAGCTGAGCTATGGCCCCGGAATTCAAGGTGCGGACGGCCTGGGTGCCGCCGTTCCGCGAGGGCGATAAATGAACCCCTTGGCGCCGCGACGCGCAAGCCTAAAACGGCAGCGCAGTCCTAGCGCTCCTCGTCGTCGATATTGTCGATGACCTCCGCCATGTCATCCTCGTCCTCGCCGAGCTCGGACGCGTCCTCGATCAGCTCCTTGTCCTCTTCCTCCTCGCCCTCGGCGACCTCGACCTCCTCGCCTTCGGCGGGCTCGGCCTCCTCCGTCTCGGCGACGACCTCCTCGGCCTCGGGCGCCTCGACCTCCTTCTCGGCCACGGCCGGCCGTGCGCGTCGTGACTTCAGAATCGCTTCCGGATCATAAACCCCGCCGCATTTCGGGCAGGTAATGGGGTCGCGATGCAAATCGTAAAAGGGCGCGCCACAGCTGTGACAGACGCGCTTCGCACCCCATTCGGGCTTCACCATATCCGCTGCTCCTCTGATCGGCGCCGCCGATGGGGGGCAGCAAGTGCCACGGCGCCGCAACCCTTGTCAAAGCAAAATATGCCGGCATCAAATGGGCCCCCGCGGCCCCGCCGCAAGCCCGCGGCTGGGCTTTATTTCGCTGCCTCCTCGCCGCCAACAGGGCGCTGTTCCAAGCCCGCCGGACTGTGCTAGAGCGTCGCCGCCGAGGCCCCGGGCCCGGCCCCCGGGACTTTCTCTCAGGAGCGTGTTCGTGGAGGCAGCAAACGGTCTGGTGTCGCGTAAGGCGACGGCGCTTGCCGGCCGGGTGGCGGTACCGGGCGACAAATCGATCTCGCACCGCGCCTTGATGCTGGGTGGTCTCGCCATCGGCGAGACCATGATCACCGGCCTGCTCGAGGGCGAGGACGTGCTGGCGACGGCGGCGGCGCTGGGCTCCATGGGCGCCAAGCTCGAGCGCGACGAGGGTGGCGTCTGGCGCGTGCACGGCGTCGGAGTCGGCGGCCTCGCCGAGCCGGAGGCGCCGCTCGATCTCGGCAATGCCGGCACCGCGACGCGGCTGCTCATGGGCATCCTTGCGACGCATCCTTTCACCAGCTTCATGACCGGCGACGCCTCCTTGCGCTCGCGGCCGATGGCCCGCGTCATGACGCCGCTCGGCCAGATGGGAGCGCGCTTCGTCGCGCGCAGCGGCAACCGACTGCCGCTGGCCATCATCGGCACCGAGAATCCCATGCCGGTGAGTTATACGCTGCCCGTCGCCTCGGCGCAGGTGAAGTCGGCGATCCTGCTCGCCGGCATGAACACGCCCGGCAGCACGACCGTCATCGAGCCGCAGCCGACGCGCGACCATACCGAGCGCATGGCACATCATTTCGGCTCCGCGATGAGCGTCGAGGATGCCAAGGAAGGCCGCCGCATCACCGTCACCGGGCCGGTGGAGCTCAAGGCGGCACCGATCATCGTGCCGGGCGATCCCTCCTCCGCCGCCTTCCCGCTGGTCGCGGCGCTGCTGGTCGAGAATTCGGACGTGACGATCGCCGGTGTCGGCGTCAATCCCTTGCGCGCCGGCATCATCAAGACGCTGCTCGAGATGGGCGGCGCGATCGAGCACCAGAATCAGCGCATCGAGGGCGGCGAGCCGGTCGCCGATCTGCGCGTGCGCGCGTCGCGCCTCAAGGGCGTCGAAGTTCCGGCCGACCGCGCGCCCAGCATGATCGACGAATATCTCGTGCTCGCCATCGCCTGCGCCTGCGCCGAAGGCAAGAGCGTCATGCGCGGCCTCGCGGAACTGCGCGTAAAAGAGTCCGACCGGCTCGCCGCCATCGCCGAGAACCTCGCGGCCTGCGGCGTGAAGGTGGAGGTTTCCGGCGACGATCTCACCGTGCATGGCCAGGGACGGCCGCCGCGCGGCGGCGCCACCGTCGCGACGCGGCTCGATCACCGCATCGCCATGGCCTTTCTCGTCCTGGGTGCCGTCACCGACGAGCCGGTCGCGATCGATGACGGACGGCCGATCGCGACATCCTTCCCCGGCTTCACCAGCTTGATGAACGGGCTCGGCTGCCATATCGAGGCCGGCGCATGACCGTCATCGCGGTCGATGGCCCGGCCGCCTCGGGCAAGGGCACGCTCGGCAAGCGGCTGGCCGAGCATTTCGGCTTTCATCACCTCGATACCGGCCTGCTCTACCGCGCGGTGGCGGCGCAGATCCTTCCCGACCTCGGTGATCGGGACGGCGCCATCCGGGCGGCGCGCGGGTTCGATCCGGCCTGGCTCGAGGATCCCGAGCTGCGCACCGAGGCCATGGGGGCGGCCGCCTCCAAGGTCTCGGCCGAGCCCGAGGTGCGCTCGGCCCTGCTCGCTTTCCAGCGCGATTTCGCGGCCAGATCGCCCGGGTCGGTGCTGGACGGGCGCGATATCGGCACCGTGGTCTGCCCGGCCGCCCGGGTTAAGCTGTTCGTGACGGCGCAGGTCGAGGTACGGGCGTCCCGCCGGCTGAAGGAGTTGCAGGCCCGCGGCAAGGCTTCTATATATGCGGCGGTCCTGCAGGATCTGATCGAAAGAGACGCCCGTGACAGCGAACGCGCGACGGCCCCGATGAAGGCCGCCGCCGATGCGCTCGTTCTCGATACCTCCCGGATGGATCCGGACGAGGTGTTCCAGGCGGCGCTGGCCTTGATCGAACCCAGGCTTGCATGACCGCCGGTCCAGGCATTCCGCCTGCCCGGTCCCCAACCCTCCAACCCCCGCCGCGCCGCCGTCCGACGGCCCGGCACGGGTAGGCTCTCGGACCTCGGCCGGGCGCCCGCCCCTCAAGGGACAACCGGACCGGAGTTTGAATGGCCAGAACCAGCACGGCGTCCGCCATCGCGGATGCTCCCCCCATGGAAAGCTTCGCCGCCCTGCTCGATGAGAGCCTGGGAAGCGGCGAGGGACTCGAGGGCACCGTCGTCAAAGGCACGGTGATCGCCATCGAGAATGATTTTGCGCTCATCGATGTCGGCTTGAAATCCGAAGGCCGCGTATCGCTACGCGAGTTCTCGGTGGCCGGCGCACCGCCCGAGATCGCGATCGGCGACACGGTCGAAGTCTATCTCGAGCGCATGGAAGACAAGCACGGCGAGGCGCAGCTCAGCCGCGAGAAGGCCCGCCGCGAGGAAGCCTGGAACCTGCTCGAGAAGGCATTCCAGGAGAATCAGCGGGTCACCGGCGTCATCTTCGGCCGCGTCAAGGGCGGCTTCACCGTCGATCTCTCCGGCGCCGTCGCCTT
>Ga0070681_10000963_pt1 | contig 24286 bp, 17 predicted proteins | sample KBSC83BmetaG_FD_65650 | JGI IMG/M metagenome (GOLD analysis project Ga0070681, IMG submission 65650) | Corn rhizosphere microbial communities from Kellogg Biological Station, Michigan, USA - KBS C8-3B metaG | ecosystem: Host-associated > Plants > Roots > Rhizosphere | place: USA: Michigan...
GGCTTGGCCTAACCACGCCGCGAGTCCGCTCGCGTCGTGAGTCGTGAACAGGTCCTGGAAGCTGTGGGCGAGGCGGCGGACCGCCGCTAACTCAGGCGACTGCGCGATGAGCGCCACGACATAGCGACGCTCGGTAGGCGCGAGCGCGTCATCCCGACGGCGCAGGAGCCACGCGGTCTGCCGGGGCGTAAACTGGCGGCTGGGTACGCTGGCGCCGGTGCGTGGTGACGACGCAGCGTCCGCCGGTGCTGCCAGCGTGCGCCGCAGCTGCGCGACGTAGCGCCGGACGGCTGCGGCGCTGCCGTGATAGCCGACCTCCCGAAGTTGCCGCGCCAGTTCACTGCCGTTCTCGAGCCCCGCCTCCAGGCGCGCCTGGATGATCGCGCGATAGGGATCGACGGCTCGCGGGGGCGGCACGCCGCGTGGCTGGCGCTCGGGGAATCGTCCGGCGGCGAGCCAGGTACTGATCGTGCGGCGATCGAGTCCCGTGTGGCGGCGGATTGCCGCCACGGTTAGGCGCGCGGCACGGAGCGCGACCACCTGCTCGTAGCGCGCCACGCGACGGGCGCGGCACTCGGCGCTCCGTTGGGCAGCGGGCGACGGCCCGCCGCGGTTGTTCGGCAGACCCGAGATGCGCCGTCGTCGGCTCGCCAGGATCGCGAGGGACGGCCCGTGGTCCATCGCGCGGGCGACCCCCGCACCACTGCATGATGACGTGTGACGGCCTGGTCGATCGCCTCCCCCAAATTGCGCACGAGATGAAAACGATCCGCGACCTGGATCGCGTCCGGCGCCCCAGCGCGCGCCCCCTCCGCATAGGCCCCGCCGCGGTCTCGGCTAGTGTCTCGACACCTGGATGCGCCCGAAGCCACGCCGCGAGTCGTACTTGGCGTCCGATCTGCAGCAGGTCGATGACGGCGCGCCGCTCCAGGTCAACCAGCAGCGTTCCGTAGGTGCGCCCCGGCGCCACTCCCAATCATCCACCCCCAGCACGCGCGGTCCCGACGCGTTCTCCACGCCTGCACCGTGCGCGATGACTAACCGGCGGATCGTCGCACCGCTGCCCCCATTCCCAGCACCTGCGCCAGTCGTGCGGCCGCCTCGCCGCCCAACGCAAGCCCAAGCGCATCCAGCGCGGTCGCGAGCCGCGTCGTGCGGCTCGCGGACGGCGCGGCCGTGCCTGGGAGGCGCTCGCTGAAGATCCGCCGGGAGCAGCCTGGCACATCGCAGAAGAAGCGGCGCGTTGTCAGCACGAGGCACACCTGCAGTCCGAGCCAGGGCAGATCAGCCAGCCGCCGCAGGTACCGGCTGTGGATCCGCCTCGTGAGGATCCCACAACACGGACACACGCCGGCGATGCGCCGCGTGGTGGCGAGAACGGTGACCCCAGTGGCATCGATCGCCAGGTGCGAGAGGCGCACCTCGGTGGGAGCGGGCAACAGCGGCGTCGGGATTCACGACAGCCTCGCAGAGGCGTCCCGCCCAACGAATCTCGTTCGACTAACGCTTCACCAAAAGCTGCGATGATCCGAATTCGAGTGATCGTTGACACAGATCACCGGCTCAGGCTCCGGATGAGGCCTAACGCGCGCGACGTAGTCTCGGAGTTGCGTAATGCCGCAGGTGAAGCCGGCCGCGGTCGCTTCGGCCATGAGGCGGACCGCCAAGAGCGCGGGATACGTCGTGAGCCGCTCGTCGATGATGGGCTTGAACGGGTCGAACTTGGTCGCCCGCGGCCTAACCCGCCGCGACACCCGGCGGCACAGCCTGTATTTCAACTACCTTTGGGACAGCCCAACAGAGTGGGGTGCGATCTGTTAGGACGCTGGCGTCTCATTGGCCCGAGGCCCGAGTGGGGCGGGGCGGCCTAAGTCGCGTTCCGATTGCGCGATGGAGCGCGTGCTAACGCATCCCGTCGCGCCTAACTATGCGAATGGGTTGGCTTCTGCCCATCGGATAACCGCCGTCTCAAGGGCGTCAGCCCCTCCTCGAAGAGATCGATAGAAAGGGCTACGCGCATCACTGGACACACAACTGAATCCCGCGAGAAACGCCCTTCGGGTCCAAGGATCCATCGCTGGCAGCCCACGTCGATTGGCCATGAACCAGTGCGACTGTCCAGCGCGGCCCAGCGCGAGAACTAGCTCACGCCGTATTGCAGGTTCGGGGAAGCGAGTTAGCAGTGATTCGAAAAGGCCGCCCTGATTAAACTCACTATTCTTGGTGAAAAGGCTGATCAAGCAAAAGCGTTCGTAGGTACCCATTGTTGGCAGTGCGAGAGAGTCAAGTACTCGCTTCCCAATACTGTACCGACGCTGTTCATCGAGCCTTCGCAGCGCTGCGAGGTAGTTGACTACTGAATCCATAACGTGCGTCAGGGATTCCAGATTTGCCAGGAGATCATCCACTATATCATCGATGTTTAGTTGCGCCATTCGATGAAGCAGGATCCTCATGATTACTGGGTCACTGCGCTCCGTTCCCACTTGCTCGTTGAACAGGGCGACGAGGTTCATTCCATCAATTTGTTCCTGAACTTCCGGCGAGAGGTCATCGTAGTCACGCCCGGCATGGTAGTCGTCATTGAGACCGGCCTCAATCATCAGATGATGAAACCGCGAGGTCAGGCTCTCGGCTTCAACTCGTTCGGCTGAAATATCAAATCGTTTGAGGTATTCTCGTACCGTTAGGATGTCCGTTTTCCCAGGCTGGAGCGTGTGCCCATGATTTTCGAAAAGCATTCCAGCGAGCAACTCCAGCGCACGGCGCGCTTCGATTTCATTCAGGCAGAAAATCCGGATGTCGTCAGCATAGCGACAATAGCTAAATCCAGCACCACTAAGGCCACGATCGATATCGTTAAGAGTCGCCTCGGCGATGATTCGGGATCCCGAGACTCCTACAGGAAGGCCATAGGAAACGAGCGCATTCCAGTTACGAATGTGTCGCAGGATGCAATACGCATACGGCGAGGCACCAGTTGCTTTGACCAGCACTCTTTCCACTGGATGGATGTAGACGCGTGGGAAGAAATCCGCAATATCGGCCACGACGACAGATTCGATGCTGTCAGCGAGGGCGAGATTTTGGCATCGCTGGGTAAACAAGACCCACTCGTACGTCGGATCGTACATTTGGCCGTTAGGCCCCAACAAGAAGCGCCAACTGATTACAGTCTCATCGCTGACCGGGCTTCTCGTTGCTTCGAGTTGAGGGCCGACCTCATGAAGGAGCGCCGTGAATGCGAGGTACTCCAATGGATCAAGTTGCGTCACATACCGAAACGAGTATCTACTCTTCGGGGCCAAGAGCCTACGATTTGGCCTGGGTGCCCATCTTACCATGTCCTGCGCGGCTAACCAGCCCCGCACGGAATCCCACGAGTGCCGAATCGCCGCGTACTCGAAGGCGGCAGGCAGGAAGACTGTGTCTCCAAACTGCTGAGCGTGTTCGAACGCCCAGTCAAGGGCCTTATGCGACAAGTACAGCGGAGCCGACGGCTCGGGGATGAGTGGGGGCATATCTCCTAACTTTGTTCTGGACGAACCTCATTGTCATTCGAAGAAAAACTGAACGAGCGTATCCTACCCGTAGAGAGAACCTCCGACCCGCTGTCCCAGCGTAAGAGACGGCATGTGCGTGATAGCCAAATGCCGGTGCGTTCGAGACTCGCGTCCACGTGCAGGCTCCGTTCGGCTGTGTTGGTGGGCAAGTCGAATGTCTTCGGGTCAACCGCTGTCAGTTGACGTTGCGCTAACTCAACGACTGAACCTAACGTTAGGCGAAGATAGTCATGACGGCCAAATCCGCAAGAGCACGTTGCCTGATCCGTTGCTCATCGCGCTAAGCTTGTCGGCCAACCGTCGGAATTGCAGAACACGATGCCGGACGAGTGCTGCTGCGGTAGAAGAACACCAAATTCCCTCTCGCCGTGAGGGGCCCCCATTCCCCGAAACCGGAGGCAGGCGGACTTACGCTTTGACGCTTGCGATCGACGGGGCCACACTCCAGGAGGAGAGAGAGGCCCAATGCGTACGAGTCGCTTTTCGAATGAGCAGATCGTCCAGGCCGTGCGCCAGGCGGAAGCCGGCACGCCGGTCGTGGAGATCTGCCGCAAACTGAACATTACCGAGACGACGTTTTACCGATGGAAGAAGTGGTTCACCGGGCTCGACGTGAGCGATGTGCGCGATGAGAATCGGAAGCTCAAGCAGCTCGTCGCCGAGCTGACGTTGGACAAGCAGATCCTGCGGGAAGCGCTCGGAAAAATGGTAAGCCCACCGCAGCGACGCACGGCGGTGCAGCGGGCGGTGGACGCCTTCGGGGTGAGCCAGCTCCCTGCGTGTCGCGTGTTGCACGTGTCGCGACGGCTAGTCTGGTACCGCCACGCGGCCCGATGATACCGCACTCCGGCGCCGGCTCACCGAGCTCACCGTCACGCGGGTCGCGTACGGCTCGCGGCGCTTGCCCATCCTGCTCCGGCGGGGCGGCCTGCGGGTGAATCACAAGAAAGTGCATCGCCTCTACGTCGAGGAAGGCGTGCAACTCAAGCCGCGCCGGCCGCGGGCCGCGAAGCAGCGGATTGTAGAAGAACACCCAAATTTGGGTGTACTTGCACAATGTGTAAGGCGCCACCTGCCTGGGCTTCTTCGAGCGAGTGGAGCAAGTCGGCGAGTGTTGTGAAGTACAAACGTCGGCCATGTTCTGCGGCGGCCACGGCGAGACTCAAGGCGAGATGCGTTTTGCCGACGCTGGGCGGTCCGAGGAGCACCACATTCTCTTGGCGCTCGATGAAGCCGAGGGTGTGCAAGCTCTCGATCTGCTCGCGTTTGATTCTGGGCTGAAAACTGAAATCGAAATCGCTGAGCGTCTTCACCGCGGGCAGGCGTGCGGAGCGCATGGCCGTTTGCAAGCGTCGCGCGTTGCGCAGCTGGATGTGCGCGCCTAACAGATGTGCGCTTCCGCAGCCGCCTCGTACTCCCGACACGAAATGCCGCCTAACAGACGGCGAAAGAGGCCGACATCGCCGGCCCGGAGAGTCTGGAGCGTGGCATACGTCGCCAGCGGGACCTCACACTGCGCGCGCCGGTCCCGCACGCGCGGCACCTGGATGGCGAGCTTCTGGTCGACGAGATAGACCGACCCTCGCTGCGCACACAAGCGCACGACCTCGGGATGCGCATCCGTGCGCTCATAGCGCGGCCCCGCGAGGGCCGTCACTTCCCGGACTAACGCGTCTTCCACGGCTTTGAGCCCGAGCGGGATGAGGGCTTGGATCATCGCCAGAGTCACCTGGGTGGTCACGGTCCCATCGCCCAGCGAGATCGCCTGCTGCTCGCCGTGGGACCGCTGGTCCTGCGTCTGCTTCCGTCGTACTGCTGGCATGGGTGGTGTCCTGGGGAACGAGTGGAGGTCCTTGGTCGGATTTCACACTCTTGTACCGCGGCACCACCCGTTTTTCCAACTACAACTGGGACTCACCCCGGCCCTTGAGCTCCATCTCCCTATCGGGCTAACCCAACTCGAGCTAAACTCTATACATCACCCATAGATCCTGATCGAGCAACTTGCTCGAGTGGATTTGACGGCAGTCTTGGACGAAGCGCAGAACTGATGCTCCAAGCCGTTCGGTGCTTTGATCGCGGCGTGTCCCGCGGTGTACTGGCTTGGGCTAACAGACCATGGTTATGTCCGAATTCTCGGCGGGACCTCAAGCTGCAGGCTACCTCTACCAGTTTCGTCAGGCGCTACTGCTGCTGCTGCAAGGGAGCGAGGAGGCGGAGCTTAAGGTTGAAGGTCTTGACGACATCGACATTAGTGATGCAACAACAAGTAGTCGACTGCATGCTCAGGTGAAGCACCATGTCAGTCGAGCAGCAGATCTCACGGACGCGAGCGCAGATATCTGGAAAACTATCATGGTGTGGGCGACACATCTCTTGAGTGGCAGGTTTCCGCCAAATGTCGACCTGGCGCTCATCACAACGGCAACCGCACCCAAGGGGTCGGCAGGGGCTTACCTCCGCGAGGGCAGGGAGCGCAGCGTCGATGATGCCCTAGGGATACTCAGAGGTGTTGCCGCAACGTCGACGAACCGATCGCTCGCGCCAGCTTTTGCCGCATTCAGTGCGCTGTCAGGTTCTCAGCAGAGATTTCTTCTCGAGAGAGTGAAGATCTTTGACGGAGCTGCAAACTTAGTCGACGTGGCAGAGGATATCCGTGCAGAGATCAGATATGCCACCCATCCCGAGTTCATCGATTTAGTCCAAGAGCGACTCGAAGGGTGGTGGCTTGGACAGATCGCCAGACAATTGTTAGAACGGCCGGATTCCGCACTGCCGAGGCTGGAGATCCACCTCAAGCTCGCTTCAATTGCCGAACAATTCCATGCCGACGCTCTGCCGATTGACTTCGCCTCCAGCATTCCCGACGCGATCGACGCGGCGGGAGATAAACGGATTTTCGTTTCTCAACTCCGCGAGGTGACGCCAAACAAGCTTCGAATTGAGCGCTGTATCATCGATTACTACCGTGCGTACGAACAACGATCGAGGTGGCTCCGAGAGGAACTACTGCTCGCAACCGATCTGACCGACTATGAAAACCGACTGGTTGATGAGTGGGAACGGTACCGGCTCGCCCTCGAAGATGAGGCCGCGCCGGACGAATCAGATTCAGCAGCGTGCCTCGTATTCGGACGCAAGCTACTCGGGTGGATGGAAACCGAGGCCGAGATCCCAATAAGAGAACGGGTCACGGAGGGTTATGTGATGCGCGGAAGCTTCCACATGCTAGCGGACCAGGCTCGGCCACGCATTTGGTGGCATCCCTTCTTTCTCGAGAGACTTGAAAAGCTGACGCTAGACCATGCCGGTTAGTCACCTCAATTCGTGGGTTCGTAGACCTGCGGAGGTTGGTTCCTTACTCAATCCCGCGTTTTGTTCATTGCTGTTGCGAGCTTCCGCTCAAGGTTATTCGCGAAACGATAGCAACTACTTACCCGTTTCGGTCGGTTTCCTTGTCCTTCCGATCGTGCTACACAAGCAAACGCGAGAGGCCATGCCGCACACTGCGCGTTCCAAGTTGCATGTGTGGATACGTGAAAACCCCATAGTACGAATTGGTTTCTCGCGTCGCGCCAGTGAACTTGTGCCGTTCACCAGGGAAGCTCTCCTTTTTGGCCTTGTGCACAGGTCGCTGCGACTTACCCCCGATGGGGCGTTAAGAGCCGGTGACGTAGGCGACGGCTTCAACGCAGCGAACGGTACCGAAGCGCGCAGCTGCATAGACGCCGCTACGCTACTCGGGAAACTTCTTGCGGCTGCCGGAGATGCGGGCACTGTGTTCTTCGCGTGGGGCGTTAGGCCGTGAGCGTTCAAGTCAGGAGCATCGTCCTCTACAACCATCAGGGTGCGCGACGGGTTCTCGCCTTTCGCTTGGGACAGGTGAACATCATCACCGGCCAATCTAGGACAGGAAAGTCGGCTATAATCGACATCCTCGACTACTGCACTGGCCGGTCAACCTTTACTGTCTTTGAAGGCGTGAACCGGCGAAGTGTCGCCTGGTACGGCGTTCTTCTCAGGATCGCTGAGACCGACGTGTTCATCGCCAAACCAGCACCTCAGGGCGCCGCAGCGTCCCAAAGCCGAGCATTCTTCAAGGTAGGGAAAGAACTCGACCTACCCCAAGCGGCCGAACTGACGGCTAACGCAACCGATTCGGTGGTCGAGGAACTGCTCTCCGGCCTGATCGGAATAAGGCCGAACCATACAGCTGCGAATGAACAGAGAGTCGTCACGAGTTTTGAGGCAACGATCGCGCAGGCGAAATTCCTATTGTTCCAAGAACAAGGTATCGTCGCGAACCGCAACCTACTCTTTCACCGCCAGTCGGAGCCTTTCATTGAGCAGGCGATCAAGGATACGCTGCCATACTTTCTTGGAGCCATTCGCGAAGGGGCGCTGGCGAAGCAGCAGCGACTCCGGGAAGTGCGCAGAGACGTTGCGCGAGTCCAGCGGGCAATAGCGGAAGCCGAGGCGGTGGTTGCAGCTCAGTCTGAGCGCGCGCTAGCGCTCATTGCGGAGGCTCAAAATGTTGGCTTCGTGAGCGAGGAAGACACCCCGGCGGATGCTGAAGCGGCGCTTGGTTTGCTTCGGAAGATTGATGCATGGCGACCCACGTCTCTAAATCCCGAGGCGATTGATGCGCGATTGGAAAGTCTCAACCGGGATTTGGCTGCAGCACGAAAGAGGTTTCGGTCCGTGCGGGAGCGCACGCGTGAGGCACAAACTTTCGCTTCGGAAGCTCAGAACTATGCGAACGAAGCGTCCCACCAGATGCATCGGCTGGAGGCGCTGGGAGTGTTCGATAGCAGTCGAGATCAGGATGCTTGCCCGCTCTGCCTCAGCCGGCTTAAGGATGCGCTGCCAACCATAGTTGAGATGCGGCAGTCGTTGGCCAAGCTAACGGGGGGATTGTCGGAAGTGGAACGCGAGAGACCAAGAGTGAATGAGGTGTTGGTTGCTCTGGCCGATGAAGAACGGCAGCTCAAAAGCAGGATTCGCGATCTCGAGGTTGCAATCACAGCATCGGAAAGAGAGGCCGATAGGGGGCGTCGCTTAGGTGATGTCTACGCACGCGCATCTCGTGTTGCCGGCCGTGTCAGCTTGTTTCTCGAAAGCGTAGCTGACGTCGAGTCAGATGCACCACTCAAGCGAAGTGAGAAGGCGCTACTGAGCGAGGCAGAAGAACTTGAGCGAAGTCTTGCAGGAGATGAGACGGAAGACGTAACGGCGTCAGCCCTCAACCTCATTAGTGCTAGAATGAGTGTACTTGCTGAAGCGCTCGACCTCGAACAGAAGGGATTCCCATACCGCCTCGACCTTAAGAAGACAACCGTAATTGCAGACGTCCCGGGACACCCAATTGCGATGTCGCGGATGGGGAGCGCTGAGAACTGGCTCGGATGCCATCTTATCACGCACATCGCGATTCACGAGTTTATGATCCAAAACAAGCGACCTGTGCCTAACTTCCTGGTGCTAGATCAGCCATCGCAGGTGTACTTCCCGTCGCAGTACTACCACGCTCTGTCCGGCAGCGTCGGCGACACGACAGCTAGGCAAGACGTAGATACAGCGGCCGCGCAGAGAATGTTCAAGTTCCTTTTCGACGCGTGCGATCGCCTGTCTCCGGATTTCCAGATTATTGTCACAGAACACGCCAACTTGCCAGATCCACGGTTCCAAGCTGCGTTGGTGGAGGAGCCTTGGCTTGGCGGGCGCGCACTCGTTCCCGCAGCGTGGATTGAAGAGGTCCCTTAGCAATTGCGCCTTGGTCTCGACCGTCGCGTCCTCTACATGAAGCAGCTTCAATATTGGCGATTGCCTGATCCGGCTCGATCCGAACGAACTCGCGCCTCGGATTTACTCGGTAGGGCGCGAAAGCAACGTGCAGCGCTTCCTCAACTCGATACGGAACTGCAACTTTGGCCGCGAACTCGATCGTGAATGGGACCGGGACGCCGGTGGAGTAGAGGGCAGCAATGCGAGTATTCGCGCCCTCGTTCTCCGCAAATCCGATCTTCACGAGGCTCGGCATTGCCGGGTTAGTCAGGACGTATACGATGCTCATGGCGTTGGGCGCGAAGATGCGTGAACCTGCCGCCGAGCAGGTCTTCTCGCAAGGCCATTAGGACGGCTCGGCGCCTCTCACAGGTTGAGTGGCCGAGAGTCGCCTTACGACCTCCACGGCTCCTTTCTTGTAGGCGGTAAGGCAAACAAGGTCGCCCGCTGCATCACGTACTTCCCAGAAGCGGCCTCGCCGAGCGATTCGATATAGCGTGAAGCCCGCCACTATGGTTGCCTCGTTAGCTTTGCGGACGCGCGCAGGCCGTGGCCTGCGCGTCTGGTATCTGAAGTCTGAGCCAAGGATCTGGTTCACATCTCCCTCCTGCTTAGCCAAGAGTCCGGTTGCGCTCCTGCACAACGCCCGTAGGTTCTAGCGGGGTCGCGACGTGTCGTGGGCGTGGCCCGTGTAGGGCGGCTACTGGTGGACTACAAAGCGATGGTCGTAAACTAATAAGTAGACATCATTGTGTCAACGTTAATGCATACATCTGCTCGGAGCCGTCGCGGTGCAACCTGCAACATTGCGAAGGGCGATCGCGGATGCGATCGAGGACAGCGAGCTTCCGCGGACGCTGATCGCAAAAGATGCCTCGCTCAGCCGAGCAGCACTCGAGTCCTGGATGTCAGGTCTTCGAAACCCATCTGAAGAGAGCGCCGCGCAGATCGCGAGGGCGCTTGAACAGCGCGCGGAGCTACTCAATGCCGTAGCTGCGCGCCTTCGGCGCTTGCTCGCGCCGCGTAAGTAGCCTGCTATTTCGGCCCGGGCGACTGCACCAAACGGAGGCTCCGATCCAAAATATTGCGTAGGAAGCACTGTACTTGATTCGCCGACACTGCCGCGTCGCATTGCATCCGGCTCGGTGATCAACTGACTTGAGCGCTGGTTGTCGCTAAGGAAGTGCACCAGCCATCCTGCACGACGGTCGAATGCACTCGCTCTTGATGGCGACGGGCATTAGCTACTACGTCACGACTGCCGCAACACGGACATTACCGTTAGTAAGAGTAAGAATTCTTCACCGCGATCTGCACACTTCAGCTCTTGTGGCAACAATTGGCACCCAAGCACAAAAAGTCATCGTCAGGCGTTCGATACACTCGTCTAGACCGAACCGCCTCTCGCGATATCGTCTCTCGTAGGCGACGAAGCGAAATCATGTCGCAGATCCGAAGCAAAGACACTGCTCCGGAGAAACTCGTTAGATCGCTTCTCCATTCGCTTGGTTACCGCTTTAGGCTCCACGTCACAGGTTTGCCAGGCCGGCCGGACATCGTACTTCCGAAGTATGGAGTGGTGATCTTCGTTCACGGCTGTTACTGGCATCTACATTCCGGCTGCGAGGCTGGGCGTTTACCCACCGCGAATCGCCAGTTTTGGCGCAAGAAGCTAATGGGCAATCGAGCGCGAGATCGCCGACAAAAGGAAGAACTTACCGCCGCAGGATGGCACGTGATTACTATATGGGAGTGCGAAGTAGAGCGGCGACCGAACCTTGTGGCGAAGCGACTGAACGCAGCTCTTGCAGGCGCGCCTAACGCCAAGCGGACAAGAGAGCGCGCGTGACGGCGACCCGCCAAGTCAGGAGGAAACTGCGCAAAGCACTGAAGCGTGGTGCATTTAGAACTGCAGACCTCTTTGCGGGGTGCGGAGGCTTTTCGCTAGGGTTCCAGCGAGCCGGGTTTCGAAATGTTCTAGCGATAGAAGCTGATGAAGATGCCTTCACCTCTCATGTACTCAACTTCTCCCAATTGTCGCAGCCGGACGCGTATCGCGCATTTAACGATATACGCGATGTGCCACCTGCCCGCGCAGTCAAACATCTTTGTTCGGCCAGGGTCAGGACACAGGACGCGATCGATATCCTAATAGGTGGGCCGCCGTGCCAAGCATTTTCCTTGCTCGGACGTGCAGCGTTATGGGGCCTGGCACGCCGCAAACATGCACACGCTGAAGACCCTCGAGCTAACCTCTATGAATACTTTCTGGAGTATGTTCGCGCGCTTCGGCCCATCGCCTTCGTGATGGAGAATGTGCGTGAAATTGGCAAGTTCAACGACGGAAATCTCGCTGAGGACATTGCAAGTATTTCGGCGCGGCTCGGCTACAACACTCGGTACGCCCTGCTGAACGCAGCCTACTATGGTGTGCCACAGTATCGTGAGCGCATGTTCATCATCGGGATTCACGATGGACTCGATTTGATCCCAGGCTTCCCTCCAGCAACACACCAATGCGTGCCCCCTCGCGGTTATGCTAGCTCACGTGTGGGTATGGGCAAAGCTTTGCCTATACGAGCGCCTCACGAGAGCTACGTCGACTTTCTGCCATTTGGTGGGAGACTATCGCGGAAGCGATTCGCCGTTACACCTACAGCGTTAGAGGCCTTGGCGGACTTGCCGAGGTTGACGTATCACCTCAATGGGGCTGGCCAGAGAGACGCGTCAGACATGCAGGGCTACAATCGACGAGTGACAAACTTTGGAACTCTGATGCGCTCGTGGCCAGATTTTGCGAGTGGCTACAAGACCGACGGTCATGTCGTCCGCCTAACGCCACGCGACTACAGACTGTTTCGGCAGATGAAACCCGGCGATATGTACCCGCAAGCTGCTCAGATAGCTGAGGCGAACTACCTTCGCCGCTTGCACGCAACGGAGTCCCGGTTGCACAAGCGACTTGACTCACGGTCGAGGGGTGTCTTGAGAGCTGAGATGGTACCACCGTACGACGTCGACAAGTACCCCAACAAGTACCGCAAGATGTCCGGCGACGAGCCAGCCCACACCGTCCCCGCGCACCTAGGCAAGGACTGCTACTCCCACATTCACTTCGACAGCGCTCAAGCAAGAACAATCTCGGTGCGCGAGGCCGCGCGCCTACAATCTTTTCCAGACGGCTTCATACTCTGCGGTGGGATGAACGCGAGATTCACTCAAATTGGGAACGCAGTCCCTCCCCTTCTCGCGTACGCGGTCGCAAGACATCTTCTGCGACAATTGAGGAGCGTTTTAGCCTGAGCGTGAGTCGACGTTAGTAAGCCCGTTAGGCGAGTGTGTCTGGAGGCATGATGGTACTCAGCGACGATGAGCCAGGTTACAAGGCAGGCAAGTTGGCTCGCGATAGCGAATTCTGGGAAGCGGCCAATCCGAGCAACGCGCGGCGCCGTCTCTTGGAGGCTCTGCGAATTGAGTTGCTTGGGCCAGAATCGGGCGAAGAACTATTAAGCGAGTCTCCCCTCACCCACTATGTCGCGGGTACCCTCGCGCCATTCGGTACTGAGGTGCCGGATGAGGAACGTGGTGATGAGGTGGACGGCTCGGCGGGTGACGAATCCGACGGCGGTCTTGAAGGTAGTTCGCCCGTGTCGGAGGCACTGACGCCCTCTTCCATCGGTCTGTCGTGCCTCATATCTGCTCGCAATGACACCATTGACGTCACCATTTCTTGGGGCGACTACGCGCCAGAAGAAGTTGAAGAACCCGAAACAGAGTCGCAGCAACTGCGGCCTTCCCCTGCGAGCGGGACGTCGCCGGCCAGCGGTCAATCAGACCAGCCGAGACGCCGTCGTCGACGCACGCATTGGCGACGCATCGCCTGTAAGCCGGCACCGCTTCAAGTAAGGCTTCTGGTTGGTGCCGGTCTACAGCGGCAGGTCGTTCCCGACCATCCCGGCATTTCGATAGAGTCCGTTAGCCGCATGGTTGGCAACCATATCGCAGTTAGTGTCTTCCTGGTGAACCGGCGAATCGCACCCAAAGACGCTAGGCCGCCAATCGATCTCTGGATATTTCAGCCGGAACTTGCGGTTCGCACGAAGGCAGAAGGCGGAGGGTTCCTTCCGAGGGAACTCGAACCCTCTTTAACCCATTCCGATCGTGACAGGGACTCCAATCGCCTGCTTTTCCGTCGCCGGCGCGAGTTCGCTATCGGACATGGTTGCGCTGTAGAGTGGACGATGGCCGCGGACAATGCTACGGCTGAGGAAGTAAGGACAGAGCTGATTCCATTCTACGAGTTGCCGAGGGTCGATGCACCAGCCCTCACTGGCGCAGTCCTCGACATGCGCGAGCTCGCCGAAGTCGGATCAGCGCATCAGTTGTCGCTGTTTCTCGAACCCCTGCTGGACTTGTACAGCAAATGGATTGATAGCAAGCGAGACGAGGTAGCGTCGCTTGAACACAGTCTTCAAGCCACCGCGCAGGCACATCTGGACGAATGTTTGAATGCGCTTCGACGCATGAGGCGGGGCCTTGATCTCCTCGAAGCCGATCGTGACGCCTTCGAGTCGTTCCGCTTTGCCAATCGCGCCATGCTGCTGCAACGATCGCATACCCTGTGGTCGAGAGATCGAAGGCGCGACGGAGAGAAAGCGCCAAACGAGCCAACGATGATCGCAGAGTGGCGACCGTTTCAAATAGCCTTCATCCTCCTCAATCTGCCGGCTCTGATCGATCCCGCAAGCATAGACCGTGAAATCGGCGACCTGCTCTGGTTCCCAACCGGCGGTGGTAAGACAGAGGCCTATCTGGGACTCTCAGCGTTCGCACTCGCATTGAGACGCAGACGCGCGCCGTCTGGCTTAAGAACAGATGCTGGCACGACGGTCCTAATGCGCTACACCCTACGGCTCCTCACTATACAGCAATTTCAGAGAGCCGCGACGCTGATTTGCGCTTGCGAGTCCTTGCGAGTCAAGGACGTGACAACATGGGGCGGTTATAGATTTTCGTTAGGCCTGTGGCTCGGCATGGAGGCCACGCCAAACACTCACGCGGCATCGCGAGACGCCCTTCATCGACTTCAAAGCGACCCCTCAGAAGAAGGGGCGAATCCATGCGTACTTGAGTCATGCCCGTGGTGCGGTGAGTCGTTGACTTCTCGGGATTACTGGACTGACGGAGAAGCGGTTCGGACACGAGTCGCGTGCCCTCGCGCTGGCTGTGACTTTTCCACGGCAAAGAACGCTTTGGGCATTCCGGTCGTGGTAGTTGACGAAGAGATCTATCGGGAATGTCCTTCGCTCCTCATTGCAACTGTAGACAAGTTCGCGCAGATGCCATGGAATGGTGAGGTGCAATCGCTATTCGGTATCGTCGACCGCGAATGCGGACGCTGCGGATTTTTGACACCAGCCAGTGAGCACCCTGCTTTTCACCGGCAGACCGGGACCGCCAAGCGCAGGCTGAGTGCCCGCGCCACGGAACGGCTCGCTCCACCGGACCTGATAATTCAGGACGAGCTACACCTGATCTCCGGTCCGTTAGGCACGCTCGTTGGCCTCTATGAATCGGCTATCGATCACCTGTGCACTCGACAAATTGAGGGGCGGTCCGTAGGGCCGAAGTTGGTCGCGTCAACCGCAACAGTAAGGCGCGCGTTCGAGCAGGTTCAGTCTATATTTGAGCGCTCGCTAAGTGTCTTCCCGCCGCCGGGCTTGGACCCGGATGATTCCTTCTTCGCCCTTGAACACGGCGCGAGCGCGGCATCTCCAGGTCGCCTTTACGTTGGCGTATGCGCGCCCGGCAAGAGCATGGCTACTGCCTACGTTCGTGTCGCCGCTTTGCTGTTTGTAGCCGCCGCTGGGCTTCGCGACAAGTCAATATTCGCTGAGCCGTTCTTGACGCTCGTCTCTTACTTCAACAGTTTGCGCGAGTTAGGCGGCGCGATTCGTCTCATGGATGATGACGTGCCAGCACGGATAGATCAGTTGAGAAGGGCGGACCTGCCACCTCGGCAGCGGCCGGTCTATGTCGAACTGACGAGCCGTATCAGGCAAGAGGCAATTCCGGTATTGCTCCGACGGCTCGAGCAGCGATTTGACGCTGAGCACAAGGAAGGAGACCCCCTGCCCCTCGACGCCGTACTGGCGAGCAACATGATATCAGTGGGTGTAGATATCGATCGCCTCGGACTGATGATCGTCAGAGGCCAGCCTAAAACAACGGCAGAGTACATTCAGGCGACGAGCCGCGTCGGAAGGCAGCCTTGGGGCCCGGGACTAGTGGTCACGATCTACAATTGGTCACGGCCGCGAGATCTCTCCCACTACGAGCGGTTTGCGTACTATCATGCGACGCTATACAGAAACGTTGAGGCAGTTAGCGCAACGCCATTTTCGTCGCGTGCTCTCGATCGCGGTTTGCGCGGGACAGTCGTCGGTATGATGCGCCTGGGCGTGGATTCGCTTTCCCCGGAAACCGCGGCCGCAGGATTTCAGGTTGAGTCGCGAGAATTCGCACGTGCATGTGATGCCCTGTGTCGTCGCGCGGCGGCCGTGGCCGGTGCACAAGCTGCGAGCTCGCTAGCAGTGGCACTCAAGGGGCTAGGAGACGAGTGGCGGGCATACGCACAGCGCGCACTGCGTTACGGCTGGAGATCGCCAGACAACTACTCGGTTCCCGCGGAGGATGTTTTGTTACGTGTTCCGGAGACGGGCCGTTTCGGACACTGGCCAGCCCCACAATCTCTCCGTGAGGTTGAGGAACTGAGCTACGTTAGGGTGTTGAACCTAGATGCCTAACAGGCGCGCGACCTTACCGCCTATTTTTGGTGAGCTCCGGCCGAGCCAAATTATTACGACTTTTGGCCCTGGGGCGGTAGTTGATCTGCGCAACCTTTCCGTTGTACTGGCAGGAACGGAATTCTGGGTTACGGCTCGAGAACACGAGATCGATGAACCGCGACTTCGAAGCCTACTCCGGGTCGCGAAGTTCTCCCGGCCCGCTGTGAAATCGGACGGTGGGTTGGGCGGCATCCCGGCATTCATCTTTCCGCGCTATTTAAGGTGCCCGAGATGTAAGCGACTTGGCCGCTACGATCGAACGGACTATTTCCGTCTGGACCGACAGCGTTTTCGGTGCATGGCCAAACACGAGATGCGAGTGCCCGTTGGAGGCCCGCTCGTGTTCCCTGCTCGTTTCGTAGTTGCCTGCTCAGATGGTCACCTGGATGACTTCCCATGGTTTCAGTACGTGCATCGGAACAATGGATCTGCTAGCTGCCAACCGGAGCGGCTGCTGTTCATCGAATCTGCACGTAGTGCCGCAGTCGCAGACCTATTCGTCAAGTGCGAGGTCTGTGGGGCTCGCCGCACAATGGAAGCCGCATTCGGTAAGCGAGCGCAGGCTGCGTTAGGACGGTGCACAGGAGCAAGACCGTGGCTTGGCGAAGGAGAAAGAGAGCCGTGCGCCACTGGCATCCTAAGAACAACCCTTCGTGGTGCATCGAACCTTTACTTCGCCCTTATTCAAAGCGCGCTCTCGATTCCCGAGTGGGACGACCCTATTCATCTCGCGATTGCTCATCACGAAGAGCAGCTACTCAGGGTTCAGACGGTTAAGGAGATTAGCGCAGGCATTTCGGGCGGTTTCCTGCCGCGCCTGGAGGGATTCCAACCAGAGCAAATCATGACTGCGCTGGCAAAGCGTCGTGAGCAAGCGCAAAAACGCTCCTCGGCGCTTGAGCTTCGCCATGAAGAGTACCTTGCGCTCTGCCACCCGATCGACGCCGGGAAGAGCCTACAGCGCGAGTTCCGGACTGAGCACGTCGACGTTCCGTCGATGTGGAAGAGGAAAATCAAACGCGTTGTCATCGTTCGGCGGTTACGAGAAGTGCGTGCGTTGAGCGGCTTTTCCCGAATCGACAGCGCATACGACCTACTGGCCGATGAGGATACGGAGCCCGAGCACTTTCGTATTCAAAGGCTGAGTGCGAAGGAACTAAATTGGCGGCCCGCCATCGAACTTCGGGGCGAGGGACTCTTTCTCGAATTGGATGAGAAGGCAGTCGCTCTTTGGGAACAAATGCCAGCGGTGGTTCGACGAACTTCGGAGCTAGAAACCGTGAATCAGCATTGGAGACGTGCTCGAGAGCTGCCACCAGCCGAGTTCCCTGGATCAAGATTCGTCCTGCTGCACTCACTCGCGCACATCCTCATTCAAGGCCTTGCGCTTGATTGCGGCTATTCGTCGACGTCGATCCGCGAGAGGATCTACTCTTGTCGTGATCCCGAGACTCGAATGACTGGTATTCTCCTCTACACGGCGACGCCGGACTCGGATGGAAGTCTCGGTGGCTTGGCGGATAAGGGTCGTCCTGGAAATCTTGAACCGCTTCTTGGGGACGCCTTGGAGCACACGCGCTTTTGTTCATCCGATCCGCTGTGTGGCTATAGTGGTGCTACGGAACTCGGAGGCCTAAACGGAGCTGCCTGTCACGCCTGTCTGTTCATCTCTGAAACGTCGTGCGAACGAGGCAATCGCTACCTCGACCGCGCGCACGTAGTCGACACAGTCTCGCAACTGGGGCTAGCCTTCTTCTGACGAACGCGGATAAGCTGACGATGGCGCTGACAACGCTCGTCCTAACGGAGACAGAGCTATCCGTCGCGCTGTTCTTAGCCGGCTTGCAGAGCAGCAAGCTGACACTTAAGACAGCGCCAAGCGCGCTGCAGACCTTTCTAAGAGTTCCTCACCTGCGGCTGCGCCTTTTTCAAGACGTGTTAGCAGCGGCTACAGATATCGACAAGCTTTGCCTGTCGCTTGAAACTGCAGCCGCAGTGCTTTCTGCGGTTCGCGATTCGCAACCTCAGGTCCAACTAGCATGGACTTACCCCGGCGAGCGCAGCCCAGGATTGCGGACGACTGAAGGCGTTGCCCGAGAGTTGGTCGACGCGAGCAAAACGACGCTCCTTGTGGTTGGCTTCGCGGTGAGCGCGGTATCGAACGGGGCTGGACTTGCAGCTCAGACGCTTGATGCAATCGCTCGTGCAGCGGCTCGTGGCGTCGTCGTGACTGCGGTGTTGCACCGAGACGTCAGTCTGCGCTCCTTCCTGCACGCGTGCCGGCCTGGTGCGCCTAGGCCGTCCGTCTTCACCTGGCCTGCCTCCGATGATGCAATGGCGGCAATGCATGCCAAGCTGGTTGTAGGCGACAGATCACATGCCCTCGTGACATCAGCCAACCTTACATATCACGGTCTTGAACGGAACCTGGAAATGGGAGTTCGAATATCCGGGCATCCGGCCGCAGAGATTCATGACAGGTTTGATGAACTCATTGCGACTGGCGTGCTTGTTCCGTGGACCGACTAGGCCTCTTCAACTCAGTCCTCGAACGGCTGCTAAGAAATCCCGTGCAAGTGGCAGCAGTCTGCGACTGATCGACACCGGCTGCGGATCGTGTTGCGGAAACCCGAGAGCAGAGAGGTTTGCTCGCACTCCCTCCGCCACACTTTCTGCCATTGCTAACTGTCGAAGCTCATACTGATGGTCGCACCAAGTAATCGAATGTTGTGTCGCTATCCTACTATCTATGGGCGTCACATCTACAGCAGTCCACTCGGCCGACCAGGGCTCTCGATAAATCAGGAGCATGCAGAGTGCATCATTCTTGACAGTCATTGAGTTGAGCGGCGCGCTCTCCGCGAGAATGAGCGGCGTCAGCTGGCCGAACGCTGGTAGTACCTGCCATCCTTCGGTAGTCCGACGTGCTGCAATCGTCCGGAAAAACTTTAAGCCTGGAGGTCCGAGACGATAGTCCAGTACAAATTCAAGTGCATGTGGTGGGCGATTAATGTCGTCGGCCACCGCTTTCAGGCATCGAGCATCGGGCCAATTGAAAGGCTCCGCACACAAGGCGACGATTGCCTCGCCGGTTGTTAGGCGGGACGGCGGTGCCCATCGATAGTCACCGGATAGCGTGAGGTGCGCGTGCTTCCTTAGGATATTGTAGGCCGCGTCCGCTACGGTGCTTTTTAGCCACATCCTAAAGTACAATGTGCTGCCCAACTCCTCGGAGAATGCCAGCGTCTCAGCGAGAACGCCCAGCGGGAGTTGAAGAAGGCTTTCTTTCACGGGCGAAATCGAATGCACTGAAACGGTTCCAACGCGCGCGCCAGAGACTGCGCCATCGGCCCGTGACTGCATTCGATACTTCTCGAGAAAAGCCCGAGCCGTATTGGCGCCGGCATTGTACTGCCTGAGAAAGCGGCCGAGCTCCCCCGGCATGTTCGGTTGTGCAAGGCCGGAGTCTATTCTCTCCAGAATTGTCAAGACCGCCTTGAAGTCTGAGTGACTAAGCATCAAGGTATTTCCAGTTCTTCCTCAGGCGCGCAGATAATTTCAGCTTCTGGGTGTCGCCCTTGCAGTAAGGTGCGTAGGATCTTTTGTGCTTCAAGGTCTCCGTGAACAAGTGCGATCGTCCGAGGCACTAATTGGCTGGCATACTCAAGGAGACCCGCCTGATCAGCGTGCGCAGAAAGGCCAACTTTCCTCGCCGCGACCGCGGCATCAATTCGAACAGGGTCGCCATGCTCGTTAGCGACCGTCACGGTGCGCTTCCCGGAGCCCACTTTTACCAAATCGAGTAACCGGCTGCTCGGGGCACCTTCGTCCTGATATCCACTGAAGACGATGCGGTGACGAGAGTCCGGCAAGAGACTAGCTGCGTACTCGATAACCGGTCCTCCCATGAACATGCCGGAAGTAGTTACGATAATCGTCGGCGTCTGCTGTGCCTTGAAAATTAATTCGCGGCGATCCGCCTCACCGTTTACTTCGAAGAAACCCACCGTACTAAAACCTCCGGCAAGTTTTTTGTATACCGGGTTGATTTTTTGAATCATCCCGTCGAAGTGTACTGGGACCGCGTCTGGCAAGTCTCCACAGGCCCGAGCCCTAGTAAGCAGCGTTAGAATTTCCTGAGCTCTGCCTAACGCAAACGAGGGGAGGATCACCGAGCCGCCTGCCTCGGTAGTAGTTCGGATGATCTCCAATAACTCATCTCGGCTCTCTTGCTGCGGACGCCGAACACGCGCTCCGTACGTCGATTCGAGCACCAATAGGTCGATTTCAGCCAAGTTGGCTGGCCAGATCGCAGCAGGCACAGTCAGCTGGTCGAAGGACGAGAAGTCACCGGAGAAGTACACGCGACGGCCGCTCTGATCCTCCAATAGCACGCCCGCAGCACCCAGCACGTGTCCCGCAGGATAGAGACAGATCGACACACCGTCGAAGGGAAGCGCTATCTGCTTCTCAAACTCACAACCGATGACAAGGTTTGGAACCTGAGCTACGTGCTCTGGTTGGTAGTCCTCCTCCACCACGTGAGGACTACGACTGAAACGCGCATTCTCTCGTGCAAGCACGATCTTGCGTCTGTAGTGTCGTTGACAATCGTCCAGCATTATGGGCAGCAACGCAGCCGTGGCATTCGAGCAATAGATCTCAAAGTCGCCAAGCTTCCTGACGAGCGTCGGAATCCAGCCGATGTGATCCGTGTGAGCGTGTGTGACTAGCAATGCGTCGATATGATCAATTTCATCCAGTCTTGGACGAAGGTCCTCTGTTGCCCCCGGCTTTATTCCGCAATCGACAAGGATCCTGCGCTTACCAAGCTCTAGCAAATAGCAACTCCGTCCAACTTCGCCGGCACCACCCAATGCTCTGAAGCGCAAGGTCGCTCGCGGCAGCAGCTTCGCACGCGGTGCGTGACTTTGTGCGAACTGAGGGTATGCGGCGAGAAAGCTCTCTCTGAGCTTCCGATGCGCTGTCCATTCCGCATCGGCTCTCTGCCGATCGCCGCCCGAGGTAATTGTTCGCAAGTCAATGATTTTCTGCTGCTCCCTTTGAAGGAAGTCCCACGCGGCCGGTGCGCCTGTCCTGTGGTTGGCTACGAAGTCCTTGAGGTAGCGCCTTTCAAAAGCGAGTTGCTGCGCGAGCTCACTGCGCCTCACCTCGAGATCATCCAACGACTCTGAAGCCTCGCGAAGGTCCTGCCTAACCGCTGCGTTAGCCTTGCTCGTTTTCTCAGCGAGATTCCTAGCTATATCGCGATCGATTTCGGAGTTCGTCAGCTGCTGCTTTGTGGCCAGAAGCTGGTCGCAAGCGGTTGCATAGGCGGTTTGCAGCTGCTCAAGCTCCTGCTGCCGCTTCGCCAGAGCCCTTTCCCTTTGCAGAATCTTGGCGTTCAGTTTGTTAGTCGCCTGCTCCGCGAGCTTCCTTGCATGACGGGCCTCGCGTAGGTCACGCTCCCTATCGCGATGCTTCAGCTCGTTGGCAGTCGTTGTCTTCGATTGCGCGTGGTCCACCGGTGAACAAAGGGGCAAGATCAGGCGAAAGAGCTGCTGATCGACAGGATCGCTTAGTCGAAGTGCCCATAGTACGGCGAGCAGTTGCCGGGGAGCCTCTTCTCCGACAGTGCTGAGCAAGGAGTCGAGGCCATTTCCGCCTAAGAGCCTGCCATCGCGCGCAGCCTCCGCAATTTCCGGCAATTGGTCGAGAACTATTTTGCGGACGATGTCGACGAACTCATGGTCGCCATGTGTCCACAAAGTCTTGTGGATTTGGTCGGCTATGCCGGGTATCGCGGAGGGCCGCCACTTTTGATATTGGCGAAGTGTTGGAGGGATATGAGGGCAGCTAGCCCGCTTGCAGCGCTTATTGTGGCCGATGAGAAGATCCGTGGCGACCTTGACCGGGCCTGCCAAGGCCTTGGTTGAAACAGTTTCGGGGCCTAACGTAGCATCCGTTAGGTGATTGCCGGCCAGCGCCCGAAGAACGGCGTAGGACGGACCCAGACGCAATTCACCCGGCGTGGGACGACTGACCACGCTGTCCGTCGGTTCAGGATCTTCCCGCTCCGATGCCACTATGGCCTCTCAATTGGGTAGACGCCAAACGGTTCTCGTGTGCAAGGCCAAACAGCGGCGAAGCCCACGAACACGGCAAGGAAGTGCCACTCTTGGAGGTATGAAAGCGCGCGTCTAACGGCAAGGACGAGTTGCTCTCCGGATCACTTGCTCGGCGACCGCTACTGCAGCTACTTCTGCGGAATTGATAGCGTGACCGCTCGCGGCTGAAGCATCGTCGGCTAGGCACGACCATTGAGAAGGCTGGATTGTATTGAGCAGTTTCGCGGTTAAGGCATGCGCACAGCAGGCTTTGTTGAGCGTTAGACGAGGCCTATCAACGCTAGGACGACTTGATGGTGCCGCCGCCACGAGAGATTCAGGTACGTCGGAATTGCGCGATGCGGCTGGTACAATAGTCTCCTTCACGGTCTCGCCAAGGCGCAGCAGAACTATTGCGTCGCTTATGATTGGAGCTCCTGCGAGTCGATCGGAGTTCAGCTGGACGGCGTGGCAGCCGACCGGCAGCACCTTACCGCAAAGCGCCGTACAGTCAGGTCGCCCGCTTCCGAGGACCGCGCCTGCGCCTAAACCAAGTTTGGATACCTCACTCAGTCGGTCTACAAGGTGGTAAACCAGCCGGCGTCAACCTCGACTTGCTCCACTCGGCGCACACGAACGCCGAGGCCAAGGTCTTTAAGCTTCTCGGTGAGCAGGTCGCCATCAATTAGGTCGATCGGAGATGCGCCGTCGCGAGTAGCCTCCGAGCGCGCGTCACGCGTAAACCCTCCAGTGCTGACAATCAGGCCCTTGTCAGCACGTCCCATCATAGCGCCACGAAAGTCTCGGACCGTTGATGCGCCTGCATTTCCGCGATAGCGCTTACACTGAAACATTACCGGGAAGCTGATCAAGCCTCCGACACGAACAATGCCTTGACCGTCGATTCCACCATCGCCTGATCGTCCTGTTACTTCGACTTCGATAAAGCCTGATTCGCCAAGCATTCGTTGACACAGCCGTTCGAACGCGGCCGGTGACATAGAAAGTAGCACTGCGCCCAGCGCCTCTCGCCAATCGTGGTGCGGGTCGGCGTCTTCGTTTTCGGCAGCGGCGAGCCGACGTCCGTGTCGCTTCCTCGGCGTCTTAACCGAGCGTGAACCGCGAACTACTCTAACCACATCCCGTGGATCGACCGAAGTGGCGTTTGCCGCCTTTGCCGTCAGCGCCCAGACTCCGCGCAAAGAATTTGTAACCAGTCCATACTTCTTTAGATAGGTTCGTGCCCAAGCGAGTCTATACTCTAGCTCCGTAAGGCGGCTGCTTCCGTGAAGTTGCTCGTGTACTTCCTTGTTCGGCCGAAGAATGTCGAGGACTTTGTCGACTAACTCCTCAATCGCCGCGCTTCCGCCTAACTCGCGAAGGGCCAGCAGGGTCGGGTTCATTAAATCCTCCGGGGAGGGAACCCTTGCGGCACGAGAAGCTCGCTTTGTTGTGTCCTGCTCTAAGAGACTTGTCACGGTCTGAACGAGTCCAAAGAGCGTTCGGAGGGCGGCGAGTTGACGACACTTATCCGACGAAGCTATTCTCGTTAGGTGTGTTTCTCTAACCTGGATTGCAACAGGTATCGTCAGTCCAATGTGGTCAATGTGGCGTCGAATTACCTCTACTCCCCTCCAAGCAAGTTAGCATTTCGATACCGCCCACTTCTTAGTGCATCTGATATGAGTCACCGGCTCGGCGAATGCAAGTCAGGGCTAACATAAGGAATTGATCCGCCGCCGAACGTCGAAGGGCGAGACTCTGCGTGAGCCCCGCCCTCAACTATAGCCACTCTATTGTTCTCCTGCTCTCAGCTCGAGAGAGCTTTGACAGACTATCTATCGCCACTCACCCGCATTCACTAAACCCACACACATGACACTTCACACACCCCTCCGCATACTCCAGCTGCGACCCGCAGTCCGGACACGTCCCCATAAACCCGCCATTGTCCGTCACCGCGTCAAACCCGAGCTGCCCCTGC
>Ga0070681_10000964_pt1 | contig 24284 bp, 27 predicted proteins | sample KBSC83BmetaG_FD_65650 | JGI IMG/M metagenome (GOLD analysis project Ga0070681, IMG submission 65650) | Corn rhizosphere microbial communities from Kellogg Biological Station, Michigan, USA - KBS C8-3B metaG | ecosystem: Host-associated > Plants > Roots > Rhizosphere | place: USA: Michigan...
GCGGATGAGATCATCGAAGCGGAAAAGGCGCACCTGCGCGACGGAAATGCCGCGGCGAAAGCGCACTCTTATGCGATCCTCGAACATCTCCTTCTTGAATCACTCAAAATGCTGCACCCCTTCATGCCCTTCATCACGGAAGAAGTATTTCAAATTTTCCGCCCCGGGCGGATGCTCATGGTGGAGCGGTGGTAGAGTCGCTTGCTTTTCATCGGCGGAACTCATAGGCTATTCGTAGCTCGACGCTGTTGATCAGCGCCGGGACATTCTTGAAAACTCTGTAGATCAGAGATGGAAAGGATTGCATATGACTACGACGCCAACAACCCCCTTTGATCTGGGCAGCGATCCGCTGCTCACTCTCATAAAAAAGTGCGACATCGGCGACACGAGCGCGCTCTACAACCCATATCTCACCGCCCTCGCGGAGGCAGCGCCATCCGCAACGGGCCTGGATAACCACCTCAAACATCTCGGATGGCCGAACGCCGTTCGGGAGCTTGGGCGGAATCTCGCCCGCGTGCGATACCACCATACGGGCCCGGACCGTCCTTCGTCCAAATCCTGGGAAAAGCTCACGACACCAAAAGATCGGCTGTCGGAAGCCATGTTTCGCTTTTCTCCCGTAAATCTGGACATTCCCGCCGGTTGCACTAAGGAATCATTCCCGAAAGAACTCGAGTTCAGCACTGGCGTACGGATCGCTCACGCGGAACGATCGATGGAATTCTGGCCGTTCTTGCTGCGCGAGTTCCGCATGGACCGCGCGAACACTATTGATGCCCGCGGATACCGAATCTGGCGTTTTGACGACATAGAAGAGTTCCCAACGCCTCCCAGTGGCATGCCCACAGCCCACGAGTTCAGGCAGATCACCAACGACGGAACAGGGTATGTGCAATGGTTATTCTTATCGTCGAGTGAAGGCGGCGGCGTGCTGTTCATAGGAAACGGCGCATACCGAATCTTCGGCGCATGCGTTCTTACCGAGCCCGACAACGATTATCCCGTGCTGTATAAAACTCTTTTTATCGAGAACACGCAGTTGGCCGAATCATTAAAGGTAATTGTGCGGCTTGATGCCGGACCCACTCCGGGACCCGGGCTGCCGATGGGCACCGTGTCATACAGCGCAACTCTCCCGGTAACGAACATATCCGAGTTCCATATGGATATGGAATTTGAGATCCAACCGACACCCGACACCTTCATGGATCTCGCCGCACACCGAACGGATAGCGGCGATCTCTTCAGCTTTCGCGTCAATGAACCGCATGAAGGCTCTCAGGGGGCCAGCATACTGGGCCTTTCAGCGGAAACGGAAGCATCAGCCATGCTGAATCGTGCACAACGGATATGGTCCGGCGATCAGGACGTGCGGCTCAACGCTGTTCTCGGGACGCGCATTTTGATCGATCCGCCTCCGATGCTTTTCGATCTTCTCTATCCTCCTAAAGAAACGTAAGGAGACACACCATTAATTTAGGGCGCGCATCATTGCGCGCCCTTTTCCATATTTATTTTTGCTGCTTATCAATCTTCAGCTTCACCGAATTCGCGAATTTTAAAATATCCGAATCGAAGGTATGCATGAGGCGCGCTTTTTCTTCGTGCCGCTCCCCTGCGGCCGCGATAAGCCGCTCAAGCAGATCGCCGATTTCAACGCCGCCCGCTTTCCATAAATGATGATAGAGCGTCCCCGGGAGCGGATTGATTTCATTCGCGTAATATTGCTTTGCCGCAACGTCATAAAGGAAGTCCACACGCGCAATCCCCGAACATCCGAATTTTTTGAAAATATCCACCGCGAGCGCGCGGATTTCGTCTGTATGCTTCGCGTCGAGCCGCGCCGGAATCACGATCTTCTTTTGCGCATTGCCGAGTTGCGCCCCACCCTCTTCCAGATATTTTTCTTCGTAGGTGAAAAGGTCCTTCTCAATAACCGCTTCCTGGATGAGCGACGCAACGGGTTTTGAATGTCCCATCACGGCTACCGTGATGTCTGCCAGATTCTCCACGGCTTTCTCGACGATCGCCTTGTCGTCGTATTTCAAAGCAACCTCGATCGCCGTTTCGAGTTCTTTTTTATTCTTCGCCTTTGCGATGCCGATCGAGGAACCGAGGCGCGCCGGTTTTACGATCATCGACCAGCCGATTTTCTTTTCGGCCGTTTTTATGATCGCCTCACGGCCGCCTTCCCATTCGGCCCCCGTGAAGCTCACAAACTCGGTCGTTGGAATGCCGTATGCCCGGTACATGAGCTTTGTGAGCACTTTATCCATTGCGATTGCGGATGAAGGCACATCGCACCCAACATATGGAATATTGAATATCTCAAAGAGGCCTTGCATCGTGCCGTCTTCCCCGTTTTGTCCGTGGAGTGCGGGGAATGCGAGGTCGATGGCGATTTCTTTTCCGGCCAATCCTTTTTTCTTGAAGACAAGCCTCCCATTCGAAACTTCGAGATCAAGATAGCACCGCTTATGAGCTGCGGCCTTTTCAAGCTGGTTTTGCGTGAATAGCTTCAATGACCCGAGCGATTCGTCGATATACCATTGGCCTTTTTTGTCGATATACACGGGCATGACGGCATGACCCAGCTTTTTGAGCTCGGAGATAATAAGCTCGCCCGTGATGATCGAGATGTCATGTTCGGGGTTCCGGCTGCCGAAGAAAACCCCGATCGTCATAGTACGCTTCATAGATTAAATTTCCGTTAAAAATTATTTGACTAAAGATAATTGTCGGGCCAGTCGTTTTGGAACAGCACGACGTCGCCCGGCTTCACGATTTCACCGATCGCCCCGTGCGCTTCGGCTGCCGTGTTGAATATTTTGATGTTCTCGCTCTTGAACCCGCCGCCGCCCAATCCTTTCAGAATATCGTCCGTCACGCTGTTCTTTATAAGGACAATGACATCCGCAACGGATGCGAGCTCCCGCCCGAGCGCTTCGTGCACGCGCGCTTTCGCGCTTCCCATCTCAACGAGGCCCGGCGTTACATATATTTTCCTCCGTCCCTCGAATTTACTCAAGACCCGCACGGCTTCCGCGGCGCCTGCAGGGTTGCCGTTATAGCCGTCGTCGATCACGATGACGCCGTTCGCCGTGGGCACGAGTTCCAGCCGGTGTTTCGGCGGCTTCACTTTTTTCACCGCATCGGAAATGGTTTTCATATCCATGCCGAACGCGGTGCCCGCAAGGATGCCGGCCACAACCACGCCGACGGAATACTGCCCGAGAAGCGGCGTTTCGAAGCGCCCGGCGATCTTCTGGTTTTTTTCAAGCTCGAAAGAATATCCCGATCCGTCGCCGCGGAACACGACGCTCCGCGGGAAGTATTCGCAGGGATTCGCGCCGGCCGCGCTGTAGAATCCGACGAATTTTTTATTGTCGATCCATTGATTATAGTTTTTGAACACCAGCTCGTCGTCGACGTTCAAGATGAGCTCGTCAGACGCGCCTTCCGCCAATTCAAAAATGGTATGCACGGTGTTTTCGATATTTCCCATCCGCTCGAGATGCGCTTCATTGATCCCCGTGATCACGCCGATATGCGGATGCACCATATTGCAGATGGCGCGGATATCGCCGGGCGTATGCTCGCCCATCTCCACCACGAATATCTGCGTTTTCTCATCAAGTTCGCGCATCACGAGGTCGGCGATGCCGAGCGGCGTATTCACCGTTTCGGGCGTTTTTAAAACGGAATAGCGTTCGGATAAAATGCCGGCGATCATTTCCTTCACCGTGGTTTTGCCATAGCTCCCTGCGATACCGATTACTTTGAGCTGCGGAAATTGGGCGAGCTTCCGTTTGGCGCGGGAAATGATATATCGCCGCGCGAAAAACTCCGGGACGGCAAGAACGATCGCCGCAAAAATAAGGAATAGCGGGAATATGATCCATCCGAGAGCAAGCAGCGCAAGGATCCACCATCCACGGGCGAGTCCGAGCGCAAAGACGACATACGCCGCAAGCGCAATACCCATGATCAATTTTGCCTTCAGCGTCCACCGCAGCTCCTGCCGCCGCTCTTTCCGCACGCGGAAGAGCGTTCGGAGCGCAAGCTTCACATATCGGCTGAGATTATAGTTCTCGAGCTGAAAGAGATATAGTTCGTACGTGAGGCGCGAAATGATGATCATAATTTTGAAATGAATCCGCGCACGGCTTTGATGAACTGCTGCGGCTCGTCGAGAAAAGAAAAATGTCCGGCGCCGTTCACGATGATTTTTTCCGATCCGGGGATGAGCCCGTGCATGCGTTCTGCGAATGAAACGGGCGTTTCCCGATCCCGGCTTCCCCACACGATAAGCGCGGGAACGCGGATTTTCTTCATATCCTCCGTCAAGTCTTCGTTAATGATTTTTAAATAAATAGCGGTGAGCTCCGGGGTCGCCACGTAATCATCGGCGCCGAGCATGCGGTAGATTGCCCGGCGCACGCCCTGCATGGCCGGCCGGCGCATGAGCGGGCTGAACGGCTTCGCCGCATGAGCCATGAATTTCTTTGTGAACGTTGCATCAAGGAATCCGGCGCTGTCCGCGAGCACGATGCCCTTCAAAAAATCGGGATGCGATGCGGCAAGCTTGATCGCGACGCGCCCGCCGAAGGAATGCCCTACGACAACCGCGCGGCGGATATCATGCGCGCGCACGAACGCTTCCGCAACGCGCGCGTAATCGCCCACGCCGAACGCTTCGCGCGGCAATTCCGAGGCGCCGAATCCCGGGAGATCGAGTGCATACATATCGCTCGACAGAGAAAGACCGCGCGCCGTCGGGAGCCATACGCTTGCCCGCGACCGCCATCCGTGCAAAAACACGATAGCCGGCTTCGAATCATCAGTTCCTTCGTGCGCAAAATAATTGATGAGCAACCCGCCTGCCACCGCCTGTTTCGCCGAAAATCCCGTGCCGTTCATGAATACCTCTATCATACCGCACCCCGCAGAACGAAAAAGGCCGCGTTCATAAACGACGCGGCCCATCACCATGCGCCTCGGGCGCGAAACTTTTTTTCCGGCATCTGCCGGAACCTTTCTGCAGCGCTTTCACCATACATACGCCGCACTTTCATTTTCACCTTGATCCGGGGCGCCATTATGCTTCCCATCTCCTTCGCTCTGTGCTGGCATCGTTCAGCGATGCTCGGTGTGAGCTGAGATGCATTGCGCCATAACTGCGCATGCTCTTTCGGTAAAAGCATGTTCCGGACAAGCGAAATCAGTTGCTCCGGTCCATCACGTCCCTTAAGGTGCCTGCCGGCGCCGAAATTATTGTCATCAGGAACGTCATCCCAAACGCCGATCGAAAAAATGATCGGGACGTTGGGATCGATGGCTCGCATTTTAACAGCAAGCTCAAGACCGGTCATGTAGTCCATGCGGTTGTCCAGTATCACGAGATCCGGACGGCACTCCTCGAAAATTTTCAACGAGCCAAGCGGGTCACCCGAGGTGAAGACCCCATACCCCTCACGCTGCAAAATTGCTTTGCTTGTGTCGAGGATATTCGGCTCATCGTCTACATAAAGAATCACGGGTGATTCTCTCTTTTCCACGATATCCTCCACACAGCACAAGCTGCACCTTAATAGTACCAAACCGGTGCGGGAATATGTCAAGGCTCTGGAAGCCGCATGGTACAATAGGAATATGGCGTTCTTCCTCATTTTCCTGGGACTCCTCCCGGGTTTCGCCTGGCTCACTTTTTACCTTTCCGAAGCCACCCATCCTGAACCGCGGCGCATGATCGCGTTCACGTTCGTCGTGGGCATCGCGTTCGGCTTCTTCACGATCGGCATTGAAGAGCTTTTCAACGCGGCCGCCGCGGGCGCAGGCGTGGGCGAACTTTCAATCATCTCGCTCATCGGGCTCGCGCTCATTGAAGAGGTCATGAAATTCGCCGCCGCGAATTTCGCAGCAAAAAAGAGCTCGGCATTCAGCGAACCGATCGACGCCATGATCTACATGATCGTCGCCGCCCTCGGATTCGCGACGCTCGAAAATATCGGCGCGGTCGCGAACGCCGCCTCGCCGCACGCCGCCCTGATTCCCGCCGTGTTCCAGACGATCTCCTTCCGCTTCGTGGGCGCCACGCTCCTCCATACGCTCACATCGGGCATCGTGGGATTCCACTGGGCGCGCGGCATCGTGCGCGGCAGCGTCGGCAAGCATCTCGCGGTCGGCTTCACGATTGCAACGCTCCTCCACGCGTTCTTCAATTTCCTGATTCTCAACTTCGGCAACCTCGCGTATTCCGTGGTGTTTCTCGTGACGGTCGGATTCTTCGTACTGAACGATTTCGAAGCGCTGAAGACGCCGAAGATAAATTTGATATAATATCTTTATACCTCTTTCATTAACCCATCTGCTCCATGGACGCGAACGACGAAAAATTTTTTGAATCATTGGCCGGCGCGAAGGCGAGCGCCGACGCATCATATCCGGCGCAGCCGCAAGCCGAACTCGCGAAAGCCGATAGCGGCGTTTTGATGTCCGCGTCCGCCCGTCCGAAAGTGAATCATTTAAAAAATGAATTCGCGGACAGCGCGTGGAGCGACGCCGAACCCGAAGGCCAGCTCACGGTTGACGTGTATCAGACGCCGACGGACATCGTGGTTGAATCAGCGATCGCGGGCGTCCGCCCCGAAGACATCGACGTGAACGTGACGACCGATTCGATTTCGATCCGCGGTTCGCGCCATCGCGAAAAAACGGTGAGCGACGAAGATTACCTCTATCAGGAATGCTATTGGGGCCGCTTCGCACGCTCTATTATTCTTCCTCAAGAAGTGGATCCCGAAAACGCCGACGTGGTTTTCAAGAATGGAATTTTAACAGTGAAGCTGCCGAAGGCGAATAAACGGAAATCGAAGAAACTTCAAGTGCGCGTCGAGTAGCAAAAAGGAAACAATGCTCTTGGAATCGCTATTCTTAACGCGATGACAAGAGCATTGCTTCCCTTTTGCCATCCATTCACGCGCCCCTTGAAATCTTTTCGATATTTCGTTATACTGTTCAGGTTAAATTAACCCACTAAAGACATGAGGAAATGCGCTAATTGCGGAAAGGGATCGCAGATGGGCGGCGCCCGGAAGCTCCTCCGCGGACACTACAACCCCGTGAACTGGTCGCGGAAATATCCGAACCTCCAGTACGGAAAACTCGACGGCAAACGGGCCCTCCTTTGCACGAATTGTTTGCGCACGCAGAACAAGCCCGAACGGGCTCCGCGTAAGAAAGTGGAAGCGCCTGTCGCTGTCGCCACGAAGTAAGCCACCCAAGACAAGACCCGCCGATGAGGCGGGTCTTTAGTTCGGTTTTTCTTTTTCGTTCTCGAGTCGTTCTTTGGCTTGATCGATGCAATATCCTAAAAGTTGAAGTTGGTTTTCGGCGCCAAGGAGGCCATGATCGAACCGCTGCATGATCTCATGCAACATCTGCGCCCGCTTCGCTCCTTCACCCGGCGCGCCTTCCATAAGGAATTGCGTGACGACCGGCAAAAGAGCGCGAGGAATTTCATTGATGAGCTCCCTCGCCCATTCCTCTCCCTTTGGAATCCGCGTCTCTTGTTTATAGAGATCCTTCCGCAGCGAACTCCCCATCGGAGAATGTTCCGGCGGTTCAGGCATCTGCGGGAACGATTCAGGGCGTGTTGCCATATTGATAGATTACCCCAATCACCGTATAGTAGTAAAGCATTTGCGGGCCGTAGTATACCGGTAGTACGCATGCATGGGGTGCATGTAGACCGGGTTCAATTCCCGGCGGCCCGACAAGCAGAAGTAAGAATGACTTCGAAAGGAACGCGGTCTCGCGCTGCTACGCGAGCCGCTCGCTCTCGGCACTCATCCTGCCTCCGGGAGCCTTTCGAAGTCATTCTTACTTCTGCTTTTTTTGAATCGCTCCGAGCATTAAACGGGAAAAAAAGAGGGCAACATGGCGTTGCCCTCTTCGATGGTGATGAGGCCTCGAACGACGACGTCCGGAATGCCTCTTGTGAGTTTTTTGCGCAGGCGGTTCTTTCTTAACCTGCGGCCGTTCAGAATCAGGACTCGGAATGAATCCCGGTGGAATAGGCGGCAGCGCCTCGTGCGTTGCAACCGGAGTAGACGCAGGTGCGGGCGGAGGCGGATTGAGCCATGCTTCATATCGCGCTCTGTCGCCGAATGCAAATTTTGTTGCGATCGCATCGTATTCGCGCTTCGGTAGGCCCGTGTAGATGTAAACCATGGCGATCGTATTACCACTCGTCGTGGTCCACCATTTGCCGTTAAAGATAAGGCCCGGCAGATATTGGTGTTGTGCAAGATACCGATTCCGCGCATCAATGATGGAATCGATGCGGCCGCCCATATCCAAGGCGCTCACGCCCTTTCCGTCGACATACTCCCCGGTGGAATACATCGATCCTTCCCCATGCGAAGCATTGTCAAACTCCATTTTTAAAGGAGCGAGCCGATAGCTCATAGAGAAATGGAAAATACCACACACCGCGATGAGCGCGACTGCGATGATTTGTTTCGAAAACCATTTCCGATCTCCGAGTTTCGGAAAAAACTTGACGGCGATGCGCCGAACGCCCAAGAGAATGAGGAAAGCCGGAATGCAGTAGATGAGAAATATGAAAATCTCTACCACTGTTTCGAAGATCCCTTCTCCAAGGAAATGAGCGGCAAACCAATTGTCGAAAGTCATGAAAGCTTTGATCGCGGGAATAAAGCCGAACGCCAAAGCTGCCACGCCTGCAACTATAGCCGCCACGGTGAGTATAGTGCTCTGACTTCTTGTCAAAAGACCCTCCTAGACTGATACTATTATATAATAGTATATTGATAAAGTCAAGCGCCTCTCTTCTAGGTAATACGCAGGATACCGCCTATGGATTACGATATAAAATGGTGAAGAGTACACCGCTGAACTGGACCCCAAGAGCAATCCGTATCATGCGCTGCTCAATCTGCGGGCGAAAGACGGGCAGTGGTCGCCAAAATCCACGTCCCATACATTTTTTCCCTCCCCTATCCGGGCGAATACACAAATCTCACGCAGTAAGCGCTCGAGATAAAAACAAGCGGCGCACCCTAAACGGTGCGCCTTTCTCTTATTTGCTACAATTAACTTTTATGAAGACGCCCTACGCAAAATATATGAAAGACGAACTCACCGACCAGCTCGTGTATCACGCGCTCGCCGCGCGCGAAAAAAATGAGCACAACCGCGCGCTCCTCGTGCATCTTTCCGCGCAGGAACGCTCGCACTATGAATTTTGGCAATCGCTCGCGCCGGAAGCGAAGATCGCGCCGAACCGGTTTATGCTCGCGGCCGTGATCGCGATGCGCGTGGTTTTCGGCGTAACCTTCACGGTGAAATTTTTAGAACTGCACGAAGAAGATGTGATCGAGGAATATAAGGCAGTGCTCCCCTCGCTCGCGCCGCAATATCAAACGCGGCTCACGGCGATTATTGAAGATGAAAGCGAGCACGAAAAATCGCTCATGAATGAGTTCAAAGAAAAGCGCGTCGCGTACGTCGGCTTCATCGCGCTCGGCCTCGCCGACGCAATCGTCGAGATCACGGGCGTGCACGCGGGATTTTTGGGCGTCACGGGTTCAACGCTCATCGCCGGTATTTCGGGCGTGATCGTGGGCTTCGCCGCCGCGATCTCCATGGGCTCGGCGGCATATCTCCAGGCGAAGCAGGATCCCGAAAAATCGGCGATAGCGTCGGCATTCGTCACGGGCGTGTCGTACCTCGGCTCCGTCATTCTTCTCGCGCTCCCCTATTTCTTCATCCGCACAATGCTCACCGCGTTCGCCACATCGACGACCGTGGGCGCGCTCCTCCTTGCCGCATTCACGTTCTACGGCGCCGTACTCTTCGACCGCAAATTCCTCCGCGAATTCGGCGAGGCGTTCGGCCTTATGATGGGCACCGCGCTCGCCACCTATATTCTCGGCGTGATCGTGAGCGGCGTGTTCCATGTGAATCAAAATAGCTTCTGATGTTGTAAAATATTGATATGGCTATTATCGACCTCAGGCAAAAACACTGCGTCCCGTGCGAAGGCGGCATGCCGCCCATGACGCATGAAGAAATTCAAAAATACGCGCCGAACGTGCCGGAGTGGAATATTATCGACGACAAAAAAGTCGTGCGCGACTTTAAGTTCAAAGACTTCATGGAATCGATGGCGTTCGTGAACAAAATCGCGCCCATCGCCGAAGCGGAAGGCCATCATCCCGACATTTATATCTTCTATAATCTCGTCCGCATTGAACTCTCCACGCATGCCGTGAAGGGCCTCTCCGAAAACGACTTTATTCTCGCCGCAAAAATCGGCGATTTGGTGAAATAAGCCCCGGGCAGAGCGGCAATGCCGAATCGCCCCCTGGCCGCGAAACGGCAGTTTGTTCGATTTTTCGCCGCGTGGTGTATAATGATAGTGATCCCGCATTGAGATCTCGGATCAAACAATATTTTCCGGGAGGGCGAAGTTCTCCGGTCCGTGGACTGTGAGATGAGCCCACCCACCTGGCTAACCGCCAGAGGTCTCACGTGGGATCATGAAAACACCGGCACCATGAGCCGGTTTTTTCGTATGCTAAAATGAAAGTTCATGGCACTCACCCGCGGACTCCGCAGGAGAATATTCTATGCACTCGTCGCACTCTTTTGCGTCGTGGGCATTGGCGTTGTTTTCTATGCCGAAGGTTTCCGCGTGAATCTGGCCACATTCCAGACTGAAACCGTGGGCGCCATTTTCGTGCGTTCGTTTCCTTCCGATGCGAAAATCTTCCTCGACGACAAACCGATTCCGAACAAGACCGGTTTTTTGAGCCAGGGAACATTCATTACGAATCTCACGCCCGGCACGTATTCGCTTGCCCTCACCCGCGACGGATTCAGCGACTGGCATGAAACGGCCGTCGTCTCGTCGTCGCTCATCACGGAAATGAAATATGCTGTTCTCGTTCCCGCGAACGCAACGACTGCACTGAAAAACATCGCTATCAAAGATTTTTTTGAATCGGGCGGCGATGTCGTTGCAGAAACGAATGCGGGCGCCATCGTCGCGGCAGGGAAAGTGGTGGGCAGCGGCGAAATCGTAGACCACGCGGGCGTGCGAAGCATGATCACCCGCGCGCCAAACGGCATCTATCGTTTCTATGATCTCGCGCGCAACACATCGACTAATCTTTCGAGCATTATTTCCGCAATCGGATCGAATCCCAGCCTCATCCAGAGTATCGTAGTCGATCCCTCCGACCCGGGAACCGTTTTTGCCGAAACGCAGGCGCGCGTGCTTTCGATATCCCCCGCCCTGCGCGACGCAACCATCCTGGCAACCACCTCTCCCGCCGCCGTCCTCGCGCCCGGTCTCGCCATCTCTCCTTCGTTCATCGCATGGGCAAGCGCGGTGCAGGGGTCGAACACGTCTTCGATCGGCATATATGACCGCTTCCTCGGCACCGGATCGAACGCGATCGTTTCCGTGCGGGGCAGTGTGCGCTCGCTCAAATGGATCGCGCCGACCGCGCTCGGCATCCTGAAAGACGACGGATCGCTCTATCGCTACGACATCGCGGCGCAATCGCTCCAGAAAATCGCGTCGGATGTTCGATCGTTTTCCATGACGGCAGACGGCACTGCGCTTGCGGCGCTTGAGTCAAGCGCCGTCGAAGTATTCTCGTTTGCAGACAATGCTTATTACCGATTCGCACTGCCCGATACGGCGCGCATCCAGGACCTCGCGTGGTACAAAGACGATAACCATATTTTCGTCGAATATCCCGATCACGTTTCATTCCTCGACATTCTCGATGCGGATTTAGAAAACTTCACGACGATTTCCGCGGGAACATTGCCCGCCTATGACCCGGGAACGAATGCATTATATCTCCTGAACGGAACCGGTCAGCTTATTCGGTTTGTTTTTGCAGAGTAGCGGTCATCGGCGCTTCGTGCTGCCGGCGCGCGCGGGCGAGCAGTTCCTGCTGCACCATCGATGCCTTGCGCTTGCCGAGCGCCGGGATCACGATATGATTCGATTGCCGCTCGTGTCCGCCGCCGCTCATCAAAATGATGACCTGGCTCACGCCGGCCAGGCGGTCAAGCGGCGAGCGCTTGATGTTCACGTTTTGAATCTGATGATACAGCGTCGCGACTTCATCGCGCACGATGTATCCCTGCGTCACGACGAACGCATGATCGGCAAATGTATACGTATAATAGTGGTATTCGAGAAACGTGCGCATGAGGATCATGAGGAATATCCCGAGCACGATGATCGCGAGAATTTCAGCCACATACGATTCCCATGCGAGATATGGTTCCGCAATCCACCGTTCCGCATACCATGCGCCAAACGCGAGCGCGCCGAATATCCAGAGGAACTTCGTGCGCTTGAGGAAAAATAAAAAGAATGCACGTTTGCCGAGCGGTTGTTTTTTATGATCTTCCATGCCGGGAGCCATTAAATATATTATAATTGATTGTAACAGCATATGTCGTTTGAAACACGCATTCCCCATTCGCTCCGCATCCCGATCCTTCTGCTCCGCATTGCAATCGGCGCGAACTTTTTCTGGCTCGGCTGGTCGGCGCTTTTCGCACCAGCTTCGCTCAATAATCCGTTGAACCGCACGCTTGCCGGCCTCTATGCGTGGCTCCTCGCCTCGCCGCAGGCAATGTGGATTGAGTGGATATTCCTCATAGGCGGCGCCGTGATCGCGATCGGCTTCGCAACGCGCCTCGCGTCGGTCATCCTCGCGGGCATCACGCTCGGAAGCCTTTGGCCCGTGCACGGATCGCATTTCTCCCCCGCCCTTCTCCTTGGAGATGCACCGATTATCGCAATCGGCCTTGCGATTCTCTTTTTCGCGAAAGCGGGTGCGTATTTCGGCCTCGACGCATTTTTCCACTTCTCGTTCCGCCATCATAAAAATAAATAAAAAAACGACCCCCGAAGGGGCCGTTTTTTGCTTCCGCACGGATCACTAGTTGTCGCCGTGACCGCCATTGCCGCCGTCACCGTTGCCATTGCCTTTGCCGGAACGGTTATTGAAGAGGTTCTGGAGGCCCTGCAGCTGCTTCAAGAGATCCTTGAGGCGCGTCTGCGCGTCGATCGTTACCGTGCTCGACGTGCCCGGAATCGTGACGGTCGTCGTGCCGTTCACGAAGACGTTGCCGCCATGATTGCCATGGTCGCCATCGCCGTCGTTGTCTTCGCGGTCTTGACGCACCGTGATGATGCTCTGATCGCGGACAACACCGGCATTCACAACGAGCGGATTCGCAGGATCAATCACGCCTGAGGCACTGATCTCATCGCCCACCGCAACCTGCTGGTTGATGGTGAACGGAATGACCTGGCCGTCGCGGCGCAAGAACTGGCCGCTCGTCATCAGATTGATCGTATAGTTGATGCCAAGCACCGAGGCTTGAATCGTGCCGCTCGAAACCGAGGTCACGGTCATGCCGCGGGCGAGGAACTGGCCATTCGGATCAATCCGAAGCTGCGGGCGGTTCGCGCGCGGAGGCTGAACCACCGGAGGCGGAACGACAACCGGAGGGGTCGTCGTCGTATTCTGGCCCGGGATCGCGGTAATCACGACCGAACAGGTGGTCGTTGCGACATTCGGAGTCGAAGACGCCGTCGATGACGCCGAAGACGTCGCAGAATCCATCACCTGCAAGTTCGCCACTACCGTACCCGTTGCCGTGTACGTCACCGCAACCGGGCTCGACGTGCCATTCACCGCTCCCGACCACGCAAGCGTGTAGGGACCGGTGCCGCCCGTCGGATTCGCCGTCCACGTGACGACGTTCGTCGTGCTGGCGGTTGTGCCAACGACGCCCGAACATGTGGCGCTAAGCGGTACGCCCTGCGCGCCCACCATGGAAGTGAGTGCGAGAATCGCCGCAGCGCCGATACCGACAATACCGACTAACTTTGCCTTTGTCATAATTACACTGAAATAAGCTAACGTTTACGACCTTTTTATTCGGGGATTTAGTTGCATCAAGAAAAGGGGCCGGCTGACCGGTCTCCTTGGAATTTGGGGAATTGCCTCGACATAATACGGGGTAAGTACCTTTCCGTTACGGGGTGGAAACGGCAAAATTCGTTGTTCCGATGAAAACATTGTTCTCATCATCCCATGCCTGCACCTTCACCGCATCGTGTTCGCCGGGCGGAAGGATGATCGAGGCGTCAATCGACTGCACGTCCGCATTGTACACAAGGCGGCTGCCGTCATAAATAGCCATATGATCGATAGACCGGCTCGGGTGCGCAATCACGACGAAATGGACCGGGGACGCGACGGTTGAACTCGCGGTTGGCGATTTTATGGTCACATACGTTGTCCCCGATGCAGCCATAAGGCTGATCTCCGTGGCGTCCGCGGCGCTCTGCGCGGCATAAATGATGCCGTACGCAAGAGCGCCTCCGATGATCAAGGCAATGAAGGCAGTTTTTATCACCCTTTCAGTATAGCACCCTGGATTCTGCCCAATGCGACCGCAAATGCGGCGCGGCGGAGGTCGGTTTTGAGCTTTTTTGATTCTTCCCAAACGCCTTTCGTTTCTTTATCGAGCATCGCTTTCAATTTCTTGAAAACTTCTTTTTCTTTCCAATGCTCCCCCTTCAGGTTCTGCTCCCACTCGAACGTCGAAACCGTGACGCCGCCGGAATTCGCGAGAATATCGGGCACAATGGGAATGCCGCGCTCAAAAAGAATATCGTCGGCTTCGGTCGTCGTGGGGCCGTTCGCAAGTTCCAGAATGAATTTCGCTTTAATGTCTTTTGCGTTGTCTTTCGTGATCTGATTCTCAAGCGCAGCGGGAATTAAAACATCGCATGCGAGCGCTAAGAGCTCGGCGTTCGAAATTTCTTTCACGCCCGGGTACCCCTTGAGCGAACCGTGCTCTTTCTTATACGCCTCGACTGCATCTGGATCGAGCCCGTCTTCATTGAAGATGCCACCCTTCGAATCGGACATCGCGATAATAGTGTGTCCGTGTTCTTTGAAAATGTTCGCCGCGTTGCCGCCGACGTTCCCCATGCCCTGAATGGCCACTTTTACTTTTTCGGGAAGGCCTGCGTGTTCGCGGATCGCATCAAATACATAGAAGCCGCCCATGCCCGTTGCGAGTCCGCGGCCTTCGGAGCCGCCTTTGTCGACGGGCTTGCCCGTGAACGTGGCATTCGTTTTGTCGCCGGTGAGTTTGGCATATTCATCGCTCATCCACGCCATGATTTCAGGCGTCGTGTTCACGTCCGGCGCCGGAACATCCATGTGCGGACCGATCACGGGGTAGAGTTTCTTCACCCAGCCGCGCGAAAGCCGTTCGAGCTCACCCTTTGAAAGCGCTTTCGGATTCACCGTGATGCCGCCCTTGCCGCCGCCCATAGGTATTCCTATTACGGCGCCCTTGAGCGCCATCCAAAACGCGAGCGCCTTCACTTCGTTTATGTCCGTCGCCTCGTGATAACGAATGCCGCCCTTGTACGGACCGCGCGCGTTTGAATACTGCACCCGGTACCCTTCGAAAATTTTAGTTTCGCCGCTGTCCATTGTGACCGGAATCGAAACGCGGATTTCGCGCTCCGGCACTTTCATGAGCTCGAGGAATGTTTTATCGAACGAGGCGACCTTCGTTACGCGCTCAAGTTGTTCGAGCGCGTTTTCAAACGGATTTTTATTCATATTATTTGCAGATTTTGAGATTTTTCCCGCCGACGATCACGCGGGTTACTTTCGTGTGCGCCGAACTCAAAAGCCGCTGAAAGGAGCTTTGCGAGATGCCCATTTTCTTTGCGGCCTCGGTCTGTTCAAGGCCCTTCAGGTGTTTGAGCCGCATCGCTTCCACTTCCTGCGGCGTGATCTCCACGCACGCCGATCCTTTCTTCTTCCCTTCCGGCATGAATTCCTTCACCTTCGGGAAGAATCCGATGTTATAGCAGCATTTTGGCCTGCTCATAGTATTACATCATTGCATTGTATTTATATACGCGTCGGCCTTTGGATATATTTTGAATATATACCCAAATCATCCCGGCGTCAACCCGGGCTATGCGCGGAAAAACCGGGCGATTTCCGGCCAGTATTTCATGGCGGTATCCGCCATCCGGAGGTGGCCGCCCCGTTTGAGCGGTTTACATTTCGAGCCCGTGTTCTTTGCGAATTGAGCCACCTCCCTGAAGCGCACCACGTCGTCGTCTTTCGCGTGAATAATGAAGAGCTTCGATCCGTCGATTTCGTTTTCGTGATGCACGGGATTATAAAATTTTCCCGTCGAAAGTTTGCGCCATTCTTTTTTCCCGAATCGGTACCCTTCGCCGAATGCGCGCGGCACGAATTCTTCCATAAACTCGAGCGATTCTGTCTTGCTCGGCGCGAGCCAATCGACGACAGGGCAGATCGCAACCACCTTTTTTACGCGCTTGTCGCGTGAAACGAGAATTCCCGCCGGGCCGCCGAAACTCGAAGCGAGGACATATAATTCATCCGGCCGTACCCGGTATTTTTTCATGCTCCAGAGATCCGTAAAGCCGCGCGGCAATTCATCGATGATATCCCGCACGTCTTCTTCGGGGGATTTTCTTAAAAAGATTCCCCTGCTTTCCCAGGAGCCGCGATAGCGCGGATAGATCGCCCAGAATCCTTTTTCTGAAAAGAACTCAACGAGGCGGCGCGCCGAGGGCAGCCCCGGCATGCCGCCGCAGATGATAACGACCCTTGCGCGCTTCGTTTTCTTCGCCGGCGGCAAAAATTCAGCGATAATTTCTTTTTTGAATCTGGTTCTGAGCGTATGCGCCATGGCTCTTTATGACCTTTTAATAAGCGCATTTCCCAATAACTCATACGTTGAAAGTGCGCGCACGGCATTGTCGGCCGACATGTCGATTACGATCTCGCCGTTTGTAATCGTTTCGGAAAAAATATGCGGATTATTTCCCACTTGCGTATCGGCAATATTAAAGAGCGCGCCGCCTTCATTCAAAAGCGCCGCGAGGTCGAATTCATATGATCCGTCCGTGCGAAGCCGCTTTACGATGACCGCTTCATCGTTTACGCCATCGCCATTCAAATCGCCCATAACGGTTGTTTCATTTATTACCTGCACCTCGCTGCCGGGCGCCACGCGTCCCTTGCGCGCGCTCAAAAAGAGCCCGCCGCCGGCTTCCATGGCGCTTTGCGCGGCTTGGATCAGCTGCCCCGCTTGCCGAACAGCATGAGCGGTCGGAGCGCCGCTTAAAAGCGATGCGGCAAGCATGAGAAGCATGAGTACGTTCATAGCGATATAACCCACTATATCACAGAGCGCCCCCTTACGGCTTCAAAACAATTTTCGTATATGACTCGCCTTCTCCCGTTCCGCGAAGATCGAATTTTTCATACATAGCGGGCGCTTCGTCGAGGGGCACGCGATGGCTTACGATGAAACTCGGCTTCGCGCGGCCGGCAACGATCATATCGCGCAAGCGCCAATTGTATTGCTTCACCGGACACTGCCCCATGCCGATCGAAATGCCTTTTTTCCAAAACATCCCGAGCGGAAACGCGAGCACGCCCTGCTGCGCCGCATCGCCCGTTGCCCCGGGGTCTTCGTCGGTATACACGCCGATCAGGCCCACGCTCCCCGTGGGATTCACGATGTCCGCGAGATCGCGGAGCACCTGCGTCGAATCTTCTTCCGCGGGATTCTCCCGGCTCCGCGCCTGATATCCCACGGCGTCGATGCCGCACATCACGCCCCCCATTTTATCTTCGCCGGGCCGGAGCGAATCTTTGATAAGCGGATTGTTCCTGCGGAATTTTTTGATCGCGTCCACGGGATTCTCTTCCAAAAAATTCACCGCGATCGCGCCCACGCTCTGCGCGCGCCGCAATCGCTCTTCGACGCAATCAACCACGAACACTTGCGCCGCTCCTTTTAATATCGCGCTGTACGCAGCGAGCAAGCCCACCGGCCCCGCGCCGAACACGGCGACGGACGTTCCCGGCGTGACGTTCGCAAGTTCCGCCGCGTGATAGCCGGTCGGAAAAATATCGGCGAGCAAAACGAAGTCGTCTTCAAATTCATCGCCCGGTTTTCCGGGAAGCTTCAGGCAATTGTAATCGGCGAACGGCACGCGAATGTATTCCGCCTGTCCGCCCTGGTAGGGTCCGAGGCCCGCATATCCATATCCGCCGCCCGCGCTTTCCGGATTCGTCACGAGGCATGCATTCATATTCCCGCGCGCGCAGTTGAAGCAATATCCGCAGGAAATATTGAACGGCAGCACAACCCGGTCCCCTTTTTGAATCGACGTCACGGCATCGCCCACCGTATCGATCACGCCCATAATCTCATGGCCCACCGTGCGGCCCTTTTCCATCCCGGACCGGCCATCATACATGTGCAGATCAGAACCGCAGATCGCGGTCGAGGTGATTTTCAAAATGGCATCCCGCGGATCCGTGATTTCCGGATCCTCTATCTCCTGAACGGCAACCTTCCGGACACCTTGATATACCAGTGCTTTCATGGTGTTCTATTACGCTCCGGCAAGTGGAAATATTCCATTAAACGATATATGATGAGGCAACATGAAAAAACGCACGAACGCTCCATCCACCAAACGGTTCATCGCAGCCATCGTCATTGCGATAGCCATCATCGGCATCATCATTTATATAACGAGCGCGCCGGGAGGCCCATCCTACACAAACTCGGCATACGGCTTTTCCTTTAATTACCCCAAGGGATATACCCTTTCGGAAATGGACATGAATACGACCTCAAGCCCGATCGTCCATGTAATCACGCTCACGCCGCAAACGACAACGCCGCCGCCCAAAGACAGCGAAGGACCGCCGGTCATTGAAGCAGCCGTCTATAATTACTCTGCAACGGCAGCAACAACGACGCTCGTAAGCTGGCTCGCGGATGTCTCCTCCACGAACTTCACGCTGCCCAACACCACATATGCAACGGCAACATTGACGGGCAATATTCCCGCCGTGGCATATCACTGGAGCGGATTATATGAAGGAGAAAGCGTGGCGATCGCAAACCGGAATCATGCGATCATTTTTTCCGGCATGTACGTGAACCCGACCGACAAAATCAAATCCGATTTCGAATCAATCGTAAGCTCGCTTCAGATCTTCTAAATCCGCGCCGTCTGAGCTCAAAATTCGTCGCGCGCTTTGAGCGTCTTCGTGTTCTTCACGCGGTCTAAAAACACAATTCCGTCGAGGTGATCGATTTCATGCTGCACGATGCGCGCCAAAAGCCCGCTCGCCTTAAGCGTGAACTTCTTGCCGCGCAGATCGAAGGCCTGAACCGTCACCTGCGCCGCACGCGGCACTTGCGCGAAAAGCCCGGCGTGCGCAACGCTGCCGCAGCCTTCGTAATCGAGTGCATTCTTTTTTGAGCGCTTCACGATTTTCGGGTTGATGAATACGCGCACGCCGTCCGCTTTGTGCGGATTGCGCGTTTCCGTCTTGCGCACCTCGGAAACGAAAATGCGCGTGTTGATGCCGATCTGCGGCGCGGCCATGCCGACAAGACCCAAATAACGCATTGAATCAATCAAATCACGCGCGACTTTTTTCGTCCCCGGCGAGACGATGTCTTTCACTGACACCAGCTTCGATTTTCGCCGGATTATAGGATTGCCGATTTGAGTTGCACGTTTGATGATCATGAAATTTTTATATATTCATTTTATTCAACAGTGCCGTATATCGCCGCAGGTTTTTCCCAAAATGCCGCCCAATACTGATCTCCGTATGAATAGTGCCACCACTCGGATGCGAGATTCACGAATCCCGCCGCTTCCATCGCCTCGCGCAATATCGCGCGATTCGCTGCCTGCGCAGCCGTGATGCCGGGGTGAAACGTTTCCGCTCGGTCATCGAGCGCGTCAACCGGCGTCCCCATGTCGATTTCGCGAGCCGCCTCGTCGACAAGCGTAAGGTCCAAAACGCCGCCCGTCGAGTGCGGCGGATAACCCATGGGATCGGCGACGAACCGAACCGTGCGCGCATGGAGCGCATCTCCTTCGAGCGACGGCTCTTTTTCTTTTATTTCCTTCATCACGTTTTCAAAAAGCATCCGCTGCAGATGAAGCGGCCGGAGCGCGTCTGTCACTTTCAAACGAAGCGGAGCCACCCTGCGGGCGGCATCGAGTAATCGCTGCGCTGCGCTGCGCCGCAATGACGTCGTTCCAAGCTGCTCCGGCTTCCATACCGACGCAATCACGATCGGCACTCCTGCCTTCGCAAAAAAAGCGCCGAGCTCGACAATCGGCTCACCGCATTCTTCAACCGGAATTGCAGCACGAAGCGCGGGCGTTAAGTAATATGTTCGCCGCTCTTCAATCGAAAGGTCTTTTATTTTTGCGGGGTCGTCCAAGCGAAGCATTACACAAAGTATACCCGACTTTTCGGGTAAAAAAACGGGCGCACATTATGTGCGCCCAATAATAAGAGGAATTTACTGCATGGACTCTTCGTACACCTCGGCCCGGGAAATGATATTACGTTCCCACGAACCGGATGGATCGACGAGCATCCACCACGCGTACGGACGGTCATTCCAATACCGCAAGCTGTGCGAAACCTGCCACAGCTCAATCGCGTATTGCAACGCACGCTCTTGCACTTTCGTCTTAAACGCCTGAGCCATGCCCTGGTAAATGTCATTATCCGGAGCATGCCCCTGACCCCTCCTGAGTTCCGCCTGTATCTCCGCATAGCAGGCATACGTTGAAGACTGAATGCGGCCGACGCCGACGAGGCAGTCTTCCCGCTCATGCCTCCACATGGTGAGAAACCGGTTGAGATTCGCTTCAGCCTTATCGGCAACGGATCGCCAGGTGCGGGCGAAATCATCCGCCGTGATGATCTCCGTTCCAAAATGCGAATGGAGGTATTGGGGCAAACGGAAACGGAATCCAAGCCCCGCCATATTGTCGAGCGCATTGAATTTCACGCGCATGATCGGATGGCACCGAATGCCGCATCCTAATTCCTGATTCAGCATGCGAACAAGTTTGACCACGGCGCCGCTATAGAGCGATCCTTGCTCCGGCATCGCAACGCGCGAGCGCAGCAAAAGCTCTATGAGCAATGGTATCGCCTTGGGAAACGGCCCGGATCCTTTCGGAAGCGCGTGTACGTTTTCCTTTCGCACCGCATCCCGCTGCCACGTTTTCCCGCAAATCGTGAAATACGGGAGTTCGCCAGCACTGGCGTTTATCTCGTTCATGCCGCAATCGGCGCTTACGTGGTTATAAAGCCCGGCGATGTCATGGTAGCGACCGAGGAACGTTTCGAGAAAACCATGTTTCGCAAAATTCATCTGCGAAAGATTTTCGAAACTGGTCGTAATGGCAACGCTCGCGGCATATCCCCCAAGCCATGCCGGCAACATGCGAGCCCACATTGCGCCCACGGATATCCGCGAGAGCTCATCGGGGAGAATCGGCGACGGAGACTGCATGAAGTTAAACATGCGCTCCCATTGCGCTTCATGCAAGGATCCCTCCACGATTGTTTTGCGGAGATTGGCCTTAATGCTGCTACGCAAATGGGAAAACTGTCCCCGCACCTCGGAAAACGGAACGCCGTGAATCGCCCGGTTGCCGTTCGGGATGACGACGCCCGCAACATCTGAAGTGAACAGCGCTTCGTAGGTCGATTCAGAAAGCGGAACCGAGGGATGAACCGCTTTTACCAGCTCCCGCCGGTTCGCCGTGAGACGCCCCAGGAATGGGACCGATTTCATGCCGCTCGACCAAAGGGATTTCTGGCCGTCGGAATGGGACCACTCGCGATGAGTGGCCGGCTGCGTGATGGTGGTCGCCGAACGGGAAAACTGATCGACGGAGTGGACTTCGTGACGAATAGGTATGCCCTTATAAGCCAATGCCTTAAGCATCAACGGGGCATCCCATATAAGACTTTGACCTCCCGAAAGAACCGGCTGCTGCATGCGTATCTCCTTTTTTCTCCTATTTAATAATGTAAATGAACTGAAAGACTGCTCGGAAAAGATTGAAAATAAGACAACCTCTTCCGAAGAAGAGGTTGCTTGGTATCGTTGCGACGTCGTGATAGCAAATCAGCCCCTTCTTCGAGAGAGGTTAAGCGTAAACCAAAAATGATACTGAGGTTGGGGCCGATTACTCATTGAAATCAGAATACCCGGAAACCATGCATTACGTCAAGTCACCGCCACCGAGCGCTCCGTTTCGATATTCTTCCCGCCGGGCAGTTTGAATGAAATGAGGAATCCAAGCAGCACGAAAATCACGCCGTAACCCAGCATCGTTTTATTCGCGTCCACCGTTGCGCGCTCGCTCACCGTGCGGATTTCATCTTGCACGGGCGCAGGCAGATTGGAACCTTGGAGCATAATTCCGCCGCCGAACTCTACGTTCGAGGTTTGTGCGCTCGCGGCGGCGGCGACCTGCGTTTTCAATGTTTGTGGAATCGTCGCGCTGTTCAGAATGCCCGTCGAAAGATTCGCGGCGAGCGCGGTGAGCAAAATGGATCCTAAAATCGCGGCGCCAAAGGTTGATCCCACCTGCCGCAAGGTATTATTTACACCCGATGCCTCGCCGGCCTCCTGAACGGACACGGCAGAGAGCGTGACGTTATTCGATTGCGAAATCATAAGGCCCAATCCGGCGCCGAAGACAAGAAATCCCGGCACGAGCGCCCACGCGCTCGCCCCCGGCTGAAACTCCTGCCGCAAGAGCAGGAATCCCGCGGCGTCGAGAAGCAATCCTGCCTGAATCAATTTTTTGGGCGAAATGAATTTGCTGAGGTATGAAGAAAGCGGCGCCGCAACAAGAATCGCGAGCGACATCGGAAGCATCGCGATGCCCGTTTGCAGCGGATCGAATCCGCGCACTGCCTGAAAAAATATCGGCACCGAAAACAAGAGGCCCGTCTGTGCAAGCGAGAGCACGCCCGTGATCGACGCGCCCGTTATGAATTGCGTATTTGAAAACAGCGCGAGCGAGACGAGCGGCGTTTGCCCGCGGCGCATCATCCGGCGCTCCCACGCGAAAAAGAATATTAAGATGACGATGCCGAGCGCGATGAATCCCGGTACCGGCGAATAATGCACGAACTGAATCGCGCCGCCGAAAAGCGAAAACGGCCGCAACGCATGGAACCAGCCGTATGTCTCCGCCTCGATCATGCCGAATACGATCGAAAGGAGTCCAAGCGCGGAGAGCACGATGCCGAAATAATCGATCGTCGGCTTCTCTTCCGTTTCGCGCGCTTCCTGCACGATCATCGAGCCGATCACGAGAAGGATCGCAACGCCCACATTGATGCGGAACGCCCATCGCCATGTGTAATTCGTCGTGATCCAACCGCCCACGACAGGTCCGAGCGCCGCCGCGGCCGCGGCCACGCCGCCCCAAATGCCGAATGCCACGGCGCGATCGCGCCCGCGGTAATTTGAAACGAGCAGTGAAGCGGTCGCGGGCAGCATGATCGCGGCGCCGATCCCTTCGATGATCGATTCGCCTGAAATCATCACGCCCACCGAATTACTGATGGAAGTGATAAACGATCCGATGGCGAAAATAATGGCGCCCCACACGAACATTTTCTTGCGTCCGAAAATGTCGCCGAGGCGTCCGCCCGTCGTTGTGAATGCGGCGAGCATGAGCGAGTAAATCGTAATCACCCATTGGATATTCTGAATCGTCGTATGAAGGTCGCCGATGATCGCGCGGAGCGACACGTTCAAAATAGTCGTATCGAGGATGATGATCATGAGCGCAAGGCTCATCACGAGAAGCGGCATCCATTTCCGCAGGCCCGTTTTCGGCTGCTCGTTCGTATTGTTCATAAGGTATTATATCGGGGTGGTATAGTATAATATAACAAACATGAAAAAATCATTAACTACTGCTTTACTTTTCGGAACGCTTATTGCACCGGTTTTTGCGCATGCGCAGACTGCCGCAAGCCTGCAGGCGCAGATCAACGCCCTCCTTCAGCAAATCACGGTACTCCAGGCAAAACTGGGCACGACCGCCGCTCCGGCGCCATCCGCAATCGCCTGCCATTCGTTTAGCGCAAACCTTCACGCGGGAGCAACGGGCGCTGATGTCGCAGCACTGCAAAGCACGTTAACGAAAGATGGCGAAACGGTTTCCGCAACCGGCTATTTCGGTCCGCTCACAGCAGCGGCAGTTTCAAAATTCCAGGTTAAATACGCTTCAACTATCCTTGCGCCTGTCGGTCTTTCGC
>Ga0070681_10000965_pt1 | contig 24279 bp, 19 predicted proteins | sample KBSC83BmetaG_FD_65650 | JGI IMG/M metagenome (GOLD analysis project Ga0070681, IMG submission 65650) | Corn rhizosphere microbial communities from Kellogg Biological Station, Michigan, USA - KBS C8-3B metaG | ecosystem: Host-associated > Plants > Roots > Rhizosphere | place: USA: Michigan...
GCCGAGCACGCCGAGCGTCTTGCCGGCGAGCTCGATCCCGCCCCAGCGCGAGCGCTCCCATGTTCCCTGCTTCAGCGCGGCATGCGCCTGCGGGATGTTGCGCGCGAGCGCGACGAGCAGCCCGATCGTCTGCTCGGCCGCCGAGACGACCGTCGAGTCGGGAGCGTTCGCGACGACGATCCCGCGCCGGGTGGCGGCATCCACGTCGACGTTGTCGACGCCGACGCCCGCTCGCCCGATCACCTTGAGCCGGTCCGCGCGCGCGATCACCTCCCCGGTCAGCTGCGTCGCCGAGCGGATCACGATCGCGTCGTAGCCGGCGATGGTCTCGGCGAGGTCGGAGTCGCCGTCCACGTCGACGTCGAACCGGCTGCGGAGGAGCTCGACGCCGGCCTCCGCGATCGGCTCCCGGACGAGAACCCGCGGACGGTCAGGCATTCCTGGCGGGAACGGCCGCGTACGCCTCGAGTGCACGAGCCACACCGGCGCCACGCTCGACCTCCGCGCCGGCCTCCAGCAGAGCGAGCTCGACAGCCGCGAGCGCGGCGACGACGTCGAAGACGTCGTAGTAGCCGATGTGGCCGATACGGAACAGGCGGTTCTTCAGGCCGCCGTGGCCGCCGGCGAGGGTGACGCCGTAGCGGTCGCGCAGCGCAAGCCGCAGCTCACCCGCGTCGACGCCCTCCGGGGTGAGGATCGCAGTCACGACCGCCGAGCGGTCCTCGTCGGGCGAGAACAGCTCGAGCCCCATCGCCTTCGCACCCTCGCGGCAGGCGCGGCCGAGGCGAACGTGCCGGTCGAACGCGGCTTCGAGCCCCTCCTCGAGCAGCAGCCCGAGCGCGACGTCGAGGCCGCGGACGAGCGAGACGGCAGGCGTGAACGCGCTGTCCAGCTTCGCCTGCCCGGCGCGCGTCCGCTCCCAGTCGAAGTAGAAGCGCGGCGACGAGCCCAGCGCGGCGTACGCAGCCTCGGACACCGAGACGAGCCCGATCCCGGGCGGCGTCATCAGCGCCTTCTGCGAGCCGGAGGCGACGACGTCGAGCCCCCACGCGTCGGTCTCGAGCGGGACGGCGCCGAGGCTGGAGACGGCGTCGACCACGACGAGCGCGGCGGACGCCTTCGCCGCCGCGGCCAGCGCCTGGACGTCTGCGACGACTCCGGTCGACGTCTCCGAATGCGTCAGGAACACGGCCTTCGCGCCGCCGGCCTCCTCCAGCTTCGCGGCCAGGTCCTCCGCGCGCGGTGTCTCGCCCCACTCGTACTCGACCGCCTGCACATCGGCGCCGTACGCGGTCGCAAGCGCCCGCCAGCGCTCGCCGAAGGCCCCCGCCGAGACGACGACGACGCGATCGCCGGGCGAGCAGAGGTTCGCGACCGCGGACTCCATCGCACCCGTCCCCGACGACGTGAACAGGAGCACGTCTCCGGCGGTGCGGTAGACCGCGTGCAGCCGCTCGAGGCACTCGCCGAAGAGCGCACGGTAGTCCGGGCCACGGTGGTGGACGACCGGCTCGGCGAGCGCGGACAGCACCTCGGGCGGCACAGGCGTCGGCCCGGGCGTGAACAGGTACCGCTTCGCCGACATCGCTTCGAGCCTAGCGAAGAGTGTGGCTAACCCCACTGCGGGTTCACGCGTCGGTTGTTAGGTTGGCGGCGTGGATCAACCGGCCCCTGCAAGGGAGCAGTCGATGAGCAATGCGCAAACGAACGGAGCCGTCGTGGTCGCGCAGGACGTCGCCCGCCGCTACGGCGAGGGCGACACCGCGGTCGACGCGCTCCGCGGCGTGTCGCTGGACGTGTCGCGCGGACAGCTGACCACGGTCATGGGCCCGTCGGGGTCGGGCAAGTCGACGCTGATGCACATCCTCGCCGGGCTGGACCGGCCGACCGGCGGCAGCGTCGAGATCGGCGGCACCGAGATCACCACGCTCGGCGACTCCGACCTGACGAAGCTCCGCCGCGAGCACATCGGCTTCATCTTCCAGTTCTTCAACCTGCTGCCGATGCTGTCCGCCGAGGAGAACATCGTCCTGCCGCTGACGATCGCCGGAGAGAAGCCCGACAAGGCGTGGCTCGAGCAGCTGATCGAGTCGGTCGGGCTGAACGACCGGCGCACGCACCGGCCGTCGGAGCTGTCGGGCGGCCAGCAGCAGCGCGTCGCGATCGCACGGGCGCTCGTCTCGAAGCCTTCCGTCGTCTTCGCCGACGAGCCGACCGGCAATCTCGACTCGAAGACGGGCGGGGAGATCCTCGAGCTCCTCCGCCAGGCCGTGCAGGACGCCGGCCAGACGACCGTGATGGTCACGCACGACCCCCGGTCGGCCTCGATCGCCGACCGCATCCTCTTCCTCGCCGACGGCAACATCGTCAAGGAGCTGCCGCGCTCCGAGCCGTCCGCGGTGATCGCGGCGATGGAGGAGATCGGCCGGACGTGAGATCGATCGCGCTCCGCGGGCTCTGGGCGCGGAAGCTCAGGACGTTCCTGACCGCGTTCGCGATCGTGCTCGGAATCGCGACCGTGAGCGGCACGTTCGTGCTCACAGATTCGATCACCCACGCGTTCAACGCGATCTTCTCGAACATCTACCGCGGGACCGACGCATCCATCACCGGCAAGTCGGCGGTCAGCGTCGACGCGACCACCGACCTGCCGCCGTTCGACGAGTCGCTGCTCGGGAAGGTGGAGGATCTGCCCTCCGTGCAGGCGGCGATCGGCGGCGTCGCGGACACGGCGAACCTGATCGGCTCGAACGGCAAGGTGATCAGCTTCGGCGGCGCCCCGCATCTCGGCTTCTCGGTCGACCCGACCCAGGCGCGGTTCAACTCGCTGTCCCTGGTCGAGGGCAAGTGGCCCGGCCCGGATCAGGTCGTGATCGACCATTCGACCGCGAGCAAGAAGGACATCTCGGTGGGCGACCGCATCGGGGTGGAGGCGCAGGGGAGCGCCAAGCCCTTCACGGTGTCCGGCCTGGTCAAGTTCGGCACGAGCGGGCTCGACATCGGCGGCGCGACGCTCGCCGGGTTCGACCTGAAGAGCGCTCAGCGGCTCTTCCGGAAGGAAGGCAAGCTCGACCAGATCCGGGTCTCGAAGAAGTCCGGCGTCAGCGAGGCCGAGCTGCTCTCCGACATCCGGTCGATTCTCCCGCCGCAGACGCAGGTGAGGAGCGGCGCCGAGCAGGCCGACACCGACGCGGGCGACACCAACGCCTTCACGAGCTTCCTGCAGAAGTTCCTGCTCTCGTTCGGGATCATCGCGCTGTTCGTCGGGTCGTTCGTGATCGCCAACTCGCTCTCGATCACGGTCACCCAGCGGACGCGCGAGTTCGCAACCCTCCGGACGCTCGGCGCGACGCGGCGCCAGATCAGGCGCTCGGTGCTGCTCGAGTCGTTCATCATGGGCCTGCTCGCCTCGGTGGTCGGACTCTTCCTCGGCCTCGGACTGGCGAAGCTCCTCTTCTGGCTCTTCGGTGAGCTCGGGTTCACGCTGCCGAACACCGGCCTCCTGTTCAAGACGCGGACGATCATCGTCTGCCTGGTGGTCGGAACGCTGGTGACGATGCTCGCCAGTCTGCGCCCGGCGCGCCGCGCGACCCGCGTCCCCCCGATCGCCGCCGTCCGCGAAGGCGCGAAGCTGCCGCCGGGACGGTTCGCGAGGTACCGCGGCGTCGGCTCGGCGACGCTGGCGCTGCTCGGCTTCCTCGCGCTCGCCTACGGCATGTGGGGCGCGAGCGGAACGGGGCCGGTGCTCGCGTTCATGGGCATCGGCGCCGTGCTGATCTTCTTCGGCGTCGCGCTGTTCACCGCCCAGCTGATCCGGCCGCTGGCTGCCGTGCTCGGCGTCCCCGGTGACCGGCTGGCCGGTGCCCCGGGGATCCTCGCCCGCGAGAACGCGATCCGGAACCCGCAGCGGACCGGCTCGTCGGCGGCCGCGCTGATGATCGGGCTGACCCTGGTCACGCTCGTGACCATGCTCGCGACCTCCATCCGCGCGTCCTTCTTCGGCGCGGTCGACAAGATCTTCATCGCCGACTACGCCGTCACCGCCGAGAACAACTTCGACCTGATCCCGGCAGCGATCGGGCAGACGCTGAAGCAGGCGCCGGGGGTTCACGACGTCGTCGGGGTCCGGGTCGGCGACATGCGCATCAACGGCAAGCGCAACACCCTCTCGGCGGTCAACTCGGGCGGCAGCCGGATCTTCCGGCTCGACTGGACCGCCGGCTCCCCCGCGACGCTGGACACGCTCGGGCCGAACGACGCGTTCACGGACAAGGACTACGCCAAGAAGCACCACCTGTCGCTGGGCTCGAAGGTCCAGATCCTCGTGCCGAACGGCCAGCGGCCGACGTTCCGGATCGCCGGGATCTACGACCCCCCGTCCGGAGGGTCGCCCTTCAACGGGCCGCTCGTGATCTCGACCCCGACCTTCGACAAGCTCTATACGACGCCCCAGGACCAGTTCGTGTTCTTCAACGTGAACGGCGGCGCGTCGCCCGAGGCGAGCGCCCGCCTCGACAGCGACCTGAAGGGCTTCCCGAACGCGAAGATCCAGACCCGCGAGGAGTTCAAGAAGAACCAGGCGAGCTTCATCGGGAACATCCTCAACATCCTCTACGTGCTGCTCGCGCTGTCGGTGATCGTCAGCCTGTTCGGGATCGTGAACACGCTCGTGCTGACGATCTACGAGCGCACCCGCGAGCTCGGCATGCTGCGAGCGGTCGGCATGACCCGCTGGCAGGTGCGGTGGATGGTGTCGCTGGAGAGCGTGGTCACGGCGCTGATCGGCGCCGTCGTCGGGATCGCGCTCGGGATCGTCCTCTCGGTGCTGATGATCGTGCGCGTGGACTTCCTGGTGCTCTCCTGGCCGGTCGGCTCGCTGATCGTGTTCGCGATCGTGGCCGTGATCGCGGGGCTGGTCGCCGCAATCTTCCCGGCGAGACGCGCGGCCCGCCTGAACGTCCTCGAGGCGCTGCAGTACGAGTAACGGCGGCCGGCGGCGGTGGACTCGCTGAAGGGACAGCTGCTGCTCGCCTCGCCGGCGCTCTTCGACCCGAACTTCCGGCGGACGGTCGTGCTCGTCACCGAGCACACCGAGGAGGGCGCAGCCGGGCTCGTCCTCAACCGGCCGTCCGAGACGGCCGTCGCAGACGCGGTTCCCGACCTCCTGCCGCTCGTCTCCGAGGAGGAGCGCGTCTACGTCGGCGGCCCGGTGCAGGAGTCGGCCGTTCTCGTGCTCGCCGAGTTCGAGGACCCGGAGGAAGCCGCGCTGCTCGTCGTCGACGACATCGGCTTCCTGCCCGGCGACGGCGACTTCGACCTGCTCGCGGGCGCGACGCGCAGAGTGCGCGTGTTCGCGGGCTACGCCGGCTGGGGGCCGGGCCAGCTCGAGGCCGAGCTCGAGGAGTCGTCCTGGATCGTCGGGTCGTCGCCGGCGCCCGAGCTCTTCCCCGAGCTCGAGGACGACCTCTGGGCACGCATCCTGCGGGACAAGGGCGGCGTGTACCGCGTGGTCGCGCTGATGCCCGAGGATCCCTCCGTCAACTAGGGCCCGGCCTGTCGCTCGCCCGATTGACGCCTCGATTCGCGGCCCCCACACTGCCTCCGTGAGCTCCTGCCCGACCTGCGGTGTCGAGAACGCCGCGGACGCACGCTTCTGCAGCAGTTGCGGGACGGCGCTCGAGGAGCGGCAGGCCGTCCACGAGGAGCGGAAGGTCGTCTCCGTCCTGTTCGTCGACCTCGTCGGGTCGACGGCACGTGCCGACAACGCCGACCCCGAGGACGTCCGCGAGACGCTCGGGCTGTTCCACGGGCGGGCAAGACGGCACATCGAACAGCACGGCGGCGTCCTGGAGAAGTACATCGGCGATGCGGTGATGGCAGTCTTCGGCGCGCCGACAGCCCACGGCGACGACGCGGAGCGTGCGGTTCGCGCAGGGCTCCGGGTGCTGTCGGGAATGGCCGAGCTCAACCGCGACCACGGCCTCGACCTCGCCGCCCGCGCAGCCGTCAGCACAGGCGAGGCGGTCGTCTCGGTCGACGGCGGTCAGGGCGAGCCGCTGGCGATGGGAGACGTGGTGAACACCGCCGCCAGATTGCAGTCGGCCGCACCTGAAGGGCGGCTGCTCGTCGGCTCGGAGACGTACCGCGCGAGCCGCACCGGGATCCAGTACGAGGCCCACCACGCGATCGACGCGAAGGGCAAGGCGCAGGCGGTCGAGGCCTGGCTCGCCGTCGCGCCGGTGGCCGACGACGTGGAGCCCGCAGCGCGACGCGCCCCGCTCGTCGGTCGCGGGCGCGAGCTGGACCAGATGCATTCGGCCTGGCTCCGGTGCCTGGACGAGCGACGGCCGCATCTCGTCACCATCCTCGGGCCGCCCGGGATCGGGAAGTCGCGTCTCTGCCACGAGTTCGCGGCGCTGGTCGCGGACAGCGGCGGCCGCATCCTCCGCGGCCGCTGCCTGCCGTACGAGGAGCAGGTCGGGTACCAGGCCTTCTCTCGGCTGGTGTCCGCCGCGAGCGGGATCCTCGGGTCCGACGAATCCGGGACGGCGCGCGAGAAGCTGCGCTCGACGGTCGATCGCCTCCTGCCGGAGGGCGAGCGGACCGAGACGTTCCGCTACCTCGCACTGCTGCTCGGCCTCGCGCCGGAGGACGCCGCGCCGCAGGCGCTCCTGCTCTTCTTCGCCGCCCGCCGCTTCCTGGAGTGCGTCGGGCACGAGCAGCCGGTCGTGTCCGTGTTCGAGGACATCCACTGGGCCCAGCCGAGCGAGATCGCCCTGCTCGAGTACCTGACCCAGCACCTCCGCGACTCGCCCGTGATGCTGGTCGCCGCCACGCGGCCGGAACTCCTCGACGAGCACGCGACCTGGGGAGCCGGCCTGGCGGCGCAGACGACGATCCCGCTCGACCCGCTGTCCGCGGAAGACGCAGCGGCCCTGGCGGAGCGGCTGCTTCCTCCGGACGGCGGTGCGAACGCCCTCGGCCGCATCATCGAGACCGCCGGCGGGAACCCGCTGTTCCTCGAGGAGCTGTCGGCCTCGGTCGCCGAGCTCGGCGCCGGCGCGGACCTGCCGATCACCGTCCGGGAGGCGATCGCGGCGCGCATCGACGCGCTGCCGGCGGATGCCCGCGGGACGCTGCTCTCCGCCGCGGTCGTCGGACGGACGTTCTGGCGCGGCGTCGTCGAGGCCCTCGCCGAGCTGCGCGACGTCGATTCCGCGCTGGCCCAGCTCGAGGCGCGCGACCTCGTGCGGCGCGACTCCTCCAGCCAGCTTGCCGGCGACGTCCAGTTCACGTTCAAGCACATGCTGATCCGTGAGGTGGCCTACGCCACGGTGCCGCGGGCCGTCCGCCGTGCACGCCATGCGGCCGTGGCCGGGCGCATCGAGCAGACGGTGGCCTCGCCCGGGGCTGCGCTCGCCACGATCCTCGCTCACCACTGGCGGGAAGCAGGCGAGCCGGAACGGGCGATCCCCTACCTGCTGTCGGCGGCCGACGCGGCACGCCGAAGCTGGGCTCAGCACGCCGTCGTCGATCTGTACTCGACGGCGCTCGAGCTGGCACCGGACGATGCCCAGCGGCGGAGGATCAGGCTCGATCGCGGCATCGCGCTCGTCGAGCTCGCCGACTACGAGGGTGCGGCGGAGGAGCTCGCCGCGCTCGTATCGGAGCTCGAGGGCCAGGACCTGCTCGACGCACTGATCGCACTCGGCCACGCCTACGTCTGGACCGAGCGGGAGGAGGACGCGCTCGCAACGGCCGCGTCGGCGGCAGCGGTCGTCGCCGAAGTCGCCGACGCCACCGCCGCCCCGGCCGTGATGGCGCTCGAGAGCCAGGGACTGGCCATGCGCGGCGGGGACGGCGAGCTCGAGCGGGCGTTCGAGCTCGGGGAGCAGGCGCTCCGTGACTGGGTGCCGCGCGCGCGGCCGCTTTCGCTCAGGCACCAGCTGCATCTCCACGCAAACGCCGCCTACTGGACCGGACGGTACGAGCGGTCTCTGGCCCTCTCCGGGCAGACGCGCGCGCTCGCCGCCGACATCCAGAGCGCCGAGTCGCTGTTGCGCGGCGGCGGGCATCAGGCGCTCAGCCTCGTCGCGCTCGGCCGGCACGAGGAGGCGATCGCGATCTGGGACGAGCTGCTCAAGATCGCCGACGACCACGGCCGCAGCCCCAACGTCCTGCTCAACTACTCCTCGGTCGCGTACCGGGAGCTGTACTTGCTCGACGAGGCCCGCCGCCGCACCGAAGAGGCGCTGGAGCTTTCCGCCGACCTGGCGTTCAGCATGCCGCGGCAGTTCGCGGGCTCGGATCTGCTCTTCACGCTGCTGCTGATCGGGGACGTCGGCGCCGCGCAGACGGTCTGGCCCGCCCGCTGGGAGGGCGTGAACGAGGCGACGGCCTGGACGACCTGGCTGATCGCCGGCCGGCTCGCCGCTGCCCGCGCCGAGATCGCGCTGCAGGCGGAAACGCCGGAGACGGCGCTGGAATGGGCGCAACGGTCGCTCGAGATCGCGCGCGGGACGCACCGGCGCAAGTACGAGTCGCGCTCGCTGACCATGCTCGGCCGGGCGCTCACGCAACTCGGTCGCCGCGACGACGCGCTCGCCGCCCTCCGCTCCGGAGTCGCGATCGCGGACGAGCTCGTCGGCCCGCCGGCGCGGTGGCAGGCGCGAGCCGCCCTCGGCGACGCCGCGTATGAGCTCGGCGACGACGAGACCGCCGACGCCGCGTTCGCGGAGGCGGCGCAGCTCGTCGACGGCTTCGTCGAGACGCTTGCTCCCGAGCGGGCCGCCGCCGTGCTCGCCGCGGAGCCGGTCTCGGATCTCCGCTCGCGCGCCGGGCGCTAGTCAGCCGCGAACGCGGCGACCGTCCCGTCGACGTCGTCCTCGGTCGTCTGCCAGTTGCTGACCGAGATCCGGATCGCCTGCCGTCCCGCCCACGCCGTGCCGCTCATCCAGGCGACTCCGCTTCGCTGGACGGCGGCGAGCTTCGCGGCGGTCTCCTCGTCGGAGCCGAAGCGGAAGAGCACCTGGTTCAGCACGACGTCGTTGAGCACCTCCACGCTGGGAACATCGGCGATGCCGGCCGCGAACCGCTGCGCCAGGTCGCAGCAGCGCTCGACCAGCTCGGCGATGCCGCTCCGGCCGAGTGAGCGGATCGCGGCATAGACGGGGAAGCCGCGCGCGCGTCGCGAGAACTCCGGCGTCCAGTCGACCTGGTCGCGCGGGCCGCCCTCGCCGCTCTGGACCAGGTACTCGGCCTGGACCGACATCGCCCGCCGGTGGGCGTCGGGCTTCGCGCAGAAGATGATCCCGGAGTCGTACGGGACGTTGAGCCACTTGTGGCCGTCGGTCGACCAGGAATCGGCACGCTCGGCGCCGGCTACGAGGTGCGCGAGGCGCGGGCTGGCCGCGGCCCAGAGCCCGAACGCGCCGTCGACGTGCAGCCAGGCGCCTGCGGCCTCGGCCGTGTCGGCGATCTCCTCGAACGGATCAGACGAGCCGGTGTTCACCTCACCCGCCTGGGCACAGACGATTGCCGGCCCGTCGGCGGAAGCCAGCGCCTCGCGCAGGGAGTCGGGGCGCATCCGCCCCTGCTCGTCGGCCGCGACCGGGACGAGCGAGCCGGTGCCGAGCCCGATCAGGCGGAGCGCCCGCGGTAGGGTCGAGTGCGTCTTCTCCCCTGCGAGCACCCGGATCGGCGGCGCGCCGGTGAGGCCGTCGCGCTCCACGTCCCAACCGGCCTGCGCGAGCACGTGGTTGCGTGCAGCCGCCAACGCGGTCGCATGCGCCATCTGCGTGCCGGTGACGAACGCGAAGGAGACCCCGCGCGGCAGTCCGAGCAGCTCGGCGAGCCATTCACCGGCCACCTCCTCGACCACCGATGCCGCCGGGCCGGCGACGTACAGGCCAGCGTTCTGGTCCCAGGTCGAGGTCAGCCAGTCGGCGGCGAGCGCCGCCGGCACGGCGCCGCCGATGACGAAGCCGAAGTACCGCCCGCCGGCGATCGCGACCGCGCCGGCGTCGCCGGCGGCGGCCAGCTCGCGGACGACCTCGCGCGCGTCGGTCGGGCCCTCCGGCACGGGCCCTCCGAGCCGGGCGCGGAGCTCGTCGACCTCGACGCGGGGAAAGACGGGACGGTCGGGCAGGCTCTCCAGGAAGTCGGCGGCGAGGTCGGCGGTCTCGCGGAGGAGGTCGCGCATGCCCGGACGCTACCCGCCCGCCCGGATCTGGCCGAGCGTCGCGCGCGGTGTGATCGCCTCGGGATCGACACGAAGCTCGAGCACCGCCGGCCTTCCCTCCGCGAGCGCCGCCTCGAACGCCGGCGCGAAGTCGTCGGTCCGCTCGACCCGCGCGGCGAACGCGCCGAACGACTCGGCGTAGTCGACGAAGTCGGGGTTGACGAGCTCGGTGGCGACGGTCCGCCCCGGGAAGTGGCGCTCCTGGTGCATACGGATCGTCCCGTACATTCCGTTGTTCACGAGCAGCACGACGACCGCGGCTCCGTACTGGGCGGCGGTCGCCAGCTCGTGGCCGCTCATGAGGAAGTCGCCGTCGCCGCTCAGGCAGACGACCACGCGCTCGGGGTACAGGAGCTTGGCGGCGACCGCGGCCGGGACGCCGTAGCCCATCGCCCCGGCGCACGGGGCGAGCTGCGTGCCGTAGCGGCGGAACTCGTAGAAACGGTGCGCCCAGACGGTGTAGTTGCCGGCACCGTTCGTGAGCACTGCATCGTCCGGAAGGCGCTCGCGCAGGTAGGCCATCACCTCGGCCAGCTGGAGGTCGCCCGGCAGGTCGCGGTGGCGGAGGTTGGCGAGATAGTCGGCGCGGGCCTGCTCGACCCAGGCGGCCCGACGGGTGCCGTCGACCGGCCGGAGCATGGCGGCGAGCTCGGGCGAGCCCGAGACGATCGCCAGCTCCGGCTCGTAGACCCGGCCGAGCTCGGCCGGATCGGCGTGGACGTGAATCAGCCGCTGGCGGGGGCGCGGCGGCGCGAGCAGCGAGTACTGGCGCGTGGCGATCTCGCCCAGGCGCGTGCCGAGCGCGAGGACCACGTCGGCGTCCTGGACACGCTGTGCGAGCGCGGGATCCATCCCGATCGTCAGCGGCCCGGCGTAGGTGCGCGAGCCGTTGTCGACGTAGTCCTGGCGGCGGAAGGAGGCGGCGACGGGCACGGTCGAGGCCTCCGCGAACGCGATCACGTCCCGGCCCGCCTGCTCGCTCCAGCCGCCGCCGCCGACGACGATCAACGGCCGCTCGGCGGCTGCGAGCAGCTCCAGCGCGCGGTCGACGTCCGCCGGCGACGGCGCCGGCCGCGACGGGCGGTAGCGCGTGGCATCGGGAACGGCGGCCTCGTCGTCCTGGACGTCCTCGGGCAGCGCAACCACCACTGGTCCGGGACGGCCCGAGGTCGCGGTGTGGAACGCCCGCGCGATCAGCTCCGGCGTCTCACCGGCATCCTCGAGCGTCGTCACCGCCTTCGCCATCTCGCCGAACATCCGCGTGTAGTCGAGCTCCTGGAACGCCTCGCGGCCGAGGTGCCCACGCGGCACCTGGCCGACGAGGAGGACGAGCGGGGTCGAGTCCTGGTAGGCGGTGTGGATGCCGACCGCCGCGTGTGTCGCCCCCGGAGCGCGCGTCACCAGGCAGACGCCGGGCCGGCCGGTCAGCTTCCCGTACGCCTCCGCCATGTTGGCGGCGGCCGCCTCGTGGCGGGTCGTGTAGAGCCGGATCGGCGAGTCGCCGAGCGCGTCCAGCACGCTGATGTAGCTCTCGCCCGGGACGCAGTACGCCGTGTCCACGCCGTGGACGAGCAGCTGGTCGACCAGGATCCGCGCGGCGGTGCGCACGCTAGAAGGCGATCGGGTACTCGCCGTAGACGGTCGGGCGCTGGAGCTTCGGCCGGTCCTCGTCGGCCGGATCGACGTACCTGATCGTCCGCTTGCCCGCCCACTCCGGGGGCAGCAGCATGACGCGGACGAAGGCGCTGTCCTCGGTCGCCGAGGCGGTCGCCAGAACGGGCTCGGGGCCGCTCTCGAACCACGGCTCGCCCGGGCCGTAGTCGTGCGTCTCCCCGCCCGATTCGATCCGGATCGAGCCGTGCAGCAGGTAGCGGATGCCGGGCCCCGGGTGGGTGTGCCGGTAGGCGATCCCGCCCGGCGGGAAGTCGATCCGGTCGTGGCGCATCAGCCAGCCCGGCTGCACCTCGACCGGCCCGGCGAGGAGCGCGTCGTCGAGTTCGGCGTCGAGCAGCTCCCAGACGAGCGTCGTCCCGTCGTCGAGCTCGTGGACGACCGCGTTCTGCGCGTCGTGCGCGCTCCGGGAGAGCGCGAGGATCAATCCCGCTCCCGGCGCGGGCGAAGCCGGCGCCTCCGCTCCCGGTTGAGCTCCGTCAAGCCCGCGCTCAATGGAAGTACTGGCCGCCGTCGATGACCATCGTCTGGCCCGTGATGAAGTCCGCTGCCGGCGTGCAGAGGAAGACGACCGCGCCGACCACGTCGTCCGGCACCTGGTCGCGCTGGATCGTGCGCGCCGCGACGGAGACGTCGCGCAGCTTCTCCACCACCTCCGGGTGTGCCTCGACGCCGGCGGTCATCGTGAAGCCGGGCGCGACGCAGTTCACGTGGATGCCGTCCTTGCCGAGCTCCTTCGCCAGCGCACGGGTGAAGGCGACGATTGCGCCTTTCGAGGTCACGTAGTGGAGCAGGAACGGCACGCCGCGGAACGGTGTTCCCGACGAGATGTTCACGATCTTGCCACCGCCCTGCTCACGCATAGCGGGCACCGCGGCACGGCAGGTCAGGAACATGGAGGCGACGTTCACGTCCATCACCTGCCGCCACTCCTCGAGCGGGATCTCCGAGAACGGCCGCATCGCCAGCGAGGCGTAGAGGCCGGCGTTGTTGATCAGGATGTCGAGGCGTCCGTGCCGGCCGAGAGTGTCGTCGACCATCCGCCCGACGTCCTCCTCGTTCGCGACATCCACCTGGATGCCGCCTTCGGGCGGGCGCAGGTCGGCGACGGCGACGGTCGCGCCTGCGGCCGCGAGACCCGCCGCGATCGCTGCGCCGATCCCCTGTGCGCCGCCGGTGACGAGCGCGACCTTCCCCTCCAGGCGGCTCACCTCAACGGCGAGAACGAGGTGGGAATCAGGATGCGGTTCTCCTGGGTGTGGATCAGCGGCTGGACCTTCGCAAGGAACGCGACCCACGCCTCGTCCGCCTGCAGCTCGCGCCGGCGCCTCGCGCGGTCCTCGAAGTCGTCGTATGCCCAGATGTGCGTGTAGGTCGAGGGCCTGCCGACCTCGGTCGTGAACGCCCCGACGAGACGGCCCAGGTAGCGCTCCTGGAGCGCGACCCCCTCGGTCTCGTACAGCCCGACGAGCTCGTTCAGCTTGCCGGTGTAGACGTGGTAGTCGCGCTCCTCGACGATCACGTATCGATTCTACGATGCGCGGTGCGCATGTCCCTCCGCGACCGGATCGCACCCGCTCTCCAGGACCTCGTCGCCGGTCCGATGGAGAAGAAACCGTTCATCGAGGAAGGGCGGCGGAAGCTGCTCGCGCCCGCCCAGGGGCGGGTGCTCGAGGTCGGCGCCGGCACCGGGTTCAACGCGCGGTACTACCCCGAGGGCGTCGGCGACGTGACGCTGACGGACGAACTCGGAGGCATGCTCCGCCGTGCCGAGCGGCGGGCTGACGAGGCGGGCCGTCGCGTCGAGACGGTGACGGCGCCGGTCGAGCGCCTGCCGTTCGAGGACGAGTCGTTCGACACCGTCGTCGGCTCGTTGCTCCTCTGCTCCGTCGACGACCAGGACGCCGCGCTCGCGGAGATCCGGCGCGTGCTGAAACCCGGCGGCCGCTATCTGTTCCTGGAGCACGTCCGCTCGGACGACCCGAAGGTGGCCAGGCGGCAGGACCGCTGGGAACGCGTCTGGGGCATCGTCGCCATGGGCTGCCACCCGAACCGCGACACGTTGCCGCGGATCGAGTCGGCGTTCGCGGTGGACGAGGTCGAGCGCAGCGAGCTGCCCGAAGGCCCGAGCCTGATCCGGCCGTATGTCCTCGGCCGGGCGCACAGGCAGTAGGAGCTCACAGCCGACCCCGGGACGGTCCGCAGTCGGGGACAATGCCCGTTGCCGACACCGGTGTAAGCTCTTCGGTGGTGATGGAACGGCGCGCTGGCTCCCGGGTCCGGTACCGCGCGGCCCTTGCGGCGCTCGGCGTCTCCGCCGCCAGGCTGCGCTCGCAGCCGCTCCGTCCCGTGCTCGTCGTGGCAGGTGTCGCCCTCGCGTTCGCGATGACGGTCGCGATCGTCGGAGGCAGCCTGGTCGCACGCCAGCAGGCGCTCGGACAGGCGCTCGGTTCGTTGCCGGACAGCGCCCAGGGCTTCCGGGTCGACCGGTTCGGAACGCCCCTGAGCAGACAGATGTACGGGCGCGCGGACCACGAGGTGCGACGGGTGCTCGGCGCGCTGTCGCCGGGCGTGGCGCGACGGGTCGTGTTCTTCCGGCAGCTGCGGGTCGCCGGGCAGCTGGTCGAGATCGCGGGCGTCGACCGGCTCACACAGGTGATCCGGCTGCGCTCCGGGCGGCTGCCGCGCACCTGCACGCCGGCGTCGTGCGAGATGCTGCAGATCGGCGGGAGCGGGCGCGCGCGGCTGCACCAGGGCGACGTCCGGCTCGACCGCGTCGGAGTCGCCGAGCTACGCGATCCCGGGCTGTTCGGCTACATCTCGGCCGCGGGCGCCAGCCCCGCCGCGCCGCCGGTCGTGCTGATCGCGCCGAGCGTCGATTCGCTCGAGCGGCTGCCGTCGCTCCAACCTTTCTACCGCGTGTATTCGTGGCTCTCACCCCTCCGCGCGGACCGTCTGCACACGTGGGACGTCGATCGGATCCTCGCAGCGGAGTCGCGCGGCCAGGCGGCGCTGTACGCGACGGATTCTGCGTTCCGGCTGAGCAGTCCCGACGACGAGCTGCTGAACGCGACCCGGCGCGGAACGATCGCCGCCAGGCGCCTGATCCTGGTCGGCGGCGAGACGAGCGCGTTGCTGCTCGGGTTCGCGATCATCGCCGCGGTCGGCCTGCGCCGCGGGCTCGGGAGCGAACGGCGGCGCCTGCTCGCCCGCGGTGCGCGGCGCTGGCAGGCGTGGCTGGCGCTCGCGGCCGAAATCGGGGCGATGACGCTTGCGGGAGCGCTCCTCGGGGTCGCGGCCGGCGCGACGATCGTCGCCGCGATCGCAGCCGCGACCGATCAGCCGATCGGTGGGATCCTCTCGCACACCCTGCTGGCGGGCTGGACGCTCGGCGCGCTGGCAGGGGGCGTGCTCACGGTCACCCTCGTGCTCGCCGCGACGACGCTGACGCGGGACGACGAGGAGGGACGCCGGCGCATCCGCCTGTCGGACGTTGCCGCGGTCGGGGCGGCGGCCGCGATCGTCGTCGGGCTCAGCCGGGGGGCGCTCGACCCCGGAAACGTCTCCGGCGGCGATACGGTGCTGTTGCTCGTCCTCCCCGCGCTCGTCTGCTTCGTGGTCGCGGTCGTGCTCGCACGCCTGCTCGGGCCGGCCATGCGGGCGGGCGAGCGGTTGACGCGCGGCCGCTCGCTGACCCTTCGCCTCGGGGTCCTCGCGCTCGCCCGCGCCCCGTCGCGGACCGTCGTCACCTGCGCGTTCATCGCGGTCGCACTCGGGCTTGCGCTCTTCGCGGCCGCCTACCGGGCGACGCTCGCCCGCGGCGCCTCCGACCAGGCCGCGTTCCAGGTACCGCTCGACTACACGGTCAGCGAGGGCTCGAGGCTGGTGCAGCCCCTCGACGCCGCTCCGCTCTCGGCCTACGCCGGGACGGCGCCGGGCGCCCGGGCCTTTCCGGTTCTCCGGCTCGCGGCGACGACGCCCGGAACCGGCACGGCAGTCCTGTCGCCGACCGTTCTCGGGGTTCCGGCCGCCGCCGTCCGGCGGCTGCGCTGGCGCTCCGACTTCTCCTCCCTCCCGGTCTCGTCCATTGCGCACAAGCTGTCGGCCCAGGGACAGCCGCGGCTGCGCGGCGTGCGGATCCCGGCGGGGACGGAGAGGCTGTCCACGCGGGCGCGGCTTCGGGGGGCGGACGTGCTCGCCTGGATCGTGGTCGGGGACCCGCGTGGCCGCGTCTCGCTCCTCCCGCTCGGGCGCGTGCCCAGGCAGGCGGCGACGCTGACGGCGCACGTTCCCCGCGGCCGCGGGCTGCGCGTGCTAGGCATCCAGCTCGCCCTCCCGGAGACCGAGGCGTTCATGCTCGCGCACGACGAGGCCGAGGGCACGGTCGCGGCGGCGCCGTCGGGCGAGATCGCGATCGCGCCGCTCCGCGCCGGCGGCCGCGTGCTGACCGACTGGCGTGACTGGACGCTCTCCACCGGGGGCGACGTGCTCCCCCGGACCGGCGGCGCGACGATCCGGTACGCCTTCCCGGACACCGGGCTCCGCCTGGTCTTCCGCCCGGCGCAGCCGACCGACGGGCAGCTGATGCCCGTGGTCGTCTCGCCCGACGTTGCTCGCGGCGTGGGCGGGGTCGGAGCGACGACCGTGCTCGACTTTCAGGACACGCACGTCGACGCCCGAATCGTCGGGGTGGCGTCGCGCCTGCCGTCCGTTCCCGCCGACAGCGGCGCATTCGTCCTCGCCGACGCCGCCTGGCTGTCGACCGCGATCGACGCGAACGCTCCCGGCGAGGGGACGCCGAACGAGGTCTGGATCTCGACCCCGGGCGGCGGCTCGGTCGCGGGACAGGCGCTGCACCGGCCGCCGTTCTCGAGGCTCGTCGTGGAGTCGCGCGCGGCGATCGAGCGGCGGCTGGCCGGGGACCCGCTGGCGCACGCCACCGCGATCGCCCTGGGCGCCGCGGGGCTGGTGGCGCTCGTGCTGGCCGTGCTCGGCTTCTGGGTCGGCGTGGCCAGCGAGCTGCACGACGAGAAGAGCGACTTCTTCGACCTCGAGGCGCAGGGCCTGCCGCCGGCCGACATGCGCCGCCAGCTGCGAATGCGCGGCGTGATCCTGCTGGTGCTCGGCTTCGCCGGCGGTCTGGCGCTCGCGCTGCTGCTCTCCCGCCTGGTCGTCTCGTTGATCCGGGTGTCCGGAACGACCGGAGTGCCGGAGCCCCCGTTGCGGCTGGATCCCGACTGGCTCGTCGCGGGCATCGGGATCGCGGCGCTCATGCTCGCCGCCTTGCTCGTGGCGGAGGCTGCTTCGCGCGCCGCCTTCCGCGGCAACCGGCCCGAACGTGCCTCCTGGAGCCTCGAATGACGCTCGCCGTCGACGTCCGCGAGGCCTTCCGCATCCACCGCTTCGGCGGCGCGACCTCCGTCGCGCTCCAGGGGCTGACGCTCCAGGTCGAGCAGGGCGAGATCGTGGTCGTGCTCGGGCCGAGCGGCTCCGGGAAGTCGACCCTGCTGCGTACGGTCGCGGCGTTCGACCGGCTGTCCGCCGGCGTTGCCCGCGTGCTCGGCACGGACGTCGGGAGCCTCGACCCGGGAGCGGCGGCGATGTTCCGGGCGCGGAACCTGGGATTGCTCGACCAGCACTACGCACGGGCGCTCTCCCCCGACTTGACCTGCATCCACACCGTCGGCCTCGGGCTCGAACTGCTCGGCTCGCCGCGGCCGGAGGCTCGCGCAATCGCCGCCGGGCTGCTCGAGCGCGTCGGGCTCGGCGACCGGCTCAATGCACGCCCCGGGTCGCTGTCGGGCGGCGAGCAGCAGCGCGTCGCCCTGTGCGCCGCACTGGCCCACCGCCCCCGGCTGCTGCTGGCAGACGAGCCCGCCGGCGAGCTGGACGCCGAGAACGCAGCGATCGTCTACGCGCTGATCGCCGAGCTCGCACGCGAGCAGGGGACGACCGCGCTCGTGGTCAGCCACGACGAGGCGGCGGCGACGATCGCCGACCGCCTGGTCTACGTCCGCGACGGCCGCGTGGTCGAGGAGGGACGCCCCGGCGTCCGCTCGTCGCTGGTCGTGACCGAGCCGGGCTGGGTGCGGCTACCGGACCCGCTGCTCGAGGCGCTCGGCTCGCCGACGCGGCTTCATGCCGAGCGCCGCGAGCAGGAGCTCGTGCTGTCGAGCGACTCGCTCGACCGGGCGCTCGATACTCCCGCGCCCGCGATGTTCCACGAGCACGCGGCGACGCCGGGAGCGACGGTGGCCGAGCTGCGCAGCGTGTTCAAGCGCTTTGCGGGAGCGCCGAGGCCTGTGCTCTCGGGCGTCTCCGCCTCGTTCGCATCGGGGACGCTGACGGCGGTGGTCGGCCGGTCGGGGAGCGGCAAGACGACGCTCCTCCACCTGCTGGCCGGCCTCGAGCGGCCGGACGAGGGGCACGTGCTCGTCCAGGGCCGCGAGATCGACGACCTCGATCGCGCCGGCTCGGCTGCGGTTCGGCGCGAGCACGTGGCGCTCGTCACCCAGGAGCCGGGGCTCGTGCCACACCTCAGCGCCCGCGAGAACGTCGAGCTGGGACTGCTCGTGCGTGGGCTCGACGGCGACCCCGCCGCCGCACTCGCCGAGGTCGGACTGGGCGCGCGGCTCGACCACCGCGCCGACCGGCTCTCCGCCGGTGAGCGGCAGCGGGTCGCGATCGCCCGCGCGCTGGTGGCCGGTCCCGTGCTGCTGCTCGCGGACGAGCCGACCGCCCGCCTCGACCAATCGAACGCACGCGCCGTGGGCGAGCTGCTCGCGAAGCTCGCGCACGAGCACGGCACCGCCGTGGTCTGCGCCACCCACGACGAGGTCGTGATCGAGCAGGCCGACCGCCGACTCGAACTAGGGACTGACCCCGCACGGGGTCTGACCCCACAGGCCGCGGTGCACTCCGGCTCCTTGGGGACAGTCCCCTCCGGGGACAGTCCCTAGGCGATTCCGGCCAGGGCCAGGTATTTCAGCTCGAGCCAGTCCTCGATGCCGTACTTCGAGCCCTCGCGGCCGATGCCCGACTCCTTCATGCCTCCGAACGGCGCGACCTCGGTGGAGACGAAGCCGGTGTTGATGCCGACGATGCCGTAGTCGAGCGCCTCCGACACGCGCCAGACGCGGCCGACATCGCGACTGTAGAAGTACGCGCAGAGGCCGTACGGCGTGTCGTTCGCGATCCGCACGGCCTCCTCCTCGGTCGCGAACCGGGAGATCCCGGCCACGGGGCCGAAGGTCTCCTCGTGGCTCATCGCCATCCCGCCGGTCAGGCCGGTGAGCACGGTCGGCTGGAAGAACGTGCGGCCGAGCCCGTGGCGCTCGCCGCCGACGTGCAGCTCGGCACCGCCCTCGACCGCGTTCGCGACGTGCCGCGTCACCTTGTCGAGCGCCGCGTCCTCGATCAACGGCCCGATCCTCGCGTCCGGCTCGGTGCCGGCGCCGACCTTCAACCCCACGACCGCCTCGACCAGCCGCTCCAGGTAGGCGTCGTAGATCCCCTCTTGGACGAGGATCCGGTTCGCGGAGATGCACGTCTGGCCGGAGTTGCGGAACTTGCAGACGACGGTGCCGGCGACCGCCTCGTCGAGGTCGGCGTCGTCGAAGACGACGAACGGCGCGTTGCCGCCGAGCTCGAGCGAGATCTTCTTCAGGCCCTTCGCGCACTGGGCCATCAGCAGCTTGCCCACCTCGGTCGAGCCGGTGAAGCCGACCTTGCGGACGAGCGGGCTCGAGGTCATCTCGCCGCCGATCGCAGGCGCGTCCTCGGCGTCGCCCGTGACGACGGAGAAAACTCCCCGCGGGAGCCCGGCCTCCTCGGCCAGCGCAGCGACAGCCAGCGCGGACAGCGGCGTCTGCTCGGCGGGCTTGAGGACCATCGTGCAGCCCGCTGCCAGCGCGGGGGCGGCCTTGCGGGTCGGCATCGCAGACGGGAAGTTCCACGGCGTGATCCCCGCGGCGACGCCGACCGGCTGCTTGAGCACGAGGAGGCGGCGGTCGGGCAGCGGCGACGGGATCGTGTCGCCGTAGACGCGCTTGCCCTCCTCACCGAACCACTCGAGGAACGACGCGGCGTAGCGGATCTCGGCCTCGGACTCGGCGAGCGGTTTCCCCTGCTCGAGCGTGAGCAGCAGCGCCAGGTCGTCCAGGTGCTCGAGCATCAGGTCCGCCCAGCGGCGCATGGTCCGGGCGCGGTCGGCCGCGGTGCGTCCGCGCCAGCCCGGGAAGGCCGCCTCGGCCGCCTCGAGCGCCCGCCGGGTCTCCGCCGCGCCCATCCGGGGCACGTGCGCGAGCTCCTCGCCGGTCGCAGGATTCGTCACCGGGAACGTCTCGCCGGAGTCGGCGTCGACCCATTCGCCGTTCAGCCAGGCCTGCTCGCGGAGGAGGTCGGCGTTCGCGAGCGGCGACTTCGTGATCATCGGCCCCCCAACCAGTCGCGGATCTCGTGCGGGGTCAGGGTCCGCTTACCCAGCTCCTCCGCCGGCGGTAGGAAGTCGCGGGCGACCCGCAGCACGACGTCCTCTGTGTCGGAGAACGGGCTGAGGATCTTCGTGCCCTTGAGCAGCACCTTGCCCGGGAGCGGGGCGCCGACCGCGCTCAGGTGCGCGGCCGAGTAGCCCTTGCCCTTCAGCGCTTCGTTCGCCTCGTCGATCACGGCGCCTCCAGCTTCTCACGCAGGAGCTCGTTGACCACCTTGGCATTGGCCTTGCCGCCGGTCTCCTTCATCACCTGGCCGACGAAGAAGCCGAGCAGGCCGTCCTTGCCGCCGCGGTATGCCTCGACCTGCCCGGGGTTGGCGGCGAGCACCGCCTCCACGAGCGGCTCGAGCTCGGAGGTGTCGGAGACAGCCGTCTGTGCCAGGTAGTCGTCCGCGGCGAAGCCGTCATCGGCACTGGACGCGACCGCGCTCGACAGCGCCTCCCTGGTCAGGTCCTTCGCCGCCTTGGCCACCTTGGCCAGCTCGGCGAGGTTCGCCCCCGCCGGAATCGGCTGGTTCATCGCGAAGTTGAACGCCTCCCGCTCGGCAACCCCGCCCGTGACGAGCCCGCGGTACGCGGGGTCGCGGTCGGTGGTGACGAGCGCCCAGGCATCCTCGACTCCGAGCGCCTCCGCCCGTGCGCGAATCGCGTCGGCCGGCAGCTCCGGCAGCTCTCCGCGCAGCCGCTCGACCAGCGCCGGCTCCGGCTCGACCGGCACGAGGTCGGGCTCGGGGAAGTAGCGGTAGTCGTCCGCTTCCTCCTTCGAGCGGTGCGGCGTCAGCGTGTCCGTGTTCGGCTCGTAGTCGTAGGTGTGCTGCTCGACCGCCGCTCCGGACTCGTAGAGCTCGACCTGCCGCCGGACGGCGGCGTCGATCCCGCGGCCGATGAACCGGAACGAGTTCATGTTCTTCAGCTCCCAGCGGGTCCGAAGCTCGTCCGAGCCGGCCGGCCGCACAGAGACGTTGGCGTCGCAGCGGAGCGTCCCCTCCTCCATGCGCGCGTCCGAGATGCCGAGCGCGACAATCGTCTGGCGCAGCAGCTGGAGGAAGCGCTCGGCCTGCTCGGCCGAGCGGATGTCCGGCTGGGTGACGATCTCGACCAGCGGCGTTCCACCGCGGTTGAAGTCGATCAGCGACCGCTCCGCGCCGATCTTGCGGCCGGTGCCGCCGCCGACGTGGACGGTCTTCGCCGCGTCCTCCTCCAGGTGCGCACGCACGAAGCCGAGCTCGAACGGCGCGCCGCCGGGCACCGCCAGCCGCCCGCCGACGCACAGCGGCTGGTCGTACTGGGAGATCTGGTAGCCCTTCGGGTTGTCCGGATAGAAGTAGTTCTTCCGGGCGAAGACGGCGCGCTCGGCGATCTCGGAGCCGATCGCGAGGCCGAGCTTGATCGTCCACTCGACGGCGGTGCGGTTCGCCACCGGGAGCGCGCCCGGGTGAGCCAGGCAGACCGGGCACGTGCGCGTGTTCGGATCGGCGCCGAAACCGGTCTCGCACCGGCAGAACATCTTCGTCCGCGTCTTCAGGTGGACGTGGATCTCCAGCCCGACGACGGCTTCCCAGTCTCTCATCGCAGCCGCTCCGGGACGAAGTCGAAGCCGAGTGCCTGCTCGAGCCCATGGCCGGCGCGGAACAACGTGTTCTCCGAGAGCTGCGGGCCGACCAGCTGCAGCCCGACCGGTAGCCCTTCGGAGAGGCCGCATGGGATCGAGAGGCCGGGCAGCCCGGCGACGCATGAAGGAATCGTCAGCAGGTCGGAGGCGTACATCGCGAGCGGGTCGTCCGCGCGCGCGCCGATCGGGAACGCGACCGTCGGTGAGGTGGCCGACAAGATCAGGTCGAAGCGCTCGAAGACGGCCGCGTGCTCGCGGATGATCATCGTCCGCACCTGCTGCGCCTTGCCGTAGAACGCCTCGTAGTAGCCGGCCGACAGCGCGTAGGTGCCGAGCATGATCCGGCGCTTCGGCTCGTCGCCGAAGCCCTCGTCGCGTGTGCGCTCGTAGACGGTGGTGAGGTCGTCGCCTGCCGCCCGGAAGCCGTAGCGCACGCCGTCGTAGCGAGCGAGGTTCGACGAGGCCTCCGCGGGAGCGATCAGGTAGTAGCAGGGCAGCCCGTACTCGACCGAGCGCGGCAGCGTGCATTCCTCCACCTCCGCGCCGAGCTCCTCGCAGAGGGCGATCGCGCGCGCGACCGCGTCCGCGACGCCCGGCTCGATTCCCGCGGCGTCACGCATCTCGACCGGCACGCCGATCCGCAGACCCTTCAGGTCAGTCGCGCCCGGCTCCGGGATCTCGACCGGCGGGACGTCGACGGTGGTCGAGTCGGCCGGGTCGCGTCCCGCGATGACCGAGTACAGGAACGCGCTGTCGCGCACGGTCTTCGTGACGGGGCCGACCTGGTCGAGCGACGAGGCGAAGGCGACGATCCCGTACCGGCTGACCGTCCCGTAGGTGGGCCGCAGCCCGACGTTGCCGCAGAGCGCAGCAGGCTGCTTGATCGAGCCGCCTGTGTCGGAGCCGAGCGCCCACGGCGCCATGCCGGCGGCGACGGCGGCCGCCGAGCCGCCCCCCGACCCGCCCGGAACGCGAGTGGGGTCCCACGGGTTGTGCGACGGGCCGAACGCCGAGTTCTCGGTCGACGAGCCCATCGCGAACTCGTCGGTGTTCGTCTTCCCCAACAGCCGCAGGCCACGCGCCTTGCAGCGCGCCGCCACGGTCGAGTCGTACACGGGCACGTAGCCCGCGAGGATCTTCGAGCCGGCCGTCGTCTCGACCCCCTTCGTTCCGATCACGTCCTTCAGCGCGATCGGGATTCCCTCGCCCTCGCCGTCGCACCGGCGCAGGAAGCAGTGGAGCTCCTCGTCGCGCTCGTCGATCGCCGCCCGATAGGCGTCGAACAGCTCCTGGCTCGACACCTCGCCGCGGGTGAGCAGGCCGTTCGCCTCCTCGGCGGTCAGTCGCAGGGTGTCGATCACGGCCGTGTCCCCTCGAGCCGGATCTCCAGGCAGGGGCCCCCTGGGGAGAGCGAACCCCCCTTGCGAACAGCATCGCAGGCGCGAGCGCGCCCGATCGTGCCGGAAGCGCGACAATAGGCTCCCGGCGCGCGCGGCCTGCTCATACCGGCGGCACCCCGAAGAAGCCGTCCTCCGGGTCGGGCGCGTTCGCCAGCGCCTCGTCTCGCGCGAGCGACGGCGCGGGCTCGTCCTCGGCCAGGACGTTGATCAGGTCGAGCGGATGCGAGGTCGGCGGCACCCCCTCGAGGTCGAGCTCGGACACCTTCCCGACCGCTTCGAGGATCGCGCTCAGCTGACCGCGGAAGCGTTCGACCTCCTCGTCCGTGAGCGCCAGCCGCGCGAGTTTCGCAACGTGCAGCACCTCGTCTCTCGTGATCTCCATTGAACGCCAAGTCTCCCAAAATGAAGGGCCCCCTTTCGGGGGCCCAGGCAACAGGTTCCGAAAGGGAAGCTCTAGAGCGGAACGACGTTCGCCGCCTGCAGGCCCTTCTGGCCCTGCACGACCTCGAACTCGACCTTCTGACCCTCGGTCAGCGTCTTGTACCCGTCGGATTGGATCGCGCTGAAGTGGACGAAGACGTCCTCGCCCTCACTCCGCTCGATGAATCCGTAGCCCTTCTCGTTCGAAAACCACTTCACGGTGCCCTGAGCCAAGCGACTTCCTCCTTCAAAACATGCGACGGCCCGGGCACCGAGCCGACGCTACTGATACAGCGGCCGGAGTGTAACTCAGATGCGCGGGAACGCAAGTTGCTCGCGCCGGTAGCGAGCGGCCCGCACCGCGTTCCCGAGTAGGGACGCGACTGTCATCGGCCCGACACCCCCGGGGACGGGCGTGAGGAAGGCGGCAACCTCGTCCACGTCA
>Ga0070681_10000969_pt1 | contig 24218 bp, 24 predicted proteins | sample KBSC83BmetaG_FD_65650 | JGI IMG/M metagenome (GOLD analysis project Ga0070681, IMG submission 65650) | Corn rhizosphere microbial communities from Kellogg Biological Station, Michigan, USA - KBS C8-3B metaG | ecosystem: Host-associated > Plants > Roots > Rhizosphere | place: USA: Michigan...
AGCTCGGTGAGCACCTGGTTGAGGACGCCGCCCTCCTTCGTCCCGACCGACTCGCCGGTCACATGCAGCGGAACCGTCGCGTGGATCGGCTGGTCGAGGCGGACTTCCTGGAGGTCGACGTGCGTGACGGTGCCGCGCACCTTGTCGAGTTGGTACTCCTTGAGCACCGAGGAATGGGTCGCCCCACCCTCGACCACGACGTCGAGCACGGCGTTCAGCCCACCGGCTCCGGTGAGCGCATTGCGGAGGTCGCGCTCGGGGATCGTGATCGCGACGGGGCTGTCCTTTCCATAGAGGACGCCCGGGATCAGCCCCTGCCTGCGCAGGCGGCGCGACTCGGCGGAGCCGAGGATCGCCCTGTTTCGGACCACGAGCTTGACGCGCTCTCCTGCCACGGCGCGGGATTGTAGCGGTCGCCTCTCGCCTAGGCTCCTTACTTGTCTCTTACCCGCGGCGGGCACGATGGGAATCCGAGCGATCATGCCCATGACAATCGCCGACCGAACGCTCGTGACCCGGATGCTGACCGCCCTGCGAGGGCGGCTCGACAGGACACTGGACTGGGTCAGGCTGCAGATCGATGGGTTTCCCGCCCACGACCGGTTCGGCCATGTGTCGCCAATTCGCTACCAACCGATTCCTGCCCTGGGAATCGGCGGCGGCGGCCGAGCGGCCGGAACGGCCACCCGCTGGGAAAAGATGGACGAAACCCTCACGTCGTGCGGCGTGAGCGCAGGCGCAGCTGTCGACATCGGTGCGAACTCGGGGTACTTCAGCATCGCGCTAGGGCGCCGCGGTTTCGACGTGCTTGCGATCGAGCCGCTGCCGCCGGCCCATCGAACGATCATCTACGCGGTGCGCAAGGCCGGGCTTGCAGAGCGGGTGGCGGTCAGCAACCTGACGATCGCTCCACACAACATCGACCTGATCCCGAATGCGTCCGTCGTGGTCTTCCTCTCGCTGTGGCACCACTTCGCTCGAGCACACGGGCTCCCGGCGGCCGAGACGATGCTCAGCGCGATCTGGGCCAAGACCGGCCGCGTGATGTTCTTCGACACCGGCGAGTCGGAGATGCCGCCGGAGTACGGTCTACCCGTTATGGAGCCCGACGCCCAGACATGGTTGGGGGAGCTCCTGCTTCGAACGTGCCCCGGCGCCGAGGTTCGCCACCTCGGATTGCACCAGGCGTTCGATGCTGATCGTCGACCTGCGACACGGAACCTCTACGCGGTCATCCGTATCCGCGAATAGCACGGCAGCGCGCAGCGCAGCGGTTAGAACAATTGGTTCTCGCCGCCGAAGATCGCCGACACCGAGTCGTCGGCGAAGACGTTCATGATCGTCTCGGCGAGCAGGGGCGCGACCGGCAGCACGGTCATGTTCTCCGGCTTGGTCAGCGGGTCGACCGGGACCGTGTCCGTGACGACGATCCCGGCGATGTCGGGCGTCTCGAACTTGGCGATCGCGCCGTCGCAGAACAGCCCGTGCGTGGCGAAGACCCAGACCTCTTCGGCCCCGTGGTCGCGCAGTGCGCGGACGTTCGCGAGGACGGTGCCGCCGGTCATGATCACGTCGTCACCGAGGATCGCCTTCTTGCCGCGGACGCGGCCCGTGATCTCGGTGACTTCCACCACGTTCGCCGAGTGGCGCGTCTTGTGCATGAGCGCGAAGTCGGCGTCGAGCATCTCGGCGAAGCGGACGGCCTGCTTGGCGCGTCCCGCGTCGGGGGAGACGGAGACGACGCTGTCGCCGGTCAGCCCGAGGTCGCGGAAGTGGCGCGCGAACAGCGGGATCGCCGTCATGTGGTCGACCGGGATCATGAAGAAGCCCTGGATCTGCCCGGCGTGCAGGTCCATCGTGAGGATGCGGTCGGCGCCGGCGAGCTGGAGCATGTCGGCTACGAGGCGCGCCGAGATCGGCTCGCGCGGCTTCGCCTTCCGGTCTTGCCTCGCGTAGGGGAAGAGCGGTATGACCGCGGTGATGCGCTTCGCCGAGGCGAGCTTGGCGGCCTGGATCATGAAGAGCAGCTCCATGATGTTCTGGTCGACGGGCTCGCAGCCGGTCTGCACGACGAAGACGTCGGCGCCGCGGATCGACTCGTCGTAGCGCACGTAGGTCTCGCCGTTCGGGAACGTGCTGACCTCGGCCTCGCCGAGCTCGACGCCGAGCTGCTGCGCGATGCGCTGGGCGAGATCGATGTGCGACCGGCCCGAGAAGACCATCAGGCGCTTCTGTGGACCCCGCTCGATCCAGTGGCTCGGCGACGACTGCGTCACGACCGCCGGTTCGAGACCGGGAAGGACGAGCTCAGGACTCGCGCCCACGGGCTGCATATCCCTCCTTGTTCTCCTGCCTCGGCCTCGCGAATGCGAGCGCGTCGGCGGGGACATCTTTCGTAATGACCGAACCTGCGGCGATCCAAGCCCCATCCCCGATCTCGAGGGGTGCGACGAAGCCATTCTGGATGCCGGTCCTGACGTTGCTGCCGATCGTGGTGCGGTGCTTGGGCGAACCGGGCTTGAGCGGCAGGTTGGCCGTGATCGCGCCCGCTCCGATATTCGTCTCCTCGCCGATGTCGGCGTCACCGATGTACGACAGATGAGGCACTTTCGTGCGGTCGCCGATCGTTGAGTTCTTGATCTCCACGAAGGTGCCCGCCTTGGAGGAGTCGCCGAGGACCGTCCCAGGGCGAAGGTAACAGAATGGGCCCACGACGGCGCGAGCGCCGATGTGAGCATCGACCGCGACGGTGTTCGGCCCGATCTCGGCACCGGTCGCGACACGCGTCGTGCCACGCAGCACCGTGAACGGGTGGATCGTCGAATCGGGCTCGAGCTCGACCTGCGGCTCGATCCACGTCGTCTGCGGATCGACGATCGTCACGCCTGCGAGCATGTGCTCTTCGTTGATGCGGTCGCGGAGGACGGCGGCGGCGTGCGCGAGCTCGACGCGGGTGTTCACGCCGTCCGTCTCGCGGTAGTCGGGAGCGACGTGAGCGACGACGCGGCCTCCGGCGCTCACGACGTGCTCGATCGCGTCGGTCAGGTACAGCTCGCCCTGGACGTTCTTCGGCTCGAGCTTCTCGAGCGCCGGCCACAGCGCACTCGCACGGAAGACGTAGATCGAGCTGTTGATCTCGCGGATCCGCTGCACCTCGTCGCTCGCGTCGGTCCCCTCGACGACCTTGAGCACCCCGCCGTCGCCGTCCCGGACGATGCGCCCGTAAAGACGCGGGTCGGGCGGCTCCGCGCTGAGGATCGTCGTATCCGCGGCCTCGCGCCGGTGGGTCTCGACGAGCTCGTCCAGCAGCGCGGCGGTCAGCATCGGCGTGTCGCCCGAGAGGATCAGCACGTCCCCGTCGTAGCCCTCGAGCGCGGTGCGCGCCGAACGGACGGCGTCGCCGGTGCCGAGCGGCTCCTCCTGCACTGCGACCGTCACCCCGCTCTCGCCGAACCACTCGCGCGTCGCCGGTGACGCGACGACGACGATCGGGTCGGCTCCGGCCCCGCGGCCGGCAGCGATGATCCAGTCGACCATCGGCCTGCCGAGCAACGGGTGGAAGTGCTTCGGCACGGCGGAGTGCATCCGCGTGCCGAGGCCGCCGGCCATGAGAACTGCGGCGAGGTTCTCCATGTCGAGCGGAGACTACTGGGGCGCCAGGATTCGAACCTGGGATCGCGGGACCAAAACCCGCTGCCTTACCGCTTGGCTACGCCCCACCGAGCGCGAACAGCCTATTTCGGGCGTTCGGTGAAGAGAAAGATCAGTGCAGCGATCGCGAGCAGCGCGATCACGCCGAATGCGACCGCTTTCAGAACCGCGAGGGCGAGCGGCACGCAGAGAACCAGCAACTGCGACACGGCAAAGATCCAGCCCGCCTCGCGCAGGGTGTCGGAGCGGTTGCCACGCGCGACGTACCACCAGAAGCCCACCGCGATCACCGCGAGGAGGACGGCAACCCACCAGTGGAGCGCGTGGAAGACGTAGAGCAGGCCCTCGACGGTGGCGATCCACAGCGTGAACCGGAACCGGCGCTCGCGGAGCCAGCGCCCGGTGCGCGTCGACCCGTGCTCGATCGCGTGACTACCGAACATCGCGGCTCAACGCTACCACGCTGGTCTCGTGACCCACGTCTCGCCGAGGCCCTGCACTGCGGCCTGCGCGCGCTCGGCATCGTCGGCGGTTTCGAAGAGGGCATACACGGTCGGCCCGGCGCCGCTGACGTCGGCACGGAACGCGCCCTCGCCTCTGAGCCGTTCGGCGAGCGGCGAGCTCGCGAGGTCGTTCGGCGGCAGCGCTGCGAGGTCGCGCGACGCGAGCGCGGCACGGAGGGCAGCAGCGCGCTCGGCGTAGCCGGCTTCGCCGCCGCGTTGGTCGAACGCGGCGTAGACGTCGGCCGTCGAGCGCTTCTGCGCACCGGCCGGCAGCAGCAGCAGCACCGCGTAGTCCGTGGGCAGCTCGACCGGCTCGAGCACCGTCCCGTCCACGGTCCCGAGGTGCGGCCCGCTGCGGAAGAAGAACGGGACGTCGGCGCCGACGCGTGCCGCGAGGGCGTGCAGCTCGGCGTCCGCGAGCGGCTCGTCGAGCAGTTGGTTGGCGTGCCGAAGCGCCGCGGCGGCGTCGGAGCTGCCGCCGCCGAGCCCTGCCGCGACCGGGATCCGCTTCTGGATCCGGACGCGCCACCCGCCGCCGAGCAACGCGAGCGCGCTTCGGACGATCGTGTCGTCAAAGCCCGTGACGGTCGTCTCGCCGGCACGCTCGACCTCGATCTCGTCCGCGAGCTCCAGCGCCTGGTAGACGGTCGTCAGCTCGTGCTTCCCGTCGGCGCGCGCCGGCCCGACGGCGAGCGCGAGGTTGATCTTCGCCGGCGCGATCACCGCAGCGCCTCCTCGAGCGCGACGAACTCCGCCGGCTCGAGCGCTTCCGCGCGGATCGCCGGCGGGCGCCCAATCGCGTCGAGCGCCTCGACCGCCCGCTCGCGCGAGCCGAGCCCGGCGAGCGCGAGCGCGTTCGCGAGCGTCTTGCGGCGGTGCGCGAACGACGCGGTGACGACGCGCCGGATCTGCACGGTCGCTCCCGGCCCGATGCGACGAAACGAGACGAGTGCGGACTCGACGTTCGGCTTCGGCCGGAACACCTCCCGCGACACCGGGTGGAACCCCGTTCGCTCGGCCGCCAGCTGGACGAGCACGGAGACCGCGCCGTACGCCTTGGTCGACGGCTTGGCGAAGAACCGGTCGGCGACCTCGCGCTGCACCATCACGCACCACAGGTCGAGCTGCTCGAGCGCAAGGCTTTCCGCGACGACCGGCGTCGCGATGTTGTACGGCAGGTTCGCGACGAGCTTCTGCGGCGGCGGATCGAGCGCGCGCATGTCGAGGTCGAGCGCGTCGCCCCAATGCACGGTCGTGCGCTCAATCCCGATGAGGTGCTCTTCGAGGCGCCGATCGACCTCCACGCTGTGGACGTGCGCGACACGCTCGGCGAGGAATCGGGTCAGGACGCCGAGCCCGGGGCCGACCTCGAGCACCACGTCCGCCGGCTCGAGCTCGGCGAGCCGCTCGATCACGCGAAGGATGTTCTGGTCGACCAGGAAGTGCTGGCCGAGGTCCTTGCGCGCGACCAACCTCATGCGATTCCGAACGCGCGCGTCGCGTTCGCGTCCGCGAGCGCGCGCACGTCGTCGCCGCGCAGCTCGGAGAGGAAGTCGTAGGTGTGGACGACGTACGCCGGCTCGTTCCGGCGTCCGCGCACGGCCTGGGCGGCGAGGTACGGGCTGTCGGTCTCGACGAGCAGTCGCTCGGGCGGAACGCGGCGGGCGCAGTCGCGCAGCTCGTACGCATTCTTGTAGGTGACGTTGCCGGCGAACGACACATACCAGTCGTTCGCGAGCGCGTCGTCGAGGAGCGGCGGAGACGAGAAGCAGTGGAGGATCACGACGCCGTCGTGGCCGACGAGCCGCTCGCGCGTGTCGTCGTCGGCGGCGCGTGTATGGATCACGACGGGCTTGCCTGTCTGTGCGGCGAGCGCGAGCTCCTCGTCGAACAGTCGCCGCTGCGCGTCGTGCGGCGCGTAGTCGCGGAAGTAGTCGAGCCCGGTCTCCCCCACGGCGACGGCCTTCGGATGCTCGAGCAGCGTCCGCAGCTCGGCGAGGTCGCCGGGCTCGGCCGCCTCGTGCGGGTGGACGCCGAGGCATGCGTACACGCCGTCGTGCCGGTCGGCGAGCGCGAGCGCGTCCTGCGCGCCCGACACGGTCGTGGCGACGACGACCACGCGGGTCACGCCCGCCGCGGTGGCGCGTTCGAGGACTTCGGCCGCGTCCGCGCCGAGATGCGCGTGAGAGTCGATCACTCGGCGCCGGCGTCGCGCATCCGGTTCAGCTCGTCCTCGACGATCGATTCGTCGAGCTTGCGGAAGAGCGGCTTCGGTTCGCGGAGCGGCTGCCCGGGCCGGAGGTTGCTGGGCTCCCAGCTGCCGACCCAGCCCGTGTAGTCGCCGGTGAGGATCTCGTGCGTCTCGCCGTCGTCCTCCACCTCGCGGAACTCGACGGGGCCGGCGAGCATGCCGTCGTACCCGAGCAGCTCGTGCAGCTGCTGCGAGGTGTGCGGCAGGAACGGGGTGAAGATCGTCTTCAGGCTGTCGACCGCCCGCAGTGAGACGTAGAGCACCGTGCCCGCGCGGGCCGCGTCGGTCTTCATCAACGCCCACGGAGCCTGGTCGGAGATGTACTGGTTGACCGACGACGCGAGCCGCATCGCCTCTCCGAGCGCAGCGCGGAAGCGGCCGGCCTCGAGATGCGCTCCGACCGAGTCGAAGCCTGCGTCGACGCCGTCGAGCACCGCCTGGTCCTCGGCCGTCAGAGCCGCCGGCGCCGGCACGGCGCCGAAGTTGCGGTGCGCGTTCGTGAGTGTGCGGTTGACGAGGTTGCCCCAGTTGGCGAGCAGCTCGTCGTTCGATCGGCGGACGAAGTCGGCCCACGTGAAGTCGGTGTCCTGCGTCTCGGGGCTCGCGGCGATCAGGTAGTAGCGCAGCGGATCCGGGTCGTAGCGGTCGAGGAAGTCGCGGAGGAAGATCGAGTGGCCGCGGCTCGTCGAGAACTGCTTCCCCTCCATGTTCAGGTACTCGGTCGCGAACACGTCGTCCGGCAGATGGAGCGACCTGCCCGCGCCGACCTGCCCGCCGTCGCCGTAGCCGAGCAGGATCGACGGCCAGATGACGGTGTGGAACACGATGTTGTCCTTGCCCTGGAAGTACGCGTGCAGGGCGTCGTCGTCCTGCCACCACTCCCGCCAGGCATCGGGCTCGCCGCGGACGCGCGCCCATTCGATGCTGGCCGACAGGTACCCGATGACGGCGTCGAACCAGACGTAGATCCGCTTGTTCGGATCCTCGGCGTAGCCGGGGACGGGGATCCGCACGCCCCAGTCGAGATCGCGCGTGATCGGCCGCGGACGCACTTCGTCCAGGAGGCCGCGCGAGAAGTTGCGGACGTTCGGCCGCCAGCCCTGGCGTGCGTCGATCCAGGCCTTGAGCGTGTCCGCGAACGCGGGGAGGTCGAGGAACAGGTGGTTCGTCTCCCGGAACTCCGGCGTCGACCCGTCGATCTTCGAACGCGGGTTGATCAGATCGGTCGGATCGAGCTGGTTGCCGCAGTTGTCGCACTGGTCGCCACGCGCCTCCGGATACCCGCAGATCGGACACGTTCCCTCGATGTAGCGGTCGGGAAGCGTGTGCCCGGTCGCCGGCGAAAACGAGACGAGCTGCGTGCGCTCGACGATCGCACCCTTCTCGTACAGCGTCGCGAAGAGATCCTGCGTGATCCGCGCGTGGTTCGGCGTCGTCGTGCGCGTGAAGCAGTCGTAGGTGAAGCCGAGCCGGCGGAAGTCCTCGCGGTGCGCCTGGTTGTAGAAGTCGGCTATCTCACGGTAGGACTTCCCTTCCGCGTCTGCGGCCACCATCACCGGCGTGCCGTGTTCGTCGGTGCCGCTCACCGCCAGCACGTCGTTGCCCTTGAGCCGGTGATAGCGCGCGAACACGTCGAACGGCACGTAGGCCGCCGCGTGCCCCAGGTGCCGGAAGCCCGACGCATAGGGCCACGCCGGCGCCACGAGGATCTTCTTCCCGCCCGAAGCCATGACGGCCAATGATACGAGCGGCCTTCTGCGCACCCGCGAGCGCGCCGGCGCCGAGCGTGAGCAGGGCAAGCAGCACGAGCCCTGTCTCGACCGGCCGGACCCGGCTCGATTCGGCGACGGGCGGTGTCGCTGCCCGCGTCGCGGTGACGACATCGCGTCGCGCGTCGGCCGCGACGACGCCCGGATCGGCGGGTCGCGAAGCCGCGACGCGCGGCTGCGACCGGGTGAGCGCATGCGAGAAGGCGACGCGCGGCCGCGCGACCGCAGGCGCCGCGTGGACCACCCGCGCCGGGGAGCTCGGCGGCGCGACGACGCGGGGTTGCGGACGGACGACCCGCGTCTCGTGTGCGGGAGCAGCCGGGGCTCGCACCGGAAGCGCGGCGCGAACGCTGAGCCCGCTGACGGTCGCGGCAGGCGGCGGATCGGCGACGGCCGTGCCCGCCGGTGAGCTCGGTTCGGGGACGGCCGCCGCCGGGCTGGGGTCGGGCGCAGGAACCGCCGGCGCGGCCGCGGCGGCCGCGGGAGCAGACGGCACGCTCGGTGCCGCGGGCGCGACGGCGGGCGTCGGAGCGGGAGCGGGAGCGACCGGCGCCGCCGTCACAGGCACCGCAGGAACGGCACCGCGCGCGGGCAGGAACGAGAGCGGGTCGCGATAACCCTGGGGCTCGTCGGCAAGGCGGATGCCCAGGTGGAGGTACGGCCCCGCCACCTCGGGGTCGCCGCTCGGGCCGACGGCGCCGACCGGTTGTCCTTCGGCGACCGGCGTCCCCGCGGCGACCGAGAGCGAGCCGAGGTGGGTCAGCGTGACTGCCAACCCGTCGGCGGTCGTGATCGTGAGCGCCCGCCCCGAGCCCGGGACGGCGCCGCTGAACGTGACCGTCCCCGCTGCGGGCGCGAGCACCACCTCGCTCGCATCTGCGGCGATGTCGACCCCGCGGTGCTCGCCGGCGGCGTACGGGTGCGCCGGGTCGAAGGTGAACGGCTGAAGAACCGGGCCGTCGACCGGCCACGTCCAGGCACGCGCCACCGGCGCGACGAGCAGCGCGGCCAGAGCCGCAACGAGCAGCACACGACGCATCGACATCACCTCTGTTGTCAGGAACGCGAACAGTCGATCCAGGGTAGGAGCGACGGAGAGATGTTGTCAATCGAGATTACAAAGTTGTCACAGAGTGCCGCGGTAGAGGTCGTTGCGCGCGACGCCGCTCAGCCGGGCGACGACCTCGGCGGCGACCCCGCGCGGCGCGCCTGCGGCGACGAGCTCCCCGACCGCGGCCAGTGCCCCCTCGACGTCGATCGCCGCGAGGCCGGGCGCGACGACCAGCGTCACCTCTCCCTTCGGCGCCTCGGCAAAGCGATCGGCCATGTCTCCGGCCGCCCCGCGCAGGACCTCCTCGAACCGCTTCGTCAGCTCGCGGCACACGGCGACCTCGCGCGCCGGATCGAGGGCGGCCAGCGAGGCCAGCGACGCTCCCAGCCGCTGCGGCGACTCGAAGGCGACGAGCGCGCAGCCCCAGGAGGACGTCTCGCGCCAGAGCGCTGCGAGCTCGCCGGCCTTGCGCGGCAGGAAGCCGACGAACGCGTACGGGCCGCCGCCGAGGCCGCTCGCGACGAGCGCCGTCTCCACCGCCGACGCGCCGGGCAGCACGGTCACCGGAACACGCGCGTCGAGGGCTGCGCGCACGAGGCGCGCGCCGGGGTCGGAGATGAGCGGCATCCCTGCGTCCGTGACGAGCGCGATCCGCTCCCCCGCCTCGAGCCGCGGCAGGAGCTCGGCGACGCGGGCCGCCTCGTTGTGCTCGTGGTAGGAGAGCACGGTCGCGGTGATCTCGTGCCGTTCGAGCAACCCGCGCGTGTGCCGCGTGTCCTCCGCGAGCACGACGTCGGCGGCGCGAAGCTCACCGAGGACGCGGAGCGTGATGTCGTCGAGATTGCCGATCGGCGTCGCGCACACCGCGAGCGGCACGTCAGAGCCCTTCGAACGCGACCAGCGCAGCGCCGATCAACCCGGCGTTCCCGCCGAGCTCGGCGCGCTCGATCTCGAGCGACTGGCCGCCGGGAGCGAGCGCCTCACGCAGCACGGCACGTCGCGCGGCCGGAACCAGCTGGTCGAAGGCGGCAATCCCGAAGCCGCCGCCGATGACGACGCGCGTCGAGCCGAAGATGTTCACGAGCGAGCCGATCGCGACGCCGAGATGGTGGCCGATCTCTCCCAGCACAGGATGCTTCTGCGCGACGAGGTCGCGCGCGGTCGCGTCCGGCCCGAGGACGCGCTTCGCGATCTTCCCGGCCGCCGTCCCGGAGCAGTAGGCCTCGACGTGACCACGACCGGAACACGCGCCCTGGCACGGCTCGCCGTCCTCGACGATCACCATGTGCCCGAGCTCGGTGTACGCACGAAAGAGCTTGCCGGCGGAGACGACGCCGCCGCCGACGCCCGTGCCGAGGGTCAGAGCGAGCAGATCCGTGGTCCCGCGACCGGCACCGAGCTTGAACTCGGCGTACGCGGCGCAGCTCGCGTCGTTCTCCATCTCGACCGGCAGCCCCAACCGCTGTTGCATCTCGTCCGCGAAGTGCACGTCGCGGATCGGGATGTTGACGGCGCCGAGCGCCAGGCCGTGCGCGTGGTCGATCCGTGACGGGATACCGAAGCCGAGCGCGGAGACCCCCTCCAGCGGCAGGTCGCGCACGATCGCCGCGAGCTCGTCCAGGAGCGCCGCCTGCGAGGTCGTGACGGTCGGCCGCTCGATGGTCTCGTGCACGGTCCCGTCCCGGTCGACGATGCCCGCCAGAACCTTGGTCCCACCGAGGTCCACACCGATCACGCGAGGGCTCGCCACGACGCTCGGTAACCTACCCCGCCGAATGGCGCGGGAAGAGAAGCCCTACCGCGTGTATCGCGGCGGTCGGGCGAAAGGGAAGGTGCCGACCGTGCGCCCCGCGCGTGTGCGCACCTCGGACGACGGCAGAGGCGGCGGGGTCGCCGACTACCGCGGGCCTGGTACGTCGACCCCGAAGCGCGCGCGCTGGGGGCTTCGCATCGGCCTCGCGCTCGGTGCGCTCGTGCTGCTGCTCGTCGTCTGGGCGGTCGCCGGCTGGTTCTCCGTCTCGAGCGGCGTCTCAGACGCGAACAAGCGGCTGACACCGGACGCGAAGTCGGCGCTCGTCTCGCAGAGCGGTCTCCTCATCTCGCACTCGACGATCGTGCTGATGCTCGGCACCGACAACTCGGCGCTCGCCGCGCGCGCCGGTGACATGCACTCCGACTCGATCATGCTGCTGCGCACCGATCCGGCGCATCACCGGCTCTACTACCTTTCGATCCCGCGCGACCTGCAGGTGCCGATCCCGGGGCACGGCACGCAGAAGATCAACGCCGCGTTCCAGGACGGCGGCACCGAGCTCGCGATCCAGACGATCCGTGAGTTCACGGGCCTGCAGGTGAACCACGTGATCGTCGTCAACTTCGGCGACTTCAAGGAGCTGATCGACGCGCTCGGCGGCATCGACGTCAACGTGCCGAAGCCGATCAGGTCGAACCGGTTCGACTGTCCCTATGCGACGCAGACGCAGTGCGACAAGTGGCAGGGCTGGCGGTTCGAGAAGGGCAGCCAGCACATGAACGGCGAGCGCGCCCTGATCTACTCGCGCATTCGCGAGAACGTGCTCGACCCGTCGGAGACGGACTTCACCCGCGGAGCGCGGCAGCAGGCGGTGATCGACGCGGTCACCTCGAAGCTCGCGTCGTTCGGGACGTTCGTGAAGGCGCCGTTCAAGGGCAGCTCGTACGTCAAGCCGCTCGCCACGGACCTCTCGACCAGCCAGCTCGTCGAGCTCGGCTGGGTGAAGTTCCGGGCATCCGGCTCGAGCTCCGTGCACTGCCGGCTCGGCGGCGACTTCGGCGGCGGCGGCACCGGCGCGCCGAGCGAGGACAACCCCGCGACGCTCGCGATGTTCCTCGGGAAGTCGGCGCCGCAGCCGCCCACGGGTCAGTTCGATCCGGGGTGCGTGATCGGCCATCCGCTGCAGTAGCGAAATCCGTCCGGCCCGGGCGAGCGAACACCCCGGGATGGACGCTTTCAGGCTTCCGCAGGCTTCTTCGAGTCGCCGCTCCCCGAGCCGCTGTCGGGCTTCGACGACCCTGAGTCCGACGATCCGCCCGACGAGGAGTCGGCCGACGAGCCCCCGTCCTTCCCTGCCTTGGACGACTTGCGGCCGTAGTCGGTCGAGTAGAAACCGGAGCCTTTGTAGTGCACCGCGACCGGATGCAGAACCCGCTGCACAGGCGACGCGCCGCACACTTCGCAGGCCGCCGGCCCGTCCTCCGTCATCCGGTGGATCACCTCGAAGAGGTGACCGTTCGGACAGCGGTACTCGTAGAGCGGCACGGAAGCGGCAAGGCTAGCAGCGGCCACCGCGTTAGCCTCGCTCGCGTGAGGCTCTTCGCCGTTCTGGCCGCGGCCCTCGCGGCGCTCGTCCTGCCGGGGGCGGCGTTCGCCCACGCCACCCTGCTCCACACGACGCCCGCGAACGGCGCGGTGCTCGCCAAAGCGCCGACGGCGATCACTATCAGCTTCGACGACAGCATTCGCGTCGCGAAAGGGAACGCCGCGGTCGACAACACGACGCAGGCGTCCGTGCTCGCGGGCAAGGCGGCGGCCCACGGACGCGATCTCACGATCCCGCTGAAGCCGCTGGCCGACGGCGCGTACAGCGTGCGCTGGAGCATCGTCTCGGAGGACGGCCACCGCGAGGAAGGAGTGCTCGCGTTCGCCGTCGGCGAAGGAAATGAGTCGCCGACGTCCGTTCTCGGGGCATCGGTGCCGCTCACCTGGAGCGACATCCTGCTCCGTTCGCTCTACTACCTCGGCGTCCTCGCGGGCGCCGGGTTCGCGGTCTTCGCATTGCTCGCCCGACGCATCGTCGGGCGGGCGCTGCAGCGCCTCCTCGCGCACCTCGTCTTCTTCGCGCTGCTCCTCGCGTTCCTCGGCGGAAGCGGCATCCTCCACACCGCGCCGCCGGGAACGCGGTTCGCGCTGGTGATGAAGGTTGCCCTGACGGTGTCGCTCGCGGGCGGCGCAGCCGCAGCGCTCGCCCCCACGCTGCCGCAGTTGCTGCCGGTCGCGTACGCCGCCGCGCTCGCGCTGCTCGCCGCGCCGACCCTCTCGGGGCACGCGCTCGACCGCGACCAGCCGCGCGTCCTGGCGGTGATCGTCGACCTCGCGCACATGACAGCGGCGGCCGTCTGGTTCGGCGGCCTGATCTCGATCGTCTACGCGCTGCCCCGCGCGACGGCCGACGACGCGATCCGACGCGCCGCCGTCTCGCGATTCTCGAAGGTGGCGCTGGTCTCGGTGTTCGTGCTCGGCGCGAGCGGCCTCGTGCGCGCGTACACCGAGCTGTCGGACTTCTCGCAGATCTGGTCGACGTCGTACGGCCGCGCGCTGCTCGTGAAAACGGCGATCTTCGTCCCGCTCCTCGGTGTCGGCGCGCTGAACCGCGCGGTCCTGATGCGCGTCTTCGCGCATCTGCGGCGCTCCGCCCGCGTCGAGGTGGTGGCGATCGCCGGGATCGTGGTCGCGGTCGCGATCCTCACCGAGCTCGCACCGGGACGAAAGGCAGCGCGATCCCTTGCCGCCGCGCCTCAGGCAGTCGAGACCACGTTGACGCTCCCGCCGCGCGACGCGGTCGTGGACGCGCACGAGCTCGGCTCGCTCGCAGTTGCGGTCGCGCGTGAGCCGCAGCGCACGACCGTGACGATCATCGGGCCTGACGCGACCGGAGTCGACCATCGCGACGTCCGCGTGAACGGCGTCGCTGCGACCCCGTGCGGGGCAGGCTGCTACCGCGCAGGCTCGCCCGGCATCGGCCCGCTGCGCGTGTCGGTCGGAGACCGAATGCTCACCTTCGACATCGGCGCGACCGCGCCCGACGCGACCGCGCTCCTCGCGCGAATCACGCGCGCGTACCGCGCGTCACGCACGATCGTCTTCGACGAGACGCTTGCGTCGTTGCCCACGAATGCGCAGACGACACGGTTCACGGTCATCGCGCCGCATACGCTCTCGTACGACACTCGCGGCGGGCCGGGCGCGATCGTGATCGGCACGCGCCGGTGGGACCGCTCGGCCTCAGGCGCGCCGTGGCAGTCGACGTCGCAGACGCCGATCGACGTCACCGCTCCGTACTGGACGCGGCCCACGAACGCGCATCTCGTCGGCCCGGACACGATCACGTTCCTCGACCGGGGGATCCCCGGCTTCTTCCGGCTGACGTTCAAAGGCCTGCGCCCCACGGTCTCGCACATGACCGCCGCCGCGCACTTCATGACCGACCGCTACGTCGGGTTCGACGTCCCGGCGGAGGTCTCGCCGCCTTCGCGGTAGCGCTGCGCCTCCTCGCCGACGAGCTCCAGGAAGCACGGCGCGTCCTCGAACGCCCCCAACCCACCCGGCGCAGCACCGGGTCGGCGCGACCGGGGCAGCGACGAGCGGCGGGCCGTCGCCAGCACGCCCGCAGCGCCGACGAGCCCGCCGATCGCGAACGAGCGCAACCGCGTCCGGCGACTGTCGCCTTCCACACGACTAGCTTAGAGGCCCTCATGCGGATCGTGACCCTGGGTGACCTCCTGCTGGATGTCGTCGTGCGCCTCGAGCGCGAGCTCGTGCGCGGCGACGACCAGCCGGCGCACACGAGCACCGGCCCAGGCGGGCAGGCGGCGAACGTCGCGGCCTGGGCGGCGAGCCTCGGCGCCGACGCAACCTTTGTCGGCCGCATCGGTGACGACGCGACCGGCGAGCTCGTCCTGCGCGAGCTGCTGCAGCACGGCGTCACGCACCGCGGGCCGGTCGCAGGACGCACAGGCGTCGTCGTCTCGATCTCGGCGTCGGGCGACAGGACGATGGCCTCCGATCGCGGCAGCGCACCGGAGCTCGCGCCGTCGGACATCGACGCGACGTGGTTCGATTGCGACGTGCTCCACATCTCCGGCTACTCCCTCGCGCGCGAACCGATCGCGTCCGCGGCCGACGCCGCCGCAAGTCATGCGCGTGCACACGGCGCGACCGTCGCCCTCGACGTGTCGGCATGGACGCTCGTCGACGTCGCGTTCCGCGCGCGTGTCGCCACACTCGCGCCCGAGCTGGTCTTCGCGACCGAGCGCGAGCAGGAGGCGGTCGGATCACTCGACACGCGCTGGGTACTGAAGCGCGGCGCCCGCGGGCTGAGCGTCGACGGCGTCGACCATCCCGCAGTGGAGATCGCGGTCGTCGATGCGACCGGCGCGGGCGACGCGCTCGCGGCCGGCTTCCACGTCGGCGGCCCCGAGCTGGGCGTCGCAACCGCCGCACGCTGCTGCACACAGATCGGAGCGATGCCGTGATCCGAATCGCGGACGAGGTTCGTGCCGCGAGCGCGGTCGTCGCGCTCGAGACGACGCTCGTCGCGCACGGGTTCCCACCGGGCGAAGGCGTCGAGGTCGGGCTCGCGTCGGAGTCCGCGGTCCGCGCGGGCGGCGCGGTGCCGGCCACGATCGGCGTGCTGGACGGTGAGATCGTCGTCGGGCTCACGGCCGAGGAGCTGCACCGGTTCGGCGCAGACGCGCGGAAGCTCGGGCCGCGCGACCTCGCGGCTGCGGTCACGCAGCGCGCGGTCGGCGCGACGACCGTCGGCGGCACGCTCGCGGTGTGCCGCGCGGCCGGCATCAAGGTGATGGCGACGGGCGGGCTCGGCGGAGTTCACCGCGGCTGGCCGACACCACCCGACGTCTCGGCCGACCTGGGCGCACTCGCTTCGACCCAAGTCCTGGTGGTGTCGTCCGGCGTGAAGTCGCTGCTCGACGTGGCGGCGACGACCGAGCTGCTCGAGACGCTCAGCGTGCCCGTCGTCGGCTACCGGACGAACGACCTCCCGTTGTTCTACGCGGCGCACGGCGGCCCGCCGGTCTCCGCCCGTGTCGAGAGCGCGGCCGAGGCAGGCGCGCTGGCCCGCGCGCACTGGGAGATCGGCAGCGGCGGGCTGCTCGTCGGCCGTCCGCCCGACGAGAGCCTGGACGACGCCGAGCCGCTGATCGAGCGGGCGCTCGCGGAAGCCGCGTCGCGGGGCGTGCACGGCCAGGCGGTGACGCCGTTCGTCCTCTCCTATCTGCACCGCGAGAGCGGCGGCCGCACGCTGGCGGCGAACCGCGACCTGATCGTCGGCAACGCCCGGCTCGCGGGCGAGATCGCCGCGTCGCTCTAGCCGTCAGACGTCCAGCCAGCGTCCGGCCTCCTGCACGAGGCGGCCGTCGACGTACAGGCGACCGCCCGTGCGCAGGTCCTTGACGATGTCCCAGTGGATCGAGCTCTCGTTCTTGCCGCCGATGAACGTGTACGACCTGCCGAGCGCGAGGTGGATCGTGCCGTTGATCTTCTCGTCGAACCCGACGTTCTTCATGAACCGTTGGATGCCCGGGTTGCAGCCGATGCCGAGCTCACCGAGGCGGCGCGCGCCCTCGTCGGTGTCGAGCGTCTGGAGCAAGAACTCCTCGTTCACCCGCGCGGACGCATCGACCACCCGGCCGCCCTCGAAGACCAGACGGACGCCCTCGACCTCGGTGCCGAAGTGCACCGCGGGGAACTCGCCGAACTCGATCACGCCGTTCGCGGAGTCCTCGAGCGGCGAGTAGAACACCTCGCCGCCCGGCATGTTCACGTGGCCGTCGTCGACGGACCCCGTGCGGCCGGCGATCGAGAGCGTCAGGTCGGTGCCTGCAGCTTCGATGCGCACCTCGTCGGCGGCGTCGAACAACTCGGCGATCCGGCGCATCCGCTCACCCTCGGCGTCCCAGTCGAGCAGCACGGCGTTGAAGATGAACTCCTCGTACTCGTCGAGGGTCATGCCCGCCTCGGCGGCGAGTGCATCGGTCGGCCACTCGCCGATCACCCAGGGGATCTCGAGGGACATCGTCCGCCTGCGGAGCGGCGCGAGCATCTGCTCGAGCGCCGCCTGGCGCTCCTCCGACAGGTCGGCGCCTTCGTGCGCGTCCTCGGGGCAGTAGATCGTGATCAGGCCGTCGACCGTGTCCCAGATGTGGCGCTGGATCGGCGCCGGCTCCCGGAGCATCTCGAGCGGCGCCTCCCGGGCGAACGGCCCGCCCACCTGCTCGAACTGCAGCTGCAGGATCGGGTACGCGCCCTTCCGGGCGATCTGCTCGACGATCGCGTCGATCAGCGGCCGGCCGAGATGGTTGCCGCGGATCGCCACCTGCCAGCCCGCCTGAACGCCGAGCGACCGCTCGACGAGCAGCCTGGCGTACTCGTCGGTCCGAGGGTCGCGCCGCAACAACACGGGTTCTACCCCGACGGGCACGCCTCCGACAACTGGACTTTCGTACTACTCGAGCGCGCGCAGGAAGTCTTCGACGTCGAGCGCAGGCAGCGTCTCGATGCGCGTCGAGCCCCGTGCGCCGAGCGCGACCGACACCTTCGCCACGGTGGCGACGTCGGGAGCCTCGACCACGTTGACGAAGTCGAACTCGCCCAGCGTCGCCCACTGGTGCAGCACCTTGCACCCGAGCTCGCCGATGTCCTCGTTCACCTGGCGGAGGCGCTCAGGATTCGACTTGAGGGTCTGCACGCCCTGCTGCGTCAGCGTCGACAGAAGAATGAAGAGCGGCATCCGGCGCTGACCTTACTGCACGGGCAGCCTGGTCGACATAGAGAAGCGCACCGCCGACGAAGAGCAACGGGCTCAGCACGAGATCGGAGAGGAAGTACGCCGCGCGCTGGCCGTTGTCGCCCTGCGTGTGCAGCAGCGCGCCGAGCGTGTTGGAGGCGACCCCGACCACGACCACGAGCGCGGCCAGCGAGCCGAGCGCGTGCACGTAGTCGGCCGTCCCGAGACGGCGGCCGCGCTCCAGGGCCTCGCGAAACCGGAGCCGCTCGACCATCGCGGCCGGAACGGCGAGTCCGATGAAGGCGAGCCACGCGACGCCGAGGAGGTTGAGCGAGATCGCCCGGAGAGCCGGGAACGGCAGCCAGACGAGCGTCGCGACGGCGACGGCGGCCGGCGTCACGGGCGCGTCGAGGACGACGCGGCACGCCCACAGGTAGCCGGCGACGAAGAGCGGCGTGCAGGCCCAGAAGATGACCATCTGCGCGGGAATGTGCTCGCGGACACTCAGCTGGTCGGCGATCGCGAGCGGAAGGCCGAGCGGCAGGAGACGCCAGAAGGCCTCGCCGTACGCCCGGATCGTCTCGGCGATCAGCTGGCCGATGGTGCGCGTCTCGGGCGGGAGCGGCGGCGGGAGATCACGCATCGACGAGCACCTCGAGCAGCAGCGGGAGCGCTCCGCGCAGCGCTTCGAGCGCGTCCTCGACACGCCAGAGCCCGCGGTCCGTCTCGCCGACGGGGTTGGAGACCGCGCGGAGCTCGAGCGCCGCGACGCCGGCGAGCGCAGCTGCGCGCAGGACGCCGAATCCCTCCATCGCCTCCACCTCGCAGCCGACGCCCCCTCCGACGCGGCCGGTCGTCCCGATCGGCAGCACCTGCGCATCCGGCAGCGCGCGGCGCGCGGCCGCGAGGAGCTCGGCGTCGGGCTCGACGCGCTCGACGCGCGGGATGCGCGCGAGCGGGTCGACGACGTCGCAGTAGACCGCTTCCGACCCGAGCACGATCGAGGCGTGCGGCAGCGTCCGGGCGCCGGCGATGCCGACCTGCAGGATCGCGGCCGGCGGGTCGTCGGCGATCGCTCGCGAGGTGGCGAGCGCCGCCTCGACCGGGCCGATCCCGCAGACGACCGTCCGGACCGGCGCGCCGTCCACGAGTGCCGCCTCGAACGCAGTGGCGGTGACGACCAGGAGCACGGGCGCACCGTATCTTTCCGCCGTGAGGTACCTGGTACTTGCACTGGCAGTGCTTGCGCTGGCGGGCTGCGGTGGGTCGTCGCACACGCTCGCCGGCAACGGCGCGCCGTCGCTGGCGACCACCTGCGGCACGGCGGGCGTGACCGCGTCGACCTATTTCCTGAAGACCGGTGACGGCCTTCGCATCTACGCCGCGTCGGCGGGCGGCGGCGCGACCGCCGTCGTGCTCCTGCACGAGTCCGGCGGCGCAGGTCTCTGCGGGTGGCTGCCGACCATGCGCTGGCTCGCCGCGAACGGCATCCGTGCCGTCGCGATCAACTTTCGCGGCTATCCACCGTCGAGCACACCCGCGCTCGCGATCTACCACCACTACGCGCAGGACATCCAGGCCGCGGTCGACGCGGCACACACGCTCGGCGCGAAGCACGTCTTCGTGATGGGGGCGTCGATGGGCGGCGCGGCGACGGTCGCCGAGGCTCCGAAGCTGGCGGACGTGACGGGTGTGATCAGCCTCTCCGGCGAGCTCGAGCTGCCGACGTCCGAGCTCGACGCGATCGGCGCCGCGCCGAAGATCAAGGTGCCGTTCCTGTTCGTCGGCTCGGAGGCAGACGGGTACGTCATCGGGTCGGAGGCGCGCCGGCTCACGCGGGCCGTCGGCTCGAAGGACAAGCAGGTGCACATCTTCCCGAGCAGCTACCACGGGTGGGACCTGCTCGACGCCGCCCCGTACCGCGCCCGCGTGAAGTCGCTGCTGCTCGACTGGCTGCGCACGCACGCCGGCTGACGAAGTTCCCTCGACCTGCGGATCCCGCATCCGGCGGTCACGCCCGACGACAGGGCTGAAGCGGGACAACGAAAGGGGGACCTGATGAAGAAGGCAGCGCTTGCGCTGCTCGCCGTGGCCGCGATCGGCGCGACCGCGGCAGCGATCACCTGGGCCGCCGCGGGCGATTCGGCCGTCATCCACGCCTGCGTGGCGAAGGGCAGTGACGTCGTGCGGATCCCGGCCGACGGCGGCTGCCGGCCGAACGAGAGCGGGCTCGACTGGAACACGCAGGGCCCGGTCGGCCCGCCCGGGCCGCAAGGCCCCGCTGGGCCATCCGGGTCGGCTGCGGCCGAGCCGAACACCCGCGACGTGGCGTTCATGCACGTCGACGGCGGCACGCTCGGCACGATCGACGGTGAAGCGACGGAGAAGGGCCACGAGAAGTGGATCACCCTCTCCGGGTACGACGGCGACGCGACCGCGCCGACCTCGAGCGGGGGCGGCGGAGGTGGCGTCGGCAAGGTGCAGTTCAAGGACATCGTGATCACGAAGCCGATCGACACGTCGACGCCGAAGCTGTTCCAGGCGCTCGTCACAGGCGCGCGTCTACCGGCGGTGCAGATCGACTTCGTCCGCCCGGACGGCGCGGGTGGCGACGAGGTCTTCTACGCGGTGAAGCTCGAGCAGGTCATCGTCACCGACATCCACCAGACGGATGCCGGAAAGGCGGGCGGACACATGCTCGAGCAGGTCTCGCTCGACTTCCAGAAGATCGAGATCACCGAAGGTGGCGGAATCGCCTCCGGCGGTACCGGACCGGCGAGCTGAGGTCCCTCAGGCTGCGGCGGCTTCGGCCGCCGCAGCCTTGATGAACACCAGATCGCTGTTCTGCGCGTCGACGCGGATCGTGTCGCCCTCGCCGAAGTCGCCTTCGAGCAGCCGGAGCGCGAGCGGGTTCTCCAGCAACCGCTGGATGGCGCGCTTCAGCGGCCGGGCGCCGTACGTCGGGTCCCAGCCCGCATCGCCGATCGCCTGCTTCGCGTCGTCCGTCAGCTCGAGCTTCAGCCCGCGGTCGGCGAGCCGCTCGCGCAGACGCTCGAGCTGCAGCTCGACGATCTCACCGAGCTGATCGCGCGAGAGCGCCTTGAACTCGACGATCTCGTCGATCCGGTTCAGGAACTCCGGGCGGAAGTGCTCGCGCATCGACTCGGCGGTGCGGATGTTCGACGTCATGATCAGCACCGCGTTGCGAAAGTCGACGGTGCGACCCTGCCCGTCCGTGAGGCGGCCGTCGTCGAGCACCTGCAGCAGCACGTCGAACACCTCGGCGTGCGCCTTCTCGATCTCGTCGAGCAGGACGACGCAGTACGGGCGGCGGCGCACGGCCTCGGTCAGCTGGCCGCCCTCGTCGTAGCCGACGTAGCCGGGCGGCGCACCGACGAGGCGCGACACGGTGTGCCGCTCCTGGTATTCCGACATGTCGATGCGCACCATCGCGTGCTCGTCGTCGAACATGAACTCGGCGAGGGCGCGCGCGAGCTCGGTCTTCCCCACGCCCGTCGGGCCGAGGAACACGAACGAGCCGATCGGGCGGTTCGGGTCCTGCAGCCCCGTGCGCGCGCGCCGAAGCGCGTTCGCGACGGCGGCGACCGCTTCGTCCTGGCCGATCACGCGCTGGTGCAGGCGGTCTTCCATGTGGATCAGCTTCTCGGTCTCCCCTTCGAGCAGGCGGTCGACCGGGATGCCCGTCCAGCGCGCGACGACGCTCGCGATGTCGTCCTCGTCGACCTCCTCCTTGACCAGCAAATCGTCCTGCGGACGATTCGCTAGTACCTGCTCCAGCTCGGGAATCTCGCCGTAGCGAATCTCGGCGACGCGCTGCAGGTTCCCCTCACGTTCGGCGCGCTCCGCTTCCATCCGCAACTCGTCGATCTTCTTGGTGGCCGCTTTCACGCGATCGAGCGCTTCCTTCTCTCGCGCCCAGCGTGCTGCCAACGTGTCTCGGAGCTCCTTGGCGTCTGCGAGCTCAGCCTCCAGCGGAACCCGCGCAGCGGGTTCCGCTGCGGTCGCTGCAATTTCGATTTCGAGCTGAGTGACGCGTCGCTGAGCCTCATCGAGCTCCAGCGGGCTCGAGTCGATCTCCATGCGGAGCCGCGACGCCGCCTCGTCGACGAGGTCGATCGCCTTGTCGGGCAGGAACCGGTCGGCGATGTAGCGGTGGCTGAGCACGGCCGCTGCGACGAGCGCCGCGTCGCGGATGCGCACGCCGTGGTGCGCCTCGTACCGCTCCTTCAGGCCACGCAGGATCGCGATCGTGTCCGACACGCTCGGCTCTCCGACGAACACCGGCGCGAACCGGCGCTCGAGGGCGGCGTCCTTCTCGATGTGCTTGCGGTACTCGTCGAGCGTGGTCGCGCCGATGCAGCGGAGCTCGCCGCGGGCGAGCATCGGCTTCAACAGGTTCGCCGCGTCGACCGCACCCTCGGCCGCGCCGGCGCCGACGATCGTGTGCAGCTCGTCGATGAAGAGCACGATGCGCCCGGCGCTCTCCCTGATCTCGGCCAGCACGGCCTTCAGCCGCTCTTCGAACTCGCCGCGGTACTTCGCGCCGGCGAGCAGCGCGCCGATGTCGAGCGACCAGACCTTCCGGTCCTTCAAGCCCTCTGGCACGTCGCCGGCGACGATGCGTTGCGCGAGGCCTTCGGCGATCGCGGTCTTCCCCACGCCGGGCTCGCCGATCAACACCGGGTTGTTCTTCGTGCGCCGCGAGAGGATCTGGATGACGCGGCGGATCTCTTCGTCGCGGCCGATCACCGGATCGAGCTTCCCCGCCTCGGCGGCCTCGGTCAGATCGCGGCCGAACTTCGAGAGCGCCTGGTAGGTGCCCTCGGGATCCTGCGACGTGACGCGCCGCCCGCCGCGAATCTCTTTGATCCACTTGAGGATCTCGTCGCGCGGCACCGGCTCGAGCGCCAGGAACAGATGCTCGGTCGAGACGTAGTCGTCCTCGAGCCGCGCGCGGTCCTCGTCGGCCTTGTCGAGCACGCGCGCGAACGCCGCGGAGGCGTTCGGCTGCTGCGAGCCGCCCTGCACCGACGGCAGCGCGTCGGCGCGCCGCTCGGCATCGGGCCGCAGCTGCTGCCAGTCGGCGAAGAGGTCCTGGTCGAGCAGCGCGAGCAGCAGGTGGTCGGGCGTGAGCTCGGGGTTGCCTCGCCGGCGCGCGATGTCCTGTGCTGCCGCGACGGCCTCCTGGCTCTTGATCGTCAGCTTCTGGAAATCCACGTGTCCTTCTCCCAGGTGTCCTTGATTCGAAGCGCACTGCCCGGTGCCTGGCACCGGGCGAGGCGCGCAAAGGCATGTCCCGTCATGACACGCGCCCGCGCCGGGCCGGCGGTTGCGGCGGTTGGTAGACGACCAGGTCGCGGCGATAGAAGCGGTGCACCTCGTCGAGCGCGTTGCGCATCTCCTGCTCCATCCGCTCGAGGCGGCGCTGCATGCGCAGCAGCTCGTCCTCCATGTGGAGCACGCGCTCGACGCCCGCCAGGTTGAGGCCCAGCTCGGTCGTGAGCCGCTGGATCAGCTGCAACCGCGCGACATCCGAATCCGAGTAGATGCGCGTGTTGCCCGCGGTGCGCTTCGGGTTCACAAGCCCCTTCTGCTCGTACATCCGGAGGGTCTGCGGGTGCATGCCGACGAGCTCGGCGGCGACGCTGATCATGTAGCGGGGCCGGTCGTCCATCAGATGGTTTTCCCCAGCTCTTCGAGCAGCTCGCGCTGCTTCTTGGTCGTCTTCTTCGGCACTTCGATGCGCACGCGGGCGAGGACGTCGCCGTGGCCGTCGCCCTTCAGGCGCGGCGCGCCGCGGCCCTTGATGCGCAGCAGCTTCCCGTCCTCCGTGCCCGCCGGGATCTTCAGCGACACCGCACCGCCCGGTGTCGGCGCCTCGACCGTGCCGCCGAGCGCGGCGGTCGGGAACGACACGGGAACGGTGACGACGAGGTCGTCGCCGCGCCGTTCGTAGATCTTCGACGGCTCGACGCGCGTGACGACGAACAGGTCGCCGGCGGCGGCACCGCCGAAGCCGGCTTCGCCCTTGCCCTTCAGCTTGATGCGCGTGCCGTCCTTGACGCCCGCCGGGATCTTCACCGTGTAGCGCTTCGTGCGCCGCTCGCGGCCCGCGCCGCGGCACGTGGGGCAGGGCGTCTGCACGATCGAGCCCATCCCGCGGCACTGCGGGCACGGCTGCTGCAGCGCGAACAATCCCTGCGACGTCGCGACGACGCCCGAGCCGTTGCAGTTGGGACAGACGATCGGCGTGGTCCCGGGAGCCGCGCCGGTGCCGTGACAGGTGTGACACGCGAGCTCGAGCTGAACGGGGACCGTCGTCTGCACGCCCTTCAGCGCGTCCTCGAACGAGACGCGCACCTCGACCTCGACGTCGTTGCCGCGCTGGCCGCGCTGCGGCTGCTGACG
>Ga0070681_10000971_pt1 | contig 24215 bp, 22 predicted proteins | sample KBSC83BmetaG_FD_65650 | JGI IMG/M metagenome (GOLD analysis project Ga0070681, IMG submission 65650) | Corn rhizosphere microbial communities from Kellogg Biological Station, Michigan, USA - KBS C8-3B metaG | ecosystem: Host-associated > Plants > Roots > Rhizosphere | place: USA: Michigan...
GTACGCACGCGCGTCGGTCGCTGGTCCGTCATCACCGCACCGGCGTCGCTGTCGTTGCTGTCGTTGCTGTCGTTGCTGTCGTTGTTGGGTGTGCCGACGCTTGGCGCCCAATCGAGGACAGAACTCACCCGCACGCTCGCCGCGATCGCGAGCACTCCGTTAGGCGCTCTCACGCCTAACGGCCCGGCCATGGCGACGAGTCGCGACGACACGCTGCTGTTCGGGTTCCGAATGCAGTACGGGTCGCGCGGGCTATCCGATGGCAAGAGTCTCACGTCGTACGGGCTCACCACCAATCTGCAGGTCCAGGGCAGCGCCCTGATCTCCGGCACGGTGGGATATCAGCAGGGCAGCGATGACATCTGCGCCGACGTGTCGTGCGATGACCATCGCCTGATGGCCGAGGTTCGGTACAGCAACAACCTCATCACGACTCGTCCGTTCCTGCGGGTTCCCTTCTTCACGGAAAACGACGCGAGCGGAACCGCGGCACTCCAGTTTGGCATCGGATGGGCGGAGAAGGGCTTCAACGAGCGGCAGCACTGGACTGCGGACGTCACGGTTCCTCTGTCGCTCGCGGTTGGGCAGCGCGTGCGGGTCGTGCCATTTCTCACGCCATCGTTCGCATTCGCATGGGGCACGACCGATCGGCAGTGGAGTCGCGGCCAGCGCTTTCTCACGGGCGGCGGCATCACGGCACAGGAAGTCGGAAAGTGGATCGGCCTAACGGGGCTCGACGTGACCTTCGGATTTCAGCGGGCGTTCAGCCCGCACGGCACCACGCTCGGCGCATCGGTGTCGTGGATGCACGTCCCCGTGAGGTGAGTGCGGCGACGCCCGACTATATGAGGACGTCCTGTTCGTTCGGCGCTTTGCCATCGAACGGCTCCATGTGCACCAGCACGTATCCGACGGTCGGCACCGCCGCGCGAATCGCGCTCTTCACTTGCCCGCCGAGGATGTGAGCTTCGTCGAGCGGGAGCTTGGCGTCGGCCTGGACGTGAATCGTCACGCGGTACGCCATTCCGGTCCTGCGGACCCGCGAGCTTCTCCGTCGCGCGAACGCCCTCCACGCTCTCGGCCGCGTGTCGTATCGGATCGACGACGTCCGGCCCCGGCATCCTGTCCATGAGGTCCTGCAGCGTTGGACGCAGCATGTTGACGCCGTTGAAGAAGATGACGCCGGATGCGGCGAGCGCTGCCCAGTCGTCGGCCGACTCCCAACCGGGTCCACCCCAGAGCGCGATCGAGATGCCGACGAACGCCGCCGCTGACGTGACGGCGTCGCTCAGGTGGTGCCATGCGTCGGCCCTCACGGCCGTGCTGCCAATGTCGATCCCGATCGCGCGCACGCGTCGCGCGAGGATCCACTTCGTGGCCATCACGGCCACGAGCACGACGAGCGTCCACGCAGCCGGCGTGCGATGTGGTGTTCGGATCTCCGAGATTGCCTCGATCGCGATGCCGACGGCAGCCGCGAGCAGCATGACCGACACGACCGCCGCGGCGAGCGGTTCGGCCACGGATCGTGCTATCGGTGGTACACGCTGGCCGCCTTGCCTAACGATGCGACGTCAGTGCTCACGCTTCGCGCCGCCGTCGACCTCCGGCGGCGTCGGGACGATCGCGCGGTCTGGGGTACGGCGCGCGAGCAGCGACGCCGGCGGCCTGTGAGGCTCGTGTCCCTTCGTGGCGTACGGAACGTCCGTCGGCGCACCGCCCGAGGGCCAGTCCGTTTCCTTGCCGGGCGAATCGGGACGCGGGTGCGAGTTCACGAAGGCCGCGACGTCGAACGCTTCCTGCGGCGTGAGCGATCCCGGCTTCGACTGCGGCATGTTGTGCCAGATGAAGCTGGCAGCACGTTCCTCGCGCGCCATCGACGCACCGATGGAGAATGATTTAGGTCCCCATAGGGCGGGGAACGCGGTGTTTCCCTGGCCGTCAGCCTGGTGGCAGGCGACGCACTCGCGCTTGAAGATGGTCTCACCACGCCCGAGGTCGCCCACGAGAGTGTCCTTCATGCTGACCAAGCCGCTGGCTCCGGCGAGGTTCCTTCCCACCGGAACGTCGTGCGAGATGAACGCGAGGTAGGCGAGGATGTCGTTCATCTGACGGCTCTCGGGCGGGAGCACGTTTCCGGCGAGCGATCGCGTGAAGCAGTAGTTCACGCGATCGGCGAGACCGATCACCGCGCCCGAGCGAGTCATGTACTTCGGGTAGCGCGCGTGCGCGCCGGTGAGCGGCGCCGCGCTCGCCTTGGTGCCGTCGTTCTGATGGCAGCTCGTGCAGCGAAGGCTCGAGGTCGCGTACGCGGGGAGACTTTCCGGCGTGAAGCGGAGGAGATAGAGGCCGCGGCGAATCGCAGCGCCGAGTGAGTCGTTGGGGATCTCGGCTTCGGTGGGCGGTCGCCAGTTGGCCGCGACGAACGTCGCTGCCTTTGCGGCGGTGTCGCGAGCGGTTGCGGCCGGCGCTGCCTTGTTGGTTCCCTGGCAGGCGAGCGCCAGCGCGGCCGGCAAGCACGGCAATGTTCGCCGAAGCACTGTGTCCCACGGGGCGTCAGTCATTCGGAATGACTCGCATATCTAGCCGATCCAATATGCGACCAAATCGCCGCCGCGAAAGAATTGAGGACTCGAGCGGCCTGAAATTGACCATAGCGGTCACTGAGGTCTCCGTGCCCTCTGTGACCTCTGTGGTCAAACAAGTCGTACTCGCGCGTCCACGGCGACGACGCGATCCTCGAACGCCAGCAGCGGGTTGAGGTCGAGCTCCTCGATCTCCGGAAAATCGACCGCCAGCTGCGAGACGCGGCGGAGTACGTCGACGAGCGCGACGCGGTCGACACCGGCGCGACCGCGCATGCCGGCGAGGATCGGTGTGCCGCGAATGCCGTCGAGCATGTCCTCCGCGTCGAGCGCACTGATTGGTGCGACGCGGAACACTACATCCCGCAGCGCCTCCACATAGATCCCGCCCAGCCCGAACATGACGAGCGGTCCGAACAGGCGGTCGTGACTCACGCCCACGATCGTCTCGAGGCCGCCGCGCACCATCGGCTGCACCAGCACGCCCTCGAGCCGCGCGTTAGGCATTCGGACTCCGACCTCGCGCATCAGGTCATCATACGCCGCACGCGCGGCGTCCTCGTCCTCGATACCGAGGATCACGCCGCCCACGTCGCTCTTATGGTCGATGTCGGGCGAGACGACCTTCATCGCGACCGGGAAGCCGAGTGCCGAGGCGACGCTGGCCGCCTCTGCGGCTGACCGGGCGATCCTGGCCGGAGCAGTGGGTATGCCATACGACGCAAACAGCTCCAGCGCCTCGGACTGCTCGAGATGGGTGCGACCGGCGGCGCGCGCTCGCGCAATCACGGCGGCAGCCCGGTCGCGGTCGACGGCCAATGGCGTGATTGGTGTCGCCGGCCTGCCTAACCACTCCTGGTACCTGCATAGCGCGGCGAGCGCACGCGCCGCCGACTCCGGAAACACGAACGCCGGAACGCCCACCGAATGAAGCTCGGCACGACCCTCCGAGAGGCCCGAGCGTCCCATGAGCACGGCCATCACGGCCGTCCCCGGACTTTGCTGCACCGCGGCCCCGATCGCCTCGGCCACCGCGGCCTGACTCACGCCGAACGGCGGCACGAACACCGCGACGAGGCAATCGACTCCCGCGTCGGAGAGCAGGATCTCGAGCGCCTGCCGATAGCTCGTGGGTCGAGCGGACGCGATCATGTCCACCGGGTTGCGAATGGATGCCTCCTCGGGGAAGAGCGGCTTCATCGCGGCGATGGTCTCAGGTCGCAGCTCCACCACGGCAAGGCCGTTCGCCTCGAGCGCGTCCGCGGCGAGAATGCCGGGCCCACCCGCGTTCGTGAGCACGGCGGTCCGGCGGGACCGAGGCCGAGTCGCGGTGCCGAACGCCATCGCCATGTCGAACAGCTCCTCGACCGACGCTGCGCGAAGCACGCCGGCCTGCGCGAGCAGCGCATCCACCGCGGCGTTACTGGCGGCGAGTGCACCGGTGTGTGACGACGCGGCGCGCGCGCCACTCGCGGAACGTCCGGCTTTGAGCGCGATGATGGGCTTCCGCTTCGTGATGCGTGACGCGGTCTCGAGAAAGCGGCGCGGATTGCCGAAGTTCTCGACGTACATGAGGATCGTCGAAACCGCCGGGTCGTCCTCCCACTGCAGCAACAGGTCGTTGCTGCTCACGTCCGCCTTGTTGCCGACGGACACGAACTGCGCGAGCCCGATCTGATACTCGCGCGCGTAGTCGAGAATGTTCACGCCCATGGCGCCGGACTGCGACATGAGGGCCGCCGGGCCGAACGGCGGCATCACCGGCCCGAACGTCGCGTTGAGCGAGAACGTGGGATCGGCGTTGATGACGCCGAGGCAGTTGGGGCCGACCATGCGCATGCCGCGGGAGCGAACGAGATCGGCGAGTGCGCGCTCGCGTTCGGTACCGTCGGCGCCCATCTCGCGAAACCCGGCGGTGATCACCACGAGGCCACGCACGCCGGCGTCGGCGCACTCGCCGGCGATGCCTAACACGAGATGCTTCGGCACGACGATGACCGCGAGATCCACGGAGTCCGGCACCGAGCCAATGTCGGGATACGACCTCACCGAGCACACGGCTTTCGCTGACGGATTCACCGGATACACGGAGCCGGTGAAGCCGTACTGGATGAGATTCGCCGTGATCTGATGGCCAATGTGACTCGGCGAACGCGACGCACCAATGACGGCGACCGTGGCGGGCTTGAGAATCGGGTCGAGAGCGGCTGGCATTTCCGGTAAGGATTATTGCGCGGGTCCGGTCGAGCGGCGACGTTGCGAGGGAGCCTGGTGACCCGAGGCGTAGATCGTGTGACGAGCCCGATAATCTTCCATTGCGACCCTGAGACTGTCGAGCTTCGTCAGACGGTGCGTCTGCAGAATCTCGACGGGTGCCTGACGATCGCCAGACGGGCCGATGGGCGACGACCGCGGTTCGTGTGGCGCGGTCCGGCGACGGATCCGGTGTTCTCTCTCGAGAACTGCCGGGAATCGGTGATCGAGCACATCGATGTCGTGTGTGAGTCGCCGTGTACGGCCGTATTTCTCATCCGGCGCACGAAGAGTGGCAAAGGCGTGATCCCGAGCACGCTGCACCAGTTTCATGACGTGCGGATCTTCGGCAACGCGCGCGCGCGCCGCGGCTACGATTACGCCAGCGCGATCGACGAGAACAACGAGCACGGACGATGGGATTCGTGCTCGGTGTACGGCTGTACCGATGCGGCGTGGGCGTTCTCCGGCCAGCAGTCCAAGGAGCACGTGCTCACGCAGTGTCGGGCCGAGTCGGTGCACGCTGGGGTGAGCGCGAGCTCGTCGTTCACGTGGATCGGTGGCACCGCTGCGGCGTGTCAGACCGGTGTCGTCCTCTCCGGTGTGGGCGATCCCGTGGTCATCGAGGGCGTGGGCTTCGAGGCGTGTGGCCGATTGCTCGTAACCAGCGGACCGACGACGGCATCACAGCCGGTGACGCTCACCGGCGTGCGCTACGAGGCCGATCAGCTTCACGCGGATGGGGACTGCATTCTCCTGCGGCATGCCGGTCCGCTGAACGTGACGGGCTGTCGTTTCGGTGGCGGGAAGCAGCGGGTCCCTCGCATCGCGTTGTTAGGCGCCGGTCCGCAGGTGGCGACGATCTCGGGCAACACGTTCGGCGCGTACGGCGCCAATCGCGTGTGCCCGGTGCGCGCGCAGAACCACGCGAATGCGAACGTCACGTGGGGCAACAACGCCTATCAGCGTGATGCGCTCGATCCTCAGAACGTCGAGAGCCGGCTCGCGTGGGCGGAGAAGTCCTACACGTGATGACGAAACTCAGGTGTCGATAGCGGGGCGGAACGAGCCGATATGGCAGAATTGCCATACCACGTTCGGATGTACCAGGCAATGATCGGTGCCATGGCAATTCTGCCATACAGGCTGATCCCGCCTGCTTTCGACAACGTCTCGGCGATCCATTATCCGGCGGCGGCCTCCGGTTGCGTCGACCTTCGTGCAGCCCGCCGTTGTCCTTCATGTACGCCTTCGCCGAACTCCTCGATCATCTTCTTGTTGAACGCAGGAATGTCGTCCGGCTTGCGGCTCGTCACAAGCCCCTCGTCGGTTACCACCTCGCGGTCCACCCAGTCGGCGCCCGCGTTGCGCAGGTCGGTGCGGAGGGAGGGCCACGACGTCACGGTGCGGCCGCGAACCACGTCGGCCTCGACGAGCATCCACGGCCCGTGGCAGATCGCGGCGACGGGCTTCCCTGCCTGAAAGAACGACTTCACGAACTGCACGGCTCGCTCGTTCTCGCGCAGCTTGTCGGGGTTCATCACGCCGCCGGGCAAAAGCAGCGCGTCGTAGTCGTCGGCCTTGGCACGCTCCAGCGGCACATCAACGCGGACCTCACCGCCCCAATGGTCGTGCTGCCATGCCTTGATGGTGTCGGGTTTCGGCGAGATGAGCGACGTGCGCGCGCCAGCCGCATCCAGTGCCTTCCGCGGTTCGACCAGCTCGACCTCCTCAACGCCATCAGTCGCGAGGATGGCGACCCGCTTCCCGTTGAGCTTCTCTGCTGCCATATGCTGCTCCTTCGAACAACCGGTTGATGCCGAGGGATCTCGAGATCCTGTATCGGGGTGGGTGGGGGTCGCAAGCACCGAGCCGCCAGGCGCCGATTGCTCGAAGTGCTCGCTGTGTGTGTTTGTGTGTGTGGCGTCGTGCGACGTGCATCGTCCAACACAAAACTCCGTCGTTGGACGTGGGTATCATTTCCTAGAGCGGCGCTCATCAGCATCCTGATGGCGCCCGCGACCACTGTTGCCGTATTCGGTCTGGCTGCACCCTCAGATGCATCCCGCCTCTCCTTTTCTCTTTGCCACTGGCATCGAGAACAGCTATCCCACGCTCGCCTCCGGCGCGCGCATCGACCAGATGGAGAAATGCGGTCACTACGCGCGCTGGGAAGAAGACTTCGCCCTCGTCCGTGACCTCGGGCTGAACGCGCTACGCTACGGGCCGCCATACTACCGGACCCACGTCGCGCCCAACCGCTACGAGTGGGACTCTGCGGACGCACCGATGGAACGGCTGCGACATCTCGGCATCGAGGTCATTGCGGACCTCTGCCATTTCGGGGTCCCATCCTGGCTCGGCGGTTTTCAGGACGCGGCGTTCCCGGTGCTGTTTGCCGACTACGCGAGAACGTTTGCGCGGCGGTATCCCTGGGTTCGCTACTTCACGCCGGTCAACGAGATCTTCATCTGCGCGAGCTTTTCGGCGCTTCGCGGGTGGTGGAACGAGTGCGAGGCGAGTGACGCCGCGTTCGTTCGGGCGCTCCGGAACCTCTGCATGGCGCACGAGCTCGCGGTCGAGGCCATTCTCACCGAACGACCCGACGCCGTCATCGTCCAGGGGGAGTCGATCGAGTACTTCCACCCGGCGGGTCGGTCGGCGGCGAAGGAAGCGGATCGCCTCAACGGGATCAAGCACCTGTCGCTCGACTTGACGTTAGGCAGGGAGCTCGGCCATGGCATGGCCGCGTACCTCAACGAGCACGGCGTCACGTCGAACGACCTCAGCTTCTTCCGCGAACGCCGCGCCGTTGGGCAACGCTGGCTCGGCACCGACTACTACCTGACCTGCGAGCATCGTGTCGCCGCGAACGGTCGGTGCACGACGATGCGCAACGGCATGGGCTTCCGCGCGTTGGCGGCGCAGTATTACCAGCGCTATGGCCTGCCCTTGTTCTATTGCGAGACGAACCAGGTCAGCAGCCGCGCCGTGGAGTGGTTGAACGGGCAGTGGAGCGATGTCGTCGCGCTGCGCTCGTCAGGCGTGCCGGTGTGCGGATTCACGTGGTACTCGTTGACCGACCAGATCGACTGGCAGCACGCGCTCCGTGTGGAGCGCAACGATCTGCATCCGGTTGGGCTCTACGATCTCGACCGACGACCGCGGCCGGTCGCTCGTCGGTATCGCGAGATCGTGGCAAGCTGGAGCGCGGCCGTCACGGCAGCCGGCGCCGCATCCTCGCTGGCCGTCGCTCGTTAGGCGTCGCGTCCCCGCGTGCGCGCATGCGCGGCGGGCGGAGGCATGTGACTTGCTCGTAGTTGGGAGTCCAACTTCCCGATCGAGTCACCCACTGCCTGTGCTGGATGCTCAATGAGTGATGTACGCGCGACCCCGACCCCTGGATCGTCCCCGCTGATCGTCCACAGCCATCTGCGGTGGGATTACGTCTGGCAACGCCCACAGCAGCTCCTGTCGCGCTTCGCTCGGAGCCGCGCCGTGCTGTTCGTCGAGGAACCGGTCTTCGTCGATGACCTGGGAGCGCCAGGACTCGACGTGACATCACCGTGTGCACACCTGCATCGCGTCGTCCCTCGGCTGCCTGACCGATTGCGCGCGTCCAGCTTCGAGGCGGCGATGGCCGTCCGTTCGCTGGTGCGACAGCTGACGAGCGATGGCGGCGCGCTCACGGGAATGTTCGATCACCCCGTCCAGTGGTTTTACACGCCGCTGCCCGCGCCGGTCATGGTCGATGCGTTCAACGAACGTGGGGTCGTTTACGACTGCATGGACGAGCTCTCGCAATTCCGGTTCGCACCGCCCGAGCTGGTACAGTGCGAGCGGTTCCTGCTCGATCGCGCCGATGTCGTGTTCACCGGCGGGCAGCATCTCTTCGAGTCCAAGTCGCGTCACCACGCCAACGTCCACTTCTTCGGCTGCGGCGTCGACGCCGACCATTTCGCTCGCGCGCTCTGTGACGACACGCGCGTCGCGCCGGAGCTTCGCGAGCTTCCACGCCCGGTGCTGGGCTACGTCGGTGTCATCGATGAGCGCGTCGACTACCGGCTGGTTGCGCGACTGGCCGAGCATTTCGCTCACGGGTCGGTGGTGTTGGTGGGACCGACGGCGAAGGTCGATCCATCGGAGTTGCCGAAGCGCGAGAACCTTCACTGGCTGGGTCAGCGACCGTATGCGAAGCTCCCGGAATATCTGAAGGGTTTCGACGTGTGCCTCATGCCCTTCGCGCTGAACGACGCAACACAATACATCAACCCAACCAAGACGTTGGAGTACATGGCGGCCGGCAGGCCGATCGTATCCACCGCGGTACCGGACGTCGTGCGCCACTTTACGCCGACCGTGCAAGTCGCGTATACGACGGCAGGCTTTCTCGACGCGATCGAGTCCTCGCTGAAGCCGGATCCCGTTCGGATCGCCGCCGGCCGATCGCGGGCGCAGGCCGCGACGTGGGAATCGATCGTGGCGGCGATGGACCAGCTGATCGTGCAAGCTGTCGGCGATAACCGCGGCAACGGCGACGTGCGTCCTCGCGTCACGGTGCCAAAACGGTCGCCATCGGGAATTGCGCCGGCACGTCGCAATGGCGCGGGGAACGACGGGGCCATCGTCGCGTAGCCGTTTCGAATGCGGGCGATGGACACCGGCATCGCGGTGTGGGGCGGCATCGAGTGCTCGTACATCCGGGTTGGCGACAGGTACTTCGATCAGCTCGAGCGGAGCGGCCTGTACGATTTCCCGGAGGAGCTCGATCGGCTCACAGCACTCGGCATCACCGCGCTGCGCTTCCCGGTCCTGTGGGAGCGCGTGTGCACGTTAGGCGACCGAGCGTGGGCGTGGACGGACGCCGGCTTGAACCGCCTTCGCGCGCACGGCGTCACGCCCATCGTCACGCTGCTGCATCACGGCAGCGGTCCGCGCGACCTCGACCTGACCAGCGCCAGGTTCCCCGCGCGGTTTGCCGCGTTCGCGCGTACCGTGGCCAGGCGATATCCGTGGGTCGAGTACTACACGCCGATCAATGAGCCGCTCACCACGGCGCGCTTCGCGACGCTATATGGCCTGTGGTATCCCCACGCACGCTCCGGGCGGGCGTTCGGGCGCGCGATGCTCGTGCAGTGCCGGGCAATCGGCGAGGCGATGCGCGCGATTCGCGAAGTCACGCCACACGCGCAGCTCGTGCAGACCGAAGACCTGGGAAAGACCTACGCCACGGACGTGCTCGAGTATCAGGCTGAGTTCGAGAACGAACGGCGGTGGCTGACGTTCGATCTCCTGCTGGGCCGAGTGACCGGAGATCATCCCATCGCCCACTACCTGCGCTGGGCTGGTGTCCGTGAGCGCGAGCTCGCACCGCTGGCCGAGCGGCCGTGTCCGCCCGACATCGTAGGCATCAATCACTACCTGACGAGCGAGCGGTTCCTGGATCATCGCCTCACGCGGTATCCGGCCGCGACGTGGGGCGGGAACGGGCACCATCGCTACGCGGACGTCGAGGCGGTGCGCGTGTTAGGCAACGGTGTTGCCGGCCCATACGAGATGCTTCGTGAGACCTGGCAGCGGTACCGCGTGCCCATCGCCGTCACCGAGGCGCAGCTCGCCTGCACGCGAGAGCAGCAGGTCCGATGGCTGGCCGAAGTGTGGAACGCGGCGACGCGACTGCGGCGTGAGGGTGGTGACCTACGCGCCGTCACGGCGTGGTCGGCGTTCGGGGCGTTCGACTGGTCATCGCTGCTGACCCGCGATGACGGTCAATACGAGCCGGGCCTGTTCGACATTCGTGCGCCGCACGCTCGTCCGACCCTGCTGGCCCACATGGTGAAGTCGCTGGCGAATTGCGGCACGTTCGACCATCCCGTTCTCAATGCGCCGGGATGGTGGCGATGTCACCACCGGCTCGCGTATCCGGTCGCCGTGTCGTCGTCCCCCGCGCCACGTGCCGATCAGGAGGAGCAGGAAACATCACCCTCGTCGGTTCAGCGGAATGGAGCCGCGCGGCCTGTTTTGATCGTCGGTGCGCATGGCACGCTTGGCCGGGCCGTGGCGCGCGCGTGCGCGGAGCGTGGTCTCACCAACGTGGCTGTTGCGCGCGCGGATCTCGACGTCACCGACTACGAGCGCGTGGCAGAGACGCTGAGCACTGTGGCCCCGTGGTGTGTAGTGAACTGCGCCGGCTTCGTGCGCGTCGATGACGCCGAGTGTCAGTCTCCGGCGTGTCGAAGCGCAAACGTCGATGGCGCCGGCACGCTCGCCCGTGCGTGTGCTGAGACCGACACCAAGCTGGTCGCCTTTTCGACGGACCTCGTGTTCGACGGTGAGAAGACGGCGCCGTACGTCGAGTCCGACGAGCCGCGGCCACTCTCGGAGTACGGGCGTGCCAAGGCCGATGCGGAAGTCACCATTCTTGCTACCGCGCCGGGGGCGCTCGTCGTACGAACGGCCGCGTTCTTCGACGAGCACGACGACTACAACTTCGTCACCCGAACGCTCCGAGCGCTGATCGCTGGTGACGAAAGTGTCGCGGCGAGCGACGTGGTCGTGTCGCCCACGTACGTCCCGGATCTGGTTCACGCGGTGCTCGACCTTGCCCTCGACAACGAGCGCGGGCTCTGGCACCTGACGAGCGACGGCGCACTGACGTGGGAGGAGCTGGCCAGACGCGCCGCACGAATGGCGCGTGTGAGCGCCGCCTCGTTGCGCGGTGTGCCGCTTGCGGAGCTGCGGCTTGCCGCGGCGCGCCCGAAGTACTCAGCGCTGACGAGTGAGCGAGGGTGGATGATGCCCACGATCGACCACGCGCTCGCTCGTTATGCGCGCAGCCGCGCCTGGGAGCGAACCTCATGATGGCGTCCTCGATCGATACGACCGCCGACGGTCCCCGAATCGTGATCATCGGCGCCGGTCCGACTGGCCTCGCCGCCGGCTATCGGCTGCGGGAGCTCGGCTACACGAACTTCGTGGTGCTCGAGGCGCGCCACAAAGTGGGCGGTCTCGCCTCGTCGGAGACGAGCCCGAACGGGTTCATCTACGACATCGGCGGGCACGTGCTGTTCTCGCACTACCCGTACTTCGATCGCCTGTTCGACCGGCTCATGGGGGATGAGTACCAGGAGCTCCTGCGCGAGTCCTGGGTCTGGATGTTCGATCGGTTCCTGCCGTACCCGTTCCAGAACAACATCAAGTTCCTGCCGAAGGACGTTGTGCTCGAGTGTCTGCTCGGGTTGATCGAGGCGCAGAAGGAACCGCTCGACAAGTCACGCTTCGAGAACTTCGAGGAGCTCATCCTCGGGGTCTTCGGTCGCGGTATCGCGAAGCACTTCATGATGCCGTACAACTTCAAGGTCTGGGCGCACCCGCCCCGGCTCATGAACAAGGAGTGGATCGGCGAGCGCGTTGCCACCCCACCGATCGAGCGCGTGCTCGGCAACGTGATCCTCGATCGCGAGGACGTGTCGTGGGGGCCTAACGCGACGTTCAAGTATCCGCGATACGGCGGCACGGGCGAGCTGTTCTGCCGGATGCGTCCCTACGTCGAGGATCAGCTACGTCTCTGCTCGGCCGTGGCTTCGGTGGATCTGAAGCACAAACGGGTTTGCCTGCGCGACGGCCGAACGGAGCCGTACGACGTGCTGCTCTCGACGATGCCGCTCGACATCCTGGTGACGTCGCTCGTTGGAGAGGTCCCGGATTGCGTTCGTACGCAGGCTGCTCGGCTCCGCCATTCCGGCTCGTACATCGTTGGCGTCGGCATCGAGCAGGAGTGTCCGTCGACCAAGTGCTGGATGTATTTCCCCGAGGACAACTGTCCATTCTACCGGCTGACGTATCTCTCGAACTACTCGCCGGATGTCGTGCCGGACGCGACGAGTCAGTACTCGATTCTCGCGGAGATCTCGCACTCGGTGCACAAGCCGGTGAGCCGAGCGACGGTGGTGGACGACACGATCCAGGGTTTGATCAATACTCGAATGATCAGCGAGGAGGATCGAGGCTCCATCGTGGACGCGTTTCTCATCGAGCGCGACTACACCTACCCGACGCCGTCGCTGGAGCGCGACGAGGCACTGAGCGTCGTACAGCCGTGGCTCGAGGGGCACGACATCTATTCGCGCGGCCGCTTCGGCGCGTGGCGGTACGAGGTGGGGAACATGGATCACTCCGTCGCGCAGGGCGTGGAGTGGGTGAACCGCACACTGCTCGGCGATCGCGCGAACGAGTTGACGTGGCTGGCTAAGCGGGGCTGCTGAATTGGCCTCCCGGGGCAGTTCACCACAGGATCCTGAGGCCGGCTGAAAGAAGTCTTCCGTCGCTCCGGCATCGCGTTAGGGCCGGCTTGAAAACAAGGAGACACGGGTTGCCGCAGACCGGCGCTTCGCGCCGGAACGCAGATTGACGCGGTTGGCTCCTCTCCCATCCAGCGTTTCTGGGACCAGAGCTTTTGAACGGTGAACAACCTCGGGACGGTAGGACAGGAACTGACCGAGGCAGTTCCCCTCAAAAACCGGCTCGTTGAGAGAGGAGCTCGCTCCTGACGCGGAGCACGCTGCGGCAATCTGCGTCCGCCCGCGTCAGCGGGCGGTCTGCGACAATCTGCGTTCCCTCGTTTTTCAAGCCGGCCCTAACGCGACGCATTCCTGGCGACAACCGGCGTGCCGTCAGTCGACAATGTAGCGCCACGCTCCGGTGTTCTGTTTCTGCCACACCGAGAAGTATTTGCCGAGCGCTTGGCCTTCGCTGTTGTAGACCCAGCCGACGGTGAACGCCAGGTCTCCGCTCGACGCCGCACGCGCTATCTCGGGTGCCCAGTTGAACACGCCTAACGGATCATCCGCGTGTGTTTCGCCAATCGCGGCCGGCCCGAAGACCCACCCGACGCTCTCCGAATTCCCCGATTGCGCGCCGGTCGGGGCCGCATAACGAGCGAACGCCTCTCCGTTGCCCACGACCTGCGCGAGGTCACTGAACGCCCGGTCGGCCGCGCCCGCGCCGGCCGCCTCCGACGCCGCGTCGGTGTTCGGGAAGTAGCGGCTGTGCTTCGTCGTCGGCGTCTCGAAACCGGGCGGGGGCGTAAGCGACACCACGCCCTGTGCGCGCGGGATGCGCTTGTACGCCTCGACCTTCCACGTGCCGTCAGCCTGCTTCGCCCAGTACGCGACGTAGCGACCAGGCAGCACGGTGCCGGAGGGTTGGGTCAATTCGGTGTAGCCCATCGTGTAGCCTTCCTTGCCGTCACTCGAAACATCCCCGCGAATGGGCGTCCACGACCATTTCGACAGCGCGTTGCCTGGCGTCGCGGAGAGCAGCGCACGAGCGGCGTCGGGGCCGCGCAGAATCACTGGCCCGGGCGCGAGAAAGACAACGTCTGGTGCGAGCGGCGCGACGAGCGCGTCGATGAGATTCACGGACCTCGCCGCCTCGGCGTACGCTCGGTCCACTGCGAGGAGCTCTGCACGAACATCGCGAAGGTCGAGATGTGCGGCGGCGGAAGCCTCGGCCCCCTCGCCGGACGCGACACTTGGAGCGCCGGACGACGGGAGCGTCGACGGCGCAGTGGCGCGATCGGCGGTGCAGGCGACTGCTGTGAAGCAGCACGCCGCGAATGAGAACGAGAGAGAGCGCATGAGACCTCACGGAACGGGACGAAAGGCGGCCACGGAACACGCGACCCTGTATCACCCGCGCATCTTCGTGGTCTGCGACCCAGCGTCCAATGCGCGGGTGACGACATGCGTCCGCCTTGCGTGATGCGGACTCTCACGGGATGAGCGCCTTGTCACCGGGCGTTCTTGCTGTCGCTCGCGAGCAGGACATTTTTGTCGCGTGACCCGACACGCTCATAACGTCCGCCGACGATCGTGAGGGAGCTGCCGCCGATCGTTCTCGCGATCGCGTTCGCCGCGGTCGTCGTCGCGGTGACGGCGATTGCCCGTCGCCTCCCAGTCCCTCCGCCGATCCTTCAGGTCGCGGCGGGCTTTCTCATCGGACTCCTGCCAGGCGTGTCGATCCCGCCGCTCGAGCCCGACGTCGTCTTCTTCGTGTTCCTGCCGCCCATCCTCTGGGCGGCCGCGTTCTTCACGTCGCTTCGCGACTTCAGTCGTTACCGACGGCCGATCGGGTTCCTCGCGATCGGACTCGTCCTCGCGACGTCGATCGCCGTCGCGGTCGCCGCGCGAGCGCTGTTCCCGGGGATGACGTGGCCTGTCGCAATTGCTCTTGGCGCGATCGTCTCACCTCCAGACGCCGTCGCCGCATCAGCCATCATATCGCGACTGCCGGTGCCGCGCCGCGTCATCGTCGTGCTCGAGGGCGAGAGCCTCGTGAACGACGCCTCGGCGCTGATCCTCTATCGCTCGGCGATCGCTGCTGCGGTGGTTGGCACGTTCAGCTGGGGCGAGTCGGTCGTGCGGTTCTTTCTCGACGCCGGAGTCGGCGTCGGGATCGGCGTGCTCGTCGCGTGGCTCGTCGTTCGACTGCTCCGATGGTCGCGAGACACGATGGCCGAGGTCGTGCTCACGCTCGCGGCGCCGTACGTCGCGTGGCTCGCCGGAGAGACGCTGCACGTTTCGTCAGTGCTCGCCTGCGTGGCCGGCGGAATTTATCTGCGTCGTCACTTCTCGAGCGCGGTAGCCCCACTCTCGAGGCTCCAGAGTCGGTCGGTGTGGGAGCTCGTCATCTTCGTTCTCAATGCGGCGATCTTCCTGCTCCTCGGCGTGCAGTTCCGGGCGCTGCTTGCCGGCGTGCCGCGGGACATGGCGATGTCGCTCCTGCGCGCCGGCTTCCTCATTGGCGCGGTAGCAATCGTCGTGCGCCTCGTGTGGGTACCGATCGTGGGCTACGCGCCGTACGTCCTGAGCGAGCGCGTGCGGCGCAACGAAACGCCGCCGACGCCAAAGGGGGTCGCGCTCGTCGCCTGGACGAGCATGCGAGGGATCGTGTCGCTGGCGACCGCGCTCGCGCTGCCCGTCACGGTTGCCGGTGGCGCACCGTTCCCGTATCGGGACGCGATCATCGTGATCGCGATGTGCGTGATCATCCTGACGCTCGTGGTGCAAGGGCTGACGCTTGCGCCGCTCATCCGGTTCCTGGCGTTTCCGCCTGAGACCACGCATCACGCGGAAGCGCGCGTCGCTCGGCTGGAGGCGGTGCGACGCGGGGCGGAGGCACTCGATGATCTGTCACGCGAGCCATGGGCGGACCAGCGAGACGTCGAGTGGCTTCGCACCGAGCTACGCGACCGCGTGCGACTCCTGGAGCACCACGCGGGCGAACCCGAGGGGCGGCGCCGGCTGCGTGTGGAAATGCTGCGTGCGGAACGACGAATGCTCGTGCGGCTCCGCAACGAGGGCGCGATCTCCGACGAGGTGCTGGTGGAGCTCGAGCAGGAGCTCGACCTGGAGTCCGTGCGTGTTGGCGCGGGGGACGATCGTTAGGCAGGTAGGCGGCAGGCGGCAGGCGGCAGGCGGCTGGCGGCTGGCGGCTGGCGGCGAACGGCGACTACCGAGTGCCGACCGACTCCGGACTCTCGCTAGCTGACGGGACGCTCGTCGTTCCGGGTTCGAGGCGGTCCAGGCGATCGAGTCGCTCGACATCGATCGCGACCACGCCGTCGGTCGATGTTGCGAAGACACTGGCGAACTTCGCGTCCCACCGGATCTCATCCCAGTAGTACGAGGCGCGCGCCGTCACACGAGTCGAGAACGTCTCCTCGTGCGCGTTGATGAGGATCAGCAGCTCCGCCTGGGCCGCGCGCAGGGACTCCGGCGTTGCGCCGCTCAGCGGACTGTCCGCCGTGATCGGGTGCACCACCGTCAGATGCAGCGTGAACAGATCGACCGAGTTCCGCTCGAGCGCGAGCGGATAGAACGTGCGCTGCCGATTGCCGTTGACCTCCTCGACGAGCGCGACACTCACGCGCACCTGCACGTCGCTCAGCTCCGCCGGCTGGGCGTTCACGAAGCGGAACATGAGCCCGCGCCCTCCCTCATACGGCGCAACGACGGCCGACTCGCTGAAGCGAAGTCGCATGCGGGGTCTCGTCAGCCGCGCGATCACGAGCCCGGCTGCGGCAACGAGCACGGTCGGGCCGAAGAACGACTCGAACACCACGAGCCAGTTTGCCGTCGAGCCGACCTCGTACATCGGTCCCGTGCCGGTCGTCGTGAAGACGCCAACGCTGAACTCCAGTGTGCGAAGAAACGGGTCGGAGATCCCGAGCACCTCGCCGCCTCGGAGCCCGCCTTCGCCCAGCGCGAGATACGCCAGCGCGAAGAAGCCGTTGAGCAGGAGCAGCACGCCGAACGTCCAGGCGAAGAATGACGCGGGTGGCTCGGCGAGCGCACGAAGGTAGAACCGCTCGAACCGCTGCGCGCCAAGCCCGTACTTCCGGCTCGTCGGCTGGCCGTCGTGCGTGAGGAAGCGACCGCGAACCTGCTGTGCGACGACGCGCCCGAAGCCGAGGTCGGTGTAGGCACGCCGAGGGTCCGGCGGAACGGGAGTGGGATCGTTGCGTTCGTCGGTCATCTCGGGATCGCGCGCGGATGGACTGAAGGAAAGCGCGCGTTAGGGTGACTTCACGTCGTTCAGGTTCACCGTCACCTGGGTGGCCATCGTGCTGTTCGGCACGATGATCTTCCGCCGGTCATCCGCGCGAATGATCGTGTATCCCAGGCTCAACGTTTCGACCGTACCCGTTGCGAGCCCGGATGGCGCGGTGACCTGCACCCGATCTCCGATTCGAAACGGCCGGTACAGGAGCAGCGCGAACCCGGCGATGACATTGCCCAATGTATTCTGCGCGGCAAGCCCGATGACGACCGACGCCACGCTCACGCCAGCGAGGAGTGCCGTGCCGAACTGCCGGAGCACCGGTACGAGGTGGGCGTAGAGGACCAACGCGCAGAGATAGACGAGCACCTGCGCGAGCTGGGTGACGAACTCGACGCCGGTGCGATCGACCAGGGTATGGTCCGCGTGACTGAGGAGCCGCTTCACCGACGTCCTGATCGCCCGGGCTACGATGGCGGCAGCCGCAAAGAAGAGCGCTGCGTAGAGCAGCGCTCCGGTCAGGCTGGACGGATCGAACGGGCGAGTCACGCTAGAGAAGCTGGCATGTAAGGTTTGCGCGCCTTGCAACATTGTATGACAATGGCGCTCCCCCGACGGTCTGAGAAGCCCGACCAGTTCATCGAAGCGCACGTCGTGGCCGATGCGGCGCGTGGTTCCCCGGACGCGCTGGCCGCCCTTTACGCACGCTACGCGAGAGGGCTTCTCGCCGTCGCCTACCGGCTGCTGCAAAGCCGTGAGGACGCGGAAGACGTCGTCCACGACGTGTTCGTCGGGCTCCCGGAAGCGCTGCGCCGCTACGAGGAGCGTGGGTCGCTTGGACCCTGGCTCCGAAAGGTCACCGCGCGCGTCGCCCTCATGCGACTCCGGGAACAGCGCGCGCGGCCGGTGGTCGAGCTGGACGAGCAACGCGTGCGCGCGAGCGCCCGTGCGCCGGATACGGCACTCACCATCGAGCAGGCGCTCCGGTCACTCTCGCCCAATCTCCGCGCCGTGCTCGTGCTCAAGGAGATCGAAGGATTCACCCACGCGGAGATCGCGGCGATGCTCGACATCTCCGTCGGTGCATCCGAAGTACGCCTGCACCGTGCGCTGCTCGCGATGCGCGCCCAGATGCTCGAGGACATATGAGGAGAGGTCTCTTCCGGCGACGGCGCGGGCTGTCGGAATTCGCTGACGCGATCCGGCCCGAGCTCGAGGCAGTCCCAACCCCCGAGCCGACCGACGCTCTGCTCGAGCGCATTCTCGCATCGCGCGCGGCGTCGGTCCGCGTCATCCTGCCGGAGCCCCTAACGCCACGGCCGCGGCTACCAAGGCGGCTGATTGCCGCAATCGCGATCGCGGCGGGCGCACTGTTGATGCTTGTGCCGTCGACCCGTCGCGCTCCGAGCACTGGAGAGGACGTCTTTACGTCGTCGGGTTTCCTGGCACGCGAGGCGTTCGCTCAGCCTCCGGACCGCAACGGCGGCCGACGATTCGCGCCGGTCACACTCGCGCGCCCGAAGGCGCTCCATCCGGTTGCGCTCGAGCTCTCGCGTCGACTGCATAACGCGACCGGCCAGCTCGTCGACGAGTCCGTCGATTCGCTGGTAGTGGCGCCGGCAACCGTCGAGGGATTGCCGGCCTGGCGGATCACGTCGCGTTCGCAGGACGTCGTTGGCGACCAGCATCGCGTCCAGGACGAGACGCTCTATGTCGCGCGTGCGGACCTGCGCTTCCTGGCGCGCGCGGTGCACGTCGCCCCGTACTCGCGGTTCGACCGGATCAACGTTCAGCAGCGGTTCCCGGGCGACAGCGTCACGGGGCGTATGACCACCGACGGGCCCAGCATCGGCGCGGGTCGCCCTATCGCTCGGCGACTACCCCGGGAGCTCGGGCCCTACCTGACCGACGCGTTCGCCCCGCTGGCTCTCATGGCGGTGCCCGTCGACGCCACATGGACTGGCAACGCGGCCTTGTTAGGCTGGGCGGTCGTATCACGGGACGTGTTCGTCCCGATCGAGATGCGCGTCGCCGGTGAGGAACGCCTCACTGTGCCAGCGGGGACGTTCGACTGCTGGCGCCTGTCGATCCGCTTCGCGGGCGGGGAGATCAGCTACTGGATGCGGAAGAGCGATGGACTTGGCGTTCGCGTCCTCGATCAGCGCAACGCGGCGACCACGGGAACTCGCGAGACCGTTCTCAGGAGGGTCACGCCATGACGCTTCGCGGCGCGCTGGTCTTCGCCACGTTGAGTGCATCCATAGCCGGAGCCCAGACACCTCGCGCCAAGTCGTCCGCGCCGCACACGCTTCGCGAGTACACGGTGGACTTCGGGCACTCGATCGTCGAGTTCTCCATCGGCTTTGCGTTCAGCCGGGTGAAGGGTCGGTTCACGAGCGCGAAGGGGACGATCCTGTACGACGACGCGAATCCTGCCAACTCGTCGGTGACCATGGTGATCGACGCGAAGAGCATCGACACGGGCTGGCCGCACCGGGACGAGCATCTGCGCACCGACGACTTCTTCGACGTGGACAAGTATCCGACGATCGTGTTCCAGAGCGACCGTCTGGCGCAGACCACCGAGGGGTGGGTCGCGAACGGCCAGCTCACGATGCACGGCGTCACCAGGTCGGTCGCGATTCCGTTCCACTTCCCGAGGTTGCCGTCGAGAAGCCCGGAGTCCGGGTGGATGGTGCTCAACGCAGACGCGGCTTTGCGACTCAAACGCACGGACTTCGCGATCCTCGGCGGCAGCACGCACAACGCGTGGTTCGACAAGGCACGAGCCGCGACGATGGCGGACAGCGTGGACGTTTCGCTCGAGATCGAGGCGTACAGTCCCGATGCGGCGAGCCAGCGCTCGGCCGGCGTCGACGCGGTGCTCCAGCGCATCCAGGCGAATGGGGTGCAGTCACAGATCGACCGGCTGACGGAGGCGAAGCGCACGCGACCGGCCGCGGCACAAGCCGGGTTGATCAATGGGGGCGATCTCGTCGCGCGGGGTTTGATCGCGACCGGCCGGATCGCTGACGCCCTCGAGTTGTCGCGTGCGCTCGCGGAACTGTTTCCGACGGAAACACGAGCAGCTGCCGTTTACGCGCTCGCGCTCGCGATCTCGCGCGACACGGCAGGGGCAATCCGGGAGTACGCACGAATGAAGCAGATCTTCCGCGCTCCGGCGCCGGATCCTAACGAGCGATTTCCGCAGGACGACGAGACATGGTATTACCTGGACCAGCTGGCCCGCACGACGATCGAGTGGAGGCACCCGGCCGAGGGCATGGCGCTCGCGAGAACGGTCGCCGAGCTGCATCCGGCCACGGCGCGAGCGCACACGACGTTAGGCGTGTTGCTGGCGGAGATGGGCGACGCGAAGGGAGCGGCGGCCGCATACGCCAGAGCCCTCGACGTCGACCCGCGGGAGACGCGTGCGCTGGAGTGGCGCCGTCGTCTGTAGCCGGGTAGCGATGCCAGTAGCCCGGCATCGCCGTCACCGGGGATTTCCCGGCGCCAGTCATGAACGCCGCGAGGAGCCAACGTCCGCCAGCCATGAGCGCCCTACGCCGAGCGAGGCCATCGTGCCGAACAGGAGGCCAGGGATGAGGCCGGCTGTGAAGATCTCGATGCGCGACGCCGGGTAGACGACGATGGCTCCGAAATAGGCGCCGACGCACGCGGCGGCATACACCAGGTCGAAGCACCGGAAGAAACCGCGCGCCCAGTGCCGCGTTGGGTTCATCACCGCCGGGAGCATTGCCGCCGCGCCGAACGCCGCGACCAGCGCGCATCGCTGGATGAGGTCGGCGAATCCGAGGAACAGAACTATCCCGATGAGCGCGAGACCGAGGACCGCCACGAAGCGCCACATGCGACCCGCCTGAATCGTTAGGCCGCCAATGTAAATCGAGAGTGCCCGGATCGCGACTTAACCCGTCGATATCTGGGCTCGGTCGCGGGTACGCCAAGCAGAAATTCGTTTAACCGTCCAGGTAAAACGCGTAACCCGGGCCCGCGATCGCTTACCGGCGCATAACGGGATCAACCCGTCAGGACAGGTCTCGAAGGGAACCCGCCGCCATCAACCGGCGGACGACGTCAGCCAGGAGCGACGCGATCCCCGCGCGCGTCACAGGAAGCGCACCGTCCGACTCGGCCGCGATGGAGTCCGACACGAGCACCTCACTCACACCCGCGCCGCGCAACCGCTCGGCCGCACCGGATACGAGGAGGCCGTGACTGGCCACGACCATCAGGCCGTCCCGCGCTCCGTGCGCCCGGAGCGCTCGAGCCGCCTCCGCGATCGTGCCACCCGTCGTGATCATGTCATCGACGATCACGCACGGACGATCGCGAACATCCCCGATCACCTGCGTCACCTCGACGCTCTCGCCGTCCATCCGGCGCTTCACGCAGATCGCAACCGGCCGTCGCAGGTTCTCGGCGAGCTCGGTGGCACGCTTCACACCGCCCAGATCGGGAGAGACGATCACCGTGTCATCGGTGAGACGCGACTCGAGTGCGCCACACATGATCGGTAGGATCGACAGGTTGTCGATCGGGATGCGAAAAAACCCCTCGATCTGCGGCGTGTGCGCGTCGAGTGTCACCACGTGATCGATACCGATGGACTGCATCATGTCGGCGATGGCGCGTGCCGTGACGGGCACGCGACGTCCCGCGCGCTTGTCGGCTCGCGCGTACGCGAAGTACGGAACGATGGCGGTGATGCGGTCCGCGTCGGCACGACGGCACGCGTCGACGACCACAAGCAGCTCGACCAGGTGATCGTTCACCGGCGGCGACATCGGCTGCACGATGAACACGTCGTGACCACGAACCGACTGCTGAATCTCCGCCGCGACCTCACCGTCGGGGAATCGCTCGACACGACACGCGCCGAGCGGGGTGCCGACGTGCATCGCAATGTCGGCGGCCAGTCGAGGGTGCGCGGTGCCAGCGAGGATCACGAACGGCTTGGGCGTGCCTAACGTCGTTCGCACGTCCTCGGGCACGGGGTAGGTCGTCGTGGCGGTCATGCGTGAAATGAAGCGTCGAGCGCGCCAGGACGTCTAGGCCGGCAGCGTCGCCTTCCAGCGCTCCGGTTCCTCACCCAGCCAGTCCGGGTGCGTCGCCGTGGCGTCGTAGATCGAGCTCGTCTTGAACAGCTCGAACTCCCCGCTGGATGCTACGGCGGCAGTGCGCGCCAGGAGCGCCGCCACCTGGTGGTCGCTCAACGGCCGAAACGTTCGCACGGCCTCGAGGGCCTGGTCGAGGATCTCCAGTGTGTCACAACCCGTGATGACGACCGATGTCGGCAGGTGCAGCGCGTAGTGGAGGCACTCGATCGCGTTGACGGTCCCCGACTGGAGAATGCGCCCGTTCGCGAGGGCCTTCATGCCGAGCACGCCGATGTTCTGCCGCACGAGCTCGGGAAGCACCAGGCGCTCGAAGCTCCGGAAGTGGGCGTCCATCACGTTGAGCGGCATCTGCACCGTGTCGAACGTGAAGCCGTGCTTCCTCGCAACCTCGAGCGTATAGAGGTGGATGTGCGGGTCCTTGTGCCCGGTGAAGCCGATGTACCGGAGCTTGCCCGCCGCACGCGCGTCGACGAGCGCCGCCTGCGCTCCGTCCTCCTCGAACATGCGATCCGGATCCTCGAAGCGCACCACCTCGTGATGCTGGACGAGGTCGATCCGGTCGGTTCGGAGCCTGCGCAGCGACTCGTCCAGCTGACGCGTGGCCTCGCGCCGGGTCCGGCCGTCGATCTTGGTCATGAGGAACACGCGCGAGCGATAGCCGTCGCCTAACGCCTTACCCATCCGGCGTTCGCTTTCCCCCTCCCAGTAGTCCCACGAGTTGTCCATGAAGTTGATGCCGCGGTCGATCGCGGTGCGGATGATCCGCATGGACGCCTGCTCGTCGAGCTTGGGAAACGCGAGGTGCCAGCCGCCGAGGCCGATGGCGGAGACGCGTTCGCCGGTATGACCGAGAACCCGGTACGGCATTTCGATGGTCGGCGTGTTCGCGGTCATGATTGGCCCCTTCGCAGCGTTACTACTTTCGATGGCGGACGATCAAGCCGCGAGACCGTGCTTCATTGTTGACCATCTGCCAGCGGAGCCACGCATTCACGAGGGCGGAAGGTCCCTGCAGCAGGGTGTACCGGTCGCCGCGTCGCTCCTTCTCCTGGCTTTCCTCGTCGACGAACTCGGAGTGCAGTCGCGATTCGACGGTCATGAGCTGACCGTCCGGGAGTGTGGCGACCCAGTCCGCGGTGACGCGATCCGGGACGGTCATGTTGCCTCCTCTCATCCTTTGTGGCGGAACGTGATGCGTCCTCGCGTCAGGTCGTACGGCGAGACCGTGACCGTGACGCGATCACCCGCCAGAACGCGAATGCGGAACTTGCGCATCTTTCCCGCGGCGGTGGCGAGAACCGTGTGTCCGTTGTCGAGCTCGACGCGGAACATGGCGCTCGGCAGTACCTCGGACACGACGCCTTCAAGGTCGATACCTGCTTCCTTCACAGAGCCTCGGAAATTTGGAGGAACGCGCCGGCGGCGCGGCTCAAGAACGTTTGCGGGCGCGGGCAGCCTTGTGCCGTACGCGTTCAGCGGCCTTCGATTTGAGCTGACGCGCTTCGCTCGGCTTGGTGTAATGGCGCTTGCGACGCAGCTCGGCGAAAATTCCGGCCTTCTGCATCATCTTCTTGAAGGCCTTGAGGGCCCAGTCGAGGCGGTCGGTTTCGGTGAGGTGAATTTCGGGCATGGCGCTCCGTGCTCAGGGGGTGGTCACGTCGCGAAAGCCCACCAG
>Ga0070681_10000975_pt1 | contig 24199 bp, 21 predicted proteins | sample KBSC83BmetaG_FD_65650 | JGI IMG/M metagenome (GOLD analysis project Ga0070681, IMG submission 65650) | Corn rhizosphere microbial communities from Kellogg Biological Station, Michigan, USA - KBS C8-3B metaG | ecosystem: Host-associated > Plants > Roots > Rhizosphere | place: USA: Michigan...
GTGCCGAGAATGCGCACGTTCCAGCCGTAGGTCAGGCCGTTGTCGGCCTTGGACTGGAAGAAGAAGCGCATCCAGGCATTCTGCTCCATGCCGAAGTCGCGCTGGTGGCCGCCATTGGTGCCGCTGTTCTGCGTGCCCGACAGGATGCCGAAATTGCCGTTGACCTCGCCGTCCAGAATCGCCGTGAACGGTGCCTTGGGGCCGGCGGTCTGCGCCGACGCGGCACTCGCCAGCATGACCGCGCCGATCATGGCGGTGCTACCGAATAAAACTTTTCTCAAGATGACCTCCCTCTCATACGAGCCGCCGCTGCCCGATCGCGCTGGGCGTCCTGGCTAACATCGCGACCCGCCCGATTGCGGTTTGGTCCCTTCGGGCGAGGCACGCACAAAGCAGCCGGCGAGATTACCCGCCGCCAAGCTTCGGCGATGGAACCCCTTTCGCGCGGGCACCGCAAGACTTTAGGGAGAATGCAAACTTAGTTCTGCGACACTGTTGCGGGAGAACAACAGGCCGTCAGGCCCCGGAGGGCGGAATGGCGGGACCCCGCGGGTCCCGCCACCCGAGCTTTTCAGCCCTTTTTCGCCTTACCAGGCGATCGAGGTACCGAAGATCCACACCTGGCCGTGCGGATTGCGGCCGTTGTTGAGACTGTCCGGCTGAGCCGCGGTCACCACGACATGGGTATTGAAGTCGTCGTAGTAGAAGAACTCGCCGTAGAGCTTGAGACCCGGGGCCACCGTGTAGCCGACGCCGGCGGCATAATAGTTGAACTCGACCGTGCCGTTGCCGGGCGTGGTCAGCGGCGTGGTCAGGCTGCCGGCGGTGCCGGTGAAGGAGAGCGCGGTGCCGGCCGGCGAGAGCTGGAAGGTGCCGGGGGCATGGCCGGCCCAGTAGTAGCCGCCGATCACCCAGGGCCCCATGAAATATTCGAGGCCGGTCGACCAGCCCCAGGTATCGGAGACCTTGCCGACCGGGCCAGTGCCGCCGGTGATCGCCTTCGGCACTTCGCTCTGGCCGTACCAGGTGCCTTCGAGACCGAACTGGAAGCCGGCATAGTTGGCCTTGAAGCCCGCTTCGTAGGAGTTCACGTCCTTGAAGGCCTGGTTCGAGCCGGTGGTCGTGAAGAGGTTCTTGCTCTGCACATGCGCGTACTGGACCATCGGGGCCAGGGCGATGCCGGCGATCTCGCCCTTCCAGGCGATGTTCAGCGACACGGCGTTCTGGAAGTTGCTCTCGCTCAGGCTCTGGGTCGCCGAGGGCGTGCCCGACTGGGTCGAGGTGACGAACTGCTCCTCGTTGCGGCTGGCACCGTCCGGCGTGTAGTCCGCGCTGGCGCTGAAGCCGGCGAAGGTCGGCGTGCCGTACCAGATGTGCATGGCGCGGCCCGACGGGAAGGCGTCGTCCGAGCCCAGCTTGATGAAGCTGTTGAAGATCTGGAAAGCGCGCGTGTCGGTGGTCTGCAGGAACGCGCCTTCGAGCTTGCCGTCCGGGCCGAGATAGGACTGGGCCGAGGTGGGCGGACCCCAATCGGCGAGCACGACCGGGATGTTCTGCTTGCCGGTCGCCGTGTCGTTGCCGATCGACAGCGTGCCCCACGCATCGTGACGGAAGAAGATGCCTTCACGATCGTTGGAGAAGCCGTTGACGGTGATGGTGCTCGAGGTGCCGAGAATGCGCACGTTCCAGCCGTAGGTCAGGCCGTTGTCGGCCTTGGACTGGAAGAAGAAGCGCATCCAGGCATTCTGCGTCATGCCGAAATCGCGCTGGTGGCCGCCATTGGTGCCGCTGTTCTGCGTGCCCGACAGGATGCCGAAGTTGCCGTTGACCTCGCCGTCCAGGATCGCCGTGAACGGTGCCTTGGGGCCGGCCGTCTGCGCTGCGGCGGCGCCCGCCAGCAGCACAGCGCCTGCCAGCGCCGATGTACCGAATAAGAACTTCCTCAAAATGACCTCCCTCGTTGCGAGCGACGGTCCGGTGCCCTGTTCCGCGGTCCCTGCGGCCCTGTGCCGCTAAAGTCCCTGGCGCACGCGCCACCAGATGCCGATCGGTGACCAGCGAAGACTTCGCCGGCATGACCGTCCGGCGATGCAACGCCTTCGAGGCATTTGCCAGCAAGTTAACTGGAGTTCATCTGGAGTTAATGTGACAGCTGTGGCCGGCGGAACATAGATACCAGACAAAAGACAAGGAACAGCAAGGCCTGCCGGTCTAGATACAAGAGACATGCGCGGGCCTTCACTTGGTCCGCCTACCCCGGGATCCTGATTACTTGGCAAATGTAGCGGGGTAGGGTCGCCTTACGGCGATTTAATTGCGGTTTAATATGACGCGGCCGACCGTCACCCCTAGGCTCCCCGGTGCGAGCATAGGACGACCGTTGTTGCTCGGACAGCAGTCGTAGGCTACCAGCGGCCGCCGCGCCGTTTCGAAAGCCTTGCCCCGCGATTGGTCCCCGTGGGGTCGGGTCCATCACGCAAGACACCTCTCCTTGCGGGTAGCTCACGACTGCTGTCGCACTTCCTCGTCTGCCGCCTGCCTCCCTCCCTGGCGCCCCGCCCGCCCCGCCCGCTCGTCTCCGCCGGGCCTGGCCCCGCCCGCCCGCCGGCCGCGAGGCATCGGCGCTTGCGGCCCGGTCTGCGTGCTATCCTCCTCCCATGAACGACGCCTCCGCCCTGTCGCCGGTCGCGATCAGGCTTGGCCAAATCCGCCAGGAGATCGGCGCTGCGGCCGCTGCCGCCGGTCGCGATCCCGCCGGCATCACCCTGGTTGCGGTCTCGAAGACGCACGCGCCGGAACGCATCCTCGAGGCGGTCGCCGCCGGACAGCGCCGCTTCGGCGAGAACCGCGTGCAGGAGGCGCAGGCCAAATGGCCCATGATCAAGGCGCGCCATCATGACATAGGCCTGCATCTCATCGGGCCGCTGCAGACCAACAAGATTCGCCAGGCGGTGGCACTGTTCGACGTCATCGAGAGCGTCGATCGCGATTCGCTGGCGGCCCGGCTGCGGCCCGAGATGGAGAAGGCCGGCCGCCAGCTGGCCTGTTATGTCGAGATCAATAGCGGCGAGGAGCCGCAGAAGGCTGGCATTGCGCCCGGCGAGGCCGATGATTTCATTGTCCGCTGCCGCAGCCAGCACGGGCTCGCCATCGCCGGGCTGATGTGCGTGCCGCCGCTGGGCACCGACCCGGCGCCGCATTTCGCGCTGTTGCGGACCATCGCCGAACGCCACGGCATCGCCCATCTCAGCATGGGCATGTCGGAGGATTTCCCGATCGCCATCGCCGAGGGCGCCACCGAGCTGCGCATCGGCACCGCCATCTTCGGCAGCCGCGAGACGGCTCCCGCAGCGAAGCTCGGTCGCGAGACTTAGGACGTCTGGTCGAGCTTGCCGCCGCGGCGGTTCTTGATCAGCGTGTCGTACTTGTCGAGCGCCCGCAGCATGGCGTCGGGGATCTGCGCCGTCGGCGTCAGGGTCGCCGGCGCGGCGTTGGGCGTGCCGAGGATGATCGGCGCATCGCTGGCCGGCGTGGTCGGCATCTGGGCGGCGGCCGACGCGGTCACCGCATCGGCCGGCACCAGCACCGGCACGCGCGGCGCGCTGGCGCGGGTCGCCGCCGGCACGCGCGGCGCGATCGGCGTCCGCGCCGGCATGCGCAGCGCCGGTGCGGCAGTCTCGGCCACCTCCTGCGCCGCCTGCTGACCGGCGGCCGCCTCGGCTTGCCGCTGCGCCTCGCTCGGCGGCGTCGGCAGCATCGAGCCGCCGATCGAAGCCGCGATCGGCAGCGCCGCTGCCATCGCGGGACTGACGGCGGCGCCGCGGCCCGTAGGCGCCGGCTGCTGGCCGAGCTGCGTCATCAGCGCGGCGGGTGTGATGCTGCCGGCCGAGGGCAGGCCGGCCTTGCCGCTCAGACCGGTGGGGTCGGCGAGACCCTGCGGCAGGCCGCTGCCGGGGAAGTTCTGCGCCGGCGGCACGCCGATGCTGCCCCTGGCCGGGAGTACCGGCGCGGCAGCAGCAAGGGCAGGTGCCGCCTTGTCGATGGCGGCCGCTGCCGGTGCCGCGTCGGTCGCCAGGGTCGCGGCGCTGTTGTTGGCGGCGATGAGCGCGCTCGTCTCCGGCGTCGCCGGCCTTGCCGGTGCGCCGTCGGCGACGGCGGTGCCCGTGCCGTGCGTGGCCTTGTATTCGGCGAGACGCGTCTTCGCCTCGTCCGTCATCATGGGTCGTCCGGTCACCGCGGCGACGAGCTCGCCGCCGATGTCGCGGCCGGTGTGATATTCGATGGCGTTGTTGATGCCGGCGGCCAGCATGCCGGTCGGCCCGCCGAACAGCAGGCCGCCGACCAGCCGCACCCCGGGCTTGGTCTCGTCGCCGGTGATCTCGCGATAGACCGTGCCGATCACCGGCAGATGCTGCAGCGGATTGAACATCTCCAGCACGTCATGGAAGGTGATCCCTTCCTTGCCGAACAGCGCGTCAGGATCGCCGTCCGGCGCATCGGCATGCTCCGCGTCGCTGCCCTTCAGCGACTGGGCATTCACCGCTTGCGGAGTCCAATCGGGATCGCCGGGACTGAGTCGGGAAACTGAGGTCACGCGCCACCTGCTCGCCTGCCCGGGCAGGAATGCAAATCCGAGTCCAGGCGACAGAGGGCCGGCGGAGCGCAGAAAACCGCCGCGAACGACGCCGACCGGCCGGCAAAATCTGCCGCCGCCCCGCCCTCCTTGCCGGGCTACGCCTGGACCGAAAAGGAGCGCGGCGGCTCGCCTGCGCGGTGGCGGGCCCAGGCCTCGCGGCAGGCCTGCTCGAAAGACCGGCAAAACCGTTCGATATCGCACAAAGGCGCCGCCGACAGCCGCGCCCGCATGCCGCCGCGCAAAGCGGCGAGCCGGTCGGCATCGCGGGCCAGCGCGAGCGCCAGATCGACATAGGCGCCGGCCGAGCCGGCGACGAGCTCGCCGAGCCCGACCGTCGCGAGATAACCGAGCGAATGGCGGCTGGCGAAGCTGTCGCCCGGCAGGGTCACCACCGGCAGCCCCATCCACAGGCATTCGAGCGTGGTGACGCCGCCCGAATAGGGAAAGCTGTCGAGCGCAATATCGACCGCGCCCATCGCCGCGAGATGCGCCGAGCGCGACGAGGCGCCCTGCAGCAACAGACGCTCGCCGCCGATGCCGCGTGCCGCCAGCCGCTCGGCAAAACCCTGTCGCGTCGCCGGGCAATCGAGCACCGTCGCCTTCACCAGCAGGCGCGACTCGGGCAGTGCCGCGAGAATGCGGGCCCAGGCTTCGAGAACGGGCTCGGTGATCTTCTTCAGCGCGTTGAAGGAGCCGAACAGGATCGGGCCGGGCTCGCGCGCCGCGAGGTCCGGCGCCTCGGCCGGCGGCGCGTGGCAGACATAGCTGTGCGGCAGGCGGATCACCGCCTCGGAATAGAAGCGCTCGGCGCTCGCGGGGACCTGGTGCGCATCGGCCAGCAGGTAATCGATCGCGGCAAGGCCCGTCGTGCCGGGATATCCGGCCCAGGCGATCTGGACCGGCGCCGGCTTGGCCGCCAGCGCCGCCAGCCTGTGTCCCGCCGTGAAGCCGCTGAGATCGAACAGCAGGTCGACGCGGTCGCTGCGGATGCGATCCGCCACGGCAGCATCGGCCAGGCCCGCTACGTCGCGCCATTCGCCAGCGGCCGCGCGAAAGCGCACCGTCGTCGCATCGGCGCGCCGGCTCGTGCTGTAGCAGGCGAAGCGATGGCCGGCGCGCGCCAGCGCCTCGAGGGTCGGCAGCACCAGGATGCCGGCGGGATGGGTGCGGAAATCGCCCGACAGGAAGCCCAGTCGCGGCATCGCATCGCCGGTACCGCGGCGCTGCGGCAGCGTCCGTATGCCGGCCGCGATATGGGCGGCGCAGGCATCGGCGGCGCGCCGCTGCTCGGCAAGACCGACATCCGGACGGTAGAGAAACAACGTCACCCGGTGCATCTCGGCTTCGATGTGATCGGGCTTGGCCGCCAGCGCGCGGTCGTATTCGGCAAGCGCCTCGTCGAGCCGGCCCTGCTCGTGCAGCGTGTTGGCGAGATTGTGCTGCGCCTCGGCATAGCGCGGCCGCAGCTCCAGCGCGCGGCGGAAGGCCTGCTCGGCCTCGCCGAGCTGGTTGGCCGCGGCGAGCCCGTTGCCCAGGCTGAGATGCGCCACGGGCAGATCGGGCGCGCGCTCGACGGCGCGCCGAAAGTGCCCGAGCGCCGCCGCGACATCGCCCGCGGCTTCGAGCGCATGGCCGAGGGCGAGATGCGCATGGGCGAAACCGGGATCGAGCGCCAGCGCGCGTTGGTAGCAGGCGCGCGCCTCTTCATGCCCGCCCACCTCCTCGAGCGCCATGCCGAGATTGTGATGCGCCGGCGGATGATCGGGCGCCAGCGACACCGCCTTGCGGAAGCTGTCCACCGCTGCCGCGGCGCGTGCGAGGCGGCGCAGCACGAAACCCAGATTGCTGTGCGCTGCGGCAACGGATGGGGCGAGGGCGGCGGCGCGGCGCAAGGCGGCGAGCGCCTCTTCGAGCCTGCCCGCCTGCTCGAGCAGCAGGCCGAAATCGCTCCACAGCTCGGGCTGCCGGCCGTCGCGCGCGACGGCGCGCTTCATCAGCGCCAGCGCCTCCTCGCCGCGGCCGGCCTCGGCGGCAAGCCGCGCGTCGCGATGCAGGGCAGCGGCTTCGCTTGCCGGCGCATCGGCCGACAGGCTTCCGCCGGCGCGCCGCTCGCGCCGGTTCATCGCGCCCGCATCGAGCGGATCAGCCCGCCTCGCGGGCCCGGTTCCAGCGCTTGCGCTCGTTGGGATCGAGCAGGCGCTTGCGCAGCCGGAACGCCTTCGGCGTGACCTCGACCAGCTCGTCGTCGCCGATATAGGAGATCGCCTGCTCGAGGGTCATGAGGCGCGGCGGCGTGAGCCGCACCGCCTCGTCCTTCGAGGTGGTGCGGATGTTGGTGAGCTGCTTGCCCTTGACCGGATTGACCTCGAGGTCGTTGCCGCGCGTGTGCTCGCCGATGATCATGCCTTCATAGACGTCGGTGCCGGGCTCGATGAACATCGGCCCGCGATCCTCGAGATTCCACAAGGCATAGGCGACGGCGAAGCCCGGCGAATTGGAGATCAGCACGCCGGTGCGGCGGTCGGGAATCGTCCCGCGGAAGGGCGCATAGGAATGGAACAGGCGCGCCATGACGCCGGTGCCGCGCGTGTCGGTGAGGAACTCGCCCTGATAGCCGATGAGGCCGCGCGACGGCACGTGGAAGACGAGGCGCGTCTTGCCGCCGCCCGACGGGCGCATGTCCTTCATCTCGCCCTTGCGGCCGCCCATCTTCTCGACGACGACGCCGGCGAACTCCGCGTCGACGTCGACCACCACCTCCTCGATCGGCTCGAGGCGCTGGCCCGTCGCGGCATCGGTCTTGTACAGCACGCGCGGCCGGCTGATCGACAGCTCGAAGCCTTCGCGCCGCATGGTTTCGATCAGCACGCCGAGCTGCAGCTCGCCGCGTCCCGCCACCTCGAACGCGTCTTTCGACTCGCTCTCGGAGATCTGGATGGCGACATTGCCCTCGCCTTCGCGCATCAGCCGGTCGCGAATGACGCGGCTCGTCACCTTGTCGCCGGACCGGCCGGCGAGCGGCGAGTCATTGACCGAGAAGGTCATGGCGAGGGTCGGCGGATCGATCGGCTGCGCCGGCAGGGCCTTCATGACCTCGGGCGCGCAGATCGTGTCGGCGACGGTCGTCTTCACCAGGCCGGCGATGGCGACGATGTCGCCCGATTCGACCTCCTCGACCGGCAGGCGCTCGAGGCCGCGATAGGCGAGCAGCTTGCTGAGGCGGCCCTGCTCGATCACGGCGCCGTCGCGGCTGAGCGACTTCACGGCCGTGTTGACCCGCGCCCGGCCGCTGGTGATGAGCCCGGTCAGCACGCGCCCGACATAGGGATCGTAATCGAGCGTCGTCGCCAGCATGGCGAAGGGCGCCTCGGGATCGACCTTGGGCGGCGGCACGTGGGCGATGATCAGGTCGAACAGCGGCGTCATGTCCTCGCGCGGATCCTCGAGGCTCTTCGCCGCCCAGCCCTGCTTGGCCGAGGCGAACAGCGTCGGGAAATCGAGCTGGTCGTCATTGGCATCGAGCGCCGCGAACAGATCGAAGATCTCGTCATGCACGACATGCGGCCGCGCGTCCGAGCGGTCGACCTTGTTGATCAGCACGATGGGGCGCAAGCCCAGGCGCAGCGCCTTGCCGGTCACGAACTTGGTCTGCGGCAGCGGGCCTTCGGCGGCGTCGACCAGCACCACGACCCCGTCGACCATCGACAGGATGCGCTCGACCTCGCCCCCGAAATCGGCGTGGCCGGGCGTGTCGACGATATTGAGGCGCGTGCCCTTCCACACCACCGAGGTGCATTTGGCGAGGATGGTGATGCCGCGCTCGCGCTCGAGCTCGTTCGAATCCATCGCCCGGTCGGCGACCTTCTCATTGGCCCGGAAGGTGCCGCTCTGCTGCAGCAGCCGGTCGACGAGCGTGGTCTTGCCATGGTCGACATGGGCAATGATCGCGAGATTACGGATATCCATCAAAAGCTTTCAAAAAATGGCCGCTTCGGCCGCGGCGCGCGTGAGCACTATCGCCGCGGACTGTTAGCGGACTATTACAGGGGCAAGTCCGGCAGTCGCTCGCGCCTCAGCTCCTTGAGCGACACCAGCGGCCTTGCCCCCATATGGGAAATGATCTCGGCCGCGGCCAGCCCACCGAGGCGGGCGCAATCGGCGGGCCCGAGCTCGTGCGTCATGCCGTAGAGGAAACCGGCGGCATAGAGGTCGCCGGCGCCGGTCGTGTCGACCAGCTCGCCGACCGGCATGGCCGGCACGGTCACCGCCCCTTCGTCGGTCAGCACCACCGAGCCCAGGGCCGAGCGGGTGATGGCGGCGACGGCGCATTTGCCGCGCACCTCGGCCACGGCATGATCGAAATCGCTGCAGCCCGTCAGTGCCTTGAGCTCGGCCTCGTTGGCGAACAGCACATCGACATGGTGATCGACGAGGTCCTGGAAATCGGCCTTGTGGCGCTCGACGCAGAACGGGTCGGAGAGGGTCAACGCGACGCCGCCGCCGGCCTCGTGCGCGATCTTGGCGGCTTCGAGGAAGGCCGCCTTGGCGCGCGGCGGGTCGTAGAGATAGCCCTCGAGATAGACGAGCTTGCTGCGCTTGATGGCGCCGGCGTCGATATCCTCGGGCCCGAGCTCGACGCAGGCGCCGAGATAGGTCGCCATGGTGCGCTGCGCATCGGGCGTGACCAGCACGAGGCAGCGTGCCGTCGACGGGCCGTTCCTGGCCGCCTTGGTCTCGAAGGTGACGCCGAGCGCATTGATGTCGTGGCGGAAGACCTTGCCGAGCTGGTCGTCGCGCACCTTGCCGATATAGGCACCCTTGCCGCCGAAGGAGGCGAACCCGCCCATGGTGTTGGCGGCCGAGCCCCCCGAGCATTCGACGGCGGCCGCCATCTTGGCATAGATCGCCTCGCCGCGGCCCTCGTCGACCAGGGTCATGGCGCCCTTGGGCAGGCCCTCGGCGCTCAGGAAATCGTCGGTGGTGGTGGCCAGAACATCGACGATCGCATTTCCGATGCCGACGACGTCGAGCGGCGACTCCGCCATTTGCTCCTCTTTGGCCCGATTCCCGGCCCGAATTTCGCGGCCGAACTTATGCCCCTTGCGGCCGGCCGGCGCCAGCGCTTTCGCGCGGGCCGGGGCCGGCCCGACGGCCGTTTTCCACACTGTGGCGAGCGCGCCACGGTCGGCTGGAAAAGCGCCCTCCCCGCCGCGCCGCCGGTGAGCACTTGGTCGGGCCAAGAACAGCGCCGCCAAAGATCCACCGAGAACTTGGCCGTAGCCGAGATCTGCTTGAAAACGGCGGAAATCGGCCGTTTCTGGGTATCTGGCGCAAGTGACGCGGCCACACTTTCCATGCGGCATTCGGCCGCGCAGCGCCACCAGACCTGGGGTCAGACGCTTGCCAGCGCGCTCTTAACCATATGTTGAAGATCCGCGGCTAAAGAATTACAATAGTTTCGTGAAAGAAGGACTTGTCGTTCCTTCCTTCCACCTTCCCGCCGACCCATGGACCCCTGGTGAAATATTGGGCCGGGCAGGCAGGCGCGCTCGTCCCAAGACGACATCATGCTCGAAAGGACAATCATGCGTCGTATTCTCGTTCTCGCCTCCGCCGCCGCGGTGGCGATGCTCGCTTTCGCACCCCTGGCCGAGGCCCAGACCTCGACCAAGCCGGCGGTGCACCACAGCACGACCGTCAAGAAGACGGCCCATATGGCCAAGGCCAAGAAGAAGGCCCCGGTGAAGCACAAGGTCGCGGCCAAGAAGGTCGCCAAGAAGAAGAAGCCCGCCGTCCGCACCAGCGCCATCGCGCCGCGCGGCATCCAGGCTTAAGCTTCAGCTCGGAGGGAAGAGCGGGCAGCAGACCGCTGCCCGCTTTGTCCTGTTCCGCCCGCGCCGGCGACCGGGTGCGGGGCATTGGTGTCCGGTAAAGCGAATCCGGTAGCATCGCTATACGCAACGACCACTCTCGATCGTCATGCTCGCGCTCGCCAGCCCCGGGCAAAAAAAGCGGGGCCCGAAGGCCCCGCTCGATCGGTGATGCGCCGCTCGCCTACCAGGCGAGGGAGGTACCGATGATGTAGACTTGGCCGGTGAGATGTCGGCCGGAGTTCGGCGCCGCGCTCACGACATGCGTGTTCCAATCGTCGTAATAGAACAGCTCGCCGTAGAACTTGAGGCCCGGCGCCACCGTATAGCCGGCGCCGAGGGCATAGTAGTTGAACTCGAACTGGCCGTTGCCGCCCGGCGTCGGCGCCGTGCCGGCCGATGCCAACTGGAAGGTGCCGGGACCGCGCCCATACCAGTAGTAGCCGCCGACGACCCATGGGCCCATGAAATATTCGAGACCCGTCGACCACCCCCAAGTATCGGGGGCGCCGCCGATAATCTGGTTGCCGCCCCTCTGATTCCTGGGATAGGCGCTGTCGCCGAACCAGCTGTACTGCACGCCCCACTGCAAGCCGGCGTAGTTGAGCTTGAGGCCGGTCTCGTAGGAATTCACCGCCTCGAAGGCCTGATTGGAGAATTCGGTGCCGCCGGCCAAGCCGTGTATGTCCTTGCTCTGGACATGCGCATATTGGAAGCCGGTGGCGAGCGCGACGGGCCCAAGCGTGCCGTGATACTGGAGGTTGAGAGAGACTGCGTTCTGGAAATTTGTTTCCGACAGGCTCTGCTTGAAAGTCCCGGCGCCGGGCGCCGCGACGTTGGTGTCGGTCTCGAACTGCTCCTCGTTGCGCGAGCGCCCGTCGGGCGTGTAGTCGCCGCTGAGGCTGAAGCCGTGATAGACCGGCGTGCCGTACCAGATATGCATGGCGCGGCCCGACGGATAGGCGTTGTCGGAGCCGACCTTGATCAGCGTGTTGAAGATGTTGAAGGCGCGCGTGTCGGTGTTGCGCAGGAACTCGCCTTCGAGCTTGCCGTCGGGGCCGAGCGAGCTCTGCGACGAGCTGGGCGGGCCCCAATCCGCCTTGACCATCGGGAACCCTTGCTTGGTCGTCGACGAATCGTCACCGATCGACACCGTGCCCCAGGCATCGTGACGGAAGAAGATGCCTTCGCGGTCATTGCTGAAGCCGTGCGCCGAGATCGAGCTCGAGGTGCCGAACATGCGCACGTTCCAGCCATAGGTCAGGCCGTTGTCGGCCTTGGTCTGGAAGAACAGGCGCAGCCAGGCATTCTGCTCCATGCCGAAGTCGCGCTGATGGCCGCCATTGGTGCCGCTGTTCTGCGTGCCGCTGAGGATACCGATATTGCCGTTCGCCTCGCCGTCGAGGATCGCCGTGAAGGGCGCCTTGGGGCCGGCGGTCTGCGCCGCGGCGGCGCCGGCGATCAGCGCGGCGCCGAGCAGCGTGGTGGTGGCAAGCAAGACTCGTTTCAAAATGACCTCCCCTTATTCCACAAGCGCCCTTCGTCGGTGGGCGGATTCCCGGTCGGGCCCGGCGGCAAGCCAGGCCCAAGCACGGGAGGATGGGACGGCCTGACCCGGTTGGGCGGCAAGTGAACAGCTATTAATTGCCAATTTAGGTGCATTCTGTGGCCAATAGATCATAGTTACTTCGGAAACAGACCTATCCAAAAGGACTGTAGTGCTCACTTCGCAAAAGCTGACGGCAATGCAGATTTGCCTGGGATACAGGCCGGTTCGAAGGATCCGACCGGTATTTACTTCACCGATCCTTTTTTCTCATGCCTAGCCTGCCGCGCGACGCGTCCTATCGCATGACCGTGGCCCAGGCCGAATGGCTCGGGCTTGCCGGGCCGGACGGCGTCCTGCCGCGTGACTGGCCCTCGGGACGGGGCGGGCGGGCCAGCGGCCGCCGTGTCGACATACGGGTCGTCTTCGGCTGTCTCCGGCAGGGCTGGGTCACGCCGCAGCCGCGCCTCACGATCACCGCCCTGGGCCGCGCCGCGCTTGCCGCCTATGGCGGTCAATCGGCCCTCCAATCGTCGCTGGCCAGCGCCTTTGCCTGGGATCGCGTGACCTTGCTGCCGCTCGTTGCGGGCGCGCCGCCGCTCGAGATCCCGAGCCGCTACGTGCTGCCGCGCCGGCGCGCCGCGATCCGGCGCCTGCGCGGCTACGAGCTGCTCTTCTCGCTGCGTCCCGACCAGAAGCGGACGGCGGTCGTCTCCCCCGCGGCGGTGGCTGGATCGGGCCCGGACGAGGCGGCCGAGGAAGGCTTGCCGGCGAGCGGCATGGACCTGCGCCAGAAGCGGCTGCTCTGGGCCCTCGTCGAAGAATATCTCCGCTATGTCGATGAGGAGGCCGGCGCCTCCCTGCTGCAGGCGACCCGGCAGGCCGGCGCGGACCGGCTGCGCTTTTCGTGGCGCGGCTCGACGGAGGCTCCCGCCGGCCCCTTCCTCTATCGCATTCGCGGCCCGCATATTCTGATCGAATACGCCATCGAGGCGCTGCATCACCGCGACGCGCGCGCGACGGGCTGGGTCAGCGCGTCGCTGGCGGGGCGCTAGACGCTCGAGCAGGAGAATATCTACGCGCTGGAGCCGGCCGTCGTCGCCGAAGTGGAGCGCGCCCGCTAAACCATGACGATCTCAAAGAAGGCTAGCGCCCAGGCTCGTCCAGGCCGCCGCGTCAGGGCACCAGACGGTAGCCGCCGGGCTCGGTCAGCAGCAGCCTTGCATCGCCGGCATCGCGCTCGATCTTGCGCCGCAAGCGGTAGATGTGCGTCTCCAGCGTGTGGGTGGTGATGGCGTCGCCATAGCCCCACACCTCGGCCAGCAGCCGCTCGCGGCTCATGCCATCGGCACCGGCGCGATAGAGCAGCTCCAGCATCGCCGCTTCCTTTTCCGTCAGCCGCACCGTGCGGCCGCGCGCCGGCTCGCGCAGCAGCTTGGCCGCTGGCTGGAACAGGTAGGGGCCGATGGCGCGCTCGCCGCGGCCGGCTCCCGCCAGGATCAGCCGCTCGATCAGGGCGATCAGCGCCTCGATGCGCACCGGCCGGGTCAGGAAGGCGGCGAACAGCGGATCGGCCGCGCGCGCCTCCTGACCGCGATCGATGAGCGCCACGACCGGCGCCGCCGGCCGCCAGCCGGCGAGCGCCGCCTCGCCGAGCGCGCCGGGGCCGAGCAGGATCACCGCCGGCGCCGCGGCCGGCCGCTCCGCGACCGAGCGGCTGCAGGCGGTCGCAAAGCCCTCCTGCGCCAGCTGATCCGACAGCGCGGTGCGCACGCCGTCGTCGGGATCGATCAGCAACAGGCTGAGGCGGGACCGGGCGCTCGAATCGGGCATGGCGCGCGTCATAGCATGGCGCGGGCGAAAGATCAGGCGCGGGCGAGCTCGATCACCGCCGCCGCCAGCACCCCCAGCGTGAGCAGGGCTGTCGTCAGCATGGTGATGATCATGCCGGGGCCGCGCTTCGCCGGATCCTTCATATAGCCCTGCCTGTAGAGGAGGCGGCCGGCCAGCCACACGACGCCGAGCACCGCCGCCCACAGGGGGCTGACCAGCTGCGCGAAGAAATAGTCCATCGGCAGGAAGACGACGATCTGCTCCATCGTGTTCTGCTGCACCCGGAAGGCGCGCTCGAACTCGGGATGGCCGGCGCAGGCGGGCGCCAGGATATTGTGCTTGTGGCGCATGTGCCCGACGATCGCGGCCGTCGCGACGTAGAAAATGACGGCGAGGCTTAAGACGAGATAGACCCAGGCCATGGAAGACGCTCCTCGCGAGGCTCAGCTGAGCGCCATTATGGCCAAGATCAGGATGGCGAGCCAGAGCAGCGCCCAGGGCAGCAGGCGCCGGCGCGCGATCGCCTCGGCCAGCGCCTCGACCGTGTCGGCATGCAGATGCACCACGGACTTCTCGCCGCGCTCGAGCAGATCGATGAGCCGGCCGGCGAGATGCGGCAGGCGCTCGATGGTGCGCACGCTGCCGCCGACGAGCTGCTTCAGGCGCGCCTCGGGTCCGCGATTCTCGCGCACCCAATCCTCGATCAGCGGCCGCGCCAGCTCCCACATGTTCACCGTCGGGTCGAGATTGCGGCCGATGCCTTCGGCGACCAGCATGCTCTTCTGCAGCAGCAGCAATTGCGGCTGCGTCTCCATCTGGAAGGTCTCGGTCACCTCGAACAGCTGCGCCAGCAGGCGGCCGAGGCTGATGTCGGCGAGCGGCTTGCCGAGCAGCGGCTCGCCGATCGAGCGGCAGGCTTGCGTGAAAGATTCGATCGACTGGTCGGCCGGCACATAGCCGGCGGCGAAATGCACCTCGGCGACGCGCCGGTAATCGCCGGATAGAAAGCCGACCAGCATGTCGGCGAGAAAATAGCGGGTGCCGAGATCGAGCCGGCCCATGATGCCGAAATCGACCGCGACGATGCCGCCGTCGGGGGCCACGAACAGATTGCCGGGATGCATGTCGGCATGAAAGAAGCCGTCGCGGAACACCTGGTTGAAGAAGGCCGAGGCGGCATTGGTCAGCACGGTCCGAAGATCCTGGCCCGCCTCGATCAGGGCCGCCCGGTCGTCGATGCGCAGCCCGTCGACGCGCGCCAGCGTGAGCACGCGCTTGCCGGTGCGCTCCCAGTCGATGCCCGGCACGCGGAAGCTCGCATCGCCGGCGAAATTGTCGGCGAGCTCGGAGGCCGCCGCCGCCTCGAAACGGAGATCCATCTCGAAGGTGACGGAGCGCGCCAGCGTGCGCACCACTTCCTGCGGCCGCAAGCGCCGCAGCGACGGGACCCAGCGCTCGAACAGCCGCGCCAACCAGGCGAACAGCGCGAGATCGCGCGCGAACTGCGCCTCGATGCCGGGCCGCAGGATCTTGACGGCGACCGGCTCGCCGCTCGCGGTCACCGCGAGATGCACCTGGGCGATCGAGGCCGCGGCGAGCGGCCGCTCGTCGAAGCTTTCGAACAAGGCCTCGACGGGGCGGCCGAGACCGCTTTCGATGGCGGCACGCGCTTGCGCGGCGGCAAAGGGCGGCAGCCGGTCCTGCAGGCCGGCCAGCGCCGCCGCGACATCGTCGCCGACCAGATCGGCGCGCGTCGCCAGCGTCTGGCCGAACTTGATGAAGGCCGGTCCCAGCTCCTGCAACGCCGCCGAGAGGCGCTGGCCGAGCGGCCGGTCGCGCTGCCGGGAATTGGTGAACAGGCGCGTGAGACGCAAGAACCACGGCGCCGCCTCCCATAGCGGCAGCGGCCGGATGAGATCGTAGCGCGCCAGCGTGCGGCAGATGGCGAGCAGCCGCACCAGCTGGCGCAGCGAGCTCGGCGGCTTGGGCAGGACGAAAGATTCGAGCCGCATCGGCAAAATCGCGCTGACGGGGCTAAAGGCGCCAGGCCGAATGGATGGCCGCGATGCCGCCGGAGAGATTGCGGAAGCGCACGCGCTCGAGACCGGCCGCCTGGATGCGCTCGGCGAGCGCCGCCTGCGGCGGAAAACGCCGGATGCTCTCGACCAGATATTGGTAGGCGGCGCGATCCCGCGCGACGACGGCACCGATCAGCGGCACGAGGCGGAAGGAATAGGACTGGTACAGCCGGTCGAGGCCGGGCACGATGATGCGGCTGAATTCGAGACAATAGAAGCGCCCGCCCGGTTTCAGCACGCGGCGCGCTTCCGCCAAGGCGGCATCGATGCGCGTCACGTTGCGCAGCCCGAAGGCGATCGTGTAGGCGTCGACCGAGGCGCTGGCGACCGGCAAGGTCTCGGCATCGCCGACGACATAGGAGAGCGCATCGGCGCGGCCGCGATCGAGACTGCGGTTGCGGCCGACCGCGAGCATGCGCTGGTTGATGTCGAGCAGCACGGCGCGGACGCCGGCGACGCCCTTGGCCTCGGCCCGGTCGAGATAGCGGCGCGCGATATCGCCGGTGCCGCCCGCCACATCGAGCAGCACGGCGCCGGGGCGCGGCCGCAGATCGGCGACCAGGCTGGCCTTCCACAGCCGATGCAGGCCGCCGCTCATGAGATCGTTCATGAGGTCGTAGCGCTCGGCGACCGAATCGAAGACGCCGCGCACCAGCCCCGTCTTGTCCTCGGCGGCGACGCTGCGGAAGCCGAACCAGGCCTGCCCGCCGGCCGGCGGCGGCGGCGAATCCTCGGGGCTGACGATCATCGGCCGGACCTTAACCGATGGGCCGGCCGGCCGCTACCGGAGGGCCGCGCGGGGCGCGCGCTAGTTGGGCCTTATAATGGAAACGCTAGCCCCCATGTATTACCCAGTTAATCTGGGTTTGTATAAAAGCCGAACTACCTGCTATACTGTGGTAGGTTCCGAGCGTCCCTCTATATGTTGGGGGCACTCCGCGAGCGATCCGGAGGGATGGTATGTCAGCCGTATCCTTAGCGCCACCCAGCCCCGTCCTTCAGGCACGGCCGAGCGACCAGCCGGGCCAGGCCGGCGCCGGCGAGCAGCAGCTGCAGAAGCAGCAGCGCGAGCAAGACGACGCCGGCTCGCAGCGGCGCGGCGTGCAGCTGCGCCAATTGTTCGCACATCAGGCGGTGTCGAGCGCCGTCGCCAATTCGCAATCCGCCGACGCCGCCATCGAAGGCGCCGTGTCGAGCGCCCGCGCCTCGGCCTCCGCCGCCATCTCGAGCTCCTCGTCCGCGCGCAATGCCAAGCCGCATGGCGTGGGCGACGGCGGCAATATCGGTCTGCAGAACGCCGCCAACGTGGTCGCCGGCGCGCGCGCCTCGATCAATGCCGCGAAGATCGTGGCGCTGGGCGAGAGCCAGCACGGCGATCTCGCCGATCTCGTTCAGCTCGATCAGCAGGCGGCCAACGCGCAAGGCGCGATCGTCATCAACCTGCTGGTCTGACCCTTACTCCTCCGGTCTCGTCTGGCGGCGCCCTCGCGGGCGCCGCTTTTGTTTTTAAACGCTTGCCCGCTGCCGCCGCGCCCGCGTAGGTCTGCGGCATGGGCGGCACGCTTCTCAACATGGCGACGGTGCTGGCCGGCGGCCTCGCCGGGCTCGGCATCGGCGCGCGGCTGTCGGACAAGCTGCGCGGCTCGGTGGTGGCGGCGCTCGGCCTCATCACCCTCTTTCTCGGCTTCGGCAACGCCGCGCGCACCGGCAATCCGCTGGTCGTGCTGATCAGCGTGGTGGCCGGCGTGGTGGTCGGCGAGCTGCTCGATCTCGATGGCACCCTCACCCGGCTCGGCACGGCGCTGCAGCGCCGCTGCGGCGACAGCGCGGCCGGGCGCGGCCGCTTCGTGGCCGGCTTCGTGACGGCGAGCCTCGTCTTCTGTGTCGGCCCCCTGACATTCATCGGCGCGATGCTCGACGGCATGGGCGAGCCGGCCGGGTTCCAGCAGCTCGCGATCAAGAGCGCGCTCGATTTCTTCTCGGCGCTGGCCTTTGCGGCCAGCTTCGGCATCGGCGTCCTGTTCAGCCTCGCCACCATCCTCGTCGTGCAGGGCGGCCTGGCGCTCGCCGGTCACCTGTTCGGCCGCCTCCTCGCGCCGGCGCTGATCGACGAGACGGTGGCGGTGGGCGGCATCCTGCTGATCGGCCTCGGGCTCGTGCTGCTCGAGGTGAAGGCCATGCGCATGGCGAACTTCCTGCCCGGCCTCGTCATCGCGCCGTTGCTCGTGGCGCTCATGGGCTGGCTCGGCCTTTCGCTGGCGCCGCCGATGCTTCGCTGATGCCGGAATTGCCGGAAGTCGAGACGGTGGTGCGCGGCTTGCGCGGGCCGCTGGTCGGGCGGCGGCTCGTGCATGTCGAGGCGCGGCGCCCCGACCTGCGCACCAAGCTGCCGGACGGCTTTGCCGAGCGGCTGATCGGCCGCACCGTCATGGCGATCGAGCGCCGCGCCAAATACATCTTGATGCGCCTCGACGACGAGGCCGTGCTGATCGCCCATCTCGGCATGTCCGGCCGCTTCGTCGTCACCGAAGGCAAGCCGAACCGCACGGGGCCGCACGAGCATGTGCTGCTCGAGACCGATCGCGGCACGGTGCTGCGCTATGTCGATCCGCGTCGCTTCGGTCTCATGGATCTGACGAGCACGGCCGAGCTCGCCAGCCACCCGCTGCTCGCCGGTCTCGGCGCCGAGCCGCTCGACGCCGCCTTCACCGGGGCCGTGCTGGCGGCGCAGCTGGCCGGACGCCGCACCCCGATCAAATCGGCGCTGCTCGACCAGCGCATCGTCGCCGGCATCGGCAACATCTATGCCTGCGAGGCGCTCTATTACGCCCGCCTGTCGCCGCGGCGCCTGGCGGCCAGCGTCCAGGGCGGGCGCGCCGAGCGGCTGGTCACCGGCTTGAAAGAGGTCCTGCTGAAGGCGATCAAGGCGGGCGGATCCAGCTTGAGGGACCACGTCCAACCCTCGGGCGAGCTTGGCTATTTCCAGCATGAATGGGCGGTCTATGGGCGCGAGGGAGCGCCCTGCCCCGCTTGCGATTGCCGTCAGGGGGTGCGGCGACTCACCCAGGCGGGACGGTCTACTTTCTATTGTGCAAAGCGGCAGCGCTAGGGTATGGGACTGCCCCATGCGGGTGGTATCCAACCTCCGCGCCACTATTCACAGCCTGTCTTTGTGTTTAGTGCCGCTAGCCCTAGTCGCCGCACTGATCGGCGCCGAGGCCAGGAATCCGGCCGCAGCGCAGCAAACCAGCGCCTTCGTGCCCGGCATCGAGGATCTGCCGCTGATGCCCGGCCTGAAGCCGGTCGAGCCGGCCAGCACCTATTTCGACAGCCCGGCGGGGCGCATCGTCATCGCCTATGCCGGCGGCCCGCTCGAGCGCCCGGCCATTCTCTCCTTCTATGCCCAGGCCCTGCCCCAGCTCGGCTGGACCCGGCTCGGCGATGCCGATTACCGGCGCGACGGCGAGACCTTGCGCATCGAGGTCGGCGACGCGCGCCCGCCGCTCGTCCGCTTCACCCTGTCGCCGCAATAGGGCCGGGAGCGGCAGGCCATGAGCGAGCAGCTGATTCAAACCGAGCGACGCGGCGCCGTCGGCCTGATCCGGCTCAACCGGCCGCAGGCCTTGAACGCGCTGTGCAAGGCCATGATGGCCGAGCTCGCCGCGGCGCTCGACGCGTTCGAGGCGGACCCCGCGATCGGCGCCATGGTGCTCACCGGCAACGAGCGCGCCTTCGCCGCCGGCGCCGACATCAAGGAGATCCAGAATCTCGGCTTCGCCGATGTCTATGGCGAGGATTTCGTCGCGCTGTGGGAATGGGTCACGCGCTGCCGCAAGCCGGTGATCGCCGCCGTGGCGGGCTATGCGCTGGGCGGCGGCTGCGAGCTCGCCATGATGTGCGACTTCATCCTCGCCGCCGACACCGCCAAGTTCGGCCAGCCCGAGATCACCATCGGCACCATCCCCGGCAGCGGCGGCACCCAGCGGCTGACCCGCCTGGTCGGACGCGGCAAGGCCATGGAGATGATCCTCACCGGCCGCATGATCGATGCCGCCGAGGCCGAGCGGGCCGGGCTGGTCGCGCGCATCGTGCCGGCCGGCGAGCTCGTCGAGGAGGCGGTGCGCACCGCCGAGAAGATCGCCGGCTTGTCGCGCCCGGTCGTGATGATGGCCAAGGAGGCGGTCAACCGCGCCGAGGATTCGCATCTCGCCGAAGGCGTGCGCTTCGAGCGCCGCCTCTTCCATTCGACCTTCGCCCTCGAGGACCGCCGCGAGGGCATGACCGCCTTTCTGGAGAAGCGCCCGCCGCGCTTCGCCAACCGCTGAGCTTGCCCATGACCCGCAACCACCACCCCGGGCGCGCCCGGAGAAAGGACCAAGCAGCGCTTCCGCAGGCCGCAAGAGCTCTCGCTGCATCTCGGCAGACAGAGGGCTCGGGCCCCGATCAATCGAAATTAGCCAGGAGAGAGACCCGTGAATCAACGCAAGTTCTTCGCCGGCTCGACCATTTTCATGCTTGCCATGCTGAGCACCGCCGACCATTCGGCGGCGCTCGCCGCCACCGCCAAGAAAGCCGCGCCAGCGCCGCTGGTCGCCAAGAATGCGGTGAAGCACCCCGGCAAGAGCACCGCCAAAAGCCCCTCTAAAAGCAAGAAACCGCCCTTCCACCAGGTCGGCACGGCGTCCTGGTACGGGCCCGGCCTGCGTGGCCACAAGACGGCGAGCGGCGAAGTGCTCGATCCCAACGCGTTGACCGCGGCGCACCGTTCGCTGCCGCTCGACAGCAAGATCCGCGTGACCAACCTGCAGAACGGCAAATCGGTCGATGTCGTGGTCAACGACCGCGGACCCTACTTTCCCGGCCGCGTGATCGATCTGTCGGTGCGCGCCGCCGAGCGCCTCGACATCCGCGAGGTCGGTCTCGCCAAGGTGCGCATCGAGACCTTGCCGGTCGAGCAGCTGGCCGCCGTGCCGCCCGTCGAGACCACGCGCTGATTCAACCGCTAGCGTATCTGAAACTGCACGACGGCTAGAGCAGGTTTCGGCCGCGTTACGTCCGAAATTTGCCCTGCCGAGCGTGCTTGACGGCAGGTTCGGCTTGCCGTTATAAGCCCCTTCCTCCTGAGTTGAACGGCAGACCATGGCTCACCACAAATCGGCCAAGAAGCGCATCCGTCAGACCGCGACCCGCACGATCGTCAATCGCGCGCGCGTCAGCCGTCTCCGCACCTTCCTGAAGAAGGTCGAGACGGCGATCGAGTCCGGCAACAAGGATGAGGCCAAGGCCGCCTACCAGGCTGCCCAGCCCGAGCTGCATCGCGGCGTCGACAAGGGCGTGCTTCACAAGAACACCGTCGCCCGCAAGCTGTCGCGCCTGACGGCGCGCATCAAGGCGCTCTAGGCGCCAGCCCGCCGGTGCCGGCCCTGCCGGCGCCGGCCGCCGCGCCGGTCCCCGGTCGCGGCCCATAGACGAACGGCTTTATTTCCCGTGTCGACCAGGACACGGCAAGAATTTATTGTGCCGAATCAAGAAAAATCCCTTTACAGCCCCGCCCATTACTTGGCAGCCGAAGCGACTCACAAAGTTGCCGGAATATGGCAATTTATGGTCTATTTTATTTCTGTTCGCGCTAAGTTCGCGTGTTCCGGATTCGATCGCATTGCCAGACCAGCCCGAGCGAGTTACACTGTTTCCACTGTCCGAGGTAAAGAGTAGCCACAAATTTCGGCGGGGTTTCGCAATATCAGCGAAGTACTGCTGAGTCGGTGCGCGAACTTGGACAGGCAAAAGACGGTCACTCCTGGGATAAACGCGGAATCGAGGCTGGACCCGACCGAAGCTTTTAATTGCTGCTCGGTCGGTCGGAACGGGGATCTACTGCGCATTTTCTCGCGCGCGGGCCAAATACCACCCCTGCCTTCATCGCCGATCATCGGGAACAGACCGCCCGAGGTGCGTCACGGTTGCGAAGCGGGGGCAGAAATATGATGGAAGCGGGCCCGGAACCGCAGGTCGTTCAGCAATGGGATCGTGTCCGGGTCAGGCTCCGCGCCGAGGTTGGCGAGGCGGCCTTCCGTAGCTGGCTGCACCCCTTGCGTCTCGACGGGGTGCGCGACGGCCAGGTCAAGATGGCGCTGCCCACCCGCTTCATGCGCGACTGGGTGATGACCCATTATGCCGACCGGCTGCGCAGCCTGTGGACGGGCGAGAATCCCGGCGTCAAGGCGATCGAGATCGTCGTCGCGGCCCCGCCGCGCACGCTGGTCCAGCGCGAAGCACCGGCCGCGGCAGTGGCCGCCCCCGGCGCCGCCGAGCATCGTGCCGGCGCCGCGCCGGCGCCGCTGCTCGAGGCGGCCAGGACGGCGATGGCCGAGGCCGAGCCCGGTTTGAGCCCGTCGGCCTTCACGGCACCGCTCGACCCCCGCCTCACCTTCGAGAATTTCGTCGTCGGCAAGCCCAACGAGCTCGCCTTCGCGGCGGCCCGCCGCGTCTCCGAATCGGCGAGCGTCGCCTTCAACCCGCTGTTCCTCTATGGCGGCGTCGGGCTCGGCAAGACGCATCTCATGCACGCCATTGCCTGGGAGATCCGCCGCCGCACGCCGTCGCGCCGCGTGATCTACATGTCGGCCGAGAAGTTCATGTACCAGTTCATCCGGGCGCTCAGGTCGCGCGACACCGTCGCCTTCAAGGACCAGTTCCGCTCGGTCGACGTGCTGATGATCGACGATGTGCAGTTCATCAGCGGCAAGGATTCGACCCAGGAGGAGTTCTTCCACACCTTCAACGCGCTGGTCGACCAGAACCGGCAGGTGGTGCTGTCGGCCGACAAGTCGCCCTCCGACCTCGAAGGCCTCGAGGAGCGCCTGCGCTCGCGGCTGGGCTGGGGCCTGGTGGCCGACATCCACCCCACCACCTACGAGCTGCGTCTCGGCATCCTGCAATCCAAGGCCGAGCAGCTCGGGGCGCCCATCCCCGAGCGCGTCACCGAGTTCCTGGCCCACAAGATCGCCTCCAACGTGCGTGAGCTCGAAGGGGCGCTCAACCGCATCGTCGCCCATTCGACCCTGGTCGGGCGCGCCATCACCCTGGAGACCACCCAGGAGGTGCTGCACGATCTGCTGCGCGCCAATGATCGCCGCGTCACCATCGAGGAGATCCAGCGGCGCGTCGCCGAGCACTACACGATCCGGATCGGCGATATGAGCTCGGCGCGGCGGGCCCGCGCCGTGGCGCGGCCGCGCCAGGTCGCGATGTATCTCGCAAAATTGCTGACCTCGCGGTCGCTGCCCGAGATCGGCCGCAAGTTCGGCGGTCGCGACCATACGACCGTGATGCATGCGGTACGCAAGATCGAGGAGCTGAAGGCGACCGACTCCACCCTCGCCGACGATGTCGAGCTGCTGCGCCGCATGCTGGAGTGCTGAGCCCTCGGGCGGCCGCGACAGGCCCGGTTTTCAACGCCTGGGCAAGGGGAATTGCGAGGCCCCACAAAGGGCTGGCCTGGGCCGGAAGTGTGCTATGCTCGGGCCCTGACTCGTGGGCTTGCCGGCCCACGGGGAAGCAGATTCTGCGGCCCTTCCCAGGGCCCTGACGGGAACCTAGTCCAACCATGAAACTGACGATCGAACGCGCCGCCCTGCTCAAGAGCCTTGCGCACGTCCAGAGCGTGGTCGAGCGGCGCAACACCATCCCCATCCTCGCCAATGTGCTGCTGCGCGCGCATGGCGACGGGCAGGTCGAGCTGGTCGCGACCGATATGGATCTCGACATTCTCGAGCAGGTGAAATGCGCGACGGCGAGCGAGGGCGCCACCACGGCGCCGGCCCATACGCTCTACGACATCGTGCGCAAGCTGCCCGAGGGTTCCGAGATCCAGCTCGATGGCGGCGGTGCCAAGGAGCGCCTGATCGTGCGCGCCGGCCGCTCGACCTTCACCCTGCCGGCGCTGCCGACCGCCGATTTCCCGGTGCTGGCGAGCGACGGCCTGCCGTTCAAGTTCTCGCTCGGCGCCGCGGTGCTGCGCAGCCTCATCGACCGCACCCGCTTCGCCATCTCGACCGAGGAGACGCGCTACTACCTCAACGGCATCTATCTGCATGCCACGCAGTCGAACGAGCTCGCGGTCCTGCGCGCCGTCGCCACCGACGGCCACCGCCTGGCCCGGGTCGAGATCACCCTGCCCGACGGCGCCACCGGCATGCCGGGCGTCATCCTGCCGCGCAAGACCGTGCTCGAG
>Ga0070681_10000976_pt1 | contig 24193 bp, 17 predicted proteins | sample KBSC83BmetaG_FD_65650 | JGI IMG/M metagenome (GOLD analysis project Ga0070681, IMG submission 65650) | Corn rhizosphere microbial communities from Kellogg Biological Station, Michigan, USA - KBS C8-3B metaG | ecosystem: Host-associated > Plants > Roots > Rhizosphere | place: USA: Michigan...
CGTGAATGCTTTTCTCCTGCGGCCGCTGCCTTACGGCAACGCCGACCGCCTGGTGATGGTCGATTCGCAGCAACGTGGCCAATCAATCGGCGTGTCGTTTCCCGACTACGAAGATTGGCGCGGCCAGAACAACGTCTTCGACGACCTCGCGTTTTTCAATCTGCGTTGGAATGCGAATCTCGACTTCGGCAACGAAACCGAAACGCTCAGCCTGACTTTCGGCACTCCAAATCTGTTTTCAACTCTGCAAGTCGCGCCGTTCCTCGGCCATGTTTCAACGGCTGGTGACACCGATACGGTGCTGCTGAGTCATGGACTGTGGCAAAGAAGATTTTCGAGTGATCCTCACATCATGGGACGTCAGCTTCGCATCGACGGGCGCAGCATGACTGTAAGCGGAGTGATGCCGCCGGGCTTTCGTTTTCCGTTTCAGACTGACTTGTGGTGGCTGAACGATCACTTCTTTGAACGGCATGCGCGCGGTTTCCGAATCGATCAGACGATCGGACGTCTCAAGCCCGGCGTGTCGCCGGAACAGGCCCGCGCGGAAATGAAGGAGATCGCCGCTCGCCTCGCGCAAACTTATCCGGACACGAATGCCGAAGTGACTGCCACCGTGGTTCCATTGCGCGACTTCTGGTTCGGCAACTTGCGACGCTCTTTCTGGCTTCTGCTGGGTGCGTGTGGATTTGTGTTGCTGATTGCGTGCGCGAACGTCGCGAATCTGCTCATGACGCAGGCGACCGTGCGCGAGCGTGAGCTTGTTGTTCGCGCAGCGCTCGGAGCTAGCCGCGGACGATTGATCCGGCAGTCGATCTCGGAAGCGTTACTGCTCGTTTCGATCGGCTGCGTTGGCGGCATCCTGCTCGGGGCGTGGGGCCTGCGCATGTTGGTTGCGCTGTTGCCGGACGAGCTTCTGCCTTTCTTTGTGAAGATCGAGCTCGACGGACGGGCGCTGTTATTCACGTTGCTGATCTCACTGCTAACCGCGTTGTTCGTCGGGTTGATACCGGCGTTACGAACGGCGTCGCTGGCCCTGAACGAGTCGTTGAAAGAAGGCGGCAAATCTGGCACGAGCGCGGTAATGCAACGTGTTCGCGGTTTGTTGGTTGTGACTGAGATCGCGCTTGCCGTCGTGTTGCTCGCCGGTGCCGGACTGATGCTCCGAAGTTTTACACGTTTGCAGAACACGTCACCTGGTTTCAATGCCGAGGGCGTGCTTCATCTCGAGATTAATCCGACTTATCAGCGGCAAGAAGATTACAGCGTGGAGTTTATGTCGCGGCGCTACCAACACTTGCTGCAGCAAATCGCACAGGTGCCGGGCGTGATTGCTGTCGCTGCGAACGGTGATTTGCCGTTTGTCGGTCAAAAGCCGTGGTATCGACGCGGGTTTGCGATCGAGGGGCAGTCGAGTGACGAAGAGAAACAGAATCCACTGGTGAATTACCAGGCCGTCTCGCCAGACTATTTTCGCGTGATGCAAATCCCGTTACTTCGTGGTCGCACCTTCACTGACCGCGACACTCTGAGGCCCGATGGCCATCCCGACGTTGCGATCATTAACCGACGATTGGCAGAACTGATGTGGCCCAACACCGATCCGTTAGGCAAACGAATCAACTGTGATCACGACAGCGTTGGTTGTGCCGAAATTGTCGGCATTGTCGGCGACGTAAAGCACAACAGTCTGGTCGATGAAGCCGGCTACGATCTCTACTACGCGTGTTTTCAGACTTACGCCAAGCAGACTCATTTCGTGGCGCGCACGCAAGGCGATCCGATGATGGTCGCGAAAGATATCCAGCGAGCGATCTGGCAGGTCGCTCCCGACACCGGCGTCTTCAACGTTATGCCCTTGACCAGGCTGTCGACGAATACGGTCTGGCAATCACGAGTTTGGGGACTGCTCTTCGGCATCTTCTCGGCGATCGCGCTCGTGCTGGCGGTTGCGGGAATTTATGGAGTGATGGCGTATTTCGTGACGCAGCGCACGCGTGAAATCGGTGTTCGCATCGCGCTGGGCGCGCAGTGGCGCGACGTGCTCAAGCTGGTCCTCAAAAACGGGATGCTCCTCGTTACTATCGGATTGACCCTCGGGCTGGCAGGCGCGTTGGCGCTAACACGACTGATGAGCACGCTGCTGTTTGAAGTCTCTCCTACCGATCCGATCACGTTTGGCGGAGTAGCATTCTGTGTGATCCTGGCCACACTGCTCGCCTGTTACATCCCTGCCAGGCGCGCAACCAAAGTCGATCCACTAATTGCGTTGCGATACGAGTAGTTCGGCCTTCAAGAAAATAACCACCAAGAGGTCGTAACTTCTCCGACCTAACGTGTTTTGTTTCAACTTCAGGAATGTGAGGTCACATGGCTGAGGATAATCAAAAGACGTTGCTGCGCATCGTGAACAGTAAATAGGTCCTATATGACTATAGGACCTATCCACTTTTTCGTTCTCTAATACTTCGCCTTCGCTTTGACCATCTTGCCGTTTGGCTGCTGGCCCTTGTCGTTAGCGGCAGTAGCGGGCGTTCCGCCCAACTGATCTTCGATCATCAATGCCTGTAGCTTGGGCGTTCCCTTGGCGTTGCCGGTAACTACGATGGTGTAGTACTTACCCTTCTCGAAATTCGCTTCCGGCACAGTCAACACTGACTTGTCCTGACCTTCCGGACGAACCTCGAGCGTTGTCTTCATCGGATCGACCGACATGTAAGAAGTCTCTCGTTCGAAATTAACTCCCGAGAAGAGTTTTTTGTTTCCTGATTTTTCGACAACGTCGACTTCACCTGCGTTGGGCGCAGCATGAATCACGCGCACTTCCGCTTTGTCATTGGACGGCGTGGTGATGTTGTCGTTGAGCACCGAGATCGTGGTCTTGTCGTTCGTGCCCGGCATGATCAGGACCGTGTAGTGCTTACCACCGGCGAGACCTTCGCTGTTCTCTGCGATCGGTTGGTCGCTGTCTTTGCCAGCCGCGCGGACGCGGAACGTGTGGCGAGTGTCTGAAAGCTCCTTGTAGGGAGTGACGCTCTTGAACGCAACCGCGTCAAAGGCTTTTTGATCGTCGGCAAAGACGTCGACTGATGCTGCGCCCGGAGCAGCGTTAATCACACGCACGAGTGCGTTGTTTCGCTGACCAACTTCTTTAGCCGGCGGCGCCGTTGATGTTCCTGAATCGGTTTTGCTGATTACGGGTTGAGTTTGCTTCGGCTCACTCGAACATGCTGCTAAGAAAAGCAGTACGGCAGTGAGAAGCAGACCCATTTTAATTTGATTCCTCATGAGTTCTCCTTTCCCTGAATTTTTCGAGTCAACTTTCATTCCAGCCGTCGTTGACTCGTTTACATGTCTGTCAAGAAAATCGCCCGAATTCGCAAAGAATTAGTGGCTTAAACGGCGAACTCTGACACAATGAGCAGGAATGAGGACTGTAAACGCGACCAGATACGTGACGCCGCTGCGTGAAGGCGGATCGCTGCCGGCGATCATCGAAGCGGACGACGACGGAATGTACGTGCTCAAATTTCGCGGCGCGGGACAGGGAACGAAGGCACTGATTGCTGAAGTGATTGCAGGCGAGCTTGCGAGGAGTGCAGGGCTGCCGGTACCGGAGTTGGTGTTCGTCATCCTCGATCGTGAGATCGCAAAGACGGAACCGGATCCGGAGATACAGGATCTGATTCGTGCGAGCGGCGGGCTTAATCTCGGGCTCGATTATCTGCCTGGATCGGTGATGTTCGATCCCGTTGCGGAAAAGCCTGATGCGGATCTGGCGTCGCGCATCGTTTGGTTTGACGCTTACGTCACGAACATCGATCGCACGCCGCGTAACGCGAATCTGCTGATGTGGCATCGCAAGCTCTGGTTGATCGATCACGGAGCCACACTCTATTTTCATCACTCGTGGACTGACATGGAGAAACGTGCGAGGGATTCGTTTGCGTTGGTTAAGCAGCACATTCTGCTTCCGTTTGCGAGTTCGCTCGAGGCCGTGGATGGTCCAATGACGACAATGACGACCGAAAGAACGATCCGAGAGGTTGTTGATCTTGTTCCGGATGACTGGATGGTTGGAAACTCGCCGTTCCGGACCACGCGAGAGAATAGAGAAGCATACGTCGAATACTTGTTGAGGCGTCGTGAGGAGCCTCGCTACTTTCTCGAGGAGGCGATTCGTGCGCGATCAGTTCAGGTATGACTACGCGGTGATTCGCGTCGTACCAAAAGTGGAGCGCGAGGAGTTTATCAATGCGGGCGTTATACTCTCGTGTCCCGATCGGTCGTTTCTGGAAGCGAGTATTAAGTTAAACGAGGCTCGATTGCTGGCGCTCGATCCTTCGCTCGACCTCGAAATGGTCAAGACGCATTTAGCAACGATTCCGACGATCTGTCGTGGCGGAGATGACGCTGGTCCAATTGGTCAGTTATCACAGCGCGACCGTTTCTATTGGCTTGTCGCGCCACGCAGCACGATCATTCAAACTTCTCCGGCGCACACGGGGAGATGTTCCGACCCAACGGCGGCGTTGCGACATCTAGTCGCGACGATGGTCGAAGCAGAATAATTAGGAACTCACTCTCAACTGTGTTACAGTGCGGCCCATGGCAACAAAGAAGCTCAAAACTCACACAACCTCAGCACGGAAGAAGTCTTCGTTAACTTCCAGTCGCTCAAAAAAAGCTGCATCGAAAGCAACCAAATCAAAAGCCGCCAAGAAGAAAGCGGACGAATTAAAGCGGCGAAAAGAATTAGGCCTGCTTGCTCACAAAATGTTTGGAATGGTTTACGAGGACTACCAACAAGGTAAATTCCACCGGATTCTATAATTTTCGCAACTAAAAAGTTGAGGACATTCCGATGCCGTACTTCACCTACGACACGTCAGTTTGCATTGCAAGAAATCTAATTGATTTTCAGAGGATGCCACAGAACTTCCGGCTGTCAGCGGTAGTGATGATGGAATTGATGGCAGGCGATCCGGACGAATCGCGTCAAAAATTCTTTAGGGATGTCTTTCTTCAGTTCCAGCAGGATAATTTAATTATCGTGCCTACTGTAGATGACTGGCTCTTCGCAGCGAAAGTCTTGCATTTGTTAACGCGATCACGCAGGCGTTTACAAAAAGGAAAGCTACATAGACTACCGCCAGGAGCTTCTCAACGCCTTGCCCTCGACGTCCTGATCGCCGTTAGCGCACGACGGTGGAAGGCGCAAGTCGTCACGGAGAATTGGGCGGACTTTAAAGCGATCCAACGCTACTGCAACACGAAGATCGTCAAAGCCTCGAAGTTCTTCAGGAAATGATCTGCTCAATAATTCGTGAGGATCTCGTCCGGCTTGAATCCCATCTTCGAGAGGCGCTCGCGCGTTTGATCGATCATGTCGCGCGAGCCGCAGATTAGTGCGACTGGCGCGGAGAGATTCGGCAGTACGTTGTCCAACAACGATTGCACATAACCAGTCGGGCCGGACCAGTCATGACCATCCGGCCGTGAGATGACCTGTCGGAGCTCGACACCCGCAGCTTCCCAGTCTTCAGTCTCATCGCGATAACAAAAGTCATCGGGCGTGCGCGCGCCGTAGAGCACCACCAGTTGCCCAAACTTGTCTTTACGTTTTAAGACGTGCCGCAACGCCGAGCGCAACGGCGCCACACCCGTTCCCATCGCGACAAAAACGAGATCGCGCCCGCTCATCGCATCGAGTTTGAAACCATGCCCTGCAATTCCAACAAGCTCGATCTTGTCACCGACACACATCTCGTAGATCACGCTGCTCGCACCGACCTTTTGTTTCACCAGCACTTCGAGATCCCGGTCCTCCGGCGCACCAGCGAACGCAAAGTAAGCGGGTTCTTCGCCCTCGACCTGCAGGATCGCGACCTGCCCGGGCGTGAAATCGACTGCCTCACTGCACCGCAAATCAAACGATCGCGTGTTGCGAGCCTGTTCACGAATGCCGGTAATCACGAGTTGCCGCACCTGTTTCGCTTCCATTTGATCGAGCAGTTTAGCAAATCGAACTTCCGAATCTCACCGTAAGCGGATACAATTCCCACCCACATGAAGTACCAACGCTGCGCCACAGTTTTGCTACTCGCCCTGTGCGCCTTTGCGGTGCAAGCGCAGTCAGGCCGGCGCCAGGTAAAACCTCCTCCCGCTGCGCCCGTTCCCACACCAACTCCCGAAGCCACACCCGAGCCGAAAAAACAAACCAAAGAAAACGAGCTGATGTTTTCCGTAGGAGCCGATCGCAACAGCTCGTACGGGCAGCTTCCGATTAGTTACTACGACGCCGTCGTGCAAGGTTGTGCATCTCGACTGCACGCGGGATCTTCGGCGTCCGTGGATATATCTGATCGCGATGTGAGCCGCGGCGAGGCGATCAAAAAGGCGAAGTCAGAAACGAAGGCCTACACAGTCTGGCTGGACCTTCAGTTCGATTCCATGGCACGTTCGTATGACGATCTCGTACTCCAGTACATCGTCTTCGCTCCCGAAACCGCAAAGATAGTGACGAGCGGCAGGACTTACCTCAGGGGGCGTCGCGCCGGACCAATCGTTGTCGATCCAACTGGCGGCAGAACGAGCGGACTATACCGTGAAGAATTGTTGAAACGGACAGGTGAAGAAGCCGGCGACCGCATAATCAAAGCGCTTCATATCGACGTTCAAATTCCTAACTGATCACTCAGCATAGAGCTTCTCAATTACGTCGCGATACTTCTGATCGATAACTCTGCGCTTCACTTTCAACGTCGGCGTGAGCTCGCCACCTTCGATCGTAAACTCATTCTCCAGCAGCGCCACCTTCTTGATCCGTTCGTACTTCGCGAGGTTCGGAGTTAATGCTTCAATCTGACGCTGAATCAGATCGATGATGCGCGGATGCTTGCAGAGTTCGCTATGACTCTTTACTTCGATGCCCTTCAACTTGCAGTACGACTCGACCTGTTCCCACGCGGGCACCACGAGCGCCGCCGGAAACTTGCGTTCAGCGCCAATCAAAACCACTTGGTTCACAAACCGCGACTCCTTGATCGCCTGCTCGATCGGTTGCGGCGAGATGTACTTCCCGCCCGAAGTCTTGAACAACTCTTTCTTACGATCCGTGATGCGCAGGAATCCATCGTGGTCGATCGTGCCGATGTCGCCCGTCTTAAACCAGCCATCGCTCGTGAAGACCGCGCGTGTTTCTTCAGGCTTGTTGTAGTAACCACGCATCACGTTTGGACCACGCACTTCGATCTCTCCATCTTCGGCGATGCGAATGTCGACGTTTGGAATTGCCTTGCCGACAGTGCCGACGCGATTGTCTTCCATCCTGCTCGCGGTGATGACGGGCGACGTCTCAGTCAATCCATAACCCTGGACAATCGGAATGCCGGCGCCGATGTAGATGTACGACAAATCTTCGGGCAAAGCAGCACCACCGGAAACCAACAGCCGCATGCGTCCGCCAAAGGCGCGTTGCCATTTCGAAAACACCAGCTTCGAAGCGATCGCGTGTTTGAGTTTGAGAAACGCGGGCACTGGCTGATGCGCGATCACAGGCTTCGCATAATCTTTCGCCACCGACACAGACCATGCGAGCAGCGCTGCGCTCAGCCAACCAGCTTCCGCAGCGCGTTCGCGAATGCGTTGATAAATCTTTTCGAATATACGCGGCACGCCGACCAGCACCGTCGGACGCACCTCACGCAAGTTTGGACCAACCGTCTGCATCGTCTCCGCGAAGTAAACCGCCATGCCCTGGTGCAGATACATGTACATCGCCTGGCGCTCGAAGACGTGTGACAAGGGGAGCACCGAGAGCGCCGTGTCGTGCTCGCCGAAAGAAAGATGGCCCGATGAGTCGATCAGATTCGTGACGAGGTTCGAGTGCGTGAGCATCACCCCCTTCGGTTCGCCAGTCGTGCCGGACGTGTAGATTATCGTCGCGAGCTCGTCTGGTTTGGTTTGCCCCGCGAGACGGTCGACATAACCCGGTTCCCGTTCTTCGAGTTCGCGGCCCTTTTCCTCTAGTTGGGCCAACGTCAGTCCTTCGTCACTCGTTACTCCTTCCGGATCGAAGAAGACAATATGCTTAACTTCGGGACACTCGCCGAGCGCATCTTTGATTTCATCATACTTCTGCCGGTTGGCGAGAAAGAGAATGCAGGCGCCGGAGTCGTTGAGAATGTAGCGCACCTGCGGCGGCGTCAACGTCGGATAAATCGGAACGTCGATCGTGCCGGCGAATATCGAACCCGCATCGGTCAACGTCCATTCAACGCGGCTGTCGGAAAGCAACGCCACACGATCGCCACGATGCGCTCCGATCGCATGCAGTCCCGCAGCGATGTGTTTCAAACGCGCGAGCATCTCGTCAGACGAGATCGACACCCACTGACCGCCGCTTTTGTAATTCAACGTATCTGGTCGCTTGTGTCTGCGAACGACGCGATTGAAAACGTCGACAAGCGTGACCGGCTCGTCTGCCGCGGTAGGTTTGCGAACAGGAGCGGTCGATCGCAGGTCCATGTATTCGAGTGCAGGATTCACGTCGCCGTCACTCCGTTAAGAAAAATGTCCAGCACCGGATCGGCCATCGGGGCGAGCTTGTAACGTCGTTTCGAAAGGATCCAGTTCGTCGCCATCTCATCGAGCGCTCCGAATAAAATCTTCGCGACGACTTTCGCGTTGAGATCGGCGCGAAACACCCCGGCGCGTTGTCCTTCTTCAAACGTCGTACGAATTAAAGCGAGATACTCTGCGAACCCCGCAGCCGAAAACTCTTGCATGAACTTAGTCGAACCACGCAGCTCAACCTGGAAGACGACGGCGAGATCTCGATCTGCCCCCAATCGTTCCAGATGCAGCAGCGCGATCCGGCGCAACTTCTCTTTCGGATCTAAAACGCTTTCGATCTGTTTTCTAGCCGCGCCGAGTGCTTCTTCGACGCCGCGATCGAAAATTGAGTGGAGAATGTCTTCCTTGCTCTTGAAGTAAAGATAGACGGTGCCGTCAGCGACACCTGCTTCGCGCGCGATGTCGGCGACCTTGGAGTTGAAGTATCCGTTGTGTGCGAAGACACTCGTAGCGGCGCGCAGAATTGCCTCGCGCTTATCGCCGCCGGCGACACGAACGTTGTTGAGGGTACGGGCCGAGCGCATCCTGAATGAATGATGCCTCACTCATTTTTATTACGCAAGAATCTGACTGTAATAGTTATGTAGAAGATCGGCGTCCGTCTGTGTAAGTCGACTGCTCAACTCCCTTAAGCAGAAACTCCTGCGTCGGATAAGGAATCTTGATCGAACGCTCGCGGAAGAGTCGCGCGATGCGATAGTTGATGTCGCTGCGGATCTGTACGTTACGGCGCGGCTGGTTCGTCCAGACTAGCAGACGGAAGTCGAGCGTGTAGTCACCAAACTTCAAGAGCTGCACTTGTGGTTGCGGGTCCAGCAACACATTCGGCACATCTTTAGCAGCCAAGATCAGCGTGTCAGTTACGAGTTGAATATCGGAATCGTCAGCCACCCCGATCGGAATCGCGATGCGGGCACGCGGATCGCCGTAGGACCAGTTGATGACCCGCTGGCTCACCAGCTTCGAGTTCGGAACGATGATCGCGATCTGATCGTTGGTGAGAACGACGGTCGTGCGCAAGTTGATGCTCTTCACGTCGCCTTCGTCGTCACCGATTGTGATGCGGTCGCCGATTCTTATCGGCCGTTCGAACAGCAGGATGAATCCTGACGCAATGTCGGCAGCAATGTATTGCAAACCAAAACCGATGCCGACCGAGAGCGCCGTAAAGATCACCGCGAGGGACGTGAGGTCGAGCCCGAATGCCTGCTTGAGCGTTACCAGCACGCCAATCGCAACGATGATGTACTTGGCCAGCCGGCAAATCGTATAGCGCAAACCCGGATCGATGTGGCGCCGGCTGGCGATGCGCCTGTCAAGCAGCGTAGTCGTCCAGCGAGCAACCAATACCGTTAAAAGTATTGTCGCGGCTCCGGTAATGAAACCTGAAATCGAGACCGTGATCCTGCCGAACGTGAACTGTTTGGTCAGGTAAGCCCAGATCTGCGCGATTATTGTGGTCGAATCTTGCAGTAATAAAATCGTATTCGCGGGCAAAACATTCATTGCAAGCAGCATAGCGATGAATCTGTTACAAAAGCGTTGTAACCATCAATCCTTTTTCGAAAGACCGCAAAGAAAGTTTCATTGACACGATATGCGGCTCTAACTAAGATGTCCGACCAACTGGCCGACAATTGTAAATCACAATGCTCAAGCAGCATAAACCCTTCTACGAGATTGCTTAGCCACCGGTCCAGAACTTTGAACACGCCCAGGCAAAATCGGAGACTTGTCGAAACCTTTTTATATAGGAGACAACTATGCGGACCCCCGTACTCGGTAAGTTCCCCCGGATTCAGTGTTTTGCAGCTTTTATTCTCACGCTGCTAATCGTCCCCTCGATCGTCGCACAAACGCAGAGTACAACCGGAACGATCCAGGGCACAGTTGTAGATGCGAATGGCGCGGTAGTGCCGGGCGCAAACGTCGAGATCAAGAACCTCGAAACCAATTTCACACGCACACTGACGACCGACGAGGACGGACGGTTCGTTGCGCCACTGCTGCAACCCGGCAATTACTCGGTCACGGTTGCGAAACAAGGGTTCGCGACCACCGTGCTCGAGAGTACGATGCTGACAGTGGGCCAGGCGCTATCGATTCCTTTCTCACTGAAAGTCTCCGACGTCGCGGAACGTGTCACTGTCACCTCGACACCGACAGTTGATACAGCAAAGACTGAGGCCAGCACGACGCTGAACGAAGTCGCAGTGAGCACCACCCCAATTCTCGGACGAAAATTTGAAGACCTGCTTACACTCACGCCCAACGTCAGCATCACGCAGGGTCCGGACGGCGATGAGATCAACTTCGCCGGTCAGCGCGGCATCTTCAATAACGTCAGTTTGGATGGCGGTGACTACAACAACGGTTTCTTCGGTGAGCAACTCGGCGGTCAACGCGCGGCCATCGACATCACGTTGGAAGCAGTCAAAGAGTTTCAGGTAGTTGCGACCGGCGCGAGCGCGGAGTTTGGACGCACCGCGGGCGGCGTCATCAACGTCATCACAAAATCAGGCACAAACGAAGTTCACGGCAGCGCCTTTTATTTCCAACGCCTCGAAGCACTGACGGCAAACACTTCCGACGGCAAACCGCTTGATAATTTTCATCGTGAGCAGTACGGCGGCACGGTTGGTGGTCCATTCAAGAAAGACAAGGCGTTTTACTTCTTAGCGTTCGAAGGCATTCGCGAAAATCTCGACCGTGCGAACCTGAGCGAACAAATCGGTAGTACGCCATGTCCGGTGACAACACCTACGATTCTCGCGAATGAAGCTGCAATCAGTGGCAACGATGACTGCGCGCGACTGGCGTTGATCAACTTCATGAGGACTACGCGTAATCAGGAAGAAGGCCTGCCCGTTTCGCACAAGATCAATAACCAGGCATTCTTCTCGAGGGTAGACTACGATTTCAATAGCTCAAACCACCTTTCGGTCTCGTACAACTTCGACTATTCGAAGAACACAAACCAGACGTTTGACGTCGCCACTTACGGAAACTCCGCGAACGGCATAGAAGGTCCATCGAAGATCAATGACATTCGCGCGAATTTGTTCACCACTGTCTCGCCGACAAAACTGAACGAAGCTCACTTCTCTTACAGTCGTGAGCTGCGGCCTCGTTCCGCAGTTGATTCGAATGTGCCGGCAGACACGGCGATGGGCTTTGCCACAACCTTCCGATTTGGTTTTCCGTTTTTCCTCGAGCCGAATGTCGACGAACTGATTTGGCGTACCCAAGCCAAGGACAACTTCTCGATTATTTCCGGCGATCACAACTTTAAGTTTGGTGGCGAATGGCTGCACACGCTGAACGACCAGGTGTTCCGCGGATTCTTTACCGGCCGTTACATCTTCGACAGCCCTGCGGGTTTTCTGCGTTACGCATCGACACCCGCTGCAAACGGCTTTGGACCAACCGCAGGCGAGTGCTTTAACGGAGCAGGCGCGTTCACCGGATGGATTACTCAAGGTGCTCCGTTCAATCAAACGTGCGGCGCGGGAAGTAGCGTAGGTGGACCACTGCTTCTGTATTTGCAGAACGGCATCCCGACCGGAATTTCGGGCGCTCCGCCGCCAGGTAAATCCACGATCAAGAACGAAGACCTCGCTTTGTTCATTCAGGATCGGTGGCAGCTTAGACCAAACTTCACTTTCAACTACGGCCTGCGCTGGGAAGCTCAGATCTTCCCCGAGCCCGTCGTTCCACCTAGTCAAACCGTCTACGCTTCGTTGTTATCTAATCCAGCATTCCCGTCCGACGGAACGTTGCACAGTCCCAAGAAGGAATTTCAACCGCGCCTTGGCTTTGCGTGGGATTTATCCAAAACGGGCCGATCGGTGTTACGAGCTAACGCCGGTATTTTTTACGGCCGCCAGAACATGTTGTCGCAAGTCGGTTCGATCACAGATAACGGTGTGCAGCAGTTCGGTATCGCATGCGGATCTTCGTTTGGCTGTAGCAATGGTCAGGGCTTGCCGACTTGGCCAAACATCGTCAATGTTCCGCCGTTGGGCGGCCTTCCTTCATTTGCGTCGATTCGCGTGTTCAGCAAAGACTACGCTAACCCGAGGATCTACACAGCAAACGTTCAGTTCGAGCAGCAGCTATCCGAGGATCTGTCGGTCTACTTCGACTTCACTCACTCGAAAGGCGTTCACCTGACGCGCTTCATCAACCTGAATCGAGTGGGCCTGTTCCCGGGATTTGGAGACGTGTTCGTAACCAGTGCTGTCGGCAAATCTGTATTCGACGGCTTCACGGTCGGCATGCGAAAGAGGTTCAGCAAGCGATATCAGTTTGAGTGGAACTACGCGCTTTCGAGAGATAAGGACGACGACTCGAATGAACGTGATCCATTTACGGATCGCTCGTTTGATCCGTTGAACCTGAGTCTTGATTATGCCTACTCGGATCGCGACATCCGTCACAAGTTCAACTTTTTCACTTTCATCGAGTTGGGTTGGGGACTCGAGGGCAACTTCCGCGTGCAGGCACGTTCGGCTCAGCCAATCACGCCGGCGGTACGCACCGCGACCAATCGCAACACGTTGCGCAAAGATAATCAGTATTTCTCGTTTGACTGGCGCATTCAGCGACCGTTCAAGTTTGGCGAACGCTTCGCGATAATTCCGGTTATCGAGATGTTCAATACCTTCAACAACGCGAACAATGTCAATCCGCTCTCAACGCCCGGCCTCTTCAACTTTGACGGGTTCCTGCGACAGGGCGTGGGTGATCCGAGGCAAGTGCAGTTAGCGGTCAGGTTTACTTTCTAACCTCGGATGACTCGGAAAAATTCGGTTAGCTTCGCACGATCAAGCGCACCGTTGGTTCTGAGTCCACTGCAAACGTCGATTCCAAACGGCTGAACCTCGCGAATCGCAGTAGCGACATTCGCGGGGTTCAGTCCACCCGCAAGAAACATCGGCACATCGATCGCTTCTCTTATCCTGCGACTCAGATTCCAGTCGTGTGTTCTGCCGGTGCCGCCGAGTTCTTTGATGGCCAGTGACTGATTCCCTGAATCCAGCAACACCGCATCCACGTGCGGTGCAACCGCGATCGCTTCATCGACAGATTCGGCACCAGTGACATGTACAACCTGGACCAGCGACACGCCGGGTAATGCCTCTCGCAACTGCGCATGGCTCTGTTCAGGCAATCGATCGCAGATCTGAATCGTGTTCACTCTCGATCGTCGCTGTTGATCGATGATGGCGTCGGCGTCCTGCAAACACGTCAGTAGAAACGAGCTCACAGCAGGCGGAATAGTCGCAGCAATCTCGGCGATCAAACTCTCCGGAATCGGTCCCGGTCCACTCGGCATCGCGGACACTAGTCCGATAGCCGATGCGCCCGCATCAATCGCCATCCACGCTTCTTCAATGCTCGCGATACAACAGATCTTCACTCGTGGTTTCGCCGTCGGCTTCATGATTTGATTATAACGGCAATTCTCTGCGGTCCTCTGCGTATCTCTGCGGAGTCCGTGTTGAAGGGCACTCTTAGACGCAGAGGGCGCAGAGATACGCAGAGGACCGCAGAGATGAACGAGACCACTCTAAGCAACCTCACTGCATCATAGGCACAGATTTACTAAGAGATCACGCCCCGATCTCGCCTCGAACAAAAAGTGCGGGCTAGTTTTTTTGCGGCGACCCTTGCCGCAGTGTCTTGACGTGTGCCCGCCGGCCGAGCACACGAAATTGCAAAAGGAGAATTTCCCATGAACCGCTTCGTGCTCTCTACAACGCTCTTCGTCATCTGCTGCGCCGTTTCGACTTCAGCTCAAACTGGATCGCCACCGCCTGACGGCTGGGTTGTGCTTCCCGTCAGCGAATACACCGCGCTGAAGCACGCCGCGTCTCCCACCGAACCTGAACCCGTTGCGCCGCCCGTCGAAGCAACACTCAGTCGTATCGACTACGATCTGAAAGTCGACGGCGATCTCGCAACGGGCGAAGCGCGACTTACCGTCGATGTGATCAAGAACGGCTGGGTGCGCGTGGCGATGCCCGACGGTTTGATCGTCCGGGATGCAAAGCTCGACGGTCATCCCGTGAACCTCGCGATGAACCCAACGAGCCAAGGTCCGGGTCGCGCCGATCTGCTCTTATCAAAGACCGGACGTTCCGTGTTGACGCTTCAGATCGTCGCACCAGTAACCACAGTCGCGGGCACAGACATCCTGCACCTTCCGGTAAGCAACTCCGCGATCTCGCACGCAACGGTTCAGCTAGCGCGACAAGGCGTTGATGTTCGCATCACCGGTGGCCTTCTGCTCGAACACTCGGACGCTGCGACCGGAAGTCGCTGGGTTGCAAATGGCAAAGGCGGCGAACCACTGACGTTTGCGTGGCGACGAAAGATCGACGACGTGCGCGCGAGTCAACCATTGCGATTGCGCGGCACGGTCACTCAACTAATCGGATTAGGTGAAGACGCGACACAGCTCAGCGCTGAGGTTCAAGTCGAAGTGGTCCAGGGAGTTGCCAATGAAGTTCGCGTGCAACTGCCCGAACAGCTAACTGTGAACCAGGTCTCGGGCGCGATGGTCGCCGACTGGGACGTCGCCGGCAATGAACTGAAGGTGTTGTTCATCGAGCCGGTGCAAACCAACGTGCGCTTCACGCTGAACGGCGAGTTGCGCATTCCGCGATCGGGTAAGTTGAACATTCCTCTCGTTCGTCTGCCGAGTGCCGAACGTGAGACGGGCGGTGTGGGTGTGGAGGTTCTCGGCGCGGGCGAGATCAAACAGCGCGAGCCGAACGGTCTCGAAGAAGCCGAGGCAAGCGAACTGGGCCAACTGATCTCCAACCGTCAATCACCTTCGTTGATGGCGTTTAGATTTCAGCCCGGCAACGGAAAGTTAACCCGAACGCTCTCGCTCGATGTTGCTCGTTACACGCCCCAAGCTGTGCTCACAGCCAACATCGAAGAAGCCGAGTACAACACGCTGATCGCGGCTGACGGAAAGATTCTCGTGCAGTCGCGTTTCGCGGTGCGAAACAATCAGCGAAACTTTTTGAAACTCGCCCTGCCTGCTACTGCTGTGCTGTGGAGCGCCTCGGTGGCGGGTCGTCCCATCAGACCGGGACGCGCGCCAGATGGTTCGTACTTACTCCCACTTGAAAAGACACGCTCCGGCGAAGAGGCACCGGCCTTTGTCGTCGAAGTTGCTTATCTCGATCACGCCGCTTCGTGGACGGACAAAGGTCGCGCGCGAGTCTCACTCGTTGCGGTGGATCTTCCGATCTCGAAGTCACATCTGCTGCTGCATCACCCGCCGCTGTTTCGCGTGACGCCGGCTCCGGGGCTTTCCGGAAGTTTCCGCGTAGCGAATTACACGCCGCCGCAATCGCCTGCGTTACGTTCCGAAGCGTCGCCGGCTGCAACCGAACAACAACGCGCCGAAAGTGAGATCACTTCCGATCAGAACGAGATGAAACAACTGATCGACAAGGTCCGCACGCAACGCGCCGCGCGGCCGTCACGCAATCTGCCGCTGCGCGTCGTGTTTCCGCACTTTGGTCCATCGATCTATCTCGTGTCCGAGTTGACTGGTGAGAACCAAACGCCGGCAGTCGAGATTGATTTTCAACGTGAGAGAAAGAGAGGCGACAAATGAAAGCACTAATTTTGATTCTGTTGCTGACCGTTGTAGCGGTGGGCCAACAACGCAACTCCCGAATGGATTCAGTCTTGCCGGCCCCGGGAACAGCCGGAACTGTGACGATTTCACTCAGCGAATACGATCGACTCGTTGAGCGCGCCTCGCGCAAAGACAAATCGCCCGAGGAAGCGCCACTACCTTTCGTTTTGTCGCACGCAGTCTTTAAGCTTCGCGTCGAGGACCAGACCCTTGTCGGATACGTTGATATTGACGGCTCGCTGCTCGGAAAAGGAGCAGTCAAAACTCCGCTTACCAGCAGTCTTACAATCCTTGAAGCGAAACAGGCTGGACAGCCACTGCCGTTAATACAGGAAGGTTCGAGCCACGCTGCCATCCTGAATGGACCAGGTCCGTTCGCTGTGTCGCTCGGCGTTGCCGCGCCCCTGGCGATCGAAGCTGGACGCGCATCGTTCACACTGGCGGTACCGGTTGCGAGCAGCACGATGTTGAGCCTCGAGTTGCCGGGGAATCACGCCAACGTACACGTCGAGCCGGGTTTGGTGACGAGTCGTGACAGCGTTAACGGAAACACGAAGATCGAAGCCGCGTTGGAGCCGGGCAAATCGGCGCGCATCTGGTGGACCACGCGCGAGATCGCGGCGCCTGTCGCGCAACGCGAAGTACGTTTCCTTTCCGACGTCAAAACGATCTTCTCTGTTGACGAATCGGAGCTGAGGCTCACCGCTCTTTGCGATCTCACCGTGATCCAGGGCGAAGCGGCGGAGTTCAAAGTTCCATTGCCGGACGGATACGAGTTCACGACCGCGACCGGAAACTCACTCGAGTCGTTCGATGCAACGGGTGGCATCCTTACGCTGCGAGTTCACGATCCCTCTCGGCGCAATCACCAGTTTCTGATCGCAGTCGAACGCGCGAATCGCGAAACGAGAGTCGATGCGCCGCTGCTCGAATTTCCGGGCGCGCAGCGAGAAACAGGCGAACTGTTGGTCGAGGGCGCGGGCGCGATGGAGTTGAAAGCAAAAGAGTCCGGAGGACTGCGTCGCATCGACGTGCGTGAAGCAAACGCCATCACGAGATCGCTGTCACACTTTCCACTTCAGGCTGCGTTTCGTTACAACCGCAAAGCGACTGACGCGCCGAGGCTGCAACTCGAGTGGCAGCAGTTTCAGGATGCGGACGTGCTTTCGGCAGTGGCTGAGCGCGCGACCGTCACGACGCTCGCGAACGTCGAAGGACGGACTCTCACGGAGATCTCGCTGCGAGTGCGCAACCACGCGCAGTCGTTTGTGAAGGTTCAATTGCCTGCGGGAGCGAAACTCTTCACCGCCGAGGTCGAGGGCCAGCGAGTGAAGCCCTCGGAGGATCTCGACGGCACTCGTATTCCACTGACACGTCCGGCCCTGGATTCGTCAGGTGCTTACAATGTCTCGTTTGTTTATTTGAGCGAGGGTCCGCGCTTTGCGAAGAACGGATCTTACGACATGGGTCTGCCGAAGCTGGATATCCCAATAAATGTCCTGACGTGGGAAGTTGCACTGCCTGAGCGTCTCGAGGTGAGGCAATTCGGCGGTAACGCAGTGGCGGCGGAGCTGCTTCCCGCTGCGGCCGCGAATAATTTTATGCTCGATGGTGTTGACGATGTCGACTCGTCGGCGCGGAGCTGGACTGAAAGCGATCTCAGCACGCTCGGGCCGGGGCAAATCGGCGGCATCGTCGTCGATCCGGCGGGCGCTGTGGTTGCCGGTGCTCAAGTGACCGTGACGAACACGCAAACGGGCACAACCTTAACGGCGTCTTCGGGCGGCGATGGTCATTGGGTGGTTTCCGGTCTGGAGCCTGGACCAGTCAAGGTGAACATCTCCGCGACGGGTTTTGCGGCATCGCAGCAGGACTTTGAATTGACTGCTTCGAAACCCGCGCGGATGGGCACGACGCTCGGTGTCGGCAGTGTTTCTGCGACGGTTACCGTCACGAGTGTAGACGGCGCAAATCTCGCGAATGAGAATCGTCGTATCGAGGAGTTGGCAAAGAAAACACAACAGGCGCAGTTGAACAACTATTCGCAGAACGTCTTCAGTCTGCAACGTCGTGTCGCGGGTTTGCTGCCGGTGGCGGTCGAAGTTCCGCGCAGCGGTAAATCCTATCGCTTCGTGCGACCGTTAGTTTTAGACGAGGAAACGCGAATCACGTTTCAATACAAGGCAAGATAATCTCAGGCGGCGTACCAGAGGACCGCGAAGAAGTGACAGGTCGTGCCGGCGATCACACAGAGGTGCCAGATGAAATGGTTGTAGCGGATGCGGTGGGCGGCAAAGAATGCGAGCCCACCGGTGTACGCAAGTCCACCGGCGAGTATCAACAGAATTCCCGGCACCGGAATCAGCATCACGATCGGTTTCACGGCGACGACTGCGAGCCAACCCATGATCACGTAAAGCACGATCGAAATGCGTGAGTGTCGCGTGCGCTTTTTGATCTTTAACGTGATGCCGATGAACGCGAGCGTCCAGACGATGGCCAGCATCGACCAGCCCCATGGACCACGCAACACGCCCAGCGAAAACGGCGTGTAGGTTCCGGCGATGAGCAGAAAGATCGCGGCGTGGTCGAAGAGTCGAAACAGTCGCTTCGCCGCTTCATGTGTCAGTGAGTGATAGAGTGTCGAAGCGAGATAAAGCAGCACCATCGTCCCGCCAAACACGCTCACACCGATGAGAAAGTGCGCGCTGCCAACCTTCATCGCCGCCAGCACCAGGACGGGTACGGCTATGATGGCGAGCAGAAGCCCGAGGCCATGACTGATGCTATTCGCGATCTCTTCAGTGAACGAGCTGTTCATCGCACAGCATTGTACACGGATGACGCGGAAGAAATCCGGATTTTTTCCGTGTCATCCGCGTGAGAGTTTAAGGTTCGTTAAGGTGTAGTTGTGCGCGCCGTATTTTTGTAAACGACACCGCCTTTCATCACGAACACGACTCGCCGCACCGCTGTGATATCAGTCAACGGATTTCCGTCGAGCGCGATAACGTCCGCTTGAAAACCTTCCGCAATCGTTCCGATCTGATTGCCTAAGCCGAGCGCCTCGGCGCCGAGAGAGTTGGCCGAGATGATTGCCGTGAGCGGATCGACGCCGGCGTCACGCACGCGATCGATGAACTCCTCGGCGTTGTAACCATGCGAGCCCGCGACGGCGTCAGTACCAAAAACAATCTTCAGGTTTGGAATCTTGCTCGCTCGTTTTATCAGGTCGTGATTCAGCGGCAGGATCTTTTCCATCGCAGCAAAGCCTTCTTCGGTGTAACCGGGTGTGCCGAGGTAACGTTCTTTGTTTCGCAGGTAGTTTTCGATCACGAGCCCAGCCTGCGGATCGAGATACGTTCCACGCTCAGCCATCAACTTCAGGTCGTCGTCGGTGGCGAGTGTGCCGTGCTCGATCTGTGAACAACCGGCGAGTGTCGCGGCTCGAACCGCCTCTTTGTACGCATGGACCACCGCTCGTAGTCCCTGCTTTTTCGCTTCGTCACAGGCCGCGGTTAGCTGTTCCTGCGAGAGAGTCAGGTTGCCGCCCTGGCGAATGCTCGCTGCTGCAAAGATTTTGATTACATCGGCGCCGCTCTCTTTCTGCTTTCTGATGAACGCGCGAATCTCATCGGGGGTGCCGGTCTGTGCGCCGCGACCGACAAGTGGTTCGACTGCGGTGAGTATTCGCGGACCCGGGAGTTCGCCTCTCGCGATCGCATCGCGGAGAGGCAGGTCGTTTGGCGAACCGATGCTTTGAATCGTCGTGAACCCTGCCATCAGAGTGGCCCATGCATTCGCTGCGGCGCGGTAAGCGGCGTCCTGGGTGGTCTCGCCAGGTCCTGCGTTCTTTCCATCGTTGCCGAAACTCCAGGTGATGTGCGTGTGCGCGTCGATCCAGCCCGGCAAAACTGTCAGCCCGCGCAGGTCGTAATCAACTGGCGACGCCTTCGGATCGATCGCGACGATTTTCGAACCCTCTACGACGATGCGCGTATTTTTGAGAACATGGCCTTTGCCGTCGAAAATCGTACTGGCGGCAATCACGATTCTGCGGACAGGTGGCGATGTTTGCGACTGACTTTGAAAGGCGATGCAGACGAGGGCGGCGCAGGCGAGAATTATCTTGATATACATGAGTCTCTCCTCGGGTGCACAATTACACCACAGATGCTTTGGATCTGGTTCACTAGATATACCACTAAGGTTTACTTCGCGCTCGTATTCTCTGCGCTGCAGACGAAGGACGCGTTGTGGGCGAGTTCGGAAAGTGTCGCGGGGGCTGGTGTGTTGTTGTTTCGGGCAGACCAGCGCGAGTGGGGCACGCATTCGCTCTGGGAAATCGCGCGCGCGGACGCTGAAGGAAGATTTTCGCTGCGGCTCGCGCCCGGTGAGTACGTCGCAGTTGCGTGGTCACTGAAGGACGAACCCACCGTTCCGCTCGACGCATACGTCCGCGCGCGGATGTCTACGGCGCAACGAGTCACACTTCAACCAAACGAAACTCGGACGGTCGAAGTGCAAGTTTCGTGTGCCTTAATTTGTCGAATGCCTACGAGCACCAAAAGCCTCTCGAAAGCGCTGTTAAGTTGGTTAAGGTACACTTGTTTGGACCCGGATTAGTGGTTGTTCCGCAGGCCTTGCAAATCCAGTAATTGCCCTGGTCATCACGGAAGACATCGAGGCACGGGTCCACTTGGTACCGTGTCCAGCAGCCCTCGAACGTAAACGTTGTTGCGGGTTTCGCCACGTCAGAGGCAAGTAATACAGTTGAGAGAACTATAGCAACAGCGAGGATTTGAATTCTTCTTCGCAAAGTCATTTGAGATCTCCTTTTGGTCAGATTAAGGAGCAGGCGTGCCGGGTCAAACCACCTGGCTCCGTGGTAGCCACGGGAGGAGTCTCCTCCTGCCAGCCAACGGCCGGTGATCATCGAGCTGTCTGGGCTGCGGAGCTGAATGTCAGGAGTTGCGGTAAGTATCACTCAAACGACTGGCGCAGACAATAGGGTTCGTGCGACGGCCTCGTTGATGCTGCCTTACTGATGCCGCGTCCGTCCCTTATGCTGGTGTCACCATTGACTTTGTTCATTAACGCTCCTACTCTGCGCGTGTTCTTCTGAGAAGAAACCGCGAGATGGCGTAAAGAATTACTTCCGGTTCTGTCCTGAATACATCGACAACCAAGAAATCCAGCGTTCCGGCAGCGACGCGTTTCCAACAGTTCGATTTGCTTAAATGAAAAAAGGGTGGGTGTTAACTCAAGAACTGTTTGACACACTGCTCGATTGGCTCGATCCCGATCGGGAGCGCGCCGGCCAGAAGTATGAAACCATTCGCCTGAAGTTAATCAAAATTTTCACCAGCCGCGGCTGCCAGGAAGCCGAAGAACTCGCGGATGAAACCATCAATCGCGTCGCCTCCAAACTTTCTGAGATCATCAACAACTGGGAAGGCGATCCTGCTCTCTATTTTTTTAAGGTCGCGCAATACGTTTTCGCCGAGCGGCGGACAATAGCAAGCCGACGCAAGATGGTTAATCAGGACCCTGTGGTTATGCCGATTGTCATGGAGGATAATGACGACAACACGCAGTATGAATGTCTGTTGCACTGCCTCGAGGTGCTCCGCATAAGTGAACGAACGCTCGTCGTGAACTATTACCAACAGCAGGGTCGCGCAAAGATCGAGCAACATGAACAAATGGCGACTACAATGGGCATCGCCATAAACGCGCTGCGAATTCGCGCCTGCCGCATCAAGCAAACTCTTAGGAAATGCGTGCAGGAGTGCGTTGCCGCGCGCAAACAGAGAAATGAATTCAACATGTAATCCATATCGATTAGAGGTCGCTCCCGACCTGAAGGGCCAGCTCCTATGACGCCGGGTTCAGAGTTACAAAAAGACCTCCGACGATATCTGCTAGGGCAGCTGGATGATCAAACTGCTGAAGCGTTCGAAAAGGAATTCCTGCTTAAAGACGAAATCTTCGACGAGTTGCTGGCAGCCGAAGACGAGTTGATCGAGGACTATCTCGCCGAAACCCTGACCGCCGAAGATCGCAGAGCGCTCGAGAATCATTTTCTTTCTACCCCAGACAGGCTGGACCAGCTAAGGTTTGGCCGCACTTTTCGCCAGTATCTTTCCCGCGAGGGTCCGGTTATTTCCGGAGAAGTTTCATCGTCAGTCGATCTCGCGCCGGCCGACGCGCAGCCACCTATTCCTTCGAAAACTAAGTCTTTTACCTGGTGGACTTCGCCGCAAGCTTTCTTTGCCTCATCGTGGCGGGCTGTCGCTTTCGCGGCGGTCGTGCTCGCGGTTGGGTTCGGAGCCTGGTACCTGTTTATTCACAAGTCAGCAGTTAACGAAGGTCTACTTGCGCTGAACTCTGCGTATCGTGAACAACGACCTCTCGAATCGCGCATTTCCAGCTTCGATTACGCCCCCTATGTGGTGACTCGCGGCCCTGGTGATGAACGAATTGACCGCAACAAATTGAGTCGGGCAGAACTCACGCTGCTAAACGAATTGGAGACTAAACCAAGTCCCGCGGTGCACCACGCGCTCGGAAAGGTTTATTTGGCGAAGAAGGACTTCGACAAAGCGATTGACGAATTCAATGAAAGTCTCAAAGGCGATCCGAACAACGCGCAAACCTACAGCGACTTGGGCGCGGCGTGGTTAGAGAAGGCAAAACTAAGTTTACAAGTTTCTCGGGATGGAAACGGACTTGAAGGGCTGGCACGAAGTTTGGAGTATCTGCAAAAAGCGCTCGAGCTGAAGCCGGATTTGCTGCCGGCGCTTTTTAATCGTGCCATTTGTCACGAGCAAATGGGATTGTTGGCTCAGGCTGAAGATGACTGGCGTGAATATCTACAACTTGATTCGGTTTCACCGTGGGCGGTCGAGGCCCGGCAGAAACTGAAACACTTGCAGGCACTGCAGGAAAGCTCGAGTAAAACTAAAGACAATTTGCTGAATGCTTTTCATGATGCGTATCGATCTAATCAGGATGACAAGGTTTGGGAACTCGTCAATATCAGCCGCGATGACCTTTCCGGCGTAAGTATTTTTCAGCAACTGGTGGATTCATATCTCGTCCATGCCACTGCTGGCCAGCGCGACGAAGCCGCGAGCGATTTATCAGCACTAGCTTATGTTGGTGCACTCTCCATTCGCAAAGCCAACGATTATTACGAAGCAGACGTCGCCGCTTCATTTCGATCGTTGCCCGTCGATCGATTAACCAGAGTTGTCGCCGCGTGCGAATCGATGAAACGCGGCTATGCTTTGTACGCTCAATCACATCTTCAGCAGGCGGCGACAGTTTTTGAAGAGGCGGCGCTAGCGTTCCGTGAATCAGGAGATGAGGTTCAGCAAAATCACGCTATATTCTGGGCCGGTTATTGTTATCTCGAGGGGCTGGATACCGAACGCGGCCTGGCGATCTTTACGCGGCTGGCGGCTGTTTGCAAAGAACGAAATTACAGATGGCTCACGATGAAAACGCTTCAGCGTACCGCGGCAGCCAAGTACAACCTGAAGGAATACTCCCTGGCAATTGATTACTCCAATCGGGCCGCTATTTTGGCTGAGCAAATAGGCGATGAGATCGGCATTTTTGATGCGCAAGATCAGCTTACAGAACTCTATCGCTCGGTAAACAACTATTCGGAAGCATTGAATTCAATTGCCAAGAGCCAAACACTCGTCAGCTGCTGTCCATTCAATCCGATCAAATTGTGGAGACACTATGCGATCACCGCGTTGGCTCTATACTCCGCCGGATTCAACGCTGCGGCCATCGACACCCAACGCGAGGCTGCGCGTCGCTCTTCTACAACAGACGACGTTTCGATGATCAGTCTGTCCTATGCACACTTAGGTCTGA
>Ga0070681_10000977_pt1 | contig 24176 bp, 19 predicted proteins | sample KBSC83BmetaG_FD_65650 | JGI IMG/M metagenome (GOLD analysis project Ga0070681, IMG submission 65650) | Corn rhizosphere microbial communities from Kellogg Biological Station, Michigan, USA - KBS C8-3B metaG | ecosystem: Host-associated > Plants > Roots > Rhizosphere | place: USA: Michigan...
TCGCTCCGCCCGTCGACGTCCGCAGCGCCGAGCGCCTGCTCCGGACTCATGTACGACGGTGTGCCGAGGAGTGGCGTGGGCTCGCGCGTTGGTTCGCGGAACGACACCTCGTTTGCGCTCGATATTGCGCGCGAGATGCCGAAGTCGGCGATGATCGCGTGGCCGTCCTGGAGAAGAATGTTCTCCGGCTTCACATCGAGGTGCACTACGCCCTGGCGATGCGCGTAGTCGAGCGCCTGCGCGATCTCTCGTCCGAGCCGAAGCACTTCATCGATCGCGAGCTTGGGCTCGTGCTGCATTCGGTCGCGAAGCGATTCGCCCGTGACGAACGGCGACACGAAATACAGAATGTCCGATCCTTCGCTGTCGTCGTTCGGAACATCACCCGAATCGTGCAGCGGGAGGATATGCGGATGCGAAAGTCGCGCGGCGGTTTCGATCTCCCGGACGAACCGGTCTCGCCCGATCAGACGCGCGACTTCGCCGTGCAGCACTTTCACCGCGACCTGTCGGCCGTGCTTGGGATCGTTGGCGAGATAGACGGTCGCCATTCCGCCACGTCCGATTTCGCGAACGACGTGGTAGCGACCACCGAGCAGGCCGGGCAGTGCCGGAGTATCGTCGACGAGCAGGGGCTGATATGCGATCGACGCCGGCTCCCTCAGAATCGAGTCGGCGTTGTCGCATGCCTCGAGGAGCGCCTCGAGCTCCGCGCGCAATCGATCGTCGTGGCCGCATGCGTCGAGCACGAATGCCTCCCGTCTCGCGGGAGCGAGCTCGAGCGCAGCGTCCAACAACGGCTCCAAGACGCGCCAGCGTTCGCGCGTCACCGCCCCCAGCGTCATCTGTGCACAGCCCGCGGGGTTGGCGGTAGTTCTCGGCGCTGCTCGTCACCGGCGAGTGCCTGAAAAAGCAGGCCGCGAGCTTTGACCCAGTCTCGACGCACCGTTCGCTCGGTGACGCGAAGCGCTTCGGCGGTCTCCTGCTCGGTCATGCCGCCGAAGAAGCGACATTCGACCACTCGCGCCAGACGCTCATCGAGCAAGGCAAGCTGGTCGAGCGCCTCGTGCAGCTCGAGCAACGACTCGGCCTGGCTGTCGGACGCGATCAAACCGTCTTCGAGCGTGACGGTGCGGTGTGGTCCGCCGCGCTTTTCCGCTGCCCGTCGACGCGCGCGGTCGACCAGGATGTGGCGCATGGCCACAGCGGCTGCACGAAGGAAGTGCGCACGATTGCGCCAATCAGCGCGCGGTGTGCGCGAGAACTTGAGATACAGTTCGTGGACGAGCGCGGTTGTGAACAACGTATCGCTCGGGCGAACGGCGAGTTCGCGGCGGGCGGCGCGACGGAGCTCGTGATAGACGAGTGGGAGGATGCGATCAAAAGCTTCGCGTCGCCCCGCACGTAAATCGTTGAGGAGTTCAGTAATGCTCGTCGCTGAGTCGTTCAAACCGCGCGAAGGTTCCAGCGCGGGTTCGAGATTATGGATAGCAGTCATGTGCTGAGCGTCGACGAAAGGCGAGCCTGAAGCGCCAACTCAGACTTCAGCGTCTGGGCGTACAAATACGTGTCGCCGTCGAGCCGTTCGTCGAATGATGAAAGGGAACTGTTCGCGCGGCAACGGCGCCTCGCGAGGATCTGGTGTTTCTTGCAAGTGGGTTACGTCACGACCGGCATCACCTGCGCACCGAGTTCGGTCGTAAAACACCGTATCGGGGGGATATTAGATAACGGAAAGGCGGGGCAGATCCGGACATCAGTCCTCGAACGACCGACGCCGAGAGCTTCACGCCCGAATTGGATCCCGTACGATGGAGGTGACGAACACATGTCCGGGTGGAGCCGGGACACTGCGTTTGGCCGGTCACGCTTGTTTTCCGAGCTTTCAACCGGACTCCCGATACCAGTTCGAGTCTCCCCGGCCGTCGCTTCGGCGCGGCGCCAGCTCGTGCCTCCGATATCGCAAACCCAATGGGTGATCATCGCGATGTTAGTCGGACTGGCGCTCGGATATTTCTTCCCCGACAGCCAAAGCATGAGCGGGTTTCATGCGTCGGATGTGCAAGTTTTGTCGAACGTGTTTCTCCGGATGATCAAGTCGCTGATCGTCCCGCTCTTGTTCGCCACCATCGTCGTCGGAATCGCGGGGCACGGCGACGATATGGAGCGTGTCGGAACGCTCGCACTTCGATCGATCACCTACTTCGAGATCGTCACGACGCTCGCGCTCGTGATCGGCCTCGTGATGGTGAACCTCGTGAAGCCCGGGCTCGGCGTGAATCTCGTGAGCGCAACCGCCGATACAGGAAGTGAGCTCGCCAAAACCAAGCTGTCCCTCACAGGAATTCTCGAGCACACCGTTCCACAGAGCTTCTTCGATGCCGCAGCGAAGAACGAAGCACTGCAGGTCACGTTCTTCGCCATCATCTTCGGCGTAGCGCTGTCTCGCGTGAAAGGCCCCGGCTACACGTTTCTGCTCTCGTGCTGCGAGAGCTCGAGTGAAGCGATGTTCAAGTTCGTCGAGATCGTGATGAAGTTCGCGCCGAGCCATGGCTTCTCGCCTTTAGCACCGCGTCGTCGGAGGCCGCGATGCCGCTCGCGCTGAAGAACATGGAGCGACTCGGCGTGCCGAAGCGCGTCGTGTCGTTCGTCCTGCCGGCGGGCTACACGTTCAATATGGATGGAACGACGCTCTATCTCGCGCTGGCGTCCGTGTTCGTGGCACAAGCCGCCGGCGTCGATTTGCCGCTATCGCAGCAGATTCTGATGCTGCTCACGTTGATGCTCACGAGCAAAGGCACCGCCGGCGTGCCCCGCGCGTCGCTCGTCGTGCTGTCAGGAACGCTCGCGCAGTTCGGGTTGCCGCTTCAAGGCGTTGCCGTGATCCTCGGTGTCGACGCTTTCATGGATATGGCGCGAACTTCGATCAACGTCGTCGGCAACTGCCTTGCGTCGGTCGTGATGGCGAAGTGGGAGGGCTCATTTCAGCTCGAGCCCGAAGCGACCCTGGCGGCATCGGCACGCCGTCTCGTGAGCTCGCGCAAACCTGTCATTCAGCGTGAGCCGAGCTGGGACCAGCTTTCGTATGCGGAGCGGTCGCTCTAGACGAGCTCACGATACAGGCGGATGTGGTCGTAACGTTCGCCGGCCAAGCCGACGGAATATCCCGGAATCACACCGACCTCGCGATACCCGAGCGCTCGGTAGAATCCCTCGGCTCGACCGCGGTGTCGTGTGCCGAGCAAGATGAGACAGCGGCCGCGATCTCGTGCGGCGCCGTGGAGTGCAACCACGAGCATCGTGCCAACGCCACCCCCGCGATGTGACGCGCTGACGAACAGCTTCTGAAGCTCGGCCCGATGACGGCCGTTGGCCCACGTCGGAAACTCGAGTTGGCCGGATCCGACGATGCGATCGTCGCAATACGCGGCGAGCACGACCCGGCGGCCGACGTGTACGTCCCGTCGCAGCGACAGCCAGTAGTCGCGCGCGTGATTCCGATCCAGCGGCGCGAAGAACCCCATGGGCTCGCCGCCGTGCACGACCTCGATGAGCAGATCGGCGAGTTGGAGTGCGTTCGCCTTGATCTCGGTTGGCGACAGCGGTCGAACGTGGACTGACACGCCTCAGGTGCTCGGATCGCCGGCGGCGAGCACGATCAGTGGCCGCGCGGCGTCAATCACTATCGCGATTTTCGTCAACATCCGCGTCGTGCTCGTATGGAACCCGTGCGCACCCCATTCGATGTACACCTGCGTTGCTCCCTCACCCGATTCAAAGACGGACGCACGGTTGGAAAGCGGACAGGCTTCTCGGCGGAATGCGACGACGGACTGCCGCTGCCTGTATTTGCCCGCCGATCGGGCCACGAGACCAGGACAGTTCAAACGAAGGGATTACGTCAAACCCAACCGTTTGTCGCGACAGAAGCGTCGCGCCACGACGCTAGTCATGCGCTTCGCTCGGGATGACGCGTGGTTCGCTACCGCCGTTGAAACTCAGGCGTGCCGAGTGCGAGGCCAACCACAGCCGGCAAACCTGTGAGCTGTGGCACATTCTTCATCGGAGCGTTCGACGCGACCAGCGGATTCTCGCCGGTCGAGAGAATCCGCCGCGTTTCTGGCGACACACCGCCGCCGAGCAGCTCGTCGATGACGCCGTCGACCTGCTTGTCATATGGAAGCTGCCGGAGGCGCACACCCGGAGCCCAGTTCGCGATTCGAACTCCGGGAATCTGACCCGCTGCGAGACGAAATCCGAAGTTGATGCGATTCATGATCGCGCCGCTGTTCATCCATGCCTCGCCTCGATCCGGCCAACCATCGGGTGTGAGCCGGCCAAAGATCGGCTGGCCGAGTTGGTTCACCAGCTGCGCCGAACGCGGCGTGGTATCCGCCGGTGCGCCGAGCGCTCGAAGGGCGCTCGCCACGAGCTCGAACGGCGTTTTCACTTTTGCGCGGTACGCGGAACGATTGAAGAACTCGGGCGACGTCACGATACAGCGAAGGGTCTCAGCGATATCGCCGTCGGTTTTGCGGAATGTGCTCGCACAGCGATCCACCAACGCCGGCGGGGGATCATCGCTCACGAAATGCCGCGCAAGCTTGGTCGCAATGAAATGCGCGGTCGCCGGCGCGCGGGCGAGAATGTCGAGCACCTCTTCGCCGTCTTCGATGCCGCGTCCCGCCCGCAGCACGTGGCCGAGGACAACCTTCTCGTCGGCGTCGTGCTGCTCGGGACGAAACACGAATGAGCCGCCGAGATTCGGCGCGTCGATCGTCCAACCCGTCAACGCGCGAGCGACTTCCTGCACATCCTTCTGCGTGTAGCCGCCGTCAACGCCGAGCGTGTGGAGCTCCATCAGCTCGCGCGCGTAGTTCTCGTTCAGACCACGCGCACGGCGACGAGGTAGCGTGGCGAGCGTACGCGCGAGCGGATCGTTGCTGTTTACACGTCGCGCCTCGATCCGCTGCTCGAGAATGTTCGCGTGCACGCTGTCGACGCCGCTCTGCCAATTGTCGAGATAGAAGAGCATCTGTGGGCTCTTCGCCACGGCGCCGAGAAGATCGCGAAAGTGACCGAGCGCACGTGGGCGAATGACGTCTCGGTCGTACTCGATCATCGAGTAGCGATTCGGACTTTTCCCGAGGAAGACGCTGAAGTGATTTTCCCAGAAATCGGTCATTACCTCCTGCAGCTGTCGCTCGCTCCAGACGGCGCGGACCAGCTTCGCAGATGTGATCTGGCCCACAAGTTGGTTCGTCGTTTGTTGCGCGCGACGTAACGACAGGCTGTCCGCGCCGGAAAAGGACACGGGAACGACCGCGCCCGACGCGTTGGCGCGCGCCTGGGCCGCGCGCCGTTGATTGATACGCTGCTGCACTTCTTGCGGATCTGGGTGATCGGCGATCAGCTCGAACACCTGCTTTCGCTGCGTTTCCATACTCGCGAGCACCGCTTCGGCGTTCGCATCGGCGATGGTCCGCGGCGACAGTTGCGCATCAATCCACCGCTCGATGCCCATCGCGGCCACCGCGGATGCATCTCCGGGCCGCGCGCCGAAGGTGAGGCGATTGAGCACTTGCCGAATTCGCTCGTCCTGTGTGAGGTCGCCCGTGGACCGCGAGCTCGACGCCATGTCGGGGCTCGTCGAAGGCGCCTGGTGCGTGCACGCGGCGAGGACGAGCGGCACGAGTGAAAGACGAAGACGTTTGCTCATGCGTGGCTCCCGCGATGGCCGTCCTGAGGGAAGGCGAATCATTAGAAGTATGGCGGCCGCGTCATCGCGAGCACGCCTCCCACGGCGCAAAGAAGGTGTTAAGAAGCCGGGTCGGGCCGGATTTCTCGACGGCCACCATCTGGTGGCACGCCAATTCCCTTTACAAGCCGATACTCAGAGTCATGGAAGCTTTGTCTTCTATCAATTGGTTGTGCCATGCGTTCTCGCATTACCACTCGACTCGGCTACCGCATCAGTGCTGCCGTCATCGGCGGTACTGGGTTGCTCATCGGGTGCGCTCACGTACCGCGACCCGGATTGCCGAGCGCGTCGGCGTCGTTAGCAGGTTCGAGCAGCATCTATAAGCTCGCCTCAAGCGTTACGTGGTCGACGACGGTATACACCTCGCGCACGATTTCGGTCGCGCTCGATCGTATCGATCAGCGCGATCTTCCTCTCGATCAGACGTACAGCCATGCAGCCACTGGCTCGGGCGTAACAGTCTACGTCTTTGATGGCGGCGTTTCGGACACTCATCCCGAGCTCGCTGGCCGTGTGCGTCGCGGCTACAGCGCGTTTCCCGACGATCCAAAGATTTGTAATCCGCACGGCACGGCCGTCGCCGGCGCGATTGCGGGTGCGACGCTCGGCGTTGCTCCCGGAGCGAACATCGTCGACATCAAGATGGTGCAGTGCGAAAAACTCCGCGGAACGATCAAGGCGATCGTCGACGGAACGCGTTGGGTGATCGAGGATCACAAAGCACATCCCGGACCGGCCGTCGCGAACTGGTCGTTCATCGCCGATACTGCGTCGCGCATCGGCGCGCTCGATACGGCAGTCGCCGAGCTGCGACAAGCTGGAATTCCGGTGATCGTGTCGGCAGGGAATCTCGACATCGACGCGTGCCGAGTATCGCCGGCAAACTCGCGCGGCACAATCGTCGTCGGCGCCTCGAGTCTCGCCGGCACGCGCGACAACGACGGCCACTACAAGACATTCGATCGACGCTCACCGGGAACGGCATACGGTCCGTGCGTCGATGTCTACGCTCCTGGCGATTCGGTGCTGCTACCGAGTCTCGATCGCGATCAGCTGCCTATCTCGCAACTCTGGAACGGCACGTCGATGTCCGCCGGCTACGTGAGCGGCGCGATCGCGCTCTTCCTCGAGACGCATCCCGTGGCGACGCCTGACGAAGTCGCCGACTATCTCAAGCGAAACGCGACGCCGAATGTGCTGCGCGATACGCGATCGACGTATTCGAGAATGCTATACGTCGGTACGGGGATGCTGGAGTTGTCGCGGGAGGAGTCGCGGGAAGCGGGAAGCGGGAAGCGAGAAGCGGGAAACTCGCGGTAAGGGCTCGCGCCGCGACTCAGGATATCGCTGAGGAATAGGCGGTCTTCGCAAGGCGCACGGCCCGCTCGACGGCTTGAAAATTCGCCGAGCGGGCTTTCTGCCTGTCGAGACGTTCTTCCGCGTTCCCCGCTTCCCGCTTCCCGCTTCCCGCTTCCCGCATTTCAACCGACACCCATCCTCTGTAGCCAATCGCGACCAGCCCCGCCGCAGCCGCCGCGTGATTCGACGCCGCGCTCAGCTCGGCAAGGTTTGGCTCGCTCGCGTGGAAATGCACGATGCAATCGCTCGCGGACTCGATCACAGATCGCGGGTCATCACCGGACATCGACATTCCGCCGAGGTCGCCGTTCACTCCGATGCCGGCGCTGGCGATCGCGCGGCACAGTTCGACCGCCTCGTCCGTTCGCGTGATGAAGTCGCAGCCGTACTCCGGCGGGTTGGCTTCAATCGCGATCGTCACGCCATGCTCTGCGGCAAAGTCTCCGATCTCACGGAAGAAATCAGTCGCGCTCGCCATCGCATCGGACATCGCGAGGGGTCCGCGAAGGCGATTCTTTGGCGATCCGAACACCAGCGCGTGTGCGCCGAGTCCGGCGCCGAGCTCGATTACGCGACGCAGATAGTCGCGGAGCTCGAACCGTGTGGCGCCGAACAACTCCAGATCGGAACGGCCAAACAGCAGCGCCTGGAGCGAGACGATGCGCAATCCGCGGTCTTCCCAAGTCGTGCGATAGTGCGCGATCTCTCTGGCCGTCGCGTCCAATGGCTTGTCGCGCCATTTCGTCGGAGCGATCTCCACCCCCGAAGCGCCTTCACGCGTCAGAACAGCCGCGATTTCGTCGTCTTCGGACGGGTCCCAGGCGATGTTCGAGACCGCCAAACGAAGACCGCTAGTCACGCGACGTGCGGGCTCGCGCCACCCAAGCTCCGATCCCGGCGAGCACCTCGGGCTTTCGCTCGACGTACTCGTCGCTCCCGCCGAACAGCGACGCGAACCGGGTCCGGACGTCGTACCGCGCCGGAGTGCTCTGAAGCTCGTTGCTGAAATCCATCCCGAATGCCGTGCGAGCAATCTCGCCCACGGTCGTGGGCTCAGTCGGCAGATGAACGAGAGTCAGATCGTTCTCCAATGCGATGTCGATATCTCGCCACAGTCGTCCCACATCGTAGAACTGAAACGCGCCACGTGCATCGATCTTGTTCACCTGATTGTCGTTGAGCAGATCGTAGAGCGCGTTCTTCTTGAGACCTAGTCCGTACAGCGCGGGCAGTCGCACCACCAGCGCGTCGAATCGATTCGCGATGATCTGCTCGAGACGGCGACGATTCCGGCCGTACGCGTGCAGATTCGCCGTGGGCGTCGGCGAATCCTCGTCGACGCCGATCGGATCGACGAAAACATCGACCGTCGAAATGAGGACAACCCTGCGCGCGTCGACGTGCTCGAGCGCGCGCGTCAATGTCTCGATATTGTCGAGGTCGGCCAATGGATCGGCGTTCGCCTTCCACTTTTCGGCACGCGCACCGCTGCATACGACCAGATCGAAGCTGCGTCCTGTGATCTGATCGATGTTGCTGGAGTTGAACAGCGCGCCGAACGGACGCTGTCGCAGCAGGTTGCCACCAACAAAGCCGGTGTGGCCGATGAGGGCGGAGCTTTCAGAGAGACCCCAAGGTGCGGCGGCGCTCACGGATCGAATCTCCCTACGGCTGCCGCCGCCAACGTGCGTAACACGTTCAAGCTGCCCTTCACCGGACTGATCTTGGTGGGCGTCTTTCCGTTCTTGGGATATCGACGCGTCACTGGCGTCTCGATGATGCGAAGGCCGAGTCGTGCCGATCGAATCGCCAAATAGTAGTGAAGCTCGTATCCGACGAATACGTCCCGTAACGGCGCCACTCGAGGATCGGTCAGAAGCCTTCTGCTATAGGCGCGAAAGCCATTCGTCGTATCGGTATAGCGCGCGCCCGCTGCCAGGCTCACCACCGGCGCATGGACGAGACGAACACCAATGGTGCGACTCAGCGGCGTGTTGATTCCCTGGCCGCCTGGGATGTACCGCGATCCCTGCACGTGGTCGTAGCCTTCGGCAAGCAGCTCCATGAAACGCGGAATCGCCGCGTAGTCGTCCTTTCCGTTTCCATCCATGACGACGAGGCCGTCGTAGCCATCGGCGAGCGCGAAGTCGATTGCCATGCGCATCTGCGCGCTCAGCTTCCCCGGTCCTCGCTTGATGAGCAGCGCTCGCAGGCGGAACTCCGCGAGCGAATCGAGCGCCAACGAACCGTCGGTACTTCCTCCATCGGCGACGACGATGTCGATCTGATCCGCGAGTGAGGCCATGCCGCGAAGCTGGCTTCGCACACGCTCGCCTTCATTGATCACGAAGACGGCGACACAGTAGCGATGACGCTTGCCTGTGAATACGTGGCGCTCGTACTCGGGAACGCCGGGACCAACCCGAAGCTCGATCACGCGTTCGGGGCGAACGTCGAGCGCGTCACGATCCTTCGCGTGTCGCGTCGACGACATTCCGTCTCTCCTCTCGAAGCAGCACGGAGCTCGTGTGCTCTTCTCGCACGTAGTACGCGGGCCTGTCATGCAGACGGCGCGACAGCGCTCCGACGTATTCTCCGATCGTCGCGATCATGGCCGTGAGCAGAAACAGACCGAGTGCGGCCCACAATGCTTGTCCATAGGGTTTTGGTCGTAGCGCGACCCAGATCGCGTTGATCGCGGCCGCCAGAAGTCCCACGCGAAGCACGACGCGCAGCGGGTGCGTCGTGTGATCCATGATGAGCGAACGCGCAAGATGCGCGGCTTCGCCCTTCGGCCGCACTGTCGGTTGACCGCTTCGATTGATCGGTGCATACGGCAGCGCCAGTTTGCGAAAGCCGACATATGACGTGAGCAGCCGCAGATAGTGCTCCGGTCCGCGGATCTGCGTGATGGCATTCACCACCTGCCGGCTCATGCAGCGGAACTGTGTCGAATCTTCCGGGATGCCTGCCTTCACCACCGAGTTGATGTACCAATAGAAGAGGCGAGCTCCCGCGCGATACCAGAACGGCTCGTTGTTGCGATGCAGACGCACCCCGTACACGATGTCCGCGTCGGACCGCGCTCGCTCGAAGAACTGCGGGATGAGCGACGGCGGGTCCATATTCGGCAGCATGACGATGATGTAGTCGCCGATCGCCACATCGAGTCCCGCAGAAATCGCAGTCTCTTCGCCGAAGTGGCGCGACAGTCGCACGAAGCGAACGAAATCATGCCGCGCGAGAATCGCCCGGACGCACTCGGTCGTCTCTGCCGGCGCACCGTCGTCGACGAGCACGACCTCATAGTGCGGCACGATGCCCCGCAGCACCTCGACCGTTTCATCGACGAATGCTTCGACGACCGCCGCCGTTGCATCGGTCTCCAGCGGCGCCACAATCGAGATGAGCGCTTCACTGCCGCGCGGCGACGCGCGGCGTTCGGGGGACTGCGCGACCGGTCGGCGCGGCGTGAGGCCAAGCGTCTCCGTCAGCGCCTCTTCGACATCGTACACGCTGTCGATCTTGGCGCCGAGTACGGTGAAGCAGTTCGGGAGTGCAGCGCTTCGCTGGAGAAGAATCGGACGACTGTCATCCTGCTCGCTGCGCGGCATCACGGTTTTGACCTCCCACAGCGAGTCAACGTACCGACTCTGGGTCATCACAGGCAGATAGCGCTCGGCATCGCGAACCATGTGGGTGAAGCGTGACTCGCGAATGGCGAGGTGTCGCTCGGCCTCGAGTGTCTGCACGCCCGAGCGCTCGTGCCAGCTCGCGTGCGGAGTGTATCGAACGTGGCTGAGCGTGAACAGACCTCGCGACGGGTACGGCATGAGCGAGAAGAATGGGCCATCCATCACGGTGACAGCGGCGCCCCCGAGCTCGGCCGGCGGGCGAACGAGCGCCATCTCGGTGAGCTCGTGCTTCGCGGGAATGACCGGTGCGTTCGAGTCGGCGAGTAGATGGTTGAGGCGCGAATACGTGCAGTTCAGCACCAGGGTCGCGCCAATCTCTTGATCACCGTACCGGCCGCGCGTCTGCACGGACATCGCACCGCCCGCGCGGTTCGGGCGAAGCCGAACCGCCTCGGTTTCCAACGCGACATCGACACCCGATTCGCGAAGCTCGCGATCGACTCGACTTCTCAACGCAGACGCGTCGAACGCGCACTCCTGGACCTCGAACACCGCGTCGACCCGCGAAGAATCGAAGAGCTGCCGAACCGCCGACGGTGCCTGCAACAGCGGCGCACCGATTCGCCGGCAGAACTCGGCGAACTGGGCGAAGGTGACCTTCGACATTCCACGCGCGATCGCGTAGTAGTGCGGAAACGACCGATCGACGCAGTCCGAGTACTCGGTGAGAAACCGATCGTAGTTGAGACGGGACCGAAGCGCGGTGAGCAGGCTTCTCGGGTAGTGGTATCCGTTATGGACCCGGGCCTGATTTCGGAGCGAGGCGCGCGACAACAGCGCCGGCTCTCGTTCGACGAGCATGACAGAACGCCCCGTTTTGCGGAGCATGACGGCGAGCCTCGCGCCATAGAAGCCGCCGCCAACGACGACCGCGTCGAAGGTCTCAGAGCCTGTCACGTGGTAACGACGAGCCAGCGAGCGGGGGTGTCACCGTCCGTTCCTCCGGCGACGGTCACGCGGCTTTTGGGATCCACCGCTTCCAGCGGTATTTGATCATCCCAAGCCGCTCATATATGTAGTCGGCGAACGCCGCGATTCGATCGGGCGGCTCGACGGGATGCCACGTCGAGTAGCCCCGAGTTCTTGCCGGAAAGCAGCTCACGGTGAAGCCGACCATCTCGAACGTGGCGCAGGCCCGTCGCGTGTGGAGTGGAGAGGTCACGACCACGATCTTCCGAGCACTGACGGGCAGCTTGGTAGCAGCCTGAAGCGCTTCGTCGTGAGTACTGGTGGTGCCCTCGAGGACGATCCAGCCGGAAATCGCACCCGCCAGCTTGATCAGGTGGCCCTGATCCATCGTGGAGGATCGAACGCCATCCGAGTACGGTATCTCGACCTGCGTCGTGATGACTTTGGAAGCAATCCCGCGTTGAACGAGCTCGAGCCCGGAGAGCAACCGCTCGGTTCCGTCGACATTAAGGGCGGTATCGGAGAGAACGCTACCCGAAAGGACCACGATCGCGTCAGCGGCGCTGGGAAGCGGATCGGCGCGGACCCAACGGGGCGCCAATCCGGTCATGATCGGCGTGTACCCGACGAGGAGGTACATCACCGCGAGGAAACCGGCGGCGCCGAGCAAGATCCAGTGCCCGCGCACCCAGCCGGCGAGCGCGCCAAGCAGAAGTCCAAACAGCACGATCACCGGCGACGAGAAGGAGCCCGAGAGCTCAGGCAATCCAAATGCAATAAGGAAGAAACCAACGAGCGCGCCAGCCGCGGCGCCGATGGCCGCGTTCTTTCCTGAAACTGCTAGTTTCCTTGGTTGCTTTAGCGCGATCAGTGGCTTCTGTGCCGCCGGTTGCTTTGGCGCTTCTGCTGTCTTTGCCGAGAACGGGGGCTGGGTCAATGGCGATTCCGACGACTGAGTCAATGCCGACTACCGAGCTGGATCTTCTTTCGATCAACACCGTCCGTACGCTGTCGATGGACGCGGTGCAGAAGGCCGAATCAGGACATCCTGGGACGCCGATGGCGCTGGCGCCGCTCGCGTACGTGCTGTTCACCCGCACGATGAAGCACGATCCTGCCGATCCTCTCTGGCCCGATCGCGACCGGTTCGTTTTGTCGTGTGGCCATGCTTCGATGCTTCTATATAGTTGTTTGTATCTGAGCGGCTACGACTTGACGCTCGATGATCTGAAACAGTTTCGCCAGTGGGAAAGCAAGACTCCCGGGCATCCCGAGCTCGGATATACACCCGGGGTGGAAACCACCACAGGGCCGCTCGGGCAGGGCATTGGGAATGCGGTGGGCATGGCGGTGGCTGAGGCACACCTCGCCGCCGTGTTCAACAAGTCCGGCAACGACGTCGTCGATCATCACACCTATTTCATTTGCAGCGACGGCGACCTCATGGAGGGAATCTCCCACGAGGCGGCCAGCTTCGCGGGACACTTCAAGCTCGGAAAGTTGATCGGGTTCTACGACGACAACCACATCACGATCGACGGATCGACCGATCTCACATTCACGGATGATCGTGGGAAGCGCTTCGAAGCGTACGGTTGGCAGGTGCTGCACATTCATGACGCGAACGACCTCGACGAAATCGAGGGCGCGATCGCGGAAGCACAGGCCGACACCGAACGTCCGTCGCTGATCGTCACCAGAAGCCACATCGGTTGGGGCAGCCCGCGCCAGGACAGCGAAAAAGCGCACGGCGAAGCGCTCGGCAAAGAGAACGTCGAGATCACGAAGAAGAATTACGGCTGGCCGACGCTCGACACGTTTTACGTTCCGGACACCGCGTTGGCGCACTGGCGCAAGACGAGAGACAAAGGCGCCGTCGAACATGCGGAGTGGAACTCTCGATGGGCCGCGTATCGCGCGAGCTTCCCGGACGACGCGAAGGAATTGATGCGACGCCTATCGCGTGATCTCAAGCCGAATTGGTCGTCGAAGCTGCCGACGTTCACGAAGGAGAATGGCACGGTCGCGACACGTGCGGCCTTCGGCACGGCGCTCAACGCGACGGCCGATTCAGTGCCCGAGCTCGTGGGCGGCTCGGCGGACCTGACGCCGTCGAACAACACGTTGGTGAAAGCGTGGCAGCCGTTCACGCCAGAGAATTATGCGGGCCGCTATATCCATTTTGGCATTCGAGAACATGGAATGGCCGCGATCATGAACGGCATGGCGGTCCATGGCGGCATCATGCCCTACGGCGGAACGTTCTTGATCTTCTCGGATTACATGCGGCCGTCGGTGCGTCTGGCCAGCTTCATGCACCAGCACGTCATCTACATCTACACGCACGATTCGATTGGCTTGGGCGAGGACGGGCCGACGCACCAGCCGATCGAACAGCTGTCGTCGTTGCGCGCCATTCCAGGGTTCACGCTCCTCCGACCGGCCGACGCGAACGAAACGGCAATCTCGTGGCGAATCGCGGTCGAGCATCGAGGTGGTCCTGTCGCTCTCGCGCTGACGCGCCAGAAGGTCCCGTTCATCGATCGCACGAAGTACGGTTCCGCCGAGGGCGTCACGCGCGGCGCGTACGTGCTCGCGGATCCGGACGGCGGCGCGACACCGCGCGTCGTTCTGATGTCGTCCGGCAGCGAGGTGCAGCTGATTCTGAAGGCGCAGGAGGAACTGTCGAAGCAGGGCATTCCGACTCGCACCGTGAGCATGCCGAGCATGGAGCTCTTCGAGCGCGAATCTCCGGAGTATCGTGACTCGGTGCTGCCGCGCGGAATTCCACGCGTGGCGATCGAAGCGGCGCATCCGATGTCGTGGTATCGCTGGGTGGGCTTCGAGGGAGAAATCATCGGATTGGATCGGTTCGGCGCGAGCGCCCCGTACGAGAAGATCTATGAGGGTTTCGGAATCACGGCAGCGAAAGTAGTCGAGGCGGCGAAGCGGGTTTCGGCGAAAGCTCCCGCATGACCGCCAAGCCGATCGCTGTTGCCGGCGGCTTTCGAAGTGATGCAGAAAGGGATGAGCCGGCGCTCGTGCAGGCCTTGTTCGACGGAAACCCGTCGAGCTGGGCGACGAAGATCGAGAATTTCCCAAAGTACGTTCGTCGTCAGAACCTGACGCGGTTTCTCGCTTTGTACGAGCTGTTCAAGCTGAATCTCCCGGTGAAGGGATCCGTGGTGGAGTGCGGTGTGAACCACGGATTCGGGCTGATGACCTGGAGCAAGCTCTCCGCGCTGCTCGAGCCCGTGAACTTGACGCGCCGCATCTACGGGTTCGACACGTTCGAAGGATTCCCGGGAGTCTCGGACCAGGACCGCTCGGCCGGGTCGATGCACGTTCGGGCCGGCGACCTGCGCGCAGATGTCTACGAAGAGCTCACGGAGCTGATCGCGATCCAGGACGCAACGCGATTTCTAGGGCACGTGCCAAAGACGTTTCTCGTGCGCGGTGACGCCACGGTGACGATCCCCGCGTTTGTTCGCGAGAACCCGCACCTGGTCGTGAGTCTGCTGTTTTTGGATTTCGATCTGTACGAGCCGACGCACGCCGCGCTCACGCATTTCCTTCCGCGTATGCCCAAGGGCGCCGTGTTGGCGTTCGACGAGTTGGACAATCCGCTCTGGCCTGGCGAGACAATCGCAATGTTGGAGGAGCACGCGAAGCGGCGCCTTCGGCTCGAGCGATTCTCGTTCGATCCTTACATCGGGTATGCGATTCTGGATTGAACGGCGTGCGACTCGCTATTGATCGCTGCGGTTCGCCGCCTGGCTGATCGACCGATCCGCGAGTGGCGGTGACGACGCGCCGCGAGTTGCCGGAACGCCGACGTGCGACGGCAGACGAACGTCCGCGAGGAGCTCGCCGCGCAATGCACTGAGATCGGCGTCGTCGCGTCGCAGCGTGGTCGCTCGAGCGCCAGCCAGCGCTTCTTGGGTAACAACGATCAGGAAGCCGACGACAAAGCCGGCGATTGCGGCAACGATGCCTTTCACGAGCAGCGCTCTGCCGTTGGGCTCGAATGGGAGCGCGGGACGATCCGTGATCGTAAGCGTTGGCGTGTCTCGCAACTCGTCGACGCGCGCCTGCTCATACGCCTGCGCCAGCGACGAGTAAACTTGCTGCCGGAACGAGATCTCGCGCGTCAGCGCATCGTGCTGGAAGGTCAACTCCGGCGACCGACTATAGTCGCGATTCCGTTGCAAAAAATCCTGGCCGCGGTTCTCGGCCACCCGGAGCGAATCACGCGACTCGCGCAGCTGCGCTTCGGTGAATTTGCGTTCGGCGCTGGCCTGCGTCTGCCGTGATTCGAGATTGAACTTCGTCAGCTCGTCGATGAGAGCGGCGGCGAGTTGATAGGACAACTGCGCCGACCGGCTTGTCACCGCGACCGTGATTATACCGGATCGCTGAGCTACATCGGAAGCAACGTGTTTGTCGAGCCACTTCATCGCCGACGCTACACGCCGCGTTGAATCCGAGCCCTCGCCGACGACTGAGGCAACGGTTGCACGAACCGGCTTGTCGCCCGTGGTGAGCTCGACCGTGTCGGCCAGCACGGCGGACAGAATCTCGCGCGACTTGAGCACATCGGCGTAGAACGCTGGTGATTGCGTACCGTCGATATTCGGAACAGTGATGCCGAGTTGCGCCGCGAGACCCGCGGCGCCACTCATTCCGCCCCGTTTGTTCTGCGGCGTGAACGACGCACTGGCCGTGTATGTCCGCGGGAGAAGAGTGCCGACAATCACAGTGACGATCGCGAACGACGCCGACAGGCTTGTGAGCAAGCGCCGGTGGCGAAGTAAGAGAGCAGTGAGGGATAGAACGTTGACCTCGTAGCCCGTGTCATGCTCGGTGTATCGCGCGCCTGACGAGCCGACCCCCGTGGAGGCACCGGTGCTCATCGTGGATGTGGTCTGAAGCTCGTTGGCTTCATCGATTCGCATGCGCGAAATAGGATTGGCGGAGGAGAGTCCGACTGGCCACCGCAATTCTTCCGCCAGTCGCGGTCGGCATTCTGCTTCTATTCCACAAGTGCGTAGTAGCCGAACGCCTTCACACCACGGGATCTGCGTTCAGCGCGAGCGAGTTGATGCATTCCGGCCGCCCGAGCCACCGCGGCGGATGCGCCGTTCGAGTCGTCGCAGATGTACCAGATCCTCCGGTGTGGCGCGGCTTTACGGTCGAGCACTTCTCGAATTGCCGCGGTCGCCAAACCTCGGCCCCGGTACGCTGGAGCTGTCCACGTGTGACCGACTTGCAAGTCGTTCCGGGCCATGAACGGAAACGTGAAATAACGGGGGAAGATCATCGAGCGGTGCACGACGCTACCGTGATGATGAACGATCAGCGCGCCGTACTCGCGATTGCTGAACGCTCGGCCGTGGTGAAAAAGCCACCAGAGGTACAGCGGCTTCTCGCTCTCGCCTGGTGGAATCAGCTGCATCAAACTCGGACGCCAGAGCTCGATGCGAAATTCGGGATTCAAGCGTGCTCGTGCGTTCGCCGATTGATCGGAATCGGCGACGAACACGAGATAGTGTGGGGTTGGCCTATTTCCGGACGGCGACAAGATCAAATGCCGAGGTCGGTTGGTTGCAATCAGTAGCCATGCGAGCGGTACAGTGTGTGCTCGTAGAAGCGCGCCCTGATTTCTGCCCCAACTGAACCCCGGCGCCTTTCGTCAATGTGTGGTATTGCGGGAATTGTCCGCTCCTCTGCCGGCGCAGGTCCGCGCAAGAATGCGTTCGAGCGCCTCGCTGCCGATCTGCGGCATCGTGGTCCCGACGCATTTGGGTTTCTTGGCTGGACGCCAGGAAGCGAGATTCGCGCCGGAAGTGATGCGAGGTTGGCCGAGGGAGCCGCTGTGGGCCTCGTTCATACGAGGTTGGCGATACTCGATTTGTCCGCGGCGGGCACGCAGCCGATGGTTTCAAACGATGGGCAGCACGCCATCGTCTACAATGGCGAGATCTATAACTATCTCGAGCTCCGGCAGGAGCTGCAAAAGCTCGGGCACCGTTTTACCTCCACGTCCGATACGGAAGTTCTACTCGCGGCGCTGATCGAGTGGGACACCGCCGCGTTGACTCGCCTCGAAGGGATGTTCGCCTTCGCGATGGTCGATGCACGCAAGCGTTCTGTGCTCATTGCGCGCGACCCATTCGGTATCAAGCCACTGTTCTATCGGACTTCTGGTGGTGAGTTCGCATTCGCGTCTGAAATGCGGGCTCTATTGGCGCTGCAGCCCAAAGAACGCATTCAGGCCAACAGCACGGCCGTTTACAGGTATTTGCGCCACGGAATCACCGATGACGACGATCAGTCGTTGATCGACGGCGTTCGCCACCTGGTTCCCGGAACCTTCCTGCGTCTTTCCTTGAACGACGTGAGCCGCCCCGAACCGAAGCAATATTGGTCGCTTCGACTCGATCGGCCGGCGGATATCTCGTTCGAGGAGGCTGCCCGCGCGGTTCGAGACGCTTTTCTGACGAACGTTGAACGGCATCTGCGGAGCGACGTGCAGGTTGGAGCGTGTCTCTCCGGTGGCATCGATTCGTCCGCGATCGTGAGCGCGATGCGCACCGTGGGTAAACCGACGCTCGAGCTTCACACGTTCAGCTACCTCGCGGACGACCCACAGTTGAGCGAGGAACGTTGGGTTCGCGAAGTAGCGCAAGCTTGCGGAGCCACGCTGCACACGGCGCATCCATCGGCAGAAGATCTCGCAGCAGATCTCGACCGCTTGATTGCGATTCAGCACGAACCTTTTGCAAGCACGAGCATCTACGCTCAGCACCGCGTGCTCGATCTCGCCAAGCGCGCGGGCGTGAAAGTGGTGCTGAACGGCCAGGGTGCCGACGAGCTGCTCGGAGGCTACACCGTTTTCATTGGAGCACGGATCGCGTCGTTGGTGCGCTCGGGTCGCATCGATCGAGCAATTCGATTGGCGTCGCACGCCCGTCGCCAGCGCGGACATTCCCGAGCTCATTGGCACGCTGGGCGATTCCTCGTGCCGCGAACGCTTCAGGAGCCACTCCGATCCCTCGTGGGTCGAGACTCGGTGCCGGCGTGGTTGAACACCACCTGGATGTCGCGGAATGGAGTGACCGCCGACGCGATGAACCACACCGCGGGGCATCGCGACATCCTGCGTTCGGAGCTCGAGCACAGCGTCACGACGAGCTTGCGAACGCTGCTTCGCTACGAAGATCGCAACTCGATGGCCTACTCGCTCGAGAGTCGCGTTCCATTTCTGACGACGACGTTTGCGAATCTTCTACTGTCGCTGCCCGAAGAGTACATCGTTGGTGACAACGGCATGACCAAACGAGTCTTTCGTGCCGCAATGCGCGGGATCGTGCCCGACGCCGTGTTGGACCGGCGAGATAAGATCGGATTCGAGACGCCCGAGCAATCATGGTTGGGACACTTGCGCCACTGGACGGACCCGATGCTGTCCGGCGAGACGGCGCGTTCGATCCCCGTCTTCAATCACTCGGCCGCCTGGAAAGACTGGCAGTCTGGCGTTACCGACCCACGCCGATACCGCGCGTGGATGTGGCGATGGGTGAATCTCGTCCGGTGGACCGAGCTCGTCGGCGTGAGCTACTGAGTTCAGGCATTCTCGTGTACTGGAGTCATCGTCGGCGACTCTCGAGAACCGCGGTTGATGACGATTGCGCGTGAGCCGCGAAGCCGCAACGCAAACGACAGCACGATCAACGTAAGAATTCCCTGATTGAGAAGCGTTTCCGGCCCACCGGCCGCCCATGTCCCGAGCAGAATCGAAATCGCCGACCAGACACCGAGTCGGCCCAGAACCTTTGGACCCGACAGCGCCTGGAAATGGACTCGATGAAAGAGAACGCCCAGAGCGGCTGCGACGACTGGAATGCCGAAAGGCCCAAACGAAAACCAAACACTGCCCCACATCGACGCCGGCGCCGTACCTGCGCGCGATCCGTACAACATCGCAAATACGTCGGCCGAAAGCTCCGGCACGGGCTTGTCCGGAAAGATGTTGCGAGGGAGCAAGGCCGTAAACGACCGAGCCCAGTCCAGGCCCCAGCCGATGGAATGGTCAAAGACGTATCGGAACCCGGCAACGGATGATGCTTGATTTCCCCAGAATGCGCGCTGCCACACTTCAATGAGCACACCTGAAAGATTGTCTTGACGCACGGCGCCGCTCGCCAGAACACCGCGGCCGAGAAAGAACGTCGCAGCTGCAAATAGCATGAGTCCCATGCCGCCGAGCACGATCGCGAATCGTCGTCCTGCGCGCTGCGACAGTGCCGCGAATCCGAATGTGAGGGCCATCAGCACGAACGCGACAAACGCGCCGCGCTGACCGGTGCCGAGAATGCCCGCGAGCGAAGCGGGAATGAGGATGGCCGTTGCCGCCAGGTCGCGCTGGCGCCGAGTGAGCACGTACCGCAAAGTGAGGTACGCCGTCAGAAGGGGCAGGAGCAGGTTCTTGAACTGGCCCACGTAGCCGGCGGCGAAATAGCGATCGCCGGCGTAGAAGGATTCTCGTATTTCGACAGCACCCTCGAGCCGCTGCCCCGAGCTGAGCAACGATATAACCGATTGAACGAAGATGTTTGCGCCCGCGGCGACATAGAACGCAATGGTCGCCGCCAGCGACACGCCGATCAATGACCACAGCACGAAGGAGAAGACTTCGCTTGCTTCGACTTGCGTTGATTGTGAGCGCCACGCGACGTACGATTTGACCGGCCACAGACGGTGCGCTGCTTCCGCACCCAAAATGAAGAACAGCAGCGCGGACAACATCACGAGCGCATGCACCTGGTCGGCCTGGCGATCTGGCTCGAGCAGCGGCAGCGATCCGATGAACATGACGCCCTGGACAGCGACGAAGACAGGAACGGGATTGAGAATCCAGCGTCGCCGAGTCGAGAATAGGTGGAGCGCCACCACGGTAAAAAACAACCACGTGACGGCGGTAATCACGATGCCTCTCCTTTGGATGGCGACGGAATGACTGCCGCCGTTGCTCGTCCGGGTGCGGCCGACAGAATCAGAGCGAAGTACACGATGTAGGCCGCCGACTGGCTCAGGCTGATCGCGAGCACGGTGTGATGGAAGTCGGCGCCGATCGTCGTTGAACCCACGATTGGTCCGACGACCGCGGCAATCGCGAGGCCGTCGTAATAAATGAGTTTTCGTTGATTCTTTCCAACGACGACGAGCAGGCGACTGACGGGACTCACGACCAGCGTCGCGATTGACCACGGGACCAACATGACCATCAGCGAGCCCGCTTCGCTCCAGGCGTGTCCGAGCACGAACGGCAAAACCTTCGGTGCGAGCATGGCAACCGGCAGCATACAGAGCGCACCGCCAGTCAACAGTCTGCCCGCAAGCGCCAGAACCGCGCCTCGAACCCGAGTCGGGTCTGCGCGAAGGACGGCGGCTATTCGAACGTGAAAGACGTCGGCCGCGCTCGCGCCAACCAGCGTGATCGGGAGAAAGATCAGCCGCTGAACGAGCAGGAAAAGACCCGCTTCCTTCGTGCCAAACTCATTCGCGAGGAGGATCGACGGAAGCGATATCCCGAGCACGTCGAGCAGAGCCGACGGCACAGCGATGATCGGCATTTGCCAATTCCGGCGCGCTTCACTCCACAAGTGCTTCACGCGGCTGGTGCGCAGCCACGGTCGCAGGCGCGGCCAGGCGATGCGCAACAGACGTCCGCATCCAACCAGCCGCCCAACAATCTCGCCGGCCAGTAAACCGGCAAGGCCACCGCCGATTCCGATTCGCCACGCAATTGGCACGACCGCGCGGCCCGAACCCTGAGCAATGAGCAGACGCGATACGTCGCCGAAACGGTGCGCGCGAATAGCCCAGGCTCGGGATACCGTGAACGCGGCGGCGGCGAGGAGCATCGGCGCTGCGGCCAGTGGCGTCCACCACGGAAGTACCGCATACGAGAGAACGTTCCAGCGAATCAGCGAGTAAAGCACGATGGCCGCGGCAATACTTCCGGGCACGGCAGCGATCAGCGCGAGTGTGACGATACGATCGGCGCCGCGCGCTGTCGTCGCCGACGGTACGGGTAGCTCATAACGCAGCGTGACGATGACGCCCGCGACATTGAGGAAGCCAATCACAAGCGCGAGCAACCCAAACTCGGCCGGCGAGTAGAGACGCGTGAGTACCGGTGTTGCAATGAGCGCGATCGCCTGACCGGCGGCAGTTCCTCCAACGAGAACCGTCGCGTGTCGAATCGCTTCCGCCCGACTGCCGCCGCGGCCGGCCAGAAGATCGATCAGACGCGTTATTCGTGGCGTGGGCGCTTCGTCGGCGCGTACAGCTTCCATTTCCAAATTGGGCACGTTACGCCGACGCAGCCGCAAACACGCTTGCCATGGTTCGGCTGCCGATATCAAGCGACATCTGTTCGTCGTAGAACTCTCGTGCCCGCACTCCCATGCTGCGTCGCGCTTCGGGAGTCAGATCAGCCATTCGGCGAATCGCGTCGGCCATCGCCTGCGGATCCTCGGGCGCAAACGCGAAGCCGGCACCGGAACGTTCCGTCAGGCGCGCCGCGTCTCCGGCAACTCCAACGAGCAGTGGCTTGCCGCACGCCAGCGCCACCTGCGTTTTGCTCGGCGTTGTGCGGTGCATCAGCGGCACGTTCTTGAGGTGAACCAGAAGCGCATCGCATGCTGCGTTGACCGCATTCATCTGCTCGACTGGACGCGCGGGAAAGAATCTCACGTTGTCGAGCCCTCGAGCTCTGTCGCGGAGCGACGTCTCCATCGCGCCCGTTCCCATGATGAGCAACTGGATATCCGGTCGGTCACGGAGCAGACGCGCCGCATCGACGACCGTGTCGAGCGATTGCAGCGCGCCGAGATTGCCGGCGTACAGCACGGTGAGCTTTCCCTGCGCGTCGAGCTCTCGCACGATCGACGGATCCGCCACCGCGGGAAAGAATCGATCTTCGTAGGCCCAGTTGTAAACGACGGAGACTTTGTCGGGTGGAACGCCGCGGTCGTGGAGCAGCTGTTTCAATCCCGGCGAAGCGACGGTAATCGCCGCGTGTCGCCGATATAAGAAGCGACACCACCCGCCGACGACACGCGACGCCAAAGGCCTGAGCGGCGAAGGCAGCATTCCAGATTCGGTAACGGTATCTGGCCACATGTCGCCGATGTGCTGCACGGTTCTGGCGCCGCGAAACAGGCGCAACGCGTATGCAATCGCTCCCGTTGTCGGAAGGCTGTCAAAGTAGAAGACGATGTCGGCTGGACCGATGCGTGGTATTCCGAGGACGATCGCGCTCATCATGAAGCTCAGATACGTCATGATGCGCCGAACCGCCGATCGGTCGTGACTCGGATAGAGCGGCACTCGAAGCACGCGAATGCCGTCCATATTCTCCCACTGCCACAGCCGCCAGCGATATCCCGGGTAGCGTCGGCCGAGGGGATACCACGGAATGGCGGTCAGCACGCGGACGTCGTAGCCGAAGTCGCGCAGCCGGCGCGCCAAGGGTAAGCCCATCATCGCACCAGGCTCCGGGTCGAACGAGATGCTGAGGAAAATCACTCGCGTTCGCACCGAGCTCGACTTCAGGGCAGGATTCGCCGACTCCGTCTCGCGCTTCCCGACGGAGTGGGTGGTTGCTAGAGTCATGTTCGCGAAAGGGGGCTGATCGATCGCCGTGGGGCGTGCGGCGTCGTCACGCAATGGTCGCGCCGATGCGGCCGCCTGTCCGTTCGATTTGTCGTCGCGGTGTCGGGATTGCATCGGCGAACACGTCGATGCCTTCTTCGCTCCAAGAACCGCTACCTGTGACAAACGCTAATCCAACCGCGCGTCCGCGCGTTCTGTTTCTCGCGTATCTCTTTCCGCCGACGGGCGGCGGCGGTGTTCAGCGAAGCCTGAAGTTCGTGAAGTACCTTCCGGACGCCGGCTGGGATCCGGTCGTGCTGACCGTGAAGCCGATCAGCTATTACGTGTACGACCGCTCTCTCCTCGACGAGCTTCCGCCAGGAATTCACATCGAGCGCACAGGATCGCTCGATCCGTTGCGGATGAGTGCGGTATTGATGCGAGACGGCAAACGTGCGGCGGCGGCAGGACGCGTCCAGCACGGCGTCTATTCCACCGGATCGACCGCCGTGTCATGGTATCGTCGCGTGCGACCGTACGTCTTCTTTCCCGACACACAGATCGGATGGATTCCGTTTGCCGTGCGCCGGGGGCTGCAACTGATCAAGCGGCACCGCCCGTCGGTCATCTATTCGCCAGGCGCGCCATACTCCAGCGCCATCGCGGCGAACTTGCTGTCTCGATTGAGCGGATTGCCGTACGTCGTGGACTTTCGAGACGGGTGGACCGACGACTCCTATCAAATAGTCCCGACCGAGCTGCACCGATCAGCGCATCGTTCGCTCGAAGGA
>Ga0070681_10000978_pt1 | contig 24153 bp, 23 predicted proteins | sample KBSC83BmetaG_FD_65650 | JGI IMG/M metagenome (GOLD analysis project Ga0070681, IMG submission 65650) | Corn rhizosphere microbial communities from Kellogg Biological Station, Michigan, USA - KBS C8-3B metaG | ecosystem: Host-associated > Plants > Roots > Rhizosphere | place: USA: Michigan...
GAGCGCATGCAGGTGCCGCTCTGGGAGGACCCGCAGGCGTACATCCGCAACTCGACCGTCTTCGCCGTCGACTCCTTGCAGACGCCCCTCTTACTCGAGGAGGGCGACGCCGACGGGAACGTGAACTACTGGCAGAGCATGGAGCTCTACAACTTTGGCCGCCGTCTCGGGAAAGAGGTCGTGTTCCTGATCTACAACGACGAGAATCACGGGGTGGCGCGGCCGGAGAGCCAGATCGACTATCACCGGCGGCAACTCGAGTGGTTTGCGCACTATCTCAAGGGCGAACCGCCCGCCGACTGGATCACCAACGGCGAGTCGTACCTGACGCGTCAGCGAATGCTGAGGGCGTACAACAACAGGAACGATGCGAGGCGGGTACCGGTTGTGCAGGCCGGGGGTGCAACCACTGGCGCACCGCGTTGATCACGAGAGAAATCTGCTCTTTCCGCCGGATCGAGATCTCGACCATCAATGGAAAGGCCTGATCACGAATGACGCGAATCTTAGCGAATGGCTCCAAGCGCGAACGGAATTCCGATGGCCTCCGTACGCTCTGATAATTTTGTGAACGGAACACCCTGATCGTTCGCGCGCTGATGCGTCCCGACCGTTCCCAAAGTTCATCCCGGCTCGTTGAGTAGGGAGGCTTCCCGCCGCACAGAACGATTCGCTTTGATTCGCGGTATTCGTGATTAGTCTTTTCCGCGCCCGGTCGAGATCTCGACCAGGCGGGAAAGCAACGACGCCGTTAGGCGACCCGGACGGCCGGCGTGCGTCGCGTCGCGATCGCGCGGACGTCGGCCGCGGTGATCGTGAGGGCGGCGTTTGCGGCGGCGGCGCGGCGGGCCGCGCGCCGGCGAAGACGGAAGAGCCGCCGGACCGATTCCGTCATCCCTAACGCGGCGATGCTGTGCCGGATCGTCTCCTCGGAGCAGGCGAGACGCGCCGCCACTTCCTTCAGCGTCAGCGTGCCGGTTCTGCGCACCTCGCGCAGGATCGCGAGCACGTCGATGTTGCGCGCCCCGCGGTGTCGGGCGAGGCCACAGTCCATCACGCACTGGCGAATCGCCGTCCGCGCGCTGCCGAGCACGAACGCGATCTCCTCGACCGTCGCGCCACCGAGATAGAGCGCCATCACCCAGGCCTCTCGCTGCTCGCGATTCAGGCGTGGCGTGCGCGGAATGTCAGTCCTGGAGGGAGCGATGAGGCTCGTCGTGACAGCCCGTGCTGTGAATGTGCGCATCCGAATGACCTGGTTGAGGGAGAACGGCGGCGTCGCCACGTCGCGACGAGATGACAACCTGTGCGGGAAGCGCCTGCGCAAAGCAGACGCGGCGACTCGAAGCGCGGTAACAGTGTCCCTTGCGCGGGTTCAAAGAACGCGAACCGGACGCGTGTTCCGGGTAGGGCACGTTGTCCGGACCGCGAGATTGAGACGCACTCGAAGCGCGGCTAGCTTCCGGCGATGCCTCAGATCGATATCCGACCGCTGCGCACGCTCGACGAGCTCCGTGCCTGCGTCGCGCTGCAGCGCGAGACGTGGGGGAACGAGTTCACCGACGTCGTGCCGGCGAGCATTCTCAAGGTGTCCCAGCGTGTCGGCGGTGTCGCCGCCGGCGCGTTCGACGACGACGACAAGCTCCTCGGCTTCGTCTACGGGCTCACCGGCATCGAGAACGGGCGTGTGGTTCACTGGTCGGACATGCTCGCGGTGCGGCCAGAAGCGCGGAACCTCGGACTTGGCCGCCGACTGAAGGAGTTCCAGCGGCGGGAGATGCAGCGCCTCGGCGGCGTCGTGATCTACTGGACGTACGATCCGCTCGTGGCCCGCAACGCGCACCTCAATTTCAACGTCTTCGGCGTGCGGATTCATGAATACGTGGAAGACATGTACGGCGAGACCGAGAGCCCGCTGCACCGCGGCATCGGCACCGATCGTTTCATCGTCGCCTGGCCGGTCGCGGACGCCGAGATGCAACTCCGCCTCGACGAGACGCACGCCGCGGGCGCGAACCGCGAGCTCATGGACGCGCCAATCCTGAACGCCGGCAACGCGAAGCCGCCGTCGACCGTGGCATCGGCGGTTCGCGTCGAAGTACCGGCTGACATCAACGCGATGCAGGAGGCCGATCGCGAGCAGGCGATTCGCTGGCGGCATTCGACGCGCGCCTCATTTCGGCAGGCGCTCGATGCCGGCCTCACCGTTCAAGGGTTCGTGATCGATGATTGTGCGAAACGGGGCTATTATTTGCTCGCGAACGCCAGCAAGTAATAGCCGCTACTCTCTGCCCTCCACCCTCTGCTCTCTGCCCCAACATGCTTCGCCTCGATCGCGTCGTGCTTCGCGAGATCCGTCTCGCCCTGAAAGAGCCATTTCGCATCTCGTCCGGCATCGTCGCCGAGCGACGCATCTTTCTCCTCGAGCTGTACGACGTCGACGGGGCGATGACGTGGGCGGAGTGCGTCGCCGGTGAGCAGCCAAACTACAGCCCGGAGACGATCGACACCGCGTGGTTCGCGATCCGCGAGTGGCTGGCGCCACGGCTCCTCGGCCGCAGCTTCGACGGCCCGGAGGTGATTCGCGGCGTGCTCGATCAGAACACGCGCGGCCACAACATGGCGAAGGCAGCGCTGGAGATGGGGATGTGGGCGCTGGCCGCGACGAAGGAGAAGGTCTCGCTCTCGCGCCGGCTCGGCGGTACACGCGAGCGGATCCCGACGGGGATCTCGTTAGGCATCCAGAGCTCGTCCGACGCGCTCGTGCAGCGCGCCCGCGCCGCGTTCGCCCAGGGCTACCGCAAGATCAAGCTCAAGATTCAGCCCGGCCAGGACGTCGAGTACGTGCGTGCGGTGCGCGCCGCGCTCGGCGCCGACGTCCATCTGATGGCCGACGCCAACTCGGCGTACACGCTCGCCGACGCCGATCACCTCGCACAGCTCGATGCCTTCGATCTGATCATGATCGAGCAGCCGTTAGGCCGCGACGATCTCGTGCGGCACGCGAAGCTGCAGCGGCGGCTCAAGACGCGACTCTGTCTCGACGAGTCGATCACCGACACCGATCGGGCCGAGGATATGATCGAGCTCGGAGCGGGGAAGATCATCAATATCAAGCCGGGACGCGTCGGCGGCTTCACGGTGTCGAAGGCGATTCACGATCTCTGCGAGCAGCACCAGATTCCGGTCTGGTGCGGCGGCATGCTCGAGAGCGGAGTGGGTCGCGCCTACAACGTCGCGCTCGCGTCGCTGCCGAACTTCAGCCTGCCGGGAGATCTGAGTCCGAGCGCGCGCTACTGGGAGCGCGACGTCGTGATTCCCGAATGGACGATGGACGCCGAGGGGATGGTGCGTGTTCCGCGCGACCAGCCGGGCATCGGCATCGAAGTCGACGTCGGACGGGTCGAAGACCTCACCGTTAAGCGAGAGGCGCTCGAGAGTCAGTCGATGGCCGCGCGATGACCGCGGCGCCCGCCGCGCTGGAGGTGCCCGCCGACGTCGCGCGTCTCTTCGACGAGAAGTTGCGCGATCAGCTCATTGCGCTGCGGCGGGCGATCCACGCGGATCCGGAGCTCTCGTTTCAGGAGGAGCGTACCGCGCAGAAGCTCGAGCGGGCGCTGAGTGAGATCGGTGCGCGCGACGTGCGTCGCGTCGCGAAGACGGGAGTCGTCGCGCGCGTCCCCGGCCGCGATCGGAAAGCGCCGGTTGTCGCGGTGCGCGGCGACATCGACGCGCTCCCGGTGCGAGAAGAGACGGGGCTTTCGTTCGCGTCGCATAACGAGGGCGTGATGCACGCCTGCGGGCATGACGTCCATGCCACGTGGGCGGTGGCGGCCGCGGCACTGCTCGCGCGCGCGCCGGCGGCCGGCGACGTCATCGTCGTGCTCCAGCCCGCGGAAGAGACGGGGCACGGCGCGCCCGCGATCATCGAGAGCGGCGCATTGGACGGAGTGCGCGCGATCTTCGGCGGCCACGTTGATCGGCGATTCGCCGTCGGCCAGGTCGTAGCGGACGAAGGGCCGCTCGCGGCGTCGGCGGACATGTTCGAGATCGAGCTCGTTGGCCAGGGCGCTCACGCGGCGCGGCCTCACGAGTCCGCGGATCCGATCGTCGGACTCGGCGCGCTCATCGGCGCGATGCAGACGATCGTCTCGCGACGGCTGAACCCCGCGAACCCCGGCGTCGTGACGATCGGCGCGGTGCACGCGGGCATTGCGTCGAATGTGATTCCGGATCGCGCGACGCTGAAAGGCACGGTGCGCGCCGTCGATGCCCCGTCGCGGACGCTGATGCTGGACGAGGTGCGTCGGCTCGCCGAGAGCGTCGCGAGTGCCTATCGACTCACGGCGCGCGTGTCGCTGGACCTCGGGACGCCGCCGATCGTCAATCCGCCTAACGCTACGGCCTGGGCGCGCCGCGCCGCGGTGTCGATCGTCGGCGACGAGAACGTCGTTCCGCTCGGCTTTCTGAACCTCGCGGGCGAGGACTTCGCCCACTACATGGAGCGGATTCCCGGGTGCTTTCTGCGGATCGGCGCGCGCGAGCCCGGCGGCGTCGCGATCCCGGCACACGCGCCCAAGTTCTACGCCGCGGAAGAGAGCATCTTCGTCGGGGCCGCCGTCCTCGCAGAATCCGCGCGCGTCGCGTCGGAGGCCCTGACGCGGGACGAGGGACGCGGGTAGCGGGACGCGCGGAGCGCGACGAGGGACGTGGGCGGCGGGACGCGGGTTGCTAGCTGCTAGCATTGCTCCAACCGGTGATTAACTTGGCGCGTCCCGCGGCCCTCATCCCGCGCCCCGCTATCCGCGGCCCACGCCCCGCATCCCTCACCCCGCGTCCCGCAAATGACCACCCTCCGTCGCACCCTCGGGCTCGCCGACCTCGTGCTCATCGTCATCGGCACGGTGATCGGCTCGGGAATATTCCGCGTTCCCAGCAGCGTGCTCCAGCAAACCGGCGGCTCGGTGGGACTCGCGCTCCTCGTGTGGTTCGCGGCAGGCATCCTATCGCTGTTAGGCGCGCTCACCTTCGCCGAGATGGGGGCAGCGAAACCGGATGCCGGTGGGCTGTACGTGTTCATTCGAGATGCGCTCGGACCGCTGCCGGCCTTCCTCTACGGCTGGACGATGTTTCTGGTGATTGCCAGCGGCTCCGCCGCGACGCTCGCCGTCGCGTTCAAGGATTATCTCGGGGCATTTGTCACGCTGCCACCCATCGCCGGCAAGCTTGTCGCGATCGGGATGATTGTCGTCGTGATGCTGATCAACGTGCGGGGCACACGGCAAGGGGCCAACGTTCAGGGCGTCGCGACAATCCTGAAGGTGGCGGCCATCCTCGTCATGAGTGCCTTCCTGCTCATCTTCGGCCGCGGCTCGTCGGGTCCGACGGGAATGTGGCCGGCGCAGTGGACTGTCTCGCTCCTCACCGGTGTCGGGCTCGCGATGATTTCGGTGCTGTGGGCGTATGAGGGGTGGCAGTACGTGACGTTCTCCGCGGGCGAGACGAAGGATCCGCAGCGGATCTTCCCCCGCGGCATCGTCGCCGGTACGGCCCTCGTGGTCGCCATCTATGTGATCGCCAACATCGCCTACGTCGCGGCGATTGGCCCTGAAGGCGTGATGGGGAGTCAGCGCGTCGCCGCGGACGCGGTGAGCGCGCTCTTCGGCGCCGCCGCGGGGAAGCTCATCGCGGCGATCATTCTCGTCTCGATGTTCAGCGCCGCCAACGGCCTCACCCTCACCGCGCCGCGACTTTACTACTCGATGGCGCGGGACGGCGTCTTCTTCAGGAAGCTCGCCGAGGTTAGTCCACGCTTCAACACGCCGGCGATCGCCATTGTCGCGAGCTCCGTGTGGGCGATGGTACTTGTCGCGCTGCCGGGCAGCACCTTCGATACACTGCTGACCTACGTCGTCTTCGTGGGCTGGATTTTCTTCGCCCTCGCGGCGCTCGCGATCTTCTCCTATCGCCGCCGCGCGCCGGAGATGCACCGCCCGTTCCGCACCCCGGGTTATCCGGTGACGCCGATCCTCTTCATCCTCGCGGCGGCAGCGATCGTGATCAACACGGTGGTGACGCAACCGCGAAATGTGATCTTCGCGATTGGGTTGATGGTGCTCGGCTTCCCGGCGTATTACATGTGGCGCAGCCGTCTCGCGAAAGCGCCAGCGGATGCGCTCGCAACACCGAGCACGAAAGCGCGCGAGACGGTCTCGTAAAGTTTGGCGGCGGCCGCTGACGCGTGTGAGGGCCATCACCGCGCGGCGCGCGGAAATCGGCACCTTCAGACTCCCGGAGGTGCCATGGAAGCGAAGGAGCTGAAAGTGGGCGCGACACTCGTCGTCTCGACAACCGATGGCGACGAGGAAGATGAAGTGACGCGCATTGTCATCGAAGATGTCGCCGCCGGTCTCTGCGTCGTCGAGACGCTGCGTAACGGACGTGTCATCGTTATGAAGGGACAAAAGCTGCAGTCCATAGCTGTAAGTCGATAGCCATCGCGAGTTCGGAACGAAGCGTTGATGGAATGAAGTGCAGATCCGTCGCTGCGCTCGGGATGACACCTGTCATTCCGAGGAGCGCAGCGACGAGGAATCTGCACTTTAAGGCGTCATATCGGGATTGTAGGTATTGATGAATTCCAGGAATCGCGATACCTGGAGAATGTCGCGACCCTCGAAGCGGATGCCGTGCGACGTCGTGCGTGTCACGTTAGGCAGGAAGGTCAGCATCTCCGCCGGCGTGTAGTTCTTGAAGGTGACGTCGAGCCGGACGGGGGCGCGCACTACGTACGGCCGCAGCGACGCGCGGCGCTGGACGCCGGCTTTCACCTTCTGCCGCACGAGAAGCTGTGCGGCTTCCGGCGTCATCGTTGCGGCCGAGTGGAAGCTGATCGCTTGCTTCACGACCGCGCCCTCCATGTTTCCGATGAGCGACTGCGCTTCGCCGACCGCGACGTTGTCGCCGGAGATCGCGACGACCGGAACGCCGAAGTAGCCGGCGATCGCGGCATTGATCCCCGATTCCGGCATCGCCGTGCCGTTGAGCGCGACCTCGGCGAGGTGGGCGCTGGAGATGGTATGCGCGCGCACGCCGGCCGGATTCGTCGTCGACGCGTGATAGCCGATGAAGACCGCGGCGTCGAAGGTCGAGTCGATTCCTTGCATCATCATCAACGGACGTGGCCAGGACCGGATGATCGTGACGTCCGGCGAAAACCGCTCGATGAGCAAATTCTCACCATTGCCGTGGGAGTCGCTGACGACGATCTGCGTCGCGCCGGCGTCCTTGGCGCCGGCGATCGCCGCCAGCGCCTCGCCTGTCATGAACTCACGGAATCGCGCGTACTCGAAGCCGGTGGGGCCGAGTTGGTCGGCGGTGACGACGCCCGCGATCCCCTCCATGTCCACGGAGATGTAGACCTTGAGAGGGCGCTGGGCGCCGGCGCGGCTCGCGACTACGAGCAGCGCGGCAGCGAGGAACGACAGGGCGGCGCGGCGTGTACAGCGGCGGGGACCAACGCGGCGGCGGCACATTCGTTTGGCGGGTGTGGGAAGGGGCGGGAAGGTGACGGCGAGGACGAACGACACAGTCGGTGACCGGCTGCGACGCGGCCGGGTTATAGCTGTTTTCGAGGCGGCGGGGAATCCCCCTCGCGTCCCGCGGATTCCTGACACAGTTTCCTGCTCATGCCAATACGCCTCACGACACCCAGAGCTGCCGCGACGATGCGCCTCGTCCTCCTCCTCCCGTCCATCCTGCTCGCAGCGTGCTTCTCGGGGCCGGATAAATGCCCGATCAATCCGAGCGACCCCACGCACGAGACCTTCGACCCGTCTCTCGGCGTCAATATCGCCACGATGGAGAAGACGGAGCTGGGCGACTATCGGAAGGATCTGGTAGTCGGGACGGGCGCCCCGCTCACGTCGCTCACCTCGGTCCAGATCCACTACTCGGCGTACCTGTCGAACGGAACGCTCATCGATCAGGTCATCGACCAGCCCTTCCCGCTCGATCTGAACGCGCGGGCCACTGTGGGCCTCGCGGACGGCATGCTCGGGATGTTCGTCGGTGGTACGCGGCTCATCGTCGTTCCCTCGGAGCTCGGCCTCGGCGCCTGCGAGAACGGTCCGGTGCCCGGGAACTCGACGATCGTGTACAAGGTCGAGCTCCTCGCGATCACTAACTGATCCGGCAGCACCTCACGCACGTACTTCCGGCACTCCCATGCGCTATCTGGCCTGTCTGGTCCTGAGCCTCGCCCTCGCTGCCTGCACAAGCCCAGACCGATGCGCGGCGATAAATCCGAGCAACCCGGCGACCGAAACCTTCGATCCGAGCCTGAACATCAACCTCGCCACGTGGACGAAGACGGCGAGCGGTGTCTACGAGCAGGAGGTCGTCGTCGGAACCGGCGAGACGCTGCAATCGCCGACGAGCGTCGCGGTGTACTACGTCGCGTACCTGCCTAACGGCACGGTCGTCGATCAGCAGCTGCAGCGGCCTTTCACGTTCGATCTTCGAACGAACGCCGCGTTCGGGATCGTCGACGGGATGCTGGGGATGAACGTCGGCGGTCGGCGGCGTCTCGTCGTTCCGTCCGATCTCGCCCTCGGTGCGTGTGGCAAGGGCCCGATTCCGCCGAACAGCACGCTCGTGTACGAGATCGAGCTCCTGGCCATCAATCCGTGATCGGGCACTGACAACGCCGCTCTGGGCGCCCTCGCCGCGGGATCTCGAGCAGGCGAACCTCACCCACTTCATCCGCGCGGTTCGGGAACGGGGTGCATCCGACGTCTCGGACTACGCGAGCCTGTACGCCTGGTCGCTGAAAGACCCCGCGGCGTTCTGGAGCGCCGTCTGGGAGTTTTCCGGCATCGTCGCCGATCGCGACGCAAGCGGTGCGCAATGGCGGTCCGTTATCGTCGGCGGCGATCGCATGGCGCCGCCCGACCCGCGTCGTGGCCCCCGGTGGTTCGACGGAGCGAGGCTGAACTACGCCGAGAACCTTCTGCGTTTCCGCGACGACCGCGACGCCCTCGTCGCGTGGAACGAGCTCGGTCTGCTGCAGCGATTGTCTTTCTCCGACCTGCATCGTGAGGTGATGCGCCTCGCCGCCGCGCTCGAGGCGAACGGCGTCGGCCCTGGCGATCGCGTCGCCGGCTTCATGCCGAACATCCCCTCGACGACGATCGCGATGCTCGCGACGGCGACCCTCGGCGCGATCTGGTCGTCGTGCTCCCCCGATTTTGGCGTTCAGGGTGTCTTTGACCGTTTCGGTCAGATCGAACCGCGATTCCTCTTCTGCGCCGACGGCTATCGCTACGCGGCCAAGGAAATCGACAGTCTCCCCGTCGTCGCCGGAATTGCCGAGCGCATAACGAGCATCGAGCGCGTCATCGTCGTCCCATATCGGAATGCGTCCCCGGACATCAGTGTCGTTCCGCGATCGACGCTCTACGAAGCGTTCGTCGCCGAGGGCGAGGGCCGCTCCCCGGCGTTCGCGCGGCTGCCCTTCGATCACCCGCTCTTCATCATGTACTCGTCAGGCACTACAGGGTTGCCGAAGTGCATGGTGCATGGTGCCGGCGGCACTCTGCTGCAGCACCAGAAAGAACACGTGCTGCACTGCGATCTCACGCGCGACGATCGCGTGTTCTACTTCACGACGTGCGGCTGGATGATGTGGAACTGGCTCGTGTCGGCGCTTGCCGTTGGGTCCACCGTCGTCCTCTACGACGGCGCGCCGCTGCTGCGCCGCCGGCCGATCCTCTGGGAGCTGGCCGAAGGCGAGCGCCTAACGACGTTCGGGACGAGCGCAAAGTGGCTGGCGCTGGCGGAGAAGGAAGGCCTCGAGCCTCGGGCGACGCACAACCTCCCGGCGTTGCGTTCGATTCTGTCGACGGGAAGCCCGCTCGCCGCGCACAGCTTCGACTACGTCTACGAGAAGGTGAAGCCGGACGTCCGCCTCAGCAGTATCAGCGGCGGGACGGATCTCATCTCCTGCTTCGCCCTCGGCAACCCGGTCGGGCCGGTCTGGCGCGGAGAAATTCAGGTACGCGGCCTTGGCATGGCGGTCGAGATCTTCGACGAGGCGGGGCGCGCGGTGCGGGGCACACCCGGGGAGCTCGTGTGTACGGCGCCCTTTCCGAGCATGCCGATCTACTTCTGGAACGATCCGACTTCCGAGAAGTACCGGGCGGCCTACTTCGATCACTTTCCCGGCGTCTGGCGGCACGGCGATTGGGCGGAGCTCACGGAGCACGACGGTATCATCATCTATGGCCGGAGCGACGCGACGCTCAATCCCGGCGGCGTGCGCATCGGCACCGCCGAGATCTACCGTCAGGTGGAGCAGCTCCCGGAAGTGATCGAGAGTCTCGTCATCGGCCAGGAATTTCCAGAAGACAGCGACGACGTCCGCATCGTGCTGTTCGTTCGGCTCGCGGAAGGTATCTCGCTCACGGACGAGCTCAGGGATCGCATCCGGACGCAGATCCGCCAGAATACGAGCCCGCATCACGTGCCGAAGAAGATCATTCAGGTGGCGGACATCCCGCGCACGATCAGCGGCAAGATCACGGAGCTTGCAGTTCGCGAGGTCGTGCACGGCCGTCCGATAAAGAATCGCGACGCGCTGGCGAATCCGGAGGCGTTGGAGCTGTTTCGGGATTTGGAGGAGCTGAAGAGCTAGTACGCAGCATTTGCGCAGCCGAATAGGCTCGATCGCTGGGATGGTTGGTTTTTTTTCACCGCGAGGGACGCGAAGGACGCGAAGGACTGCCAAAGCAAAAGCCTTTGCTTTGGCAGTCCTTCGCGTCCTTCGCGTCCCTCGCGGTAAAAATGGCCCCGGTGACGGGGATCCGAGAGTGCCGCTCGATTAAATTCCGCCAGACGGACCTCATCCGCGGAGCACGCATGGCTACGGCGACTCTACCGACATCCTCGGCGACCCAGGACATCTTCCCGATCAACGGAACCGACTACGTCGAGTTCTGGGTCGGGAACGCGAAGCAGGCCGCGCATTTTTATCAGGCCGGCTTCGGTTTCCAGCTCGTCGGCTATCGGGGACCCGAGACGGGGACTCGCGACCGGGCGAGCTACCTGCTCCAGCAGAGCAAGATCCGGCTCGTGCTCACCTCGGCGCTGGGGCCCGAGGGTGAGATTGCGCAGCACGTCCACAAGCACGGCGACGGCGTGCGGGACATTGCGCTCTGGGTCGATGACGCGCGCGACGCATTCGCGAAGGCGACTGCCCGTGGCGCGGTGCCGCTTCACGAGCCGAAAGTGCTAAAGGACGACAGCGGAGAGGTCGTCGTCGCCGCGATCCGGATCTACGGCGACACGATCCACTCGCTTGTCGAGCGGAAGAATTACCGCGGTCTCTTCATGCCGGGCTTCGCCAAGCTCTCGCCGTACTATCAGGCGCGTGAGGTTGGGCTGCTCCACGTCGACCATTGCGTCGGCAACGTGGAGCTCGGGAAGATGAACGTGTGGGTCGGCTTCTACGAGAAGGTGATGGGCTTCAAGAATCTCATCACCTTCGACGACGCCGACATCTCCACCGAGTACAGCGCGCTGATGTCCAAGGTGATGGCAAACGGGAACGAACGCATCAAGTTTCCGATCAACGAGCCCGCCGAAGGGAAGAAGAAGTCGCAGATCGATGAGTACCTGGAGTTCTATCGCGGCCCTGGCGTGCAGCATCTCGCGCTGGCCACGAACGACATCATCCAGACGGTGACGGCGCTCCGCGATCGGGGCGTCGAGTTTCTGAAGACGCCGACGTCGTACTACGCCGACCTGCAGGGTCGCGTCGGCAAGATCGACGAGCCCGTGGACGTGCTGCAGGATCTCGGCATTCTCGTCGATCGCGATCCCGAGGGCTATCTCTTGCAGATCTTCTCCCGCAACGTCCAGGACCGGCCGACGGTGTTCTACGAGATCATTCAGCGAAAGGGCGCGCGCGGCTTCGGCAAGGGGAATTTCCGAGCGCTGTTCGAGGCGATCGAGCGAGAGCAAGCGGCGAGAGGAAACCTCTAGCGCGGGATGCGGGACGCGGGGTGCGGGGCGCGCCATCAGTTCGCGCCCCGCGGCCCTCGCCCCGCGGCCCTCATAATCATGCCAATCTATCACACGTTAGGCAGCATCCCCCGCAAGCGGCACATCGCGTTTCGCCGGCCGCAGGGCGGCATCTATGCGGAAGAGCTGATGGGGCACGAGGGCTTCACCGGCACGTCGTCGCTGCTCTATCACGTGCATCCACCGACGACGGTGAAGTCCGTGAAGCGGATGAAGGAGCTCAAGTACGAGCCCGACACGGACGCCGCCCTCCGCCACCGGCACTTCCGCACCTCGAAGGTGAAGGCAGGCGGCAGCCCCACGCTCGATCGCATGCCGCTGCTCTTCAACGGCGACGTCGCGATGCTCTACGTCGAGCCGGACGAGCAGGACGCGCACTTCTACCGCAATGCGCAGGGCGACGAGGTCGTTTATGTCGCCAAGGGCACCGGCACGCTAGAGTCGGTCTACGGCGATCTGCCGTTTCGCGAGGGCGACTACCTCATCATCCACCGCGGCATTCTCCATCGCTACAAGCTCGACATGAAGGGGGATCATCCAAAGTTCCTCATCATGGAGAGCCGAGGACACGTGCGGTGGCCGAAGCGCTATCGCAACGAATTCGGTCAGCTGAAGGAGGGCGCGCCCTATTCGGAGCGCGACATTCGCCGGCCGATCGAGCTCAGGACGCACGACGAGATGGGCGACTTTCGGTTGTTAGTTAAGCAGTACGACGGCCTGAACGAGTTTATACTCGATCACCACCCGTTTGATGTAATTGGTTGGGACGGCTACTTCTATCCCTGGGCATTTAATATTTACGACTTCGAGCCAATTGTGGGACGCGTGCACCAGCCGCCGCCGGTGCATCAGACCTTCGAGGGCGACGGGTTTGTCATCTGCTCATTCTGCCCGCGACCATATGACTTTGACCCCGAGGCAGTGCCCGCGCCTTATAATCACAGTAACGTGGACTCCGACGAGGTCTTGTACTATGCCTCGAGTGAGTTCATGAGTCGCAAGGGAATCGAGTTCGGGAGCATCACGCATCATCCGGATGGCATCCCGCACGGGCCGCATCCGGGACGGGCCGAAGCGTCGATCGGCGCGAAGCGCACCGACGAGCTGGCGGTGATGATGGATTCGTTCCGCCCGCTGCACGTCGCCAAGCAGGCGCTGAAGATCGAGGACGACAGCTACCACAAGAGCTGGATCGACCAGCAGCACGCGAGCTTCAACCCGCCGACGACCTGACGTGGCCAAGTCGTTCCGAAAAACTGTCGTCGAGCCGGCGGAGTCTGCGACAATCGCGCCAGAGACGAGCGGCGCGCGCGACGTCTGGGTGTACGTCTATCGGCATACGAATGAGGCGTGGACGCTCGCCATCGCGACCCACGCCACGCCCCAATCGGACAAGCTCTCGTTAGGCGGCTTCCGCATCGCGCCGGAAGAGCGCACGGAGCTGCCGTCATTCCGCCCCGACCGCGAGGCGATCGAGCTCGCCGTCGGAATGGAAGAAAAAGTGTACTGGTCACGGCTGATTCGCGTCGGCGGACCGCTGACGCAGCGGGACTTCGGCCGCATCGTCGGCGGCAAGTGTGTCCTCGAGCCGACGCCGGATGCCCGCATCGGCTGTCCCAGAGACTTCGCCCTCCTCGATTTCGCGATCGAGTGCCTCAACGACTGCGCGACGACCGCCGGCATCCACGTCACCACGGGCCAGGACCTCGGCCACGGTGTGATGTCCGATGGCAAGACGCAATCTCTCGCGTACCTGAATGCAGGATTCCCCGGCAGCGTCGTTGCCGACACGTCGATGCCGACGGCCGAAGGGAACTATCAGGTTCTGCGTGGAATGCTGCGCGCGTTCGACCTCACGACGTCGCGGGCAACGGTTGGCCTCATCGGCGTCGGCCACATCGGCCAGCGCATCCTCGATGCGCTCTGCCGCGACGGAGCGCGCATGCTCGCCGTTGAGCCGCGCAGCGCGAAGCGCGCGGAGATCGCCGGGCGCGGCGTGCGCGTCTGGAGTCCCGAAGGAAAGGGTGACTTCCTGCGCGAGCCGATGGACGCGCTCGTGCTCAACGCCGCCGGAGGCTCACTCGACGCGGACACCATCGAGCGGTGCACGCACAATGATCGCTTGGCGGTGATCTGTGGCTCGGAGAATCTCGTGATGCCCGATCCGAGTCGCGCGCCGCGGCTCCTCGACTCGCACAAGGTCTTCGCGCCGACCGAGTTCGGCGGCATGATGGGCTATCTCACCGCGGTCGAAGAGTATCTCGCGTACCTCGCCGGCGAGCCCTTCCGCATCGAGACGCTGCTCGAGGCGGCCAAGCAGCTCGAGCCTATTTGTCTTGCGGCGACGCAGCGCGTTCGCGACCGCGGCTTCGCCGTCTCCTTCGAAGACGCGGTCCGCGAGCTGGCTCGTTAGGCGTCAGGCCGCTTTGGCTGGCGCTGCGAGTCGGAGCGCCGCGGACTGCTGCGCGGTCACCGGGTATGCGTCGACCGGCTTCGCGACGGGGTGGCTTCCTTCCATCAGCACCGCCGCGGGGCGCACCCAGCTGCGATGGCAGGAGGGGCAGGTGGCGAGGTTCAGATTCAGCCCAACGAACCGCTTGGCGCCCGCGACGCGGCTGATGCGCTGGGCGAGACCCTCGAGCTGAACGTTCGCGCGCCGCAGCAGCTCGTCGAAGGTTGCCGACGGCACCCGCTGGAGCAGGGGAAGCGTGTACGCGTAGCGGCTGCATGCAGTGCATGCTTCCAGTCGCTTCAGAAAGACCCACATCATGAGTCCACCCGCCATGAAGCCCGCGATCTGAAGCAACTCGTGCGCATAACCAAGGAGGCCGAGCTCGGGCGTCGTGGTGCCGTTTCTCCCGCCAGCGTTCTCGATCGTGAGCTGGAGGTGCTCGGTGCGCAGCTGCATATAGTCGGTGAAAGGCACGGCGTCGCGGACGAGCGTGCCGTTCCCGAAGCGCATCGTCGCATAGTCGACCCAGTGCATCAGGAGCCAGGTCGAGACACCGATGGCGAGCATCTCGAAGAGCATGCGCCGGCTGGGCAGCGTACTCGTTATGCGCGCTGCGACGTAATAACCCGCTGCCGCGCCGAGTCCGCCGAGGATCGCCCCCGCCGGGAGGATGAACGCGTACGTCAGCCCGAGGAAGTCGAGATCGAGCACCCGCTGCGAGACGATGTTCAGTGCAACAACGCCAATCGCTGCGGCGATGCCGGCGAGCGTCGTGATGACCTCCTTCGAGAGCCCGCGCAGATCGCCGCGGAAATCGCTCTGAGCAGGGAGGGCGAGAGGAGTATTCATGGTTCGTCCCGATCTAGGCCGCGCGCCGCGGCCCAGCGCCGCCGGTAGGCATGGGCTGAACGGCGGGAGCGTGATAGAGCTTGCCGCCGCCACGCTGGCCGTATACCAGCGCCGCGATCGCCCAGATCGTCGAGAAGATCAGGAGAGTGAGCCACATGTTCGTGTTCTCTCCTGGCGTCTCGAAGATGCCGCAGAGCGTGAGCGGAAGCGCGGCGATGAGGTTGATCAACCAGAGCCGCCCGACCCGATTCCAGCGCAACGGCCGCTTGCCGAGGATCTGGAAGTTGTACTGCATGCTGGTTCCGACGCCCTCGGCCGTTCCGGGACGAATGATCCAGGTGCCGATCGGAATCAACGGGACGAAGAAGAACGTGAACCAGCGCGTCGCTTCGTAGTTGTCAGCCGAGACGCGCAGATAGTCGAGAAGCCGAATCCCGGTGCCATTCACGGAGTACGGCTTGAGGAAGATGCGAGTCGTCATGCCTGCTCGACGGTTCAATTCGCGAGCGAGTCACGTTTCGCGTTATGCCATATCGGACATGCTAGCCGGGCGCGGCCCGCTTCACGCGCTAAATGCAGCGATCGCGCTCCGTGTGTACTCGGACGTCACGAGTGCGCCACTCATTTCGGCGCGTTCCTCGAGCAGGCGCTCCCAGTGCTCCGTGCCCTGCCAGAAGACCGACTTCATTCGCGCCATCGCCTCGGGATTCGTGCGCGCGAGCTTGCGTGCGAAGAGATCGAGGGCGCTATCGAGCGCGTTGATGCTGTCGAAGATCCGGGAATAGAGGCCGAACTCTTCCGCCCACCGCGCGGTGCGCCAATCCGTGTCGATCGCCATCGCGCTGAAGCCGCCGAGGCCGATCTTGCGCTCGATCGCCGGGCCGACGACGAAGGGGCCGATGCCGACGGCAAGCTCACTCAGCCGCAATGAGGCCGACTCGACAGCCATCGCGTAGTCCGAAGCCGCAACGAGGCCAACGCCCCCGCCGACCGTCTTCCCGTGCACGCGGGCGATGATGAGCTTTGGGCATCGCGTCATCGCGAGAATCACTCGCGCGAAGCCCATGAAGAATTCCTTTCCGGCGGCCGAGTCGCGGATCGCCTTCAGCTCGTCGAACGAGGCGCCGGCGCAGAAGGGACCGGCATCGCTACTGCGCAGCACAACGACGTGCACCTCGTCGCGCGCGCCGAGCTTTCGGATCTCGTCGGCGAGGCGAGCGAGGAGTGCCGCGGGGAGCGAGTTGCCTTTCGGGTGACTGAACCGGACAGTCGCGACTCCCTCGGCGGCGGTGACGTTCACCGTGCCAGACTCGGATTGCGGGGCCGCGGTGTGAGCGCGTGGATCGGCTTGGGCCATGGGTGCGATGATGGGCTAAGAGGCGACGGGGCTATATAATACGACAATGACCCCGAACAAGCCTGAGACCAACGTCGAGGATCCGGCCCGCGTCGCGGCCTTCGAGGCACGCATCGCCGCGGGTGAGTCGATCGAGCCGAAAGACTGGATGCCCGAGCGCTATCGGAGGCAGCTCGTGCGCATGATGTCGCAGCACGCGCACTCCGAGGTCGTCGGCATGCTGCCGGAGGGGAATTGGATCACCCGCGCACCCACGCTGCGACGCAAAATGTCGCTCCTCGCGAAGGTGCAGGACGAGGCGGGCCACGGGCTCTATATCTACTGCGGCACCGAGACGCTCGGGGTCGATCGCCACGAGCTCATTCAGCAGCTGCTGAACGGCACGGCGAAGTACTCGAGCATCTTCAACTATCCCACGCTGAGCTGGGCGGACATCGGCGCGATCGGTTGGCTGGTGGACGGCGCGGCGATCGTCAATCAGACGATGCTCGCGAAGGCCTCGTACGGGCCCTATGCGCGGGCCATGGTCCGGATCTGCAAGGAAGAGAACTTTCACAAGCGCCAGGGCTTCGAGATCATGGCGACGCTCGCGTCGGGAACGCCGGCGCAGAAGCGGATGGCTCAGGACGCGCTCGACCGCTGGTGGTGGCCGTCGCTGATGATGTTCGGCCCGCACGACACCGACTCGCCGAACAGCGACGAGCTGCTGCGATGGGGCGTCAAGCGAAAGAGCAACGACGAGCTCCGTCAGCGTTTCATCAACCTCACCGTCGCGCAGGCGAAGGCGATCGACCTCACGATCCCCGATCCGCAGCTGCGCTATGAGGAGGCGAGTCAGAACTGGCTCATCGGACCGATCGATTGGGACGAGTTCTGGCGCGTGGTACGAGGCAACGGCCCGTGCAACCAGGAGCGGCTCGCGGCGCGGCGTCAGGCGCATGACGACGGCGAATGGGTGCGGGTCGCCGCCGCGGCGTACGCGGCGAAGCAGGCTGGCGCCGAATCCACATCCGAGGCGGCCTAACGAGGCCGCCTTCTCGTGACGACCATGGCCAACGACGACAGGACGCGAGACGCGGACGCGACGACCACGCCCGGCGACAGCCAGTGGCCGCTCTGGGAGGTGTTCGTGCAGCCGCCGGGTGGTGAGCCACACGAGCACGCGGGGAGCGTGCACGCCGTCGACGCGGAGTCGGCGCTTCAGAACGCGCGCGACGTGTACGCGCGGCGCGGTGAGGGCACCAGCATCTGGGTCGTGCGCTCCGTCGCGATCACGGCGTCGACGCCGGACGACATGGGTCCGTTCTTCGATCCAGGGAACGACAAGCCATACCGGCATCCGCAGTTCTACAAGGTGCCGCGCGGGATTCGCATGTGACGGACGCACGCATCGAGTACCTTCTGCGTCTCGGCGACGACCGGCTCATCCTCGGGCATCGTCTCTCCGAGTGGTGCGGCCACGCGCCGATCCTCGAGGAGGACATTGCCCTCGCGAACATCGCGCTCGACCTCATCGGCCAGGCGTCGCTCCTGCTCGGCCTCGCGGGAAAAATCGAGGGTCAGACGCGCGACGCCGACGCCCTCGCCTATCTGCGCGAGGCAGTCGAGTATCGCAACGCGCTGCTCGTCGAGCTGCCGAAGGGCGACTTCGCCGTCACCATCGTGAGGCAGCTCTTCTTCAGCGTCTTCGCCCTGCTACAGGCGGAGGCACTGCAGCGAAGTAGCAACCAGGAGCTCGCCGGCATCGCAGCGAAGGCCGTGAAGGAGTTTCGGTATCACGTCCGCCACAGCGCGGATTGGGTGCTCAAGCTTGGTGGCGGCACTACCGAAAGTCGGAGCCGGGCACAGCGCGCGGTGGATGATCTCTGGCGGTATACGGGCGAGCTCTTTCTCGCCGACGATGTCGACCGCGCGGTGGCGGCATCGGGACTTGGCGTCGACTCGTCGACGCTGGAGAGCAGCTGGAGCGAGACGGTGCGTGACGTGCTCGAGCGCGCCGGCCTGACGATCCCCGAGACGTCGTACATGCAGCGTGGCGGACGCGCCGGGCGGCACACCGAGCACCTCGGTCACCTCCTGAGCGAGATGCAGATCCTCGCGCGCTCGCATCCGGGAGCGTCGTGGTGAGCGCCGCCGCCGCGACGCGCGACGAGATCTTCGAGATCCTCGACGCGGTGAAGGATCCCGAGGTGCCGGTGTTGAGCGTCGTGGAGCTCGGGATCGTCCGCGACGTGCGCGTGGACGGTGAGGCTGTCACCGTGACGTTGACGCCGACGTACTCGGGCTGCCCCGCGATGCGCGTGATCGAGGAAGACATCACCGCCGCGCTTATGGAGCGCGGGCTGGGGCCCGTGCGCATCGAGACGGTCTACGCTCCAGCGTGGACGACGGACTGGTTGACCGACGACGCGAAGCGAAAGCTCGAGGCCTACGGCATCGCGCCGCCGGGCCGCGCCGCGCACGAGACGCTGGTGAGCCTAACGAGAGCGCCGTCCGCCGCTGCGACGCCGCGCTGTCCGTATTGTCACTCGCGTGATACGGTGATCAAGAGCGAGTTCGGCTCGACCGCGTGCAAGAGCATCTGCTTCTGTCGGGCGTGCTCGCAGCCGTTCGAGATGTTCAAGGCGATCTGAGCGTTGTCATTCCGAGGAGCGCAGCGACGAGGAATCTGCACTTGCGCTCTTAGAAGTGCAGATCCCTCGCTTCGCTCGCGATGACAACCACCCCATCGACGCTTCGTTCCGAATCCGCTGATAGCTATGGACGATGGACTGATAGCTATCGAGCGACAATGATCATCCACTTTCCCGGCCTCCAGAACGCTTCCGGGTCGCGGATGCGCAGGCTGCCGTGGAAGGTGCCGTCGGGGGCGAGATGGGTCTCGAGGGCGCTGGTGTTCTGAGCCGAGAGCAGCTGATAGTCGCGATTCTCCTCGAGCTTGATCACGCGCGTCCGCATGTGGCCGACGGTGAAGTGCGTGCTGTCGCGGATCTCGGCGGGCTGTAGCACCTTGCCCCAACCAGTGACCGGAACTCCGCCCGTCTCCCTTGCGAGACGCCAGTCGACGAGCTGCCGGCGCGTACCTACGACGTAGTAGACCGTGCTGTCGCGCGCCGCATTGGCGGTGATCACCGCCGTCAGACGTTCGTTCTCGTCGTGCAGCGTGCGTGAGTACGCAGTGAGCGAGTCGACCTCGTGCTGGAGGTCGTCGAGGCGCATGCGGAGGTCCGCTACGAGGACGCGGACGCTGGCAAGTGCCATGCGGCTGGAGTCGCGCTCCGAGCCGCTGGAGAGCGCACTGTCGGCGCTCGCGCGAACGCTGTCGCGGAGCGCGGCGAGTTGCCGGCCCTGTTGCTCGGCCGCGGACTCGAGCCGCGACAGGCGCTGCCGCGCGGCGCGCGCCTGGCGCAGGATCTCCGACCGCTCCGACTCGACGTTCGCGAGCGGATCCTCGCGCGGATCGAGCGAGCCGGCCTGGCGCTGCAGCAAGCGAATCTTCTTGAATTCCCCCTGCAGCTGCTCCATGAAGTAGTCGAAGCTGTGCACCTCGCGGACGAGGAGGTCCTTCTCGACGTTCTGACGCTCGGTGACGCCGCGGACGACGCGCAGCGACTCGTCGAGCGCCGCGTTGCGGAGGCGCAGGATCATCGCCTCGCCGGCGGCGCTGTCCGTCATGCTCGCGCTATGCCCTTCCGCGCATGCTGCCACGGCGAAGAGCAGGATGGCCAGCCGTGTCCGCGTCATGGGGCGCGCACCGGGTCGCCGACGAGCGCATCGCGGAGCCGCCGCGCCTGATCCTGTTCGGTCACCGTGCCTAACAAGAGCGCCCACGCCAGATCCTCCCGCACCTGATCCGCGGGACAGCTCAGGCGTCCGCCGATGCACGCGGCAGCGCGCGCAAGCGACAGCGGCGCGAGCACGGGCGTACCCGGATGCGCTCGTGCGATCGCGCCCGTCGTCGCCGCGACGATCGATTCGAGCACATCGATCGGCGGATTGGGCAGCGCCAGCGCGTCTTCGGCGCCGCGGACCGCGGCCGCGGCGAGAATGCTGTCCGCTGCATAACGCTGCGCGCTGCTGTCAGCCAGCCGAAGCGAGCTGAGGTCGCGCATTGCGCCGATCGGGTCGCCGCGCTCGAGCGCCGATGCGGCAGACGCGATGGACGGCGTATGCACGCTGTCGTGTCGCATGCTGTCGACCTTCACGCTGTCTGTTTTCGCGCTGTCGGGGCGCGTGCTGTCGACGCGCGCGTCACGAGACGCCGTCGCCTGTGGCACCAGCGTTCCCGCCGATGAATTCCAAGTTGTGGTGCGTTGGGAGAGCAGGCGCGCGGCTGCCACACCCGCGAAGGCAATCACCGCCGCTGCTGCCGTCAACGTCGCGGCGAGCGGCGCACGCCGACGCACCCGCGCGACGCGCGCCGATCGGCGGGCGCGCGTGCGAGCGGTGTCGGCAGCCTCCTCTTCGCGACGCCACTCGTCCGCGAACCAGTCGACGAGTGTCGTCAGGCCCACGGGGCGCGCCACGTTCCTCACGGTTCCCGCGGCCGTTAGGCCGAAGCAGCGCAACCGCGGGAAGGCAGCGAGGAGCCAGCCGAATGCGGCATCGCCGAGGATGGCGCGGAGAGCCCGCTCGGGCGCGTCGAGTAGCTGCTTCATCTCGGCGCTCGGAAGTCGGTCGACCTTGGTCAGCGCTACCGCGACGGGCACCGCGATCTCGGTCGCCGACGCGGCGTCGAGGATTGCGACGAGCTGTCGGAGGATGGCGAACCGATCGAGGGGGCGGCCGCCGGCTACGGGTGCCTCGAGGAGCCACAGGATGCCGTCGGCGGTGCGCGCTGCAGCGATGGCCCGGCGCGCCGCGGGTGTCGTCGGCTCGGCGGCGAGCTCCCCGCAGGGATCGAGGACGGTGAGATCGGCGGCCGCCGTCATCGTTCGTCCCGCATAACGCCTAACGGGAATCGTGAACGCGCGCTCCGGCCGGCGAATCGGCGTCTGCTTCACGTCCCGCAGGCGCAGCGCCAAGGACGCGCTGTCGGCGTACGCGACGACGTCCGGAGACGCGTCGGTGAGATCGACGGTCCACCGGTCGCCGACGGTCTTCGTGCCCTCGCTCCGGAGCGCGCCGATCAGGCCGCTCTTACCGCTGTCGGCCGCGCCCCAGAGGAGAATCGTGCGTCGCCGTTCGTCGGCGCCGGGCGCAATTGCGCGGTGCGATCCGCTGCTCGTCAGGCGCCTCACGCGGCCACCTCCGCCGCGCGATCGGCCAGAATCCAGCGAATGGGGGCGAGCACGCCACGCGGCTCCGGAGTGCCGATGACGACGTCGAGACCTCCGCGCTGCCGGGGGGCGCGACCCGTCGACGACACTTTGAAAACCGAGAAGTGCGCGCAGTGCGCGCGGAGGGCGCGCAGCGTCTCGGCGCCGAAGCTCTCGAGCCATTCCGTCGCGTCGCGGCGGCCGGCGTCCGGCACCTCGTCGGTCTGCGTGAGACAGACGGCAACTGGCAGTGACACGGCTGGCGGTGCGGCGCCAGCCTCCTCGGGCAGGCGCGCCAGCGTCGTCGTGAACCAGCTGACGCAGGCGTCCCGGACTTCGGCGCTCGCGGCCATAGCAGCCGCGGGCAGTAGGAGCATCACGCCCGACGCGTCCGCGAGTCGCGGCGGCGACGGATCGCCCGCGGCAGCCTCGCTCGGGTAGAGATCGGCGACGAGCGCGGAGCGGCGCCCCAATTCGTCTGCCGAGCCCGAGATTGAGTAGATGCGAAACAGGGAGTCGGCGGGCGGCTCCACGCCGCCGACCAGGGCGACGCCGTCGGGGTGCGGGATGCTGCGCCGCGCCACCCACGCCGCGGCCGCATCGGAAGCGGGGAGGACGGCAAACGGCCGCTCGTTAGGCTCCCGCGTCAGCCACATCACGAGTGACGCGAGATAGAGCGACTTACCGGAGCCTGGCGGCCCCCAAAGTATGATCGAACGCCGTCGTTCGTTGTGCACGCCTACGCCCCTTTGCGCGACACGCGGCTGGAGCCGCTGTTCGGCGAAGGGTATCGCTCGCGGCGTGTGCCATCAAGCAGCTTTTTTTCGTGTGATTTGAATCACACCGCGAGGAGCGCGTCGATGCGTTCGGCGATGCGTTCGGCGCTCGGCAGTACTGCGTCTAAGAGCACGGGATGATACGGCATCGGTACGTCCTCGACCGCGAGCCGATCGACAGGCGCATCGAGCACCCAGAACGATTCCTTCGCGACCGTCGCGGCGATTTCCGCCCCGAAGCCCGCCGTCAGCGTGTCCTCGTGGACGATGAGGCAGCGGCCGGTGCGCGCCACCGACTCCAGCACTTGCTCGCGATCCCACGGCATCACCGTGCGCAGATCGAGCAGATCCACACGACCGGCAAAGCGGTCCGCTGCCTCGACGCAGCGATGGACCATGGCGCCCCAAGTGATGAGCGTCAGATCGCTTCCTTCGCGGAGACGGTTCGCCTTGCCGAGGGGGAGTACGTAGTCATCGCCCGGATAGCGTGTGCTCCCGTCGCTCGTCATGAGCAGCGATCGGTGCTCGAAGAAGACGGTCGGGTTCCCGCTCCGCATCGCCGCGCGGAGAAGGCCGACGGCGTCGGCGGCATTGGACGGAACGAGGACCTGCCAGCCTAACGAGTGAACAAATCGAACCTCGTCGCTGAGGCTGTGCCACGGATCGCCGACGTCCTTCCCGAATCCGCCCGGCATCCGCACCACGATCGGCGCGGCAAAGCGATTCGCCGTGCGCCACCGCATCGTTCCACAGTTGTTCAACTGCTCCGCAGCAGGGTCCGCATACTTGCGAAACTGAATTTCGGCGACGGGCATCAGGCCCCCAATCGCCATGCCCACGGCGCGGCCGATGATCCCCTCCTCGGACAGGCTCGTGTCGAAGACGCGTCGCTCCCCGAATTGCCGCTGCAGACCTTCGGTGACGAGGTGGACGCCGCCCTTGCGACCGACGTCCTCGCCGAACACGACACACTTGGGATTCACCTCCAGCTCACGCCGGAGAGTTCGACGCACCGCCTCGGCGAACCGGACGACTTCGCCCTCGTCCTCGGTGTCTTCGCTCCCAGCGAGCGCCGCGCGCTCGTCGAGGGTGAGGCCGCCGAGCATCGCCGGCGCGTCGGGCTCTTCGAAGACGAAGCGCCGAACGGTCTCGGGATCGGCGGGCGGACGGGCCCGCGCCTTTCGTAAACCCTCATCGACGTCGCGCTGCACGTCCGCCTCGATCGTCCGCCACGCCGCGGCGGTGATCGTCCGCGGCACCAGATGTCGCTTCAGCTTCGGCAGGGGGTCGCGTGTGAAGTCGGCGGCGATCTCGTCGTCGGTGCGATAGCCGCGCTGGTTATCGGGCCCCGAGTGGCTGCAGAGACGCGGCACGGTGAGG